>Ga0307414_10000010_pt1 | contig 357863 bp, 324 predicted proteins | sample DK1Ometagenome_FD_203804 | JGI IMG/M metagenome (GOLD analysis project Ga0307414, IMG submission 203804) | Maize rhizosphere microbial communities from greenhouse at UC Davis, California, United States - DK15-O-3 | ecosystem: Host-associated > Plants > Roots > Rhizosphere > Soil | place: USA... | reverse complement strand
GGTACTGCGAAAGCGGGAGAGTAGGTCGCCGCCAGTTTTTTTTTAAACCTCATACATTTATTTGTATGAGGTTTTTTTGTGTACAATAATTTATCATTTACTATACATTTTTACCTTTCATTAAACTAAGAAACGATCTCCTATCAAAATAAAAAAGATGTTATCTAATACCTTAATAATTAAGCTTTGCAATAGATTCTTTTAGATAACAGAAGCAAGAATATACATTTAGTAAAAGTAATCGCTAAATTTTCATTTCATCAAGAGTTCTCGAAATTCAGATGTATTGTTTAGTTTTGATTGAACGACTTTATCCGGGCGCTTTTATAAACCAGGAATCTGCAGGGAATAAAAACAGTAGTGAAAGCAGAACCAACTAGAAGTATGTAAAGTTCAAATAACAAAAAAACTCATACCACCAGTATGAGTTTTAATATACCACATATAGCAAAAATCGTGCTAAAAATTATTTTTATCAAAAAAAAATTATTAAATTCGTAGAATACGTTATGTTAAAAACAAGTCAATATGCTTAAACAACATTTACAACTTAAATTAGGACAAAAATTGGCGCCCCAACAAATTCAATTGATGAAACTGATACAGCTTCATACTTTGGAATTTGAAGAAGAATTGGAGAAGGAGCTTGAAGAGAATCCTGCCTTAGAAGTAGTAAAAGAAGAACCTAAAGAAGATGAATATTCATCTTTAGAAGATACTTATGAAAGCGAAGGCACAGACAGTATAGAGACGGATTTTGATGTAAATGAGTATATTTACGATGATGAGCCAAACTATAAAACGGCGTCAAGTAATTATTCTGCGGATGATGAAGATTTTGACAATGAAAGTCTTTTAACTGAAGGGCAGTCGCTTTACGATTATCTTATGGAGCAGATAAATCTAATCAATATAAATGATGAAGATTTAAAAATTGCAGAATATATCATAGGTAATTTAGATACTGATGGATATTTAAGAAGAGAAATAAAATCTATTGTAGATGATCTTGCTTTTTCTCAGGGAATTTATACTACGAAAGAAAGAGTTGAAGATATTTTAGAAAATTATGTACAAAAACTTGATCCGTCCGGTGTGGGAGCGAGAGGATTGCAGGAATGTCTTCTTTTGCAGATCGAGAAAAAAGTAAGTGCAAATAAAGCTGTTTCTTTGGCAGCAAATATTCTTAGATTCCAGTTTGATGCTTTAACCAATAAGCATTATAATAAGATCATTCAGAAATATGATATTGAAGAAGAGGATTTAAAAGATGCTTTAGAAGAAATTTCAAAACTTTCACCAAAAGTCGGCGGTAATTTTGATACGCAAACGATTACAATCAATCAGGAAATCATTCCGGACTTCGTAATTCAAGTAAAAGACGGTCAGGTAATACCAATGCTGAACAGCAAAAATGCGCCAACATTAAGGGTTTCCGAAGAATATAAAGATATTTTAACGACTTATTCTCACGATAAAAATTCTTCTGAGCATAAACAGGCCGCACTATTTATTAAGCAAAAACTTGATGCTGCAAAATGGTATATTGATGCAATTAATCAACGTCAGAACACGCTTTTGCAAACAATCAATGCGATTGTTAAATTCCAGCATAATTATTTTATTACAGGTGACGATAAGTCTCTAAAGCCGATGATTCTGAAAGATATTGCAGATATTACAGGTTTTGATATCTCTACAATTTCGAGAGTGGTAAAAAGTAAATATGCAGATACTCCAAACGGGATTATTTATCTTAAAGATCTGTTTTCGGACAGCTTGACCAATGATGACGGTGAAGAAGTTTCTACTAAAGAGATCAAAACACACCTTCAGGAAGTAATAAGTAAAGAAAATAAAAGAAAGCCGCTCACCGATGATGCTTTGGTTGTAATTTTAAAAGAACAAGGATATAATATTGCACGACGAACAATCGCAAAATACAGGGAACAACTCAATATTCCTGTTGCAAGATTAAGAAAAGAACTTTAGAAAATATAAAAGCATCCAAATAGGATGCTTTTTATATCGTGATTTTATCAGCTTCAACTTTCCTGAGAATCTATTTCCTTAAGCTGATTCAAATTCTTATCTAGTTTCCTGATTATAATTCCATAAACTATTCTATAATACAACCAAACCATCAGCACCGCAAGAATTGTGCTGATAATAATCCCGACAATAAAACCCGTAAGTGAAGAATTGCTGACTTCCACATTTTGTATATTGACAATGTAAAGAACAAAAATTGTAAAAATTGAAGTAACGGTAATTAATAAAACAATGTTAATTAATATAAAAGCATTCACCGTTTTTTTGAAATTAATAATTTTAAGGATGAAACTTTTTAGATTTTCCTCAATTTTTATACCCTTATAGTTTTGATAAAATTTATATACAAAGTAAGCTGTTATTGATAAGCTTAAGATTTTCAGCACCAAAAAAACGTTGTCAAAAGTTGTTTCCAGCTCCAAAGTTTTGTTTACGCCGAGTCTTTCGAGAATTTTCAGATACGAACTGGATTCTTTCCCCTGAATTATATAAAACAATCCAATTGCTGTAATAAATAAAAATTCAGCAACACTGATCCAAAAAATATATTTCACATAGTTGCGCGACTTTCTGTTGAGCATCTTCAGGATCTCATTATCGTCATATTTCTGTTGAACAGGTTGTTCCTGCCAAGCTTTTTTAAGGCTGTGTAAATCAAATTCAGGCATATTTCTGCATCTGTTCTTTAAGTGTTTTTTTTAATCTGTTCATTTTCACACGCGCATTTACTTCAGTAATTCCGAGGTTTTCTGCAATATCCCTGTAAGGTAAATCATCCAAATACATCATTACAATAGCTCTTTCTACATTCGGCAAAGTTTTTATAACAGTATAAAGCAAAGAAATCTGCTGCTGCTTATCGTCATCATCTTCTACAAAATCTCTATGATTAATATCTAATTCATTGGTTGGTAAACTTTTGCTTTTTTTTCTGAAAAGTGTAATTGCAGTATTGAGAGCCACACGATACATCCATGTAGAAATTTTTGAATTTCCTTTAAAAGAATCATAACTTCTCCAAAGCTGTAAAACGATTTCCTGAAAAAGATCTTCCTCATCTTCCAGAGAATTGGTATAAAGCCGCGAAACCTTAATAATCAAGCCCTGATTATCTTTTATAAGCTGCGCAAACTCTTTCTCTTTAGAAATCAAAATAAATATTTAGAAACACGAAGATAATAATTATTAGTCAATTGTGAATTTTACTTCGTAAGTCAATCCTGAATTCTCACAAACATTTTAAAAGCAAAGTTTTAAATTGATAACGAAGTGAATTGATCACTTACAATTTACCCTTATCTCGTGCAATTCCTTATCTTTGCATTCACGAGAAAGTCGGCTTGTTGATTCTTACTTCGGTAAGGGTAGGAAAGTCCGGACACCATAGAGCAGCAAAGCGGATAACATCCGTCACCCGTGAGGGTAGGACAAGTGCAACAGAAAGCAAGTACAGTTCGGCTGTAGTGAAACCAGGTAAACTCTTTGCGGTGCAATGATAAGTATATCGGTTCTTTTCAGCAATGAAAATAGGGGCGGCTCGCTCTGAAAGCCGAGGGGTAATCAGCTCAAGTTTTGCAGCAATGTAAAATGCAGATAAATAACAGGCACTTTTTAAGTACAAAATCCGGCTTATAGATTTTCTCGTGGTTTTTATTAAGATGCCACGAATACACGAATGTTTAAGAAACTTTTTATTTATATTCGTGCATTCGTGGCAATTTACTTTTATATTCTTTCCTTTTTAATTTGAAATATTATTCACTTTCTAGCTGTTTTTTGGACTCATCCAAACTAGTTTTGCCTTCTTTTGAAAGTTCAGGAAATTTCAAGTTCATTTTTTCTAAAGTTTCAATAATGATCTCTATTGCGGCTAATCTTGCAAACCATTTATTATCTGCAGGAATTACAAACCAAGGCGCATGATCTTTTGACGTTTCGTTAATTGCAGCTTCATAAGCATTCATATATTCGCCAAATAAAGCTCTTTCAGGTAAATCGGCTGCTGAGAATTTCCAGTTTTTTTCCTGCTCGTTGATTCGGTCCAGAAGCCTTTTCTTTTGTTCATCTTTTGAAACGTTCAGAAAAATTTTAATAATTGTGGTTCCATTTTGGGCAAGATGTTTTTCAAAATTTTTGATGCTTTCGTATCGGTTTGCCCAAAATTCATTATCAAAATCTTTTACAGAATCCCATGTTTTTTCATTTAAATTGTATTCCGGATGTACTTTACAGACCAAAACACTTTCATAATGCGAACGGTTGAAAATTCCGATCATCCCTTTTTGCGGAACTGCTAAAAAATGTCTCCAAAGAAAATCATGAGAATATTCTTTTGAGCTTGGCGTTTTAAAGCTTGTAACACTGCAGCCTTGAGGATTTACGCCACCAAAAACATGCTCAATTAAACTATCTTTTCCAGCTGCATCCATTGCCTGAAGTACAACTAAAAGCGATTTGCTGCCGTCTGCGTACAGCTTTTCCTGTAGTTCGCGTAGTTTTTCTTTTTCCTGAATCAGCAACTGGGCTCCTTCATCTTTTGTTAGCTTACCTTTATATTCTGTTGGAACTTTTTTTATTGAAAATTTTCCATTGACCTTAAAATCGTCTGAGAAATTGATATTCATATTATTATATAATTGTGAAAATTACTTTTTGAGATAAATTGAATCAAGCTTCATTCAAATCAACATTAAATGTAATAAAAAAACCGCCTCATTTGAGACGGTTTATTAATTTTTTGAGTAAAAATTATTTTTTCGCAGCCATTTTAGCCGCTTTCTTTTCTGCTTTAGCTGCAGTTTTTTGTTCAGCTGCAGTTAACGGTTTTGGTTCAGGAGCGTTTGGGCTTACTTCGCCTTTGATGTAGATTACACTTCTGCTGTTTACCGGGTCATTAGAAAATACTTCGATCATTTTGTTGAATGGAGAAACAGTTGCGGTGTTATATCCAACTTTAATTTTAGTAGATTTACCGGGCATGATAGGATCTTTGCTCCATTCCGGAGTTGTACAACCGCAAGCTGGCTTTACATTTGAAAGAATCAAAGGTTTGTCACCGGTGTTTGTAATGGTGAAAAATCTGTGACCATCAGAGTTTGGCTTAATCATACCATAATCGTAAGTGGTTTTGTCAAATGTAATTGTTTGCGCAGAAGCCAACGCAAAAGTTCCGAATAATGCAATTCCTGCAAATAAATTTTTCATATTCTTGAATGTTAATATGTTTGTTAGATAATTTTTGAGAAACAAAGTTAAAAATTATTTTAATTAATGCTTACATTTTTTTACTTTAAACTATTTTTGCAAATTGTAAGTTAAAGAAATTAGAATTTATGCAGATTTCAGAAAAGTATAATCCACAGGAAACAGAACAAAAATGGTACAAATTCTGGCTAGAAAATAAGTTTTTTCATTCAGAACCAAACGAAAAGCCGCCTTATACAATTGTAATTCCACCACCGAATGTCACAGGAATTCTTCACATGGGGCATATGCTGAATAATACCATTCAGGATGTTTTGGTCCGCCGTGCAAGAATGCAGGGCTTCAATGCCTGTTGGGTTCCGGGAACTGATCATGCTTCGATTGCTACCGAAGCAAAAGTGGTTGCCAAGCTGAAATCTGAAGGAATCAACAAATCAGATATTTCTCGTGAAGAGTTTTTGAAACACGCTTGGGAATGGACCGATAAATATGGTGGAACAATCCTTGAGCAACTGAAAAAACTGGGCTGCTCTTGTGACTGGGACAGAACACGTTTTACGCTGGAAGAAAAGCTTTCTCAGCAGGTAATAAAAAGTTTTGTTGATCTTTATAAAAAAGGATTGATATACAGAGGCTACCGAGTTGTAAACTGGGATCCTGAAGCAAAAACCAATATTTCTGATGAAGAAGTAATTTTTAAAGAACAAAACGGAAAATTATATTTCCTTAAATATAAAATCGAAGGTACAGAAGAATTTCTTTCGGTAGCAACAACGCGTCCTGAAACTATTTTTGGAGATACTGCCGTTTGCATCAATCCAAACGATGAAAGATATGCTCATTTGAAGGGAAAAAATGTAATTGTACCGATTGTAAACAGAATTGTACCGATTATTGAAGATGAATATGTAGATATTGAATTTGGAACAGGTGCTTTAAAAATAACACCAGCTCATGACGTAAATGACTATGAAATCGGACAAAAGCATCAGCTGAAAATGATCGATTCGTTGGATGATGAAGGAAATCTGAACGAGCACGGTCTACATTATGCAGGTAAAAACCGGTTTGATGTAAGAAAACAAATTGCAAAAGAATTAGAAGAAAAAGGTCTTTTGCTAAAGGCGGAAGATTATGTAAATAAAGTAGGAACTTCTGAAAGAACGGGCGCCGTTATTGAGCCGAAAGTTTCTGTTCAGTGGTTTTTAAAAATGTCTGAAATTGCAAAGCCGGCTCTGGATGTTGTAATGGATGATGAAGTAAAATTTTATCCTGAAAAGTTTAAAAACACCTACAAACACTGGATGGAAAACATCCGCGACTGGAATATTTCCCGTCAATTGTGGTGGGGACAGCAAATTCCTGCATTCTATTATGGAGACGGGGAAAATGACTTTGTAGTTGCTGAAACAAAAGAAGAAGCTTTAATTTTAGCTAAAGAAAAAACTCAAAACCCGAATCTCGAAATTTCGGGCTTAAAACAAGACGAAGACGCCTTGGACACTTGGTTCTCATCATGGTTGTGGCCAATGTCGGTTTTTGACGGTTTACTTGATCCTGAAAATAAGGATATTAATTATTATTATCCGACTTCAGATTTGGTAACGGGTCCGGATATTATTTTCTTTTGGGTTGCCAGAATGATCATGGCAGGATTGGAATACAGAAAAGAAGTTCCGTTCAAAAATGTTTATTTTACAGGAATTGTAAGAGATAAGCAAAGGAGAAAAATGTCTAAACAATTAGGCAATTCGCCCGATCCTATAGAATTAATTGATAAATATGGCGCAGATGGAGTTCGCGTTGGTATTTTACTAAGTTCTGCGGCTGGAAATGATCTTCTTTTTGATGAAGATCTGATGCTTCAGGGAAGAAATTTCATGACGAAAATCTGGAATGCCTTTCGATTGATTCAAAACTGGGATAAAGAAGATAAACCAATCAATACATCCGACAGCGAAGCGATTGAATGGTTTGGGCATCAATTAAATAAAACAATTATCGAAATCGATCAGCAGTTTGAAAAATTCAGAATTTCTGACGCTTTGCATTTAATTTATAAGCTGATTTGGGATGATTTCTGCGGTTGGTATCTGGAAGCAATAAAGCCAAATTACGGAGAAGGTATTTCTAAAGATGTGTACAGTCAGACGATTATTTTCTTTGAAGAACTGATGAAACTTTTGCATCCGTTTATGCCTTTCTTATCGGAAGAATTGTGGCAGCTGATTTCTGAAAGAAATATTGAGGAAGCGCTGGTAATTGCTCAGCAGAAAAAGGCGGAAGAGTTTAATGAAGAAAAAATTAAAAACTTCGAAACGGCTAAAGAATTGATTTCGGGAATTAGAAATTATCGTCAGACAAAAGGGATTTCGCCAAGAGAAGCTGCGGAAGTTTATACCAATGCAAATCAGTTTGAGAACGAAGCGGTTATTAGAAAATTAGCAAATGTTTCTGAAATTCATTTTGATAAAAAAACTGATAAACCGAGCTTTACTTTTTTGGTCGGATCAACAGAGGTTTCAATTCCGCTAAGCGAAAATTTAGATTTAGAAGAAGAAAAAAAGAAAACAGAAGAAGAAGTAAAATATCTGAAAGGATTTTTGATTTCTGTTGACAAAAAGCTTTCCAATGAAAAATTCGTTGCCAACGCCAAACCTGAAGTCGTTGAAGTTGAACGCAAAAAACAAAAAGATGCGCAGGATAAAATTGCGATTTTAGAAGAGAAATTGAAGAGTTTGTAACTGAGGTTGAGACTTGGGCTAAGGTTGAAATAATTCTTAATTCTTAGCGTCAACCTTCCTAAAAATTAAAATGACACATTTAGAAAACATAAAAAAACTATTTTCAAAAGACTTTGTAGAAAGTCCGCTATTGGAAAGTTTTGAAGTCGGGAAAATATATCTTCCGACCGGAAAGCTGGTTGCATGCGATCCTTTAATTACCAATGATATGCAGTCTTTTTTTACCTTTTTTCCAAAGGGGCATTTTACTGTTTTATTACACAAAGAAAGAGAAAGCAATTGTGTTGCGTATACAGAAATCGTTTTCAGCGATTCCGAAATATCTTCCTGGAAACTGGCGACAACAGATTCTCAGAATATAAAAGATCTGGCAGAAGGCGAAGTTTTCGGTTATCCTGTGGAAAGCGGAATGGGATGTTTTATGGATGTAGAAACGCAGGAAAGCCTGAACGATCTTGAAAAAATGCTGTATCGCAGAAAAGGAGTGGACTTTAAAGGGATTTACGAAGAATTCTTCCACGAATATTTTTTTGATGAAAACGGCGCAATAGATCAATATGCTTTTTTAAAACCTTCGGAAGAACTTCCGGGAACTATTTTTGCCTTTGAAACAGGATATGGAGAAGGTTTCTATGCCAGCTATATTGCATTTGATAAAAATAATGCACCTGTAAAAATAGTCACTGAGTTTATCGAAATATTGGTTAATTAAAAAATATTATCTTTAAACAAAAGATTAAAATATGAACTTTTCCTCAGAACAACCCAGAATCATTGTCGTAGGCAGCTGCTCGTTGGACTTGGTTTTATATACGGAAAAAATACCTTTTTCGAATGAAACAGTTTTAGCGCACAATTCTGAAAATTATTTTGGTGGAAAAGGAGCCAATCAGGCTGTAGGAACTGCCCGACTTGGCGCTAATGTATATTTCATAGGCTGTGTCGGGATGGATCCGCTTGGTCAGCAAATCATGCGAAATCTCGTCAGCGAAAATGTAAATGTTGGCTTCGTGTCGGAAACCGATAAAGAATCTACAGGAACGGCTTATGTTACAAGTACGGATGGCGAGGCGGCAATTGTAGTGGTGCCGGCAGCAAACAATTATCTCAGCGAAAAAAATGTTGAAGATGCCGACAAATATATTTATGCTTCACATCTTGTACTTCTTCAATTGGAGATTCCTATGAATGTTATCGAGTTTACAATAAAAAAAGCAAAAAAATATGGTAAGCTGATTGGTTTATACGCTTCTCCCGGAAGACCGCTCAGTAATGAAATTTTAGATAATGTAGATTTTATTGTTGCTAAAAGTAACGAATTATCGGTCATTTTTGGTGAAGATCAAAAAGAAAAAGTCCTGAAAAAATATTTTAATAAAGTTTTCATCAGGGATGAGACCAATTCTACGATTTATTTTGACGGAACTGAAATGAAATATTTCCGAGACGAAGACGAAAGCATGGTTTATAAAATGGGCATGGGCGATGCATTTACTTCAGGATTTGCCATTGCGCTGTGTCACGGTAATTCGATAGAAGATTGCGTGAAATTCGGGAACGAAGTCTCATCAAAAGTATCTTTGGGGAAAGGGGCACAAACAGCGCTTCCAAAACTTTCCGAATTGTTATGACAATTATTTGATGCATATTGAAAGTTTAGAAATCAACAAAATTATACAACAGAAATATCCACTTTTGAAGTGGATATTTATTTTTTAAGTCCATGGAAAAATTGATTTTTAATACTTCTATTACCGCTCACCTTTTTAAGCCGGAAAAAAGCAATCAAAAGATTCTTCTGATCAATTCGGCAACGGGTGTGAAGCAGCAGGTTTACTTTTCTTTTGCTCAGTTTTTTGCTGAAAATGGCTTTACCGTCATTACTTATGATTATCGCGGAATTGGTCTTTCAAAACCTGAAAAAATGAAAAATTGCGATGCATCAATGAGAAGTTGGGGCGCCGAAGATTACAAAGCTTTGACACAATATATTATTGAAAATTATCCGGATTATAAAAAGTATTGTTTGGGGCATTCGGTTGGTGCTTTGATTTTAGGAATGAATCGTGATTCTGAAATATTCAATGAATTTATTTTTGTAGGAACCCAAAATGCTTTTGTAGGAAATCTAAAATGGCGGACAAAAGTTGAAGCCACGCTTGGTTTTGGAATTGCTCAGCCTTTATTTACCGAAATTTTGGGCTATTTTCCGTCGCATTGGTTTGGACTTGGAGAAAGTCTTCCAAAAAATTGCGCTTATGACTGGAGAACCTTAATTTTGAACCCGAAATCAACCAGTAAATTATTAGAGAAAACGATTGATTATTCTAAAAATTTAATACAAAAAGTATTGGTAATTCAGGCTGAAGATGATGCTTGGCTTACAGAAAAAGGCGTTAAATCTTTGCTAAATGATACTTATCCGAATCTGAAGCCAAGTTACAGGCTGGTAAAAACGTCAGAATCTGAAAAAGGTGAAATAGGACATGTTAATTTTTTTAGGAGCTACAATAAAAAACTCTGGAATATTATTTTAAACGAAATTCAATAAATGAGCAATACAATAGAAAATACGGTAGAATTTGTAAAAGAAAAACTGGAAGGTGCAGAAGCCGGACACGATTGGTTTCACATCGAAAGAGTGTGGAAGCTTGCGCAAAAGATAGCTAAAACCGAAAATTGTAATCAGGATGTTGTGGAACTTTCAGCATTGCTGCATGATATTGCTGATCCAAAATTCCATAATGGTGACGAAACTTTAGCTTTAAAAATTTCAAAAGATTTTTTACAAAACCAAAATGCGGATGAAGAAATTATAAAACAGGTTTTATTTATTGTTCAAAATATTTCGTTCAAAAATAGAGGAGAAGCACCCAAAGATTTACCGATCGAGTTGAAAATAGTACAGGATGCAGATCGTATCGATGCCATCGGAGCCATCGGAATTGCACGAACTTTTAACTTCGGAGGTTTTAAAAATAATCTGATGTATCATCCTGATATTGAGCCAAAACTAAATATGCCGAAAGAAGAATATAAAAAGTCAAACGGAACCACAATCAACCATTTTTATGAAAAACTGCTTTTGCTGAAAGATTTGATGAATACCGACGAAGGCAAGAAAATAGCCGAACAAAGGCATCAATATATGCTGAATTTTCTCGATCAGTTTTATAAAGAATGGAATGTTGATTAACATTCCTTCAAAAGATCTCTAATGATTATCTTTGCAGCATGGGATTTATCATTTTCGTTATTTTAATTTCATTAATTATTTCTCTGTTTTTATATAAGATAAAATCAGGGAAAGCTGCTGTGGGCGCGAAAATTTTCAGGATTGTGACTTTAGTTTTTTCAATATCATTATTCACTTATTGGTTTGTCAAGAAAAGTTCGATCGGAATTGTAAACAACTCTGTTTCGCTTCAGGTGATCAATAAATTGCCTCAGCCTTTAGATTTTTATGTAATTAATGTAAATAATCTTGATAAAAGCGGAACTTTTGAAACAAAACATATTGGCAAAATTCGTCCCGAGCATTACAGAATTGAATATCTGAAATTGGCAAAGTCCGATCAATATTGGGTTGCAGGTTATCTTGGAAGAAAAAACATGGTTTATTTTTCGCAACATGCAATTCCCAATAAAAATATGGACCAGGTGGTCGAAGTTCAAAATTATATCAATCAAAGCGAAAAGCTTTCAAAACAGGCAAAAAAACAGATAGAAGATTACAAATTTGAAAATATACAGCAAGGTATCTGGATTGCGCTTGTTTTTCTTTTGATATTTCTTAATTTGGTTTTAATGTTGCGAAGAAAATAATGTTTTAAAACAAGCTTGGCATATTTTCTTGTCCCATTTTAGGAATTGGCAATTCGGTATTCCATTCTTCATTTATTTTTTTAATAAAGTAAGCGGAAAGCAGCGGTGAGGCTTTTTCGATATTCTGATGCACAAAAAAGTACAGATTTTGAAGGCCTTCTTTCTTCCACTTTGTCAGATGCTCCAGCCAGTCGTCTAATCTTTCATAATCGCTTTCGGCATTGGCGCCAACGTATCTTATAAATGCATTTGGTGTTGTGAGTCGCATATGAAGCATATCTCTTCTTCCGGCGGTGTCTACAATGATATTGGTGATATTGTTTTGCTCAAAAAGCTGGCAGGTTTTATCGAAAATCTCTTCATCGGTGAACCATTCTGTATTTCTCAATTCAATAGCTAAAGGAACTTCTTTAGGCCATTTGTTGACAAACTGTTCTAATCTTTCGTAATCTTTTGGTTTGAAATTATCATGAAGCTGTAAGAAAACCATTCCCAGTTTTTCATCAAAATTCAGAACGGCCGTTGCAAACTGAGTGACCACATCATCAATATTCAAAAGCCTTCTGAAATGCGAAACGGTATTGGTAATTTTCGGAAAAAACTTAAAATCTGAAGGAGTTTTTTCTTTCCATGTCAAAACCTGCTCGGAAGTTGGCATTCCGTAGAAAGTCGCATTCAATTCGATAGAATTAAACTGAGTTGCATAATATGTCAACTCGTCTTTTGTTCCTTTTGGATAAAACCCCTTAAGATCTGTTTTATTCCATTTTGCGCAACCAATTGAGATATTTTCAAGCCCTTTTTTATTTTGCTTTAAAATTTCTTTGGTTTTTGGATGATCTTTTGGTAAGGTAAAATCTATTTGCGAAGGATCTTCTACTTGTCCGAATTTCATACTTTAAGTTTAATGATTATTGCAGATTTAATATAACAAATATAAAATAAAAACCGCAGAAAAAGTTCCACGGTTTTCTATTATACTGTAAATAATGATTACGCTTCACAAGCCGAACAGCTTACAAAATTCACCATCATTTCTTTGGAAACAGATGAACTTCTTTGATAATACAAAGTTTTTACTCCTTTTTTCCAGGCTTCGATGTAAAGATAATTAACGTCTTTTACAGGCATTGTAGAAGGAATCTGTAAATTCAGGGACTGAGCCTGATCGATGTATTGCTGTCTTTGCGCAGCCTGAGAAATGATCTCCATCGGAGAAATTTCTTTGAATGTTTTGAATACTGCTTTTTCTTCGTCAGTTAATTCATTCAAGTGCTGAACAGAACCGTGGTTTAACATAATCATTCTCCATGTTTCTTCATTGTCAAGACCTTTTTCTTCCAACAATTTAGCAAGATACTTATTCTTACGCATGAAGTTTCCTTTGGCCAAACCAGCTTTGTAGTAATTCGATGCAAACGGCTCAATTCCAGGAGAAGTTTGACCTAAAATCGCAGAACTTGAAGTCGTTGGAGCAATTGCCATTACTGTTGTATTTCTCATTCCGTAACCTTTCAATAATTCAGGTTCACCGTAGATGTTTGCCAATTCTTTTGATGCAATATCCGCCTGAGCTCTGATGTGTTTGAAAGCTCGTGCATTAAACTGCGTCGCTTCAAAACTCTCAAAAGGAATCATGTTTTTCTGAAGATAAGAATGGTAACCCAAAACTCCCAAACCAAGCGCTCTGTGACGCATTGCGAAGTCTCTTGCTCCCTGAAGGTAATAATTTCCTTCCGTTTTTTCGATAAATTCAGATAAAACAGCGTCAAGGAAATAGATCGCCAACTGTACGGCGTTTGTATCTTTCCACTCATCATATAATTCTAAATTCATAGAAGACAGACAGCAGATGAAAGACTCTTCTCTGGTTGACGGAAGCATGATTTCCGAACAAAGATTACTCGCATTAATTGTCAATCCAAGGTCTTTATAAACCTGAGGTTTGTTTCTGTTCACGTTATCCGTAAAGAAAATGTATGGAAGACCTTTTTGTTGACGGCTTTCCAAAACTCTTGCCCAGATTTTACGTTTGTCCGCATCACCATCGATCATATCCTGCATCCAGTAATCTGGTACGCAAATTCCTGTAAATAGGTTCTGAATCGGACTTCCGATGTCTTTAATTGATAAAAATTCTTCAATATCGCCGTGGTCAACATCAAGATATGCCGCAAAAGCACCTCTTCTTACACCACCTTGAGAAACGACATCCATAGAAGTGTCAAACAGTTTCATAAACGAAACTGCTCCCGAAGATTTTCCGTTATCGGTCACCGCGGTTCCTCTATTACGAAGTTCCCCGAAATATCCCGAAGTTCCGCCTCCGATTTTCGTCTGCATGATCACTTCACCCATTTTATGGGTAATTCCTTCAATGCTGTCTGGAATGTGCACATTGAAACAAGAGATTGGAAGACCTCTCTGCGTTCCCATATTTGCCCAAACCGGCGACGAAAAACTGATCCATCCCTTAGTGATCATTTCTTTGAATGCGGGTTGTAGTTCGGGTTTATATAATTTTTTTGCTGCTGCAGTTGTGATTCTGTCGATTGCTCCGTCTACGGTTTCTCCTTTCAATAGGTAACCTCTGTTCAGCATTTGCTCAGATTCTTCGTTGAGCCACCAGATATTGCTTTGTTCTTCCATAGTTTATATTGTAAAAATGTACAGTGTACATTGTATTGTTAAAATTTTTATGAGCAGGAAATTTCCTTTTCTTTTCACTTGTGTACCTGCTTTCGCTACTCGCTTTTTTCTTTGTCAAGAAAAAGAGCTCAGACAGACCGCTCAATCAGGGCTAAGACAACGGTTTGTTTCTTTACTTCTGAATCTCGTCATTGTGAGGAACGAAGCAATCTTTTTTAAGTTTTGGCTAAAGCCAAATGCATTTTATCTTGTTGAAAAACGGGCTAAAGCCCATTCTATTGATATTTTCCAGTATATCATTCCGAGGAACGAGGAATCTCAATTACGTTTATGTCAAATTACTTTTTAGAGATTCTTCACTTCGCTTTGCTACATTCAGAATGACAGATCTCTAATACTCATTGTTTGGCGCTCGCTTCGCTCGCGCCTTTTAATATTTCAAACAGATTTTAAAAACTCTACTTTGTGAGAATCATTAAGTCCGCTTTCATCTCTTAATCTCTGAAATTCTTTGAAGGACGGAATATTCAAAACTTCACTTTGTACTTCTTCATTTTCATAATTTGAATAATGCAAAAATGTAACACCGTCTTCTTTTACAAAAACTTTATATTCAAATTTTGTCTGATCCAAATTTTTAAAATCCTCCAGGAATTTTTGAATGTTTGTTTTGTTTTCTGAAACGAATTCAGGTTTTATGGTGTAGGTGACGATTACATTAATCATATTTTGTTTTTTAGTCTTTATGAGAAAAGAAGCAATCTTAATAAATATTAATGTTTAATTTTAACCATTAAGATAAATTTTAAGTTTTTAAGAGTATTAAATTTGAGATTCTTCACTTCGCTTTGCTGCGTTCAGAATGACAGTCTCTAATACTAACTGTTTCGACGCTCGCTTCGCTCGCGCTTTTAATTAAAACAAGTCATTCGCCGTAATACTCTTATCATGCTTCGTATAATCCACCGGTCTTTTGGCAAAGAAATCATCCATCGAATTAGCAAAAACTTCTTCTTCAAACCATTTCATCGGGCTGTATTGTTCTGCGGTGGTATTATAACGTTTTTCCATGTTTATTTTGGTTAAACTTTCGTCAACACGGTATTTCATGAAGTTGATCAGATCCTGTTTAGAGAATTTATCCAATTCTCCCATTTCAAAGATCCAGTCAAGAATTTCTCCTTCCAGCTCGATAGATTGGTCAACTAAAGTATAAATATCTTCGATGTCGGAGTCTGTTAAAAGATCCGGCTGTTCTTCACGGATTTTGTTAATTAGATAAATTCCACCATTAGCATGAATCTGCTCATCAATAGACGTCCAAGCAATAATATTTGAAACATTTTTCATGAAACCTTTAAATCTTGTGAAAGACAAAATGATCGCAAACTGTGAAAATAAAGACACATTCTCAATCAGAATACTGAATAACAACAGCGACGAAACATATTCTTTAGGTGTTGCAGAATTGGCATGCTTCAGAACGTTGGATAAAAATTCGATTCTCTTTTTCAATGCAGGAACTTCTACAACATGCGTAAATGCTTCGTTGTAACCCAAAACTTCCAGCAAACGCGAATACGCTTCCGAATGACGAAATTCGCATTCTGCAAATGTAGATCCCAAACCGTTCAGCTCAGGTTTTGGAAGGTGGTGATACAAGTTTCCCCAAAATGATTTTACAGAAACTTCAATCTGGGCGATCGCTAAAAGTGCGTTTTTTACAGCATTTTTTTCGTGCGGTTCAAGCTGTGATTGAAAATCCTGAACATCTGCCGTGAAATCAACTTCCGAGTGTACCCAAAATGACTTATTGATGGCTTCTACAAACTGAAGAACCTCAGGATACTCAAACGGTTTGTAGCTTACTCTTTTATCAAAAATTCCCATATTAAAATTGTAATGTCTTTAAAAAATTATAAAAATTGATCATTGTGCATAAAATTCAAGAGGTAGTAACTTTCTGGGTCGTTGAAAGTTGTATTGTAAACTTATCAACGGGAACAATCATTCATCTCTTGTAGCGTGCGAAGCACAAAGTTAGACAACGCAGACTGATTTTAAAAGAGCTAAAGACTAAATGGTTGAGTTTTAACCTTAAAAGTTTTCCACATTTACATGAAACTCGCTCTGATATTGATTTAGAGATACTAAAGTCACAAAAATGGCACTTCTGTAAAGATTAGAATTAAACGGCTTTATGTAAATATTTGTATTTTAATTAGTTGAATATTAAACAATAAATTATTTAAAGAAATTAATAAACTTGTAACAAATCGAAAATAGATGCTACTTATTGGAAACAAAAACAGCAGTCACTTAATGTTAGTAATTCAGAATTTACATAAATCGTACGACACGGGGAAAAGTAAGCTTCACGTTCTCAAGGGAATCAACCTCAATATTTCTGAGGGCGAATTTGTCTCTATTATGGGAAGTTCGGGTTCCGGAAAATCTACTTTACTGAATATTATCGGAATTCTGGATGAAAAAGACAGCGGTACATACGAGCTCGACGGAATCCCGATTGAGCATCTTAATGAAGTAAAAGCCGCCGAATATCGTTCAAAGTTTTTAGGCTTTGTTTTCCAGTCTTTTAATTTGATAGGATATAAAACGGCTTTGGATAATGTTGCTCTTCCTTTGTATTACCAAAATGTACCGAGAAAAGAGCGTAATCAAAGAGCTATGGAATATTTGGAAAAAGTAGGTTTGGCGCAATGGGCAACACATCTTCCCAACGAACTTTCGGGTGGGCAAAAGCAAAGAGTTGCCATTGCAAGAGCGTTGATTACAGATCCTAAAGTTATTTTAGCTGATGAACCAACTGGAGCTTTAGATTCCAAAACCACACATGATATTATGAAACTTCTTCAGGATATTAATAATGAAGGAAAAACCATCATTGTTGTGACTCATGAGCCGGACGTTGCCGCACAAACTAAAAGAAACGTGATTCTGCGAGACGGAATTATTGAAAGTGATGAGTTTATAAAGCAGATTGTTTTATAGCTGCAAGATGGATGTTTGAAGATACGTTTTGAAAATTAATTAAAATAAATACGCGGTAAGCTTGAGCTTCAAACTTCCGCTTCAAATCAAAAAAAATATGTTTGACCTAGATCGTTGGCAGGAAATATTCAGTTCTATTCGCAGTAACATATTGCGGACGGTGCTTTCGGGATTTACCGTTGCTTTGGGTCTTTTTATATTTATTGTTCTTTTTGGGATCGGAAAAGGTTTGCAGAATGCTTTTACGGAAGGTTTTGCGAGAGATGCTCAAAATCTGATTTCTATTTTTACAGGAAATACGACAGTCGCTTATAAAGGCCTTCAATCCAACAGAACGGTAACGATGAATAATGATGATTATGATTTTCTGATTGATAGCGACAAAGAGAAAGTAGGATATTCTACGCCAAGATATACAGCAAATTTATTGGTAAAATACGGAAAAGAAAGCGGTTCGTATCAAATCAACGGAGCCGATACAGAAGAAAAATATATTGAAAACAGAAAAATGCTTGAAGGTCGTTACCTTTCGCCTGGAGATTTAGAAAGAAAGCAAAATGTTGCTGTGATTGGAAGAATGGTACAAAGGGATTTGATAAAAAACGGCAGTCCTGTCGGGAAAGATCTTGATATCAACGGGACAATGTTTAAAGTTGTCGGAGTTTTTTCTGATGATGGGGGCGATTGGGACGAAAGACACATCACAATTCCGATTACCACTTTGCAGCAAATGAAAAAAGGTTCGGATACGGTAAGTACGATTTACATTGCTTATAACGAAAATATGCAACCGGCTGAGGCGATAAAATATGGAGATCAACTGAAAGAAAGGCTTAAAGCCAGAAAAAATGTTTCTCCTGATGACGAAAATGGAGTTCGTGTCTGGAATAATGCCCAGAATATGAATGAAACCTTTATGTTTATGGCAGTTCTTACAGGAATTGTAACCTTCATCGGGTTGGGAACTTTACTTGCCGGAATTATCGGAATCAGCAATATCATGGTGTATATCGTGAAAGAAAGAACCAAAGAAATAGGGGTAAGAAAAGCAATCGGTGCCAAGCCAAGAAGTATCGTTGCTCTTATTGTTCAGGAAAGTGTGGTGATTACCGTCATTTCAGGATTTGTAGGAGTTGGTGTTGGTGTTTTGACTTTACATTTGATTGGAGACAGCCTTGAAGAATATTTTATTAAAAATCCAAGCGTTGGTTGGGGAACTATTTTTATGGCATTTATTGCTTTGGTTTTTTCGGGTTTGATTGCAGGATTCGTTCCTGCTTACAGAGCCTCAAGAATAAAGCCTATCGAAGCTTTAAGAACAGAATAACGAATGGTGAATAGTCAATTGTGAATTTTTAAAATTCAGTCAAAAGGAAATAAAGATTAAAAATTGACTTGTGAAGCAAATTGACTTTACAAAGTAAAAAATGACAATTTAGGAAATGAACATAATATTTAAAAAAGATACCTGGCAGGAAATTTATTATTCATTACGAAATAATAAGCTCCGCACTTTCCTCACCATGATTGGTGTGGGTTGGGGTATGTTTTTGTATGTCGTATTGTTGGGTTCCGCAAAAGGTATGGAAAACGGTTTTGATAAATTATTTTCGGGTTTTGCAACCAATTCTATATTTCTTTGGGCGCAAAATACATCGATTCCATATGAAGGTTTCCCAAAAGGAAGAGAAGTCAACCTTCGATTGTCGGATATTGATATGCTGAAAAGAAAAATTTCAGATATAGATTATGTTTCACCTCAAAATGCAAGAGGAAGTTTTGCAGGAACGCCTGGCGAAACAATGTCGAGAAACGGAAAAAGCGCAACTTATTCCTTAACAGGAGATTATCCGATCGGGAATAAGATTTCGGAGAAAAAACTGATTTTTGGGCGATATATCAACGATGCAGATGTTTCAGGAAACAAAAATGTAGTGGTGATCGGAGAAGAAGTTTACAACAATTTTTTCGATTCAAAAAAGAAAGAAAACCCTTTAGGAAAATCAATTAATATTAAAGGAATTTTCTTCAACGTAATTGGCGTTTTCAGAGTGAAAAAAGGAGGAGGTTTTGAAAACGACCGCACGGTTTTTATTCCGCTTTCCACTTATACAAAAATGTATAATGCCGGTGATGAGATCGATATGTTTGCGATCGTGAGTAAGCCCAATGCCGAAGTAAATACGGTTGAAGAAAGAGTAAAAACCGAGCTGAAAGCAAAAAATCAGGTTTCTCCCGAAGACACCAATGCTTTTGGAAGCTTTAATTTAGGAAAAGAATTTAAAAAACTGACCGGATTTTTAACAGGAATGCAGCTTCTGACAATTATTGTAGGAACTTTAACCATTCTTGCGGGAGTGATTGCAATTTCAAATATATTATTAATTACGGTAAAGGAAAGAACCAAAGAAATAGGCATCAGAAGAGCTTTAGGAGCAAAACCTTCGGAAGTGAGAAATCAAATTCTGCTCGAAAGCGTTGTCATTACGCTCAGCTCGGGATTGTTTGGTTTTATTTTCGGAATTTTTGTGCTGATGATTTTTAATATGCTTACACAAAATCAAGATGAATTTCCATTTTACAATCCCACCGTCAATTACGGAAATGTTTTCGCAGCGATGTCAGTGATGGTGATTTTAGGATTAATTATCGGAATGATTCCCGCTCAAAGAGCAGTAAAAATACGGCCAATTGAAGCATTGAGAAGCGAATAAATAATTGAAGTAAATCAATTTTAACTTAAAATAAAAAAATAAACTATACATATGAAAAAGAAGTTTACCTGGAAAAAGGCCATTTACATATTTTTAGGGCTTTTGTTGGCTGCCGCATTATTTTCGGGGATCAGTTATCTTGTAAAATCAAATTCTAAAGAAAGTGAAGCTTTCCTTACAAGAAAACCGACCGTTCAGAATATGGATGATAAAGTGATGGCAACAGGGAAAATCATTCCTAAAGAAGAAATTGAAATAAAACCGAATATTGCAGGAATTATCGATAAAATTTTGGTGGATGAAGGAGACAGAGTTGAAGCCGGACAATTGATCGCAACGGTAAAGATCATCCCGAATATTGCAGAGGTAAACAATGCGCAGCAGGAAGTATTAAATTCTCAACTTCAGATAAGCAACGCAAGAATGAATGTTGATAATATGCAGAAGCAGTTTGCAATGCAGCAAAAATTATACAATCAGGGCGTGATTTCTAAACAGGAATTTTTAAATTCTCAGCAGCAATTATATTCAATGCAACAAAGTTTGAAGAATGCCAATCAGCAGCTTCAGACCGCCCAAAAAAGATTACAGATTGTAAAAACAGGTGCAATTCCCGAATTACAAGGTTTGGCAACGACTCAGATTCGTTCAAAAGCTTCCGGAACAGTACTTGAAGTTCCCGTAAAAGTCGGAAGCCAGGTGATTGAAGCCAACTCTTTCAACGCCGGAACGACCATTTGCTCTATTGCAGATTTAAATTCACTGATCTTTCAGGGTGAAATTGATGAAGCTCAAGCCGGAAAGCTGAAACAAGGTATGGATATGAATATTGTGATCGGTGCTTTGCAAAACAAATCTTTCCCGGGCAAGCTGACGATGATCGCTCCGAAAGGAAAAGATACCAACGGAACTATAAAATTCCCGGTTGAAGGTGATGTGAATAATCCGAATAATGAATACATCAGAGCCGGATTTTCCGCAAACGGAGAGATTGTTTTAAGCTCACAGAAAAATGCATTATTGTTGGATGAATCTTTAATTCAGTATGAAAAAAAGAACGGTAAGGACAGACCATTTGTTGAGGTAAAGCAACCTGATGGAACATTTAAAAAAACTTATGTGAAATTAGGAGCGAGTGACGGAATCAATGTACAGATTCTTTCAGGAATTGATAAAAATTCAGAAGTTAAAGTTTGGAATCCTTCGGATAAAGACAAAGAAGAGCTTAAAGAGAAAGCGAAGAAATAATAAACTATAAAAATGAATTGTTTATGAAAAGGATATCTTTTTTACTTTTAAGCTTGATGACAAATATTTTTTTTGCTCAATCAGATAATTATAAAACAGTGGTTGATCTTTTTCAGGATGATTATAATTCGGGAAAATATGAAGGTATTTATAGTAGTTTTTCTCCCGAGATGCAAAAAGCTATGCCTTTTGAAAGCACGAAAGAATTTTTTGCAGGTTTAAAACTTCAGGTTGGTAAAATTGAAAGCAAAGAGTTTATCGATTATCATCAAAAAACGTATGCAGTTTACAAAACTAAATTTGAAAGAGCCATTTTGTCGGTTAATATTTCTTTGGACGATCAGAATAAAGTCAACGGACTTTTTGTAAAACCTTATGTAGAGTCAGACGAACATAACGCCGAAACAGATAATAAAATCGTAAATGCCTTACATGATTTTCCAAAAAATATAAATGAAGCTATATTTTCAAATACGAAAGCCTATCCAAATAATACTCAGATTTCAATTGCATTTATTGAAAATGGGAAAACTCACTTCTACGGAATTATTAAACAAAATGATACAATAAAAAGTATTAGGAATCAAAATAAGGTTTTTGAAATAGGCTCTATTACAAAAGCTTTTACTTCCACGGTTTTAGCTTCATTAGTTCAGGATAAAAAGGTTAATTTAAACGATAATATCAATTCATATTATTCTTTACCTTTCAAAGGAAATAGTCAACTAAACTTTAAGAGTTTAGCCAATCACACTTCGGGTTTGCCGCGTCTTCCGAATAATCTAGACTTGACCAACGAAAGTAATCCGTACAAGAATTATGGCAAAAAAGAAATTGAAAATTACCTTAAAAATAATTTAAAATTAGAAAGCAATCCTTTGACAAAATATTCATATTCAAATTTAGGTGCGGGATTATTAGGATATACGTTAGGATTAAGCCAGAAAACTACATTTCAGCAATTATTACAAAAAAGAATATTCGACAAATATAAAATGAACAATTCTTACACAAGTTCTGAAAATCTAAAAGATAAACTTGTCAATGGATTAAACGCAAATGGCGAAATAGTTCCCAATTGGGATTTTGATGTTTTGTTTGGTGGTGGCGGAATTTTGTCTACAACCGAAGATTTGGCAAAATTTGTTGAGGCTCAGTTTAATGCTGAAAACACTGAACTTTCATTAACAAGGAAACCAACTTTCACAGTTAATGAAAAAATGAAAATCGGATTAGGGTGGCACATTTTGAAAAATAAAGATAAGAGTGAATATTTTTGGCATAATGGAGGAACAGGCGGATATTCTTCGTCTTTGGCATTTAGTGCTGAAAACAAGAATGCGGTAATCATTTTATCAAATGTTTCAGCTTTTAATCCAAAAATGGGAAACATTGACAAATTGTGCTTTGAATTGATGAATACAGCAACTAAAAAATAATAAACTATATAGATAATTTTATCTGAGTCCCGGAATTTTTTCCGGGATTTTTTGTTTAAAACAAATGAAGTCTAAAATCTTATTTTTAAGGTTTAACACTTAATTAACTTCCACATATATTTATTTATGGTGATTAATTCTATATTTTAGTTATTCGGAAAATAATTATTTTATGAAGTCTATTTTCAAAATCCTGTTTTTGTTTTTAACGACCATTATCATCAGTTGCAATTCTCAAAAAGTTTCTGAGGAGTCAAAAGTCCTTTACGAATCTGATGATTTGATTATTAAACAGTTGTCGAAAAATGTTTATCAGCATATTTCATATTTCAATTCCGAAACGTACGGAAAAGTTGCCTGCAACGGAATGATCGTAAAAGACGGAAATGAAACTGTAATTTTCGATACGCCTGTTGATGATAAAAGTTCTGCTGAATTGATTTCGTGGATTAAAAATAATTTGCATTCTAAAATTAATGCAGTCATTCCGACTCACTTTCATGAGGATTGTGTTGGTGGTTTGAAAGAGTTTGAAAAAAATAATATTCCTTCTTATTCGAATAATAAAACGATTGCATTTGCAAAAGAAAAAGGTTTTAATGTTCCTAATCACGGCTTTGATAACAGTTTAACTTTAAACGTCGGTAAGCAAAAAGTCTACGCCAATTTTTTCGGCGAAGGACACACGAAAGATAATATTGTTGGCTATTTTCCAAGTGAAAATGCTATGTTTGGAGGTTGTCTGATTAAAGAAATCGGAGCATCAGAAGGCAATCTTGAAGACGCAAATGTTCACGTTTGGTCTGAAACGGTTGAAAAAATAAAAAAAACGTATCCGAATGCTAAAGTAATTATTCCGGGACACGGAAAAACCGGCGGACAGGATTTATTGGATTATACAATTAAATTATTTAAAGATAAATAGCCAATTTTTGCGTAGAATTATTAAAGAAATTTTCATCAATTTATAATTGAAGCCTATTGAAATGTAGGTGGAATTCCTTACATTTGGGGTGGAAAATCTAAAAAATCTAAAAATAAATGGACATTATTTTCGACCTTATTGAAAAAGAAAGACAAAGACAATCCCACGGATTAGAGCTTATTGCTTCGGAAAACTTTGTTTCTGAAAATGTAATGAAAGCGATGGGAAGCGTTCTTACCAACAAATATGCAGAAGGATATCCCGGAAAAAGATATTACGGAGGTTGTGAAGTTGTAGATGAGGTTGAAACTTTGGCGATCAACAGAGCTAAAGAGCTTTTCGGAGTAGATTATGTAAATGTTCAGCCGCATTCGGGTTCGCAGGCAAATGCTGCGATTTATTTGGCAGTTTTGAAACCGGGTGACAAAATCATGGGAATGGATCTTTCAATGGGAGGTCATTTGACTCACGGTTCTGCAGTTAATTTTTCAGGAATTCAGTACAATGTAGTTTCTTATGGAGTTCAACAGGAAACAGGTTTGATCGATTATGATCAGATGAGAGAAGTTGCTTTGAGAGAAAAACCAAAAATGCTTATTGCTGGTTTTTCGGCGTATTCTAGAGATTTGGATTATGCAAAATTCAGAGAAGTTGCGGACGAGATCGGAGCTACGCTTTGGGCAGACATTGCTCATCCAGCCGGTTTGGTGGCAAAAGGATTATTAAATTCTCCGTTTGAGCATTGCCATGTTGTAACGACAACAACCCATAAAACTTTAAGAGGACCGAGAGGCGGAATGATCATGATGGGAAAAGATTTTGAAAATACATACGGCCATAAAACTCCAAAAGGAGAAATCAAGCAAATGAGTCAGGTTCTTGACGGAGCAGTTTTCCCGGGAATTCAGGGCGGTCCGTTGGAACACGTTATTGCCGGTAAAGCGATTGCTTTCGGTGAGGCGATTGATGATAAATTTTTGACTTATGCAAAACAAGTTAAATCAAATGCTCAAGCTTTGGCAAAATCAATGATGAGCAAAGGTTTTGATATTGTAAGCGGTGGAACAGACAACCATTTGATGCTTGTAGATCTTAGAAATAAAGGCGTAAACGGTAAAGAAACCGAAAAAGCGCTTGTAAAAGCCGACATTACTTGTAACAAAAATATGGTTCCTTTTGATGACAAATCGCCATTCACAACTTCCGGAATCAGATTGGGAACGGCAGCGATTACCACAAGAGGTTTGAAAGAAAATGATATGGAAACTATTTCAGAATTGATTTCTGAAGTTGTTGATAATATTAAGAATGAAGAAGTTCTTACTTCCGTAAGAAAAAAAGTAAATGAATTGATGGAAGGTAAAGCCTTATTCAATTATTAAAAGGAAGAAAATAATATTGATAAAGGCGCAAAGTATTTTGCGTCTTTTTTATTGAACTTTTTTTAGAATTAATAATATTTTTTAATAGATATTTTACAAATCATACTTAAAGCTTAAAAATGTCAGACGACAAAAAACTTTTCACATTTGAAGAAATAAAGCAAAAACTGGTTAGCTATTGTGTTTATCAGGACCGCTGCCATGCGGAAGTTGAGCAGAAGATGAGAGAGTTTGTATTAATTCCGGAAGCGAAGGAAGAAATCATTTTATATTTATTAAAAGAAAATTATCTGAACGAAGAAAGATTTACCAGAAGTTATATTCGAGGTAAATTTTACATCAAAAGCTGGGGGAAAACTAAAATCAAAATGCATTTAAAGCAAAAAGGCATCACAGAAAAGCTGATTAATAAAAGCTTTGACGAGATTGATGATGAAGATTATATAAACACTATTCGAAAAATTTACGATAATTATTCTTCAAAACTAAAAGGCTTACAGATGTATCAAAAAAAGTCTAAAACCATTAAATATCTTTTAAGTAGAGGTTTTGAATATGAAACAATTTTAGATATAATTAATATTTAAATTAATTTAATTCTTATTTTGTATAATTTTAAAGAAAAATTTATAGTTTTGTTGATGAAAACAAAAGTTATATATGGATTTAAAATTATACAATTTATTAAAAATGCGATCTGCATTTTTGATGATTCTTTTCTCAGTTTTAGGGTTTGGACAAATAACAGAAAGTTTTGAAAATGGTCTTCCTTCTTCTTACAATGCGAATTTAATAACAGTTAGTTTAGGAAGTGGTGATTGGCAAATCGCAAATGTTATTAGCGGTACAACCGGAGTAACCAGTGGGTCAAAGTCAGCTCAATTAAGAAGTGCTACGGGATCTCAAATGATTACTCCTTCTTTAGCCGGTGGGGTTGCTTCGGTTTCTTTTGATATAGTAGCTTCTACTGCTTCTGGCGGTTATCAGGTGAATATCTCGGAAGATAACGGTCAAACTTGGCTGCCTGCTCCGGGTTCTCCTTTTACTATAAATCAAACTCAAGGGAACAGAGTAATAAATATTAACAGCTCAACAGTTAATAAAATTCAGATTTATAGAACTTCGTCAACGATCTCTGTAGATAACTTTACGATTACCGTACTAAATACTCAAAACAATCCGCCAACTGTAACGGCTTCATCTTTCACAGGAAACGTAGGATTAGTTTTTTCTCAACAGATTGTAGCTTCAGAAAATCCTGCATCTTATGCGTTAGCAAACGGTTCTGGCCTGCCAAATGGATTGACATTGAATACAACTACAGGTGAAATTACAGGTAATCCGATTTCCGCAGGAAATTTTACAACAGATGTCACGGCTACAAACTCTTTTGGGACTTCACAAGCCGCAAGTCTTTCCTTCGCTATTTCAAAAGGAACTCAAACGATTGCAGGTTTTACAGATCAGACAAAATATATAAGCAGTTCGGCTTTTAATTTTCCTTTAAATACAGAAAATGCTGATTTACCGGTTACTTATTCAAGCTCAAATACAAATGTAGCAACGGTTTCCGGAAACACGATTACTATTGTAGGAATGGGATCTGCTAATATTATATCTGTTCAGGTAGGGAATAGTGATTGGAATGCATTAAATCAACAAATTGTTTTGACTGTAGTTGAAGATCCTTATAATGGAATTGGAAGGTTTGAAAAGATAAATTCCGCAGCGGATCTTACAGACGGATTTTATGTAGTTGCTGATAAAAATAACCAGATAATGGCTACAAATACAGTAAATAGCAGCGGTACTTTGGTTACAACAAATTTAAATGTTGTAAATAATCAAATTGTAAATCCATCGGCAGTTAATGTATGGAAAATTGTAAAAAGCAATGGAGTATTTACAATCCAAAATTCCAATAGCTCCAAATTTTTAGGCTATGCAGGAAGCAGTACAGATTTATCATCGGTAACATCGGCTTCCGCAGATCTGCAACGATGGAATATTAATTATGAATCAGCAGGCTATTACGCCGTAGTAAATGTGACTGATCCATCACGAATTTTAAAATACAATGCAAGTTTAGGAACACCTGGTTTTAAGGCATATGCATTTAGTAGTCAATTGCCTGAAGTAGCTCTTTATAAAAAAATAGAGACAACAACATGGGACGGAACAAGCTGGTCAAACGGTTCTCCTGATGTTAAAGATGTGATTTTTACAGGATCATATTCAACAACCTCCCTTCCTTCTTTCACAGCAAAAAATATGACCATTAAAAATGGAGGTGCTTTAGAAATCACCTCCGGAAATACGATTAATGCGTCGAATATTACTGTAGAAAATGGCGGTAATCTTATTCAGAAAGATGGATCTGTATTAAATTACAGCGGTAATTTTTCTGTTTTAAAAAACGGAACCAGCGTTGTGGATAAATATGCATTCTGGTCTTCTCCGGGTGTATCACAGGATCTGAATGCTATTTACGGAGCAGGAAATACACCTGCTTACATTACAGAATACAATACGGCAACAGATTATTTTGTCAATGCAGGTTCTGCAAGTTCAGTGTTTGGAAAAGGATATTCTATTAAAACTCCTGTTGCCAACGCTTCAGTGGCATTTACCGGAACTCCGAATACCGGAACTCAGACATTCACTTTGTCAACGGCGGGTAACGGATATAACTTAATTGGAAATCCTTATCCTTCAAACTTGAATTTAGACACATTTTATAATATTAATGCTGCCAGAATCTCAAATGCATTCTACTTTTGGGATAATACAAGCAATTCAGTAACGACTCAAAACGGGTCGACCACAACGAACATCGGGTATGCAACTTACAATCCGTCAACACAGGTTTGGGTGCCTGCACCTAATGTTGCAACGGTGCCTTCGGGTAATGTTGCCAACATCGGACAGGGGTTTATTGTAAAATCCTTATCTGCAACAGCAGACACTTCATTGACATTTACCAATGATATGAGAACCGCAGATACAGGATCATTCTTTAATAAAAATACTTCTTCTGTTGAAGGTAAATTTTGGTTAAGGCTAAATTCTTCTTATAACACAAACAATACTTTTGCGGTAGCTTACTTAAATGCCGCCTCAGATTTTTTTGACCATTATGATTCCAAAGCGATATTTACAGGTTCGGATGCTTTTTATACGATTGCAGATACTGAAAAATTGTTGATTCAGGGAAAAGGAGCTTTTGATACGGATGACGTTGTTCCATTGGGTTCAAAACATTTTGAAAGCGGAAGTTTTGTAATTTCTTTAGTTCAGAAAGAAGGCCTTTTTAATAACGGGCAGGCAATTTATCTTCACGATAAAAATTTAGGAACATATATTAATCTTCAAAATCAGGCCTATTCGTTTACGGCAAATGCAGGAGAATTTTTTGACCGATTCGAAATTGTTTATCAATTAAATGTTTTATCTACAAATGAAGCAGCAAAAGACGAATTTGAAGTGTACAGAGACGGCGAAGATTTCTTTGTAAGAAGTAATAAAAATATAGAAAAAGTAGAAATATTTGATGCTGCGGGAAGAAAAGTTCAGCAGATCAATGCCGATTCAAAATTGATTAAAATAAAATTGAATACCAAAGGATTGTATATCCTGAAAGCAGTTTCACAAGGAAAAGAAATCACAAAAAAAATAATTAAATAAAAATATGATGAAAAAAATAGTAATAATATGTTCAATTGGTTTTTCAGCATTTAGCTTTGCTCAGGAATCAGCAGACAATTCTTATGTTTATGAACAGTCAACAGAGCAAATTGAGGAAGAAAATGGCTTTCCAGGGAATCCTGGTGATCCGGAACCGGCGTCTATAGATGATTATGTTCCTTTGCTTTTGATTGCTGCTGTAGGATTGGTTATTTGCTATAGGAAAAAAATAAAGTTAATAAAATAATTCATCAATTTTAAAGTAAAACTCTCTATTTAATTTTAGAGAGTTTTTATTTGATGATATTTTATATTTTACAACTTATTCATTTGAGGGGTACGAATTTTTTTTAAACGTTAAGTTTAGTTAAGATTATTTAAAATAGAGATAATCTTTATTTTATTTAATTGGCTTTGTTTTTGTATTAAATTAATATTCATTTTATTATTTCGATTAATATGATGAATTTTTAATATCTATTAATAGGATTAACAATAAATATTTTTATTTTTTTAAAACATAAAATATATTTAATGGTCATTTTAAAATAAATAATATGATTATCTTTGCCCATCTAACAAAAAAAGACCGATGCTGAATGAAAAAGCTAAATGATGCTTTTGCTGCAATTTACAATGGAGATAATATTGTAAAAATCACAGAATTAAGATATATACCTCGGTGGACGGTTATAGTTTTTGATATTATCATCATTTTAATTTCAATATTAGTGTCATATTTTTTCTTGGAAAAACTTCATGTAAAAGTAAATTTTCCGGAACATAGGACAGAAAAAAGACTTTTGCTGATTGCAGTAAATATAGGTTTTATGTACATATTCAAAACCTATGCGGGAATTATCCGACATTCCACTTTTTTTGATTTTTTTAAAATCATCCTGTCTTCGGGAAGCACACTTGTCACTCTTTTATTAATAAATTATTTAACAGAATTTATATTTGGAAAATCATTGTATTTATATCCAAACCTATTTCTGTATTTTTTTATATCGGTTTCTCTGATGTTCTTTTTTAGAATGGTCATCAAACAGTTTTTTAATGCATTGATTGATATAAAAGGAGCGGCAAACAAAACAAGAGTAGCCGTTGTAGGAGTGGGAGATGTTTCTGTATCATTAGCCAGAGCCATTATGCACAATCCAAGCTATCCGTATCGTTTGGAGGGTTTTCTTACCAAAAGATCAGATTCTAATAAGGCAATATTATTAGGACATAAAATTTATAATAGTGAACAATTTTTTAAGAATAAAGAACTGATAAAAAAGTTTGATGCTGTTTTAATTATTAAAGAGATCATGACAAAACATGAGCTCGAAGAATGGATGACCTTAGCATTAGATAGTGGTCTGAAAGTTTTGAAAGCACCAACTGTAAGCAAAATGAGAGATTCGGATTTGCTCGGTGCTATCCGCCATCTTCAGATTGAAGATTTGTTGAACAGAAGACCTATTAAGATTGAAAATGAAGAGGTTAAAAAAAGACATTTTGAAAAAAATATTTTAGTAACCGGAGGTGCAGGCTCTATCGGAAGCGAAATTGTAAGACAGGTCGCACAGTTCAATCCTTCGTTGATTGTTGTACTTGATCAGGCCGAATCTCCGCTATATGAATTAGAATTGGAATTGATGGAGAAATTTCCGGATCAGAAATTTAAATTTGTATTAGGAGATATTTCTAACATACATAGGCTTGAAAATCTTTTCCAGACTTATTCTTTTTCAATGGTTTATCATGCTGCAGCTTACAAGCATGTGCCTTTGATTGAAGAAAATCCTCATGAAGCAATTTTCGTTAATATTTTAGGAACTAAAAACGTTGCTTTACTTTCAAAAAAATATAGAGTTAACCGTTTTGTAATGGTTTCTACAGATAAAGCTGTAAACCCTACGAATGTAATGGGTGCGTCAAAAAGAGCAGCTGAATTATTTGTGCAGTCTTTGCAAAATTCTGAAGACAACATTACAAAATATATTACAACGCGTTTTGGTAATGTATTAGGTTCCAACGGTTCAGTTATTCCGCATTTTAGAAAGCAGATTGAAAAAGGAGGTCCTGTTACCATTACACACCCTGATATTATACGTTATTTTATGACAATTCCTGAAGCATGTGAACTTGTATTACAAGCCGGAACAATGGGAGATGGTGGAGAAATATATGTTTTTGACATGGGTGAACCCGTAAAAATAGTGGATCTGGCAAGAAGAATGATAAAATTATCAGGCTATATTCCTGAAGTAGATATCAAAATAGAGTATATAGGATTAAGGCCCGGTGAAAAGCTTTATGAAGAACTTTTAAGTGATAACGCCACAACAGTTCCTACTCATCATAGTAAAATTATGATTTCTAAAGATCCGACCATCAGCTTTAATGAAATAGAAGTTTTAAGTAAGAAAATTATAATATCTGCGTTAAAGCGAGATAAACTGCAGGTGGTAAGAATATTAAAAACCATTGTTCCTGAATTTATCAGTAATAATTCTGAGTTTGAAATTTTGGATAAGGAACAAGTCAATACGATGGAGAATTTTATAGATAATTAAAGTTCTTTGATTCATAATATATTAAAACAACTTAAACATATAATAATCTAACAAATTTTGTTTAAAGAATAATAATCCTAATTTTGTGAAAAATTTATCAAGAATGATTGTAAAAAAATATTTTATATACGGTGCATTAAGTTTAGCAATATTTTCATGTACACCAAGACAAGAAATCAATTATATGCAGGATATTGAGAATATTGCACTCGATAACTCCATAAAAAATAGCCGCAGTACTTTGCAACCCGGCGATAGGCTGATTATTACAGTGACGGCAAAAGATATGGATGTTGTTGCTCCATTCAATCAAAATTATTCTTCAAGCACAACAATTACTCAGTATTCTGTGCCTAGCTCCAACAATTTGCCTCAGCAGCAGCCAATATCTGGTCCAACTTATCTGGTAGATACAAACGGAAATATCACTTTCCCTCAAATTGGAGAGGTAAGCACAACAGACGAAAATATCGAAACATTAAAAGTAAAATTAACAAATCTTATTTCGGAATATGTAAAAAGTCCGGTAGTTGAGGTTAAGCTTACCAATTTTAAAGTTTCTGTTTTAGGAGAAGTAACAAAACCTGGTACGTATGTTATACCGGATGGTAATACAAGCTTGTTGCAGGCATTGGGTTTAGCAGGTGATCTTACGGTATTTGGTGTAAGACAAAATGTTTTGGTTATTAGAAATATTGATGGTCAGATTACAAAAGAGAGAATAGATTTGACGAGTGCTCAATTTATTAATTCTCCTTTTTACTATTTAAAACAGAATGACATCATATACGTGCAACCTAATGCTAACCGTGAAAAAGCATCAAGGATTGATCCTAATACAGGGATTTATATTTCTATAGCTTCTGTAGTAGCTTCATTGGCTATTGGGATTTTAGCACTGACAAGAAATTAATATAATTACTAATAACAGTTTATAGTGGATAAGCAAATAGAGGATTGGGATCAGGAAGAGTCTTTAAATATTAGAGAACTGATTAAACCCTATATTTACCGTTGGTATTGGTTTGTAATAGGTGTAATCGTTGCAATTATTGGAGGTTGGTTTTTTCTAAGATACAGCATTCCGGTTTATAATACCGAAGCAACCTTATTGATCAAAGAGGTTAAAAAATCATCATCATCCCAGCCTGAAATGTCTGTGCTTTCAGAATTAGGAGGCATTGGCGGAATGGGTACTAATTCTATAGATAACGAAATTGAGATTTTTAAATCAAAAAAGCTCATGCTTTCTGTAGTAAGAGAATTGGGGTTAGAAACCAATATTTATTCTCAAGGCAACGTAAAAGATTCTGAACTATATAAAGATAGTGCGCCGTTTATCGTTCGGGTAATAAGCGAAAAACCCAAAGCTAAATATCCCAATAAAGAATTTTTTGTTAAAATAAAAAATAACCGTATTATCATAGAATCTGAAGCTTTAAAAAAGCCTATTGAAGCTGAATTCAACAAAACGGTAGCGATGTCTTTTGGAATCATTATGTTTCAGAAAAATCCAAAGTTTATTGCTAAAGATGAAAATTCAGGAAAATATATTCTGCATTTTATGTCCGGGATGAATAGAGCCCGAAGTCTTTTAAAAATACTCAATGTAAGTTTGGTTGAAAAAGATGCAACTGTACTGAAAATTTCTATGAACTATCCGGTTCCGGAAAAAGCCGAAGACATTTTGAACCGCTTGGCAGTAAACTACAACCGTGAAGCAAATCTTGATAAAAATTCCGAGTCTCAAAAAACAGCCTCTTTTATCGATGGAAGAATTAGAATTATAGGTGAAGAATTGGGGCGTGTTGAAAACCAGAAAGAAGACTTTAAGGTTAAAAATAATATAGCAGATATACAGACTGAAGCAGAATTGTCTCTGCAAACAGCAGTAGATGTTCATCAGAAGCAGATTGAAAATGAGTCCCAGCTAGAGTTGATCAACAGTTTATTAGGTTCTATCAACAGGCAAGGAACTTATCAGGTTTTGCCTTTAAATGTAGGCCTTTCGGATGCAAACACTACATCAGATATTGCTATGTATAATCAACTGGTGATTGAAAGAAATCGTTTATTGGAAAATTCAACAACAGCGAATCCTGTAGTTAAAGATATTACCAACCAAATCAACAGCATGCGGAGTTCGGTAGTTCAGAGTCTGCAAAAAAGCAGATCTGCACTTCAGATATCCAGAAATAATATTCTTGGTGAACAAAACAGGTTGTCAGGCAGGATTTCTAAAGTACCTGTTCAAGAAAAACTTTTCAGAAGTATTGAAAGACAGCAGAATATCAAAGAACAGCTATATCTTTTATTATTGCAGAAGAGAGAAGAAGCAGCTATTTCACTGGCTATCGCCGCACCAAAAGCAAGAATTGTAGATGATGCATTGACTTCACCAATTCCTGTTTCTCCCAAAAAACAAATCATTTATTTAGGTGCACTATTAATTGGTTTATTGATTCCGTTCGGAGTTATTTATTTGGTGGAATTACTGAATAATAAAATACGATCAAAACATGATCTTGAAAAATTATCCAAAGATGCACCGGTAATTGCGGAAATTCCTAGTTTGGAAAAAGGTGAGCCTGAGCTTGTACAATTAAATGATCTTTCTCCGCTAGCGGAAGCATTCAGGATCTTAATTACCAATCTCAATTTCATGTTACCTAAAAATAAAAAAGGAAATGTGATTTTTGTAACATCTACAGTGAAAGGTGAAGGAAAAACATTCATCTCCGTGAATTTAGCTTTGACCTTGGCAACGCCTCGCAAAAAAGTGATTATTATAGGCTCAGATATACGAAATCCACAATTGCAAAGATATAATGAAGGGCGAAGAGGCTTGATTGGTCTATCAGAATATATGTATGATGATCAGGTTGAAATTTCAGAAATTACCCATCAGACAACTTTTAATCCTTATTGTGATGTAATCTATTCAGGTGCTATTACTCCAAACCCAACAGAACTTTTGTCTAATGGCAGATATCAGGAATTAGTAGAAAAATTAAAGCCAATGTATGATTACATTATATTAGATACGGCACCATTAATGTTGGTAACAGACTCGTTATTAATTAGCGATGTAGCAGATTTAACAGTGTATGTTACACGATCGAAATATACTGAAAAGGAACTTATTGAATTTGCCAACAGACAAATTGGTGAAAAGAAAATTAAAAATGTTGGTTTTATTTTAAATGATGTTGATAAAAAGAATAGCGGATACGGATACGGATATAAATACGGATACGGATACAACGCTGACAATAAAAAACCTTGGTGGAATAGGCTATTTAATTAGTAAAAACATCATTAGAATGATGTAATCAATATAAAATGAATAAAACACATAAAATTGCCATTATTGGATTAGGATATGTAGGTCTGCCATTAGCAAGATTATTTGCCACAAAATATCCGGTGATTGGCTTTGATATAAATACCAAAAGAATTGAAGAATTAAGACTTGGAACAGATTCTACTTTAGAAGTTGAAAATGATATTCTGCAAAAAGTTATCGTAAATGAAAATCCAATAATAAACAATTCTGAAACCGGATTATATTGTTCTACAGATTTAGAAGATATTAAAGAAGCAAACATTTTTATAGTTACCGTTCCCACGCCAATTGACAAGCATAATCGTCCGGATCTGACACCTTTATATAAATCAAGTGAGACGGTTGGTAAAGTATTAAAAAAGAATGACATTGTCATTTATGAATCAACGGTTTATCCGGGAGTTACCGAGGAAGAATGTGTTCCTGTCTTAGAAAAAGTATCAGGATTAAAATTTAATATAGATTTTTTTGTTGGTTATTCCCCGGAACGCATTAATCCTGGCGATAAAGAGCATACAGTAGATAAAATTCTAAAAGTGACTTCAGGTTCTAATCCTGAAATAGGTCAGGTTGTAGATGATCTTTATCGATCGATAATTACTGCGGGAACGCATTTGGCGCCGACTATCAAAGTTGCTGAAGCATCAAAGGTAATTGAAAATTCTCAACGTGATATTAATATTGCTTTTATTAATGAATTGGCAAAAATATTTTCTTTGATGGATATTGATACACACGATGTATTGGAAGCTGCCGGAACAAAATGGAATTTCCTTAAGTTTAAGCCAGGTTTAGTAGGAGGTCATTGTATAGGTGTTGATCCTTTTTATCTTGCTCAAAAAGCTCAGGAAGTTGGTTATTATTCGGAATTGATTTTAGCGGCTCGTAGATTAAATGATTCTATGGGAGCGTTTGTGGCTTCTCAAGTCGTTAAATTAATGATCAAAAATGACATTAAAGTAAAAGGTGCTAAAGTGCTGAACCTAGGAATTACTTTTAAAGAAAACTGTCCGGACATAAGAAATTCGAAAGCAATAGATGTCATTACCAATTTAGAAGAATATGGCGTGGAAGTAATTACTTATGATTCTTGGGCAAATCAAGATGAAGTTAAACATGAATATAATATAAACTTTCATTCAAATTTGGATAAAATCATCTTAGAACAAGGTGAAGGATCTCGGTTTGATGCCATTATTTTAACGGTAGCACATCAAGAGTTTTTGAATATGGACTGGTCAAAATATCTAAATAGCAATGGTGTCATATATGATGTCAAAGGATTTTTAAGTTATTATGACTCAAGGTTATAGCTGAATAAATTTTTCACATATTAAGTATAAACTTTAAACTAAGGGATAAGAATCAAGCTTATGAAAATAAAAAATTTAATAATTTTTGGAACACGCCCGGAAGCTATAAAAATGGCCCCTTTGGTTAAAGAATTTCTAAAGCATAATAATGTTTTTGAAACCAGAGTTTGCGTAACGGCACAACATAGAGAAATGCTCGACCAGGTGCTGGAATTCTTTGAAGTAAAGCCGGATTACGATCTAAATTTAATGAAGCCCAATCAAAATCTATATACACTTACTGCCGATATTATTACGGAAATGAAAAGTGTTTTAGAAGATTTTAAACCCGATTATGTGTACGTGCATGGTGATACAACAACGACAATGGCTGCTAGTATTGCCGCATTTTATTCAGGTGCAAAAGTTTGCCATGTAGAGGCAGGGCTCAGAACCCATAACAAACGATCTCCGTTTCCGGAAGAAATCAATAGACAAGTAGCCGGAAGAATTTGTGATTACCATTTTGCTCCAACAGATATTTCCAGACAGAATTTACGCAACGAAAATGTTTCGGATGAAAATATATTGGTTACAGGAAACACTGTAATTGATGCGCTTTTTGAAAGCTCCGAAAAAGTGAAAAATATTGAAAATGAAGAGATTTTACAACTTAAAAATATAGTTGACTCTTCAAAAAAAATAATTCTTGTTACTGGGCACCGACGTGAAAATCATGGGCAAGGTTTTATTAATATTTGCGAAGCTCTAAAGCAGATTGCTTTAGAAAATGCTGATGTTCAGATTATTTATCCTGTTCATCTAAATCCAAATGTAAAAGGACCGGTGTATGATATTCTTTCAGGAATTGATAATATTCAACTTATAGATCCTCTGTCATATCCGGCATTTGTGTGGCTGATGAATCAATCTTATCTTATTATTACAGATTCTGGTGGTGTGCAGGAAGAGGCCCCAAGCTTAGGAAAACCCGTTTTAGTAATGCGTGATACTACAGAACGTCCTGAGGCTGTAGATGCAGGGACTGTAATTTTAGTAGGAACTGACAAAAACAAAATTGTTTCTGAAACCAACAATTTATTAAAAGATATAAAACGTTATCAAACGATGAGTGCCTTACATAACCCCTATGGAGATGGAAAAGCATGTCAGCGTATCGTACAATTTATTAAACAAAATAGTAATATTTAAATAAAAGTATGCAATCAAAAGTAGTAACTATAGGTTTAGGATATATCGGATTACCAACATCCGCTTTAATTGCGAATAATGGTATTCCTGTACATGGAGTTGACATTTCTCAACATGTAGTAGACACCATCAATGCAGGCAAAATTCATATTGTAGAGCCTGATTTAGATGAGGCCGTAGCGGATGCTGTTAAAAAAGGTTTTTTAAATGCCGATACGAAACCCGTAACAGCTGAAGTTTACTTGGTTGTTGTTCCGACACCATTTAAAGGAAATCACGAGCCGGATATTTCGTATGTTCAGGCAGCAACAGAAGGAATTATTCCATTACTAAAAGAAGGTGATCTGTATATTATAGAATCTACATCTCCGGTAGGAACTACGGAAAAAATGCAGGACTTAATTTTTACAAAAAGACCTGAATTAAAAGGAAAAATTTATTTAGCATATTGTCCGGAAAGAGTTTTACCGGGAAATGTAATGTATGAATTGATTCATAACGACCGTGTTATTGGTGGTATTAATGAAGCTTCTACAGAAAAAGCAATCGATTTCTATAAACAATTTGTAAAAGGAGAATTACACAAAACCAACGCAAGAACGGCCGAAATGTGTAAACTAACTGAAAACTCATCTCGTGATGTACAGATTGCTTTTGCTAATGAATTGTCTTTAATCTGTGATAAAGCAGGAATCAATGTTTGGGAACTTATTCATTTGGCAAATAAACATCCGAGAGTAAATATTCTACAGCCGGGATGTGGCGTTGGTGGCCATTGTATTGCAGTGGATCCTTACTTTATTACTTCAGAATATCCATTAGAATCAAGAATTATAGGAACTGCAAGAGAAGTAAATAATCACAAATCTTTTTGGTGTGCAGAGAAAATCAAAGAAGCCAAAAAAGAATACAAACTTAAATATAATAAAGAACCAAAGATAGCCTTAATGGGTCTTGCATTCAAACCGAATATAGACGATTTACGAGAATCGCCTGCTAAATATATAGTTCAAAGAGTTTTGCAGGAAGCAAATGATGAAGAATATTTCATCGTAGAACCCAATATCCAGGAACACAACATTTTTAAAGTAACTCATTACAAAGAAGCTATTGAAAAGGCGGATATTGTAGCTTTGTTGGTTGCTCATAATGAATTTAAAGAATTGAATTTTGGAGAGAATCAGGTTGTATTAGATTTTTGTGGAATTGTAAAATAAACGAAATGGATATACTTAGTCTTATAGGAAGATCTACAGAGTTATTTTCTAATGATATACAGAATTATGAATCTGAATTGAGATCAATTGTATCTTCTTCTAAATTTTTGGTTATTGGAGGTGCAGGTTCCATAGGTTCTGCTACCACAAAAGAGATTTTTAAACGTAATCCAAAAAAGCTTCATGTTGTTGATATTAGTGAAAACAACATGGTTGAATTAGTGCGAGACATCAGAAGCATGTTTGGTTATATTAAAGGAGACTTTCAGACTTTTGCTTTAGATATTGGATCTATAGAATATGATGCATTTTGGGAGGCAGACGGAGATTACGACTTTGTCCTCAATCTTTCCGCTTTAAAGCATGTAAGAAGTGAAAAAGACCCTTACACTTTAATGCGAATGATTGATGTAAATGTTTTCAATACAGATAAAACATTGCAACAATCTATTGACAAAGGAGTTAAAAAGTATTTCTGTGTTTCCACTGATAAAGCGGCTAATCCTGTTAACATGATGGGAGCCTCTAAGCGTATCATGGAAATGTTTTTAATGAGAAAAAGTAAAGAAATTACAATCTCCACAGCGCGTTTTGCAAATGTGGCTTTTTCAGACGGGTCTTTATTACATGGATTTAATAAAAGAATTGAAAAAAAGCAACCAATTGTAGCACCGAACGATATCAAACGCTATTTTGTTATTCCAAAAGAATCGGGAGAACTTTGTTTAATGTCTTGTATTTTCGGTGAAAATAGAGATATATTCTTCCCAAAATTAAGCGAAAATTTACACTTAATTACATTTGCTGAAATAGCTGTAAAATATCTTGCAGAAATAGGCTATCAACCTTATTTGTGCAGAGATGAAGAAGAAGCAAGAACATTGGTTGAAACTTTACCGCAGGAAGGAAAATGGCCTTGTTTGTTTACATCAAGCGATACTACAGGCGAAAAAGATTTTGAAGAATTCTTTACCAATAAAGAAACTTTGGATATGGAGCGTTTCGAAAATTTAGGAGTAATTAAAAATGAGCTAAATATCGAAGAAGAAAAGCTTAATTTATTTGAAACTAAAATCAGTGAATTAAAAACTGCCCGAAAATGGAATAAGGAAGAGGTTGTAGATTTATTCTTCACGATGATTCCTGATTTTGGACATAAAGAAACAGGCAAGTACTTAGATTCAAAAATGTAATCATGGATGATATTCAAGATATGGTCTCTTTCGTTAGAGAGCATTTTAATACAGATAAATTTATTCCGCTTCACGAACCGCGTTTCAGAGGGAATGAAAAAAAATATTTAGCAGAAACAATTGATTCTACATTCGTTTCTTCGGTGGGGGCATTTGTCGATCAGTTTGAAAATATGATGCAGGACATTACTGGCGCATCAAAATCAATTGCTGTAGTCAATGGAACAGCATCTTTGCAGGTTGCGTTGAGATTGGCAGGCGTAAAAAAAGACGAAGAAGTCATCACTCAAGCACTTACTTTTATTGCAACAGCCAATGCAATTGTTTATAACAATGCAATCCCTGTTTTTGTAGATGTAGATTTAGATACGATGGGACTTTCGCCTAAAGCACTCGAAGATTTTTTAGAAGAATTCGGTGAACTTCGTGAAAACAGCTGTTATAATAAATCTACTGGAAGAAGAATCGCTGCCTGTATGCCGATGCACACATTCGGTTTTCCGGTTCATTTAGATGAATTAATGGCTGTTTGCAACAAATGGCAAATTCCCTTGGTGGAAGATGCAGCAGAATCTTTAGGAAGTTTTTACAAAGGAAAACATACAGGAACCATCGGATTAATCAGCGGCTTTTCATTTAATGGAAACAAAGTGGTAACCAGCGGCGGCGGCGGCGCTATCGTTACAAATAATATCGAACTTGGAACTCATGCAAAATATCTAACTACCACAGCAAAGCGTCCGCATCCTTACGAGTTTTTCCATGATGAAATGGGCTATAATTTTAGAATGCCCAATCTGAATGCGGCTCTAGCTTGCGCACAATTGGAATCATTAAATGGCTTTCTTGAAGATAAGAGAATTTTAGCGAATAAATACGCGGAGTTTTTCAAAGAATCTGGAATTAAATTTAGACAAGAAACTGCCGACACAAAAGCAAATTATTGGTTGATGTGTGTTGAGCTTAATAACAAAGCTGAAAGAGAAGAATTTCTAAAAAATACTAACGACCAAGGTGTGATGACACGCCCGATTTGGAATTTAATGTATCGTTTGCCAATGTATGCACATTGCCAGCGTGATGCACAGAAAAATGCTGAGTTTTTAGAAGAAAGAATCGTTAACATTCCAAGCAGTGCCAGATAAAAAACCATAGCAATAGTTGGATATTCAGGACATTCGTTTTGTTGTTTTTAGATGCAGCGAAAGAGATAGGCTAGAGTTAGCAAATATTATCTGAACGAATTATAATTTATGAATTAGTATAAGACCACAAAGTAATAGTTACATGAAGAAAATAGGAGGAGAATTTGAGATTAATCCGATTGTATTCAATGAAATGAATTTAGAAGATCACCATCTTCCTTTCTTATATTCCAACGGAAGAATTGCATTGTTGGCAATATTGAATCATTTGAAATCTGCTCACAGCAACATTATTCACCTGCCTTTTTATATTTGTTCCTCTGTTGTTGATGCCTGCAGGTCGGCGGGATTTAATTTGAAATTCTATGAACTCACTGAAAATTTTGAATTTCCAATGGAATATCTAGATTTTATTGGTTCAAATGAAGTATTGCTGACTGTTTGCTATTTTGGTATAATCAATGACAATGTCATCATAACTGAAGTTAAAAAAAGAAGGAATGATGTAATTTGCATTAGTGATCAAGTAATGTCGTATTGGACTTTTGAAAATTCGTTGGGGGATTATTCATTTACAAGCCTAAGAAAGCATTTTGCGATTCCGGAAGGTGCTTTAGTCAATACAACAATATCTATTGATGATTTATATAAGGAGACTTCAATAAATTCATTTTACAAAGACAAGTATATAGCAGCTTTTTTGAAATTTGCAGAAGCAGATGAATCAACTTATTTAGAGTTATTCAGTCAAGGTGAAAATTTGATTGATCAAGAAACAAAAGAAATATTACAAGCGTCTAAACTATCTAAATACTTATATTTAAATACTGAATTTGAAGAAATACAAAGCAAAAGAAAAGTGAATACCAACTTCGTTTATGAATATGGTAAAAGTTTAGGTTTTGAATTTGTGTTTCCAAAAATTTCTAAGGATTCAACTCCTCAACACATTCCAATTTGGGTTTCCGATGGTATCCATTTAAGAAAAAAATTATTCGATGAAAAAATATATTTACCAATTCATTGGCCGGGTGATTCTTTTAATGAAACTTCTTCAATATCAAAAAAAATGCAAACTCAGTCCATATCTTTGATTATAGATCAACGCTACGATTTACAAGATTTAGAAAGGATGCTTAACGCTGTCAAAAAACATGCTTAACGCTGTCAAAAACATGAGTAAAAAATAATACAGTAATTTTACATTATGAATATAGTAGGTGAAAATATAACATTAAGAGCCATTGAAATGGCTGATCTGCCTTTGTTGCAATCTTGGTCTAATAACCCTGAAATTCAATATTGGCTTGGCGGGTGGCATGCTCCATCTTCGGCAACAGTAATGGAAAATTGGTTCAAAAGAATCACTACAGATAATGATAACATTCGATTTGCTATAGAGCACGCAGATTTTGGTTTAATAGGTACTGCAAATTTGGTAAATATTAATTGGAAGGACAAAAATGCAGTTCATGGAATGCTTTTAGGAGATCCAAATCTAAGAGGAAAAGGAATTGGATTTGAGGTTGTTAATTTAGTCATGCAATATGCATTTGAAGAGCTTGGGCTAAACAGACTTGACACTACAATCATAGAGTATAATGAAAGTTCCAAGAAATTATATATAGAAAAATGTGGTTGGAAATTAGAAGGTATCGCAAGAGAATGGTATTTTAGAAAAGATAAATTTTGGGATAAATTGCTAATTGGGATTACAAAGAAAGATTATTTTGAAAAAAGAAATATCCGATAACATACCTTTTATGATAAAAGTGCTAGATCTTTCACAAAGTTCAATTTGGAACAAATTTTTAGCTGAAGTTCCTCACTCAAATTTAGATATCTATTTTACTCCGGAATATTATAGTTTATATGAATCCAACGGAGATGGGCTCGCCAGATGTTTTGTTTTTCAAAATGAAATGGGTATAGCCTTGTATCCCTTTTTATTAAATGAAGTTCCAAAACATTTCAATTTGAGTAAAACTTATTATGATATTCAAGGAGCTTATGGTTACAATGGGATAATATTTTCAAATGAAAGTAAAGAATTTATTGATTTATTTTATTTAAACTTTAATGAGTTTTGTATTCAAAATAATATCATTGCTGAGTTTACAAGATTTCACCCAGTTTTAAAAAATCAAACTTTTAGTGAAGGTAATATGGATATTTTGATGGACAGGAAAGTTGTAAGTTTAGATTTACAAAATTCTATTGAAAAAATTTGGACAGATTCCTATTCATCAAATAATCGGAACATGATAAGGAAAGCTCAAAAAAATGGAGTAGAAGTATTAGTTTCGGAAGAAGAAACCGATTACGATGCCTTTTTTCACATTTATACCGAAACAATGGAAAATGTACAAGCAAGCCAATTTTATTTTTTTGACAGAGGATATATTGATGATTTCAAAATCAAATTGAAAGACAATCATAAATTATTGGTAGCAAAATTTGAAGGACAAGTAATCTGTGCAATGCTGATGATGTACAAAGGTGACTATGCACATTATCACCTTTCAGGTAGAAAGAAAGAATTTTCAAAGTTAGCAGCCAATAATTTGATGCTGCATAAAGCAATAGAAACAGCAAAAGAATTGGGGTGTAAACATTTTCATTTTGGAGGAGGAACTAGTTCGGCAGAAGATGATTTTCTTTTTAAATTTAAATCCAATTTTTCTAAAAATATATTAGATTTCAAAATCGGAAAAAAAGTTCATTTTCCTGAAATTTATACAGAAGTAGTACTTAACTGGGAACAAAATAATCCAGATAAATCGGATTCAAAACTTTTATTAAAATATAGAGAATAAGTGAAAAAAACAATTGCACTTTTTACAACCACCAGAGCTGAATTTGGAATATTGGCTTCTTTTATAAGAAAAGTCCAAGAGGATAGTTCCTTAAATTCATTTTTGTTTGTTGGAGGCACGCATTTAAAAAAAGAATTTGGTCATACTATTGATGAAATTAATAATTCCGGATTTAAAGTAACAGATACATTCGATTATTTGGATCAAATTGAGGATAGCCCTTACAATTTAACCAAATCTTCAGGAAAATGCATGGAACAGTTAGCTGAAATTTTTAAAAAATACTCTTTCGATTATACATGTATTTTAGGTGATAGATTTGAATTGATTCCAATCGTCCAATCATCCGTTTTATTCAATGTCCCAATTATTCATTTTGGAGGAGGAGAGATTACCGAAGGCGCTATTGACAATAAAATCAGACATATGGTGACTCAGGCTTCAGATATTCATCTGACGGCAGCTGATACCTACTCTCAATTTTTAGTAAATATGGGAATTCCGAAAGAAGATGTTTGTACGGTTGGTTCTTTGGCTGTTGAAACAATGAAAAATGTTGCGCCAATCGATAAAGAATTCTTATTCAAAGATTTAAATTTAGATTTGAATAAAGAAACCATTATGATGACTTATCATCCAGTAACAGTGAAGGGCGAATATACTCAGCTTCAACAAATTGAAAATATATTTAAAGTACTTTTAGATTATGATTTTCAGATAGTAATAACAGCACCTAATCTGGAAGCAGAACGAGAAATCATAATTGACTATATAAACAAACAAGTTGAGCAAAACGAAAATATGCATTTATTTAATTCCTTAGGGATGAAAAGATATCATAGCATGATATCATATTGCTCTTTTATAATTGGAAATTCCTCAAGCGGAATATTCGAAGTTCCTTTCTATAAAAAGCCTACAGTAAATATTGGTGATAGACAAAAAGGACGCTATCTGCATCCAAGTATTATCCAAACGGACAATTCAACTCTTTCTATAAAGCAAGGAATTGAAAAAGCAAAATCAGCTGAATATTTAAGTGAGATAAAAGATATGAAGTATCAATTTGGAGAAGGAAATTCTTCGGAATTGGCTCTTCAATTCATAAAAAGTAAATTGTTAGATTTATGTTAATACAAGGTAAAACATTTCTTATTGGAGAAGCAGGAGTAAATCATAACGGTGATTACAAACTTGCTATAAAATTGATTGATATCGCTGTTGAAGCAGGATTAGACGCGGTAAAATTTCAAACATGGAAGACTGAAAATTTATTAACTAAAAACGTTAAAAAGGCAGATTATCAGATTTCTACAACGGGAGCTGAGGAGACTCAATTTGAAATGATAAAAAAACTTGAACTCCCTTTTGAGGATTTCAAAAAACTAAAAAGCTATGCTGAATCAAACGGAATTTTGTTTCTTTCTACAGCTGCAGATACTGAAAGCTTAGAATATTTAATTGATATCGGCTTAAATATTTTCAAACTTTCGTCAGCAGATTTGACAAATTACCCATATTTAAAATTCTTGGCAAAATATAATAAGCAAGTTATCCTTTCAACTGGGATGGCCAATATTCAAGAAATTAAAGATGCCTTAGCAGTATTGCTAAATAACGGAACAGATAAAAAAAACATATCAATTTTACATTGCAATACCGAATATCCAACCGCAATGGAAGATGTTAATTTGCATGCGATGGAACATATCCGTGCAGAAACAGGAATAGAAAATATCGGATATTCAGATCATACAATGGGAATCGAGATTCCAATAGCAGCAGTTGCACTAGGGGCGAAAGTAATTGAAAAACATTTTACTATAGACCGAAACATGGAAGGACCGGACCATAAAGCATCTTTAGAGCCTGTAGAACTTCAACAAATGGTAAAAACAATTAGAAATGTTGAAATAGCTTTAACTGGTTCGAAAATGAAAACCCCGACAGCCTCCGAGATGAAAAATATTCCAATCGCGAGAAAAAGTATTGTAGCTATAGAAAATATAAAAGAAGGAGATGTTTTTACGAGTAATAACTTAGGTGTCAAAAGGCCAGGTACTGGAATATCCCCAATGGATTGGGAAAATGTCATAGGACAAATGGCATGGAGAGATTTCAATATAGACGAATTGATAGTTACAAAAACCAAAGAAAATGAATGACATAAATAGGCATTTAATAAATGAAAATGAAACAGTTAGAAATGCACTCATTCAATTAAATGAACTGGCAGCTAATGCGATTTTATTTGTCGTTAATAGTAAAAATTTCTTAATTGGTTCAATTACAGACGGAGATCTCCGTCGTGGATTCATCAAAGGTTTAGGATTTGAAGATTCGATTTTAGATTTTATACAATCAGATCCTAAATTTATTTATGAAGATGAATACAATCAGGAAAAGTTAGAAGATTTCAAAAAAAGAAACTTTAAAATCATTCCGATTATTAACAGGGAACGTCAGATTGTCGATGTATTAAACTTTAGAGTTAAGAGTGCATTAATTCCCGCAGAAGCTTTGTTAATGGCGGGTGGAGAAGGCAAAAGATTGCGGCCGTTGACAGAAACAACCCCAAAACCACTATTAAAAGTTGGTGATAAACCGATTATCGAATACAATATCGACCGATTAATCAATGTTGGGATTAAAAAAATAACCATCAGCATCAATTATTTGGGAGAACAATTGGTGGATTATTTTAAAGATGGAGAAGAAAAAGGAGTGAAAATTGCTTACGCAAAAGAAACCAAACCACTGGGAACCATCGGATCTATCCATCTTTGTGATGAGTTTGAATATGAAGATATCATTGTGATGAACAGCGATATCTTGACCAATATTGATTTTGCTGATTTTTATAAAACTTACAAAAATTCGGGTGCAGATATGGCTGTGGCAGCTACGAGTTATCATGTTGATGTGCCATATGCCGTACTAGAAGCGGATGATCAGCAAACGGTAAAATCATTAAAAGAAAAACCAAGATATACCTATTATTCCAACGCCGGAATTTATATTTTCAATAAAAAATTATTGGAAATGATTCCCAAGGATACTTTTTTTGACATCACAGATTTAATGGACAAAATGTTGGCGATGGATCTAAAATTGGTAACTTTCCCAATTAACGGCTATTGGCTGGACATCGGTAAACATGAGGATTTCAAAAAAGCGCAGGAAGATATAAAACATTTAAAATTGTAACGATGCTAGCAATTATTCCAGCAAGAGGAGGTTCTAAAGGATTGCCCAGAAAAAACATAAAAGAATTAAATGGGAAACCTTTAATTTCCTACACAATCGAAGCTGCGAAAAAGTCGGAGTTTATTACCCGAATTATCATCAGTACAGACGACGAAGCTATCGCAAAAGTAGCTGTAGAATATGGGGCTGAACTACCCTTTATGCGTCCAGGGCATTTAGCAGGAGACGAATCCAGAGCAATCGATGCATTCAAATACACACTAGATAGATTGGAAAATGAAGAACAGATAAAAATTAATGAATTTATGGTCTTGCAACCCACAAGTCCGTTACGAACTGCTGAAGATATTGATATTGCGATTAAAATGTTCAGAGAAAAAAATGCAGATTCTATTATCAGTTATTGTGCAGAACACCATCCTATCAAATGGCATAAATACATAGACAAAGACGGTAAATTTGAAGATATTTTCGAAACAACCCTAAACAATCGACAAGCAGAAAGAACTTCTTATTTTCCTAATGGATCGATCTATATCTTTAAAAGAGAATTAATCGACCAAGAAATCTATCAAACCGAAAAATCCTTTGCTTACATTATGAACCGAGAGAATTCCGTTGATATTGATTCTTTGGAAGACTTCGAATATGCTGAATTTTTATTAAATAAAAAATGAATTTAAAAAAGAAGTTTAATAAATTACTTAGTAATAATGTTAACTTATTTAGTTTAAGTAGGGTTGATCAAGAAACACTTTTAAATAATTACCCGATTCCTGGTAACTTATACGAAAGATCGTACTTTCAATTCACAATACAGTTTAATCTTCTTCCTCTAAGCAAAAGAATTTTAAATAATATAATTAGTTTTTTTTTATTACCCGTTATATTTCTTCAAGCGTCTTTTAATTATAAAAAAAAGGTCAAAAAATTAAATACAAAAAAAACAGCCGTTTTTCCGTATAAAAATTTAAACTATCACGACGCCCTGCCACAAGAGATATTGGATGAATTTGATGTTCATACAATTAATTTTCAATCAGGGTTATCAATTAATTTTGATGATTTAAGATTTATATCTAAATTGATTTATAAATACTTTTTCGCACCCTATTTCTTATCGAAATGCATTTATAAAATTTTGTTTTATAGGTATATAATTAATAATATCAATCCAGATGCAATTATCAGCAGTGCTGAATATTCTTTTACTTCTTCCATTGCAACCGCTTATTGCGAGCGAAATGGTATAGAACAAATTAATATCATGCATGGGGAGAAATTGTTTTATATACGGGATAGTTTTTTTCAGTTTAGTAGATTTTATATATGGGACGAATTCTATAAAAATCTATTTGTCAAATTAAAAGCAGAACCAAATCAGTTTATTGTAGGAACTTATCCTTCACTGAAATTAGAAATAGATAATGGTGTAAATAAAAAGTTTCTATATACCTATTATTTAGCAGCCGAAGATGAAGAAACTTTATATAAGATCAAAGAAACTATGCTTCTTTTGGCAGACTTGCAATGCTTAAATATACGTTTTCATCCTAGATATTCTTCAATCAAGCAAATCCAAGAGATTTTCAATGGGTTTAACATCGAGAATTCAAGGGAGACAAGTCTTGAAAATTCATTTGGCTCTACTGAGAATGTCATTTCTTTATATTCATCCGTTTTACTTCAGGCATATTTTTCTGGTGTAAATATTGTTATTGATGATTTGAATAATAAAAACTATGAAAAAGTAAAGCAGGCCGAATATATAATCTTTAATAAAAAACACGAGCTATTAAGTAGTTTAATAAAAGTATGAAACTTGTAACACTGATATTATTTATAATTTCAATTACTTTAAATGCCACAGAAATCAACGTGAAAAACTTTGGTGCTAAAGGCGATGGAGTAAGCGATGACTGGAATAGCTTTCAAAAAGCTTTAGATTATGCCTACAAAAATAAAAATGTTAACCAAATTTTTATTCCCAACGGGCAATATAAAATTTCAAAAACTATTATTGTTTATGGAAGTAATTTATCAATTAGAGGAGAAAGTAAGGAAAAGACACTTCTTATTAAAAATGTTAATCTAGGATGGTGGGGAGATCTGATGTATGTGTGTGGCCTGGTTCCAGGCAATAAGTATTATGATTCTAAAACAGGAAAAGAATATTTCTATAAAGGAAATAAAATACCTTCTGAAAATATCATCATAAAAAGTCTTTCTTTTAAAAGCGCTTCTGCAGATAAAGTAATAAATAATATAGGTATTGTAAACTCTAATAATGTAACAATTGATAATTGTGTTTTTTTAGGAAGTTCAAACTCAAATGTTGCAATAGTAAATGATGCAAAGAAATGTGGTAATAACAATATCATTATTAAGAACTGTATTTTTCAAAAAGCTGGCACACATAATTTACGAGTATTATCCATGAATGCTGGAAAATACAATGCAAACTCAGTCAGTGTTATAGATTCAAAGTTTTATCAGACAGGTTTTACTGATTCTAAAGAGTTAAAGGATAAAAATGTACATATTTGGTATAGAGGTGGAGTTGGTTCAAAAAATATAAAACTTAAAGTTCAGAATTGTACATTTGACAAATCAGGTGTAGTACATTCTACAGTAAATGCTAATAATTTGGTAATTGAAAACAGCAATTTAGCTGGTGGCTATATTATATCAAATAGTTCTAAATTATACCCTAATTCAAAAGTGGAAATTAGGAACATTAAAACAAATACAAATTCTGCCAAAGAAATTTCGGGGATAAAGAAATGATTAACAAATTAAACAAAATTTCTAAGTCCACTCTATTTAAAGAGTCCATTATTTATGGCTTTACGAATGCTTTGTATTCAGGAATTCCAATATTAATTTTGCCTCTTCTACTTAAAGTTCTTGAGCCTGCAGATTATGGGTTAGTAGAGTTTTATAGAAATTTGTCACTATTATTGACGCCTATTTTAGGTTTAAGTACTGTTCAAGCAATCACTAGATTCTATTTTGATTTAGACAAAAATGATTTTAAAGTGTTTGTTTCAAACATCATTTATTTACATTTTTTCAATTCAATTATAGGATCAATTATTATACTGATATTGTCACTATTTATAAAACCCGAATATTTTTACATTACTATACTATGCGTGGTTTATTTTTTATTTAATCAGATAACCGAAGCACTTTTAAGTATTTTTAGGGTAGAGAAAAAGCCTAAATTGTATTTGATTTTTAGGATTCTTAATATTATTCTTGATTTAGCTTTTTTAGCTTTTTTATATTTTTTTCTTTCTTCATTTGATTGGACATACAGGGTATACCCTAATGTAACAGCTGCTGTTTTAGTAGGTATCTTAGCATTGATTTTCTTTTATCGGAGTGGGTATTTTCATAAATTAAATAAGATTTTTCTAAAAAAAGCTATTATTTATAGTTCTCCTTTAATTTTGCATATGATTTCGGGGTATATTATGAATATTGGAGATCGTTTTTTTATTCTTTACTTTCTTACTGAAAAAGATTTAGGAAATTATGCTGTAGCCTATCAATTAGGTATGCTAGTGAACTTTCTTTATACAAGTTTTAACTTAGCATGGGTTCCAACTTTTTTTAGTTTGATGAAGAATGAGCAATATCATAAAATAAAAAAAATCAGATCTATTACTTATGTAGGAATAATATTATTCAGCATATTTGTCATTGGAGGAGTGAGTTTAGCATTAAAATATACTTCTATATTTGGCAAATATAATGTTGATTTATCTCTAATAATTATAGTTTCTGTAGCGTATATTTTCAATTCGATGTATAAATTTGAAGCTAATTATTATTTTTATAATAAAAAAACTAAAAAGTTATCTTTTATTACATTAGGAGCAGCTTTAATAACCATAATACTAAATTTAGTATTTATTCCTATAATAGGCTTATATGCGTGTGCATTAGCAACCCTTATATCCTCATTATTTATGTACTTGTTAGTAGTAATTTATAAAAATAAAGGTAATGAAAGTATTACGAAAACTTAAGAAAAATTTCTTTAGATATTTAGCCTATTTTTCGTCAAAAAATAGAGATGTTTTAAATGTACATGTAAACAATTACTGTAAATTTTCAAAGAATACGATTTTTGGAAACAATACACATTTCAACGGATGTAAGATTTTCGGGAATGGTATTGTTACCTTTGGAGATAATTTTCATTCTGCAGAAAATCTAAAAATTATGACTACTTACCATAATTATGATGGAGAAAAGATCCCGTACGATGAAACTACAATTACGAAAAATGTAACAATAGAAGAAAATGTATGGGTAGGACTGGACGTTATTGTTTTAGGAGGCGTAACAATTGGTGAAGGTGCTATTATTCAAGCAGGTAGTGTTGTTGTTAAAGATATTCCAAAATATGCAATTGCTGGTGGTGCACCTGCAGTAGTATTCAGTAAAAGAAATATTGATAAATATTTAAAATTAAAATCTGAAAATAAGTTTTTTTGATGAAGAATGACAGGTTAAATTTTTTATTAGCACTATTAATTTATAGTCCAACATTAATAGTTTTACCCCAGTCGATAATGTATATAATCATTTCTGCTATTGGAGGTGCATTTCTATTGGTAGATATCAAAAAGAGAAACTTGTACAAACAAGATTTTATTTTGTTTATTTTTGTTTTGCTTACAGCTATAGTCTATTTTGCAACGTCTCCAATTTCAAATGTTGCCAGTAGGTCAGCGAATGATTTTATCCCCTATACAATATTCCTACTAACAACTATATTTTTTTCAAGGCATTTAAATGATAGGGTAATGCATATTATTTTATACATAATTTGTTTTGAAATTTTGATAGGTATCATAGAATATTTTGTTTTAAAACAGGCTTATATTATAAAACCTTCTGTAACAGGAGAAACAGAGTTTGGAGAGTCTCAACTACTATATTATAACAGAGTTTATGGTCTGTCCCAAGCTGTAAGTATACTTGCCTATAAAGTATTTATAGGAATTATTTTAGTGTTTTTCTTAAAAATAAAAAAGTATAAATTTTTAATAATAGCGCTTCTTTTAGTGGGGCTTTATATTACTTTTAATAGAACAGCTATTGTTGGATCTATCATGTTTTTAGGTATATATGGAATTAGTCAATTACAGAAAGTAAAATTTGGTTATAAAATTATATTGGCAATCTTTTTAGTAATTCTGACTTATTACATAGGAGCTAATTCAGATGCTATTATGAATCAGTTCTTAAGGGGAAAAGAAGGAGACTTGTCGGGCCGGGATATGATCTTTCCGTATTTTTTTGATTTTATAAAAAATAATTTATTATTAGGAAATAATATACATAAAATGTGGGGCAAAGTAGGAGATTCCGTTTATCATGCTCATAATTCATATTTACAAAGTTTAGCAAATCTTGGAATTATATTTTTTATTCTATTATGGATTTATATATTATCATTCATGAAAAAAAATAATCTTATTTTTTTAATTCCAATATTAATCTACAGCTCATTCCAGTATGGAATTCTGTGGGGAGTATCTTTTATGGATATCATATTCTTTTATCTCCTTTTCAAAAGCCAAAATAAAAAAATACTTTCAAAAAATGAAAATACTACTTCTACATCAATATTTCCTCGAAGAAGATGATCCTGGCGGTTCGCGGTGGAACGAAATGACAAAAGTATGGACTGAAAAAGGTCATGACGTAACAGTCATAGCCGGGATGATGCACGCTAATGGACTTGAAAAAAGAGATGAATACAAAGGGAAATATTTTGTAAAAAAGAAGCAAGGTGGTGTAACCGTTCACCGGACACACGTTTCTGAATCCTATAACAACGGATTTTTGGGGCGTCTTTGGGGGTATTTTTCTTTTATGTTTTCTTCTCTTTGGGCAGGATTATTTAAAGTAGAAGGTAAATACGATTCAGTAATTGTGACTTCTCCTCCTTTATTTGTAGGGATCTCTGGCTATATGATTTCTTTTGTTAAAAGAATTCCTATGGTTTTTGAGATAAGAGACCTATGGCCGGAATCTGCTATAGATACAGGTGTTTTGACAAATAAATGGATCATTAAATTAGCCTTTACTGTTGAAAAATTCATCTATAAAAAGTCTAAATTAATCAATGTATTGACACCTGCATTCTATCAAACTTTAAAAAATAAAAAAGGGATCAATGAAAGTAAATTAATCATGATTCCTAATGCAGCAGATTTTTCGCTATCCAAAGAAATACTGGCTAATTTTGATCGGAACGAATTCCGACGAAATCATGATTTAGAAAACAATTTTGTAATCACTTATGTTGGTGCGCATGGAGTCGCCAATCACCTTGAACAAATTTTGGAAGCAGGAAAAAAATTAGAAGATACCAATGTTTTATTTTTGCTGATAGGGCAAGGAATGGAAAAACAGCGTCTTCAGGAAAAAGCTGAAAAAATGCAAGTGAAAAATGTGCGATTTTTAGATCCGGTTCCAAAGAAAGAGGTTTTCAAATATATTTTAGCTTCAGAAATGGGAGCTTCAGTTTTGAAGAAAGTTGACACTTTTAAAACGGTATATTCAAATAAATCTTTTGATTACTTTTCATGTAAAAAGCCAATATTGATGGCTATTGATGGGGTTTCCCGCAAACTTGTCGAAGATGCAAAAGCAGGATCATTTGTTGAGCCTGAAAATGCTGAAGAATATAATAGAATTATTAGAGCATATCTTACAGATCCTAATAGATTAATAGAAGAAGGTAATAACGGTTATGAATTTGCTAAAATAAATTTTGATCGTGAAATACTCGCAAATAAATATTTAAAATCGATTGAGCAAATCATTCAATAATGATCAAAAATATAAGATGTACAAAAACTATATAAAAAGATTAATTGATTTTGTCGTAGCACTTTTTGCATTATTGATTTTAAGTCCTGTTTTTATCATTGTAACTATCGGATTATATTTTGCAAATAATGGCAAACCTTTCTTTTTTCAAAGAAGACCTGGAAAAAAAGAAGAAATCTTCAGTATCATCAAGTTTAAAACAATGAATGACAAAAAAGACATTCAGGGAAATTTACTTTCTGATGCTGAAAGACTTACGCCTATTGGTTCTTTCGTAAGAAAAACATCATTGGACGAATTGCCGCAGCTCATTAATGTGTTAAAAGGAGATATGTCATTAGTTGGCCCGCGTCCTTTATTGCCACAATACTTATCTTTGTATAGCGAAACTCAAAAGAGACGTCATGAAGTCCGACCGGGAATTACCGGCTGGGCACAGGTAAATGGGCGAAATGCTATTTCATGGACAAAAAAGTTTGAATTAGATGTTTGGTATATAGATAATATTTCATTTGAGACAGATATGAAAGTTTTTTTTACCACCTTCAAGAAAGTGTTTAAAAGTGAAGGCATTTCACAGCAAGGGCAAGTGACAATTGAACCTTTTAACGGAAATAATTAAAGATCTGATATGTATTTGTACGGAGCAAGCGGTCACGGAAAAGTAATTGCAGAAATTGCAGAAGAAAATAATATAAGCATTGACGCTTTTATAGACGACGATTTGTCAAAAGAAAAATTGCTAAACTATCCTGTTATTCATGAGATTCCAAATAAAAGTATTGATGCGGTTATTTCAATAGGAAACAATTTGATTAGAAAGAATATTGTTTTTGATAATCAGAATTTTAAATATAAAAATTTGTTCCACCCTAAATCAGTTATTTCACAAAGAGCAAAAATAAATGAAGGAACGGTAATAATGGCTGGCGTTACTATTAATTCTGAAGTTGAAATAGGGAAGCACTGTATTATTAATACAAATGCGTCAATTGATCATGATTGTATTATTGAAGATTTTGTACATATTTCTCCAAATGTATCTTTAGCCGGGCATGTACATATTATGGAAGGCACTCATGTCGGAATCGCAGCAACTATAATTCAAGATATTAAAATAGGCAAATGGTGTACAATTGGTGCAGGATCTGTAGTTTTAAAAGACGTTCCGGATGGTGCAACCGTAGTCGGTAATCCAGGAAGAATTATTAAGATAAAAAATATTATATAAACTAAATCCAATTAGAATATGCAAAATAAAATATGGCTTTCCTCACCACACATGGGAGGTAACGAACTAAAATATATACACGAAGCTTTTGATGCAAATTGGGTGGCTCCCTTGGGTCCCAATGTAGATGGATTTGAAAAAGATCTGGAAACTTTCTTAAATACTGATGTAAAAGTAGCCGTTCTTTCTGCTGGTACAGCGGCCTTACATTTAGCACTAATAGAATGTGATGTTAAATATGGTGATGAAGTAATTTGTCAGTCGATGACATTTTCAGCTTCTGCCAATCCTATTGCGTATTGTGGCGCAAAACCGGTTTTTATTGATTCTGAAAAAGAAACATGGAATATGTGTCCGGTTGCTTTAGAAGAAGCAATTGAAGACAGAATATCGAAAGGTAAAAAGCCAAAAGCAATTATTGTCGTTCACTTGTACGGAATGCCTGCTAAAATGGATGAAATTATTGCAATTGCAGAAAAATATGATATTCCTGTAATTGAAGATGCTGCTGAAGCATTAGGTTCGACTTATAAAGGAAAAGCTTGCGGTACATTCGGACGTTTTGGGATTTTATCTTTTAACGGAAACAAAATTATTACAACTTCTGGAGGAGGTGCATTGGTTTGTCATAATCAGGAAGATAAAAATAAAGCGGTATTTCTTTCAACCCAAGCGAGAGATAATGCTCCGCACTATCAACATTCTCATATTGGATATAATTACCGCATGAGTAACATTGTTGCAGGTATCGGTCGCGGACAAATGGAAGTCTTGAACGACAGAGTAAATGCGCGTAGAAAAATGCATGATTTTTATATGAATCTTTTCAAAGATATTGAAGGTGTAGAAGTTTTTTCTGAACCGACTGAAGATTATTATTCCAATCACTGGCTTTCTGCAATTATTGTAGATTCTGAAAAGACCGGTAAAACAAGAGAAGATTTGAGATTAGCATTTATGGATGATAATATAGAGTCGAGACCATTGTGGAAACCAATGCACATGCAACCTGTATTTGGTGAAGATCCATATTATGGTGGAAAAATAGCTGAAACTTTATTTGAAAATGGATTATGTCTTCCTTCCGGATCAAATCTTTCGAACGATGATAGAAACCGAATCGAGGCAGTAGTAAAAAGTGTATTTGTTAAATAATATTATCCATTTTCAAATATATTGCTTGTTGGGTTATAAAAGATTTGTAATCGATTCATATTAATATGATAAAAGAAATGTAGTTTTAAAATTTAGCGTAGATGTTAATAATTTACTTAACTTTAAAATGATTTGTAATAGTTGTATAGAAAGATAAAATAAAAGACGAAAATCAAAACTCTGTAATGGCTTCATTTCTAAAAACTGAAGCTATTTTGTTATATTATCTATTTATCTTTGTAAAAAACATTAACAATTCGGTCGCTAAAGTTTCAAATAAATTATGAATTAATTTCCATACTAGAATAATGAAAATTCAAAATAAAACACTCTTGATTACTGGTGGAACCGGCTCCTTTGGAACCGCCGTATTAAATCGATTTTTACATACAGACTATTTCAAAGAAATTCGGATTTTTTCTAGAGATGAGAAAAAGCAGGACGATATGCGTAATTTCTATAAGAATGATAAAATAAAATATTTTATTGGAGATGTGCGAGATTACAACAGTGTAGATTATGCAATGAATGATGTAGATTATGTTTTCCACGCTGCAGCTTTAAAACAGGTTCCGTCATGTGAATTTTTCCCAATGCAAGCTGTAAAAACAAATGTAGAAGGTACGCAGAATGTTATTCGTGCTGCAGCTTCAAACAGTGTACAGAAAGTTATTTGTCTATCTACAGATAAGGCGGCTTATCCTATCAACGCAATGGGGATTTCCAAAGCAATGATGGAAAAAGTAGCGGTGGCGGAAGCTAGAAATTTAAAAAATACGGTAGTTTGTTTAACGCGCTACGGAAATGTAATGGCATCACGTGGATCGGTAATTCCATTGTTTTTAAAGCAGATAGAAAATAACGAAGATATTACCATTACAGATCCTAATATGACTCGTTTTCTGATGTCGTTGGATGAAGCTGTAGAATTAGTATTGTTTGCATTTGAGCATGGAAATCCCGGTGATTTATTTGTTAATAAAGCTCCTGCTACGACAATAGATAATTTAGCAAAAGCTGTTTTAGAATTGAAGAATGCTGATAACAAAATCAAAATTATAGGAACAAGACATGGTGAAAAATTATATGAAACGCTTTGTACTCGTGAAGAAATGATGAATGCTGAAGATATGGGTGAGTTTTATAGAATTCCTGCTGATAATCGTGATTTGAACTATGCTAAGTATTTTTCAGAAGGAAACAAAACTGAGTCTACAATAGAAGATTATAATTCTCACAATACGATAAGAGAAGATGTTGAAGGAGTGAAAAAATTATTGAAAAAATTAGATTTATTTCAATAATAAGAGACTAAGGATTTTGATTCCAAAAATGGGAAGAGAATAAAAATGAGAAAACTAAAAGTTGTTACCATCTTAGGTACAAGACCAGAAATTATACGATTAACCGAATGTATAAAAAAATGTGATCAATATTTTGAGCACATATTAATACATACCGGTCAAAATTATGACTATGAGCTGAATGAAATCTTTTTTGAAGATCTAGAATTACGCAAACCGGATTATTTTCTAAGTGTGGCAGGCGAACATTTGGGAGAAACAATAGGAAATGTAATCTCAAAATCATATGAAATTTTGTTAAAAGAAAAACCCGATGCTTTGTTGGTTTTAGGAGATACCAACAGTGTGTTGAGTACAATTGCAGCAAAAAGACTTAAAATTCCGATTTTTCATATGGAAGCCGGAAACAGGTGTTTTGATCAAAATGTTCCGGAGGAGATCAACAGAAAAATTTCAGATCATATCAGCGATATTAATCTTACTTATACGGAGAATAGCAGGCGCTATTTGCTGAGTGAAGGTTTTCGGAAGGATCATGTTTTTGTTACTGGCTCTCCATTAAGAGAAGTTTTAAATAAATATGAAAATAAAATTGAAAACAGCGACGTTATTAAACGTTTGTCTTTAAGGGAAAATAATTTTATCGTTGTAAGTGCTCACAGAGAAGAAAATATCGATTTAGAAAATAATTTTGAAATACTGATAGACTCAATCAACACAGTAGCTGAAAAATATCAGATGCCTGTTATATTTTCTACACACCCCCGCACAAAAAACAAAATAGAAAAAAATAATATTCAGTTTCACCCATTGATTCAGAATGTAGCTCCTTTAGGTTTTTTTGATTATGTGAAACTACAAAGCAAGTCATTCATTGTTTTATCAGATAGTGGAACGATAAGTGAAGAATCTGCTATGATGGGCTTTCCTGCTGTAAGTATACGAACAAGTACAGAAAGACCTGAAGCTATCGATGCAGGAACAATTGTTTTAGGTGGGATTTCTAAAGATCAAATGCTGAACGCCATCGAAATTTCAAAAGGATTATTTAATTCAGAGATAAGTTTACCATTTGAGTATGAAGTGAGCAATACTTCAGATAGAGTTATTAAAGCAATACAAAGTTATTCTGCAATTGTTGATAAAGTAATATGGAATAAGAAATGAAAAAAATACTCGTTATAGGAATTAAAGGAATGGCAGGACATGTCATTTTTAGATATCTTTCTAAAAATAAAAATTATCATGCTTTTGGAATTGCAAGAAATATTGCTGAAAATGATCGTGAGATATCTCTTGATGTTTCAAATACAGATAAACTTAAAGAAATAATAATTAATCATAATTTTGATACAGTAATCAATTGTATAGGAATTTTAAATAAAGATGCAGAAGATCATCCTTCAAAAGCAATTTGGTTCAATAGCTATTTTCCCCATTTTTTGGAAGAAATTACTAAAGATTTAAAAACCAATATTATACATATTAGTACAGATTGTGTTTTCAACGGCAAAAAAGGAAACTATGCCGAAAATGATTTTAAAGATGGTGAAGGTTTTTATGCTCAATCCAAAGCTCTTGGAGAAATCATAAACGACAAAGATCTTACGATCAGAACTTCGATAATAGGACCTGAATTAAACCAAAACGGAATAGGGCTGTTTCACTGGTTCATGAATCAAACAGGCGAAATAAACGGCTATACATCTGCATATTGGAGCGGCGTGACAACATTAGAACTTGCAAAGGCGATCGAGTATGCAATTGAAAATCCTGCAAAAGGCTTAGTTCATCTTACCAACGGTATTGCAATAAATAAATTTGATTTGATTAATTTATTTAAAGAAGTTTGGAAAAAAGATCAAACTATCATTTTGCCATACGAAGGAAAAAAAGTTGATAAATCATTACAGAAATCCAAAACATTTGAGTTTCAGGTTCCGAGTTATCGCAGTATGCTGGAAGAACAAAGGCAGTGGATGACAGAAAATAATAGCTTATACAATATTTATGATATCAATAGTTACCGCATATTATAACAGGAAAAAGCTTTTAGTCAGAACTTTAGATAGCCTTAAAAATAATTTTGAAAAAATAGATTTTGAGATGGTTGTCGTGGATGATGGTAGTTGTGAAGAGGAAAGACTGGAAGATCTATTAAATATATATCCGTTTTTACGTATATGCAGAATTGAGCCTGAGAATAAATGGTATACAAATCCATGCATTCCTTTTAATATTGGGTTTGAAATGGCTCATGGGGATAAGATAATTCTGCAGAACCCGGAGTGTTATCATTATGGTGATATTTTAGAATTTGTTGACAAGAATTTATCAGAAAATCATTATTTGAGCTTTGGTTGTTTTTCGCTTGACGAAGAAAATACCGATTCTGAAGAGCTATTCTTTAATAAAGACAATATAAATAGAATTATTGAAAAATCCTCACACACAGTTTTGATAGACGGAGGCTTAGGCTGGTATAATCACTCTAAATACAGACCTGTTGCATACCATTTTTGTTCAGCAATAATGGCAAAGGATTTGGTTGATCTAGGTGGTTTTGATCCACGTTACGCATTAGGCTACGGTTTCGATGATGATGATCTTATTTATAGAATAAAATTAAAAGGGATGAAGGTGAAATTTATTGATCAACATATTGTATTGCATCAGAATCATTACATAAAACCTTCCTCTGACATAGATGAGATTCCAAAATACCAAAATGAGAAAGCTGACAGAAATAAATATATATTTGATCATATAACTAGCACATCATATGTATATCGCGCAAATTATCTTAAAATTGTATCAGTAAATCATACTTTATCAAAGCAGTATTTAGGCAAAGTTATATCTAGGATTTCAAAATTTGTAAGACTTCTTGCAAAATAAAAAATATATGGGAAGCAAAGACAAAACGCTAGTAAGTAATATTGCCTCTTTGGGAGTTGTTCAAATAATCAGTTATATTTTTCCATTATTAACAATTCCATATATTTCAAGAATTATTGGTCCTGACGGATTGGGATTATTTAATTATATATCAGCATTTGTCACCTATTTTGTTTTAATGGTGAATTACGGTTTTGACTTAACTGCTACAAGGAAAATAGCCGGTAATCCTACTAATACTGAATTTGTTTCAAAAATCTATTCAACTGTAACAACATGTAGGCTTTTGCTTTTGACTGGAGCAACTATTACTTTCATTCTGTTGTCTTTTTATTTTCCTAATCTAAAAAATAATCTTATACTATCCGGAATTTTATTTCTTAATGCTGTATCAGCCTTATTTAATCCGCAGTACATTTTTCAGGGGCTCCAAAAATTATCGTTTTTTAGTTCATTAAATGTAGTTAAAGGAATTATTACTACAGTTTGCATATTCTTATTTGTAAGTGATGCTAAACATTTAATTATTTATGCATCAATAGGTGTTTTTACCAATCTTATCTTTAGTATATTTTGGACAATTTATGTAGTTTACAAGTACAAGATTAAATTTTTTTTTGTATCATTAAATTCCTGCTTTAAAGAAATATGGGATAGTAGGCTTGTCTTCTTTTCTACTATAATCTTTTCATTCTATACAACGGCTAATATTATAATTTTAGGAGTGTTTGCACCACCTAAAATTATTGCTTATTACACTACTGCTGTAAGCTTGATTAATATAATTCAAAGTGTGATAAATGTGCCAATTTCATCATCTTTATATCCATATATTGGAAAAGCTTTTGCAGATGGCAGAGAAGTTGGGCTCGAAAAATTGAAAAGAATAGTTTCTTTAATATTTTATTTTACATTAGCTGCATGTATATTCATTTTTGTCTTCGCACCGGTTTTGGTGAAAATTATTTATGGTAGCCAGTTTGAAAATGCAATTGTTAGTGTAAGAATTCTAAGTGTATTGCCGATCCTCTCATCATTAAGTGGTACAATGGGAGTGCAGGTTATGCTAAATCTTGGAATGGATTTGAAATTTTTGCGTATAACTACAATAGCAGCAATCTGTAGCATTATCATGAATTTTTTATTTTCATATTATTACAGTTATATAGGGTCTTCAGTTGCATATTTATTGACTGAAATTTTCATTGTTATTGCTTTAACGCTTTCACTTAGAAAAAACGGTATAACAATTATTAATTTAAAGTATTTTTATCCTTCAAGTGTGTTTGAATTTGTAAAGCAAATTAAAAGTAATTTATTTTAATTAAAATTGATATAGGTTTATAAAAGTTTAGCTTACATTAATAAGATGTTTAATTTTCTCTTCAAAATGAATCTTTAAATCTATAATCAACATCTTTCCCTTATCTTTACAGATCAATTTTATACAAGTGAAGAAATATCCTTGGTGGAAAGCAATGATGGACTACGGATTAAGCTTATTAGCAATCATTATTTTCCTGCCCGTTTTTTTTATCCTTTTTCTAGCAGCATCTTTTGATGCGGGTTTTCCTGGTATTTTTAAACAGAAAAGAATTGGTAGATTTGGTAATACTTTTACAATCTTTAAATTTAAAACTTATCACTCAAAAACGCATATAAAATCTCCATTTGGAAAGTGGATGAGAAAAACTAAACTCGATGAACTTCCTCAACTATTGAATGTTTTGAAAGGAGATATGTCATTGGTTGGTCCGCGCCCGGATATCTCCGGATATTATGACAAGCTGCAAGGTGCTGATCGATTAGTTTTAGTTTTAAAACCAGGATTAACAAGCGAAGCTGGAATTAAATATAGAAGTGAAGAAGAAATCTTAAACCAACAAAAAGATCCCTTGAAATATAATAATGATATATTGTTTCCCGATAAGGTAAAAATGAATCTGAATTATTACCATGAGCTTTCCTTAAAAAAAGATCTTTATATATTATTTAAAACTTTTTCTGTATTAAAATAATGGTGCTAAAATATGAAATTTACTAAGCTCGATCTTTATCAAAACTTTCCTATTTTTAAAGCTATTAAATACGATCTTAAAAATAAATATAAATAAGGTTCATGTTGGTGTAAACAAACCCTTGAACAGTAAGTTTTCTCCCCGAAAGTTTTTTGCTTTGGAAATGATCACATGCAAGTCTAGTTAATAATATTTATTAAAAACGTGCATGTATTATAATTTTTTTGTATATTGTACGGTTTTTGTAGATTTTTTATACGATTGATGATGGGTTGTAATATTTGGATAATCACCAAAATGTCATTAAAATGATATTATCAATGCTCTCGGTTTACTAAAATATAGATATATTTGCAGCGTTTAAATACAATAGTTAAAATAATCTTAAACCTCAAAATAGATCCAAGCAAAAATGGATAGTAAAAATAATAAAGAAATTAATTTTAAAGAACTGATAAAGCCCTATTTGAAAAATTGGAAATATTTCTTAGGAACTATCTTTTTAATGGGTGTTTTAGCAATTTATTATATTAAATCCACCCCTACGATATATAAAATTCAGACATCTGTTCTTATTAAAGATGCGAAAAAAATGTCATCAGCATCAGGTGATTTTGGTGTACTTCAAAGTTTAGGTGGTTTTTCAGGAATGGGAACCAGCAGTATTGAAAATGAATTAGGAGTGTTTGAATCTAAAACAATTGTGAATGATGTATTAAAGGAATACAATTTCCAGACTCCTGTATATGCAAAACAAAGATTTAATGATCTAGAACTTTACGGAAAGACAAATCCATATATTATCAACGTTATTTTCGAAAAAGATGCAGAGTCACCCGAGAAACCTATTTTTATCAAAAGAAAAGGTGACGAAATTGTATTGTCTTCTGAAGAATGGGAAAGTGATATTAAAACCTCTTTTAATAAAACAACAAACTTACCATTTGCAATAATAATGATTAGCAAAAATCCTGCATTCAAAGTGGCATCAAAGGCGAAAATGGAAGAGATTTATTTCAACTATAGTGATTTTGAAAGTACAGTAGTTGATTTTCAGCAAAGTTTAATTGTTGACTTATTAGATAAAGAAGGAACAATCATAAACCTTTCGGTACATTTTGCAAATAAAGATAAAGCAAAAGATTTTCTTAACAGTCTTGTGAGACAATATAATATATACGCTGTTAATGATAAAAATATAGAATCTAAAAACACCAAAGATTTTATTGATGAAAGAATTGCTCTTATTTCTAAAGAATTGGGAGATGTAGAGAATCAGAAAGCTGGTTATAAATCTAATAATAATATTGTAGATCTTCCTACAGAAGCTAAAATAAACCTTCAATTAAAAGAACAAAGTAAAGCTCAAATATTAGAAATAGAAACTCAATTGGAGCTAAATAATATTCTTCAAAATGCTCTGAATAAAAAAAGTATTGGAGATGTGCTGCCTTTGAATATAGGTTTGGATAATGAGGCTTCTACTAAAGCTATACAAGAATATAATAATCTTGTTTTGCAAAGAAATAAGTATATGGAGAACGCTACTCCAGATAATCCGTTAGTGAAAGAAACTAGTAAACAGATTGAAGAAATGAAGTCTTCGCTATCGCAATCTTTAAGAAGAAATGCGACCTCTTTAGAATTAGCTAAAAATAAGGTTATCAGCCAACTAGGAAGTTCAGAGAATATGATTGGCAAAATTCCTACTCAGGAAAAGCTCTTTAGAAATATTGAAAGACAACAACAAATAAAAGAAAGTTTATATCTATTGCTATTACAAAAAAGAGAAGAAGCGGCAATAGCTATGGAGATTACGGCTGAAAAAGCAAGAGTAATTGATAAAGCTTTTGTTTTTAAAAAACCTGTAGCACCTAAAAAGATGGTTATCCTGGGAGGGTTTCTTTTTGTTGGTTTAGTAATCCCTTTTGCTTTTATTTATTTAAAACAGCTTTTACAAAGTACAATTGTAACAAGAAGAGACATAGGTAAACTTACAAAATTACCAGTGATTGCTGAAATTCCTAAACTTAAGAATAAGGAAAAAACTTTAGTTACGTTTAATGATGTCTCTCCAATGGCAGAAGCTTTCAGAATCTTTGTAACAAACTTAAAGTTTTTATTGCCTGTTAAAAACGAACCGCAGACAATTATGGTTACGTCATCAGTAAAAGGAGAAGGAAAAACATTTATTTCTACCAATTTATCAATCATATTAGCATCTTCAAGAAGCAAAGTTTTGGTAGTTGGAGCAGATGTGAGGAACCCTCAATTACAACGTTACAATCCTTCGATGAAACAGGCAAAAGGGCTTACGGAATTTTTAAGTGGGGAAACGTCAAAACTTGAAGAAATCATTCATCCAAGCGGATACAATGAAAACTGTGACTTTATCTATTCAGGATCTATACCGCCTAATCCTTCTGATTTATTACAAAATGGTAAGCTAGATGAGCTTTTAGAAATAATTAAAAAACAAAATAAATACAAATATATTGTTTTAGATACAGCACCATTATTACTTGTAACAGATTCTTTCCTTATAGCAGATAAAAGCGATGTAATTGTATTTGTTACAAGATCTGAAGTTACAGAAAAAAGTTATCTAGAATTCATTAATAATTCTATTAAAGATAAAAAGCTTAAAAATGTTGGAATTGTTATTAATAGCATAAAAGAATCCAATTTAGGCTACGGAAATAAATACGGTTATGGGTATATCGCAGAAGAGAAAATAAAGTGGTGGCAAAAATTTCTAAGAATCTAGTATTAACTGTTATATCGTTTAATAATGAGATAATGGAAGTGTTTTTAAGTGAAATTTGTCAAGTATCATTTACTGATGTGTTTCTTACTTACTTGTTTTTGAATAATAAGAGTTTAGTGATTAATTTTATTTGATGGGTAAGCTGTATTTAATTTCAAATTTAAGAAAAGATGTAAGAGAAGGAGGAATGGCTAGAAATTTAGCTTTTCAAAATGAGTTATTAAAAAGAAAAGCAAAGATATTCAGTTTTTCTTCGATGAATTTTTTCTACCGAATTTGCAGTTCTTTTAAAATTCTTTTTTTCTTATCAAATACTAGGAAATCTACAGTTGTGATTTTGCAAAATACATTTGTCACTTATGTATTTCCATTGCCTCTGTTTAGATATAATTTTTTGGTTGCAATTGTCAGAAAAATTTTTATCAATGCATCAAAAAGAAACAATATATATTTTGAGATCAATGATCTTATATATGAACAGTCGAAAGATTTAAAATTACATGTTAATCCATATTCTTCTACATATGAAGATTTTATTTTTGGAATATCCGGGATGAAATTTATATTCGCGTCCAATAAAATGAGAGAATATATTGTTGATAAATATGGAGTCAAATATGAAAATACTCAAGTAATTCTCAATGGGGCTCCTGAGATTTTAAATAACGATGAAATAAGACCAAAAGTTATTCTGGATGAAAAGTTGATAAAATTTATTTATGTCGGAACTCTTAATAAGGGAAGACAAATAGAAGAGTTGATCAGCATTTTTGATAATATTAATCATGAATTATATTTGATGGGAAAAGAAGGTGAATGGATTAACTTGTCTAATAAAAAAAACGTTTTCTATATTGGAAGTTTTGATGAATATCAAGCCTTAATAAAAACATCTCAATTTGATATAGGTGTTATTCCTTACGACAATACCACTTTTTATTACAATGTGTGTTATCCGACTAAGAATGCCTTTTATTTATCATCTGGCCTACCAATTTTATGTACTCCTCTAGAAGAAACAAAAAATGTTTTTAAAGGATTACTAAATGAAGATATAGCAATATTTGCAGAGATTGCAGATTGGAAATCAATTATTGAAAATTTGGATAAAAGCAAAATTATCACGATGCAAGAAAATGTGGACAAAATAAAAAGCAAAGTTTATTGGAATAATATTTTATCTAGATTAAAACTAGACATACACTTGTAATAGGTAATTTAAAATGGTCAGTAAGGAAATAACATAACTATTTAGAAAATGTTTGATAAAAAATAAAAATGATATTAATACTTTTTGTTTTATTTGCTTTAATATCAATATTTTATATTCTTGACTTTAAAAATAAAATAGTCAAAAATGTAATTACAATTGTTCTAGCCATTATTTTAATATGTTTCGCGGGCTTTCGTGCGAAGGATATGGATAATGATTTTTATGTTTACAGAGACTATTGGCGGACACATAAACTTTTAGGAAATGTAGAATATTCTTTTTATATAATCAGAGAGTTTATTAAAAATTCTTTACATCTAGGTTTTCAATATTTATTGTTAACGTATGCTGTTTTAGGAGTTTCATTAAAATTCGCAGCCATTAAGAAATTCGCACCTGCTTTATGGGGCTCTCTACTTATTTATCTTTCTCACTATTTTTTATTACATGAGTTTACGCAGATAAGAATAGGCGTAGCTACAGGATTTCTTTTATTTTCAATTTATTTCATAAGTGAGAAACAATATATTTTTTATTTTATTTCAGCCATTTTAGCTATTTTATTTCATCAATCATGTGTTTTAGTTTTGTTGTTTCCATTGATAAAAAATAGTGAGAAAAATGTATGGCTGTTTTCTCTATTAATACCTTTAGGCTATATCCTGTATTTTTTCAATACTTATCTCAACATAAATATTCCAATTCCAGGTTTACAGAGTAAAATTGAAGCGTATGAAGATGCTACAAGTTCAGGGTTTTTAAAAGATACGAAAACTAATGTATTCAACTTCTTATTTCTATTAAGGATATTTATTTTTTATGTGTTGTTTTTTTACTCAGAAAAAATCTCTCCTTTTTTTCCTAAGCTTTATATTTTTTTAAAAATATATGCCTTATCGCTTTTTAGCTTTTTATTCTTAAGTAAAATTCCTGTGTTTGCTTTTAGAGTACAAGAATTATTAGGAATTGTGGAAATTATATTGATACCAACTCTTGTATTTATTTTTTCAGAAAAATATAAATTATTTGGACGGTTGACAATTTGTTGTATTGCGCTTGGTTTATTACTTTTAGATATCTATTATGTCAAATTAATAATAGTAAAATGATGAATGTTGCTATACTATTATCCACCTATAATGGCGAAATGTTTTTAAAAGAGCAAATAGATTCTATTATAAATCAATCATTTAAAAATTGGGATTTATATATTCGAGATGATGGTTCAACTGATAGCACCTTGTTAATTATTAAAAAATATTGTAAAGATCACCACAATATACATTTAGTAGAAGACAACAAAAACTTAGGAGCTTGCCAATCTTTTCTTTGGCTATTAAATTATGTTGATGCTCCTTACTATATGTTTTGCGATCAGGACGATATTTGGCTACAAGATAAAATTTATATATCTTTAGAATTAATGAAAAAATCTGAATCTATTCATCCTGAGATTCCTATTTTAGTACATACAGATTTAAAAGTAGTTGATAAAGATTTAAAAGAGATTAACACCTCATTTTGGAATTATGCTAAATTAAAACAACGTTATTTATCAGGCTTTAATTATTTAGGTGTTTGCAATGGTATTACTGGGTGTAGTATGATGATAAATGACAAAACTAAAAAGGTTTCTTTACCGTGTAACTTAAAAATACCTATGCATGATTATTTTTTGGCACTGAAAGTAGCAAAATTTGGTAAGATTGTATATTTAGATACTTCTACAATACTATATCGCCAACATGATAAAAATGAATTAGGAGCAAAAGATACTAATTTTGTTTATTTTTTAACAAGATTAAAAAAACTAAGGGAAACTATCAATAATCAATTAAAAGTATACAGATTTTTACATGAACTTAATTATGGTTCATTATTAAAATTTTATTGGTATAAAATAAGTTATACGATAATTAGAAATATATGATTTCCGTTTGCATGGCCACCTATAATGGTGAAAAATATATAAAAGAGCAGCTTGATTCTATTATAAAACAGTTGAATGATGATGATGAAATAGTAATATCTGATGATGGGTCTACAGATAAAACCATATCTATTATTAATAATTATAATGATTCTCGTATTAAGATATATCATCATGTCAAAAAAAAGCAAAAATTTAAGTTCGGCTATGTTTCAAAAAATTTTGAGAATGCATTAAGAAATGCTAAAGGTGATTTTATTTTTTTAGCCGATCAGGATGATATTTGGCTTGGAGATAAAGTTGAAAAGCAGACTTTAGCCTTACAGAATGCAGATTTGGTCTTGTCGGATTGTAAAATAGTTGATGAATCTCTCAAAGTGATAGTTACTTCAAAATTTAATTTAGAAAATGTAAAAATCGGTTTTTTAAAAAATATATATAAATCTGGATATTTAGGTTGTTGTATGGCATTTCGTAAAAATACTTTAGAATATATCTTACCGTTTCCAAAAAATGTACCCCATGACCTTTGGATAGGTTTAATAGCGAATTATAAAGGTAAGTTTAATTTGCAGAATAACCAGTTATTACTTTATCGGAGGCATAGCAATAATATCTCTGCTACAAACCCTCTTTTTTTGGAAAGAAAAAGAAACCTGCCAAAAAATAATAATTCTTTGTTTTTCAAATTATCATATCGTTTTTATATATTAGTTGCCTTTTTTATGGCAAAATTTACAAGGTAAAATAATAAATTCCATAATGAATCCTTTATTATAACTTAATAAAACCCTTAATGAATGAAGATCTTACATGTAATTACACGTTCTGATTTAGGTGGTGCTCAATCTGTTGTGATTAATCTTTCAAATTATATGTGTAATGATCATGAGATTATTGTTGCAGCTGGAGAAAATGGGCCTATGTGGGCTGAACTGGACTTAAAAATAAAAAAAGTAAAAATTAAGGAAATAGTAAGGCCGATCTCTGTTTTAAATGATTTTATTGCACTTTATAAGTTAAGAAAATTATACAATGATATAAATCCGGATATTATTCACCTACATTCATCAAAAATAGGAGTGTTGGGAAGATTGGTATTTCCTAAAAAAAAGATTGTATACTCGGTCCATGGTTTTGATTCTATTAGACTTGCATACAGAAAGTTTCTTCCTTTAGAAAGATTGCTTAAAAATCAATGTAAAGCTATTGTGCTGGCAAGTAATTATGATAAACAGAATATAATTAATGAAAGAATTAAAGACAATTTGTTTATTGTGCATAATGGAGTTGAAACATCTAAACATGAAACAGATTTGTTTATTGAAGGAACTGAAAAGTATAATAAAATTATCTTATGTATTGCTCGGATTTCACCTCAGAAAAGATTTAAAAGCTATATTGAAATTGCAAAACTTCTCCCACAATATGCATTTGTTTGGATTGGAGCAGAAAAAAAATATACAAATCTCCCAGAAAATGTTATATGTTTAGAAAGTTTGCCAAATGCAAAAAAATATATAAAACTGGCAGATGTTTTTGTTCTGCCAACTAATTATGAGGGTATTCCTATTACAATTATTGATGCTTTAAGTTTTGGAAAGCCTGTTATCGCCTCGAATGTAGGGGGTATTTCTGAAATAGTTATTAATAATCAAAATGGATACGTAGTAGATAATGAAGAAGCAGTTTTTGCTGAAAAAATAAAATATATTTTAGAAAATGACAATGTTCTTCAAAAATTTTCTAAAAAATCATTAGAAATTTTTAATGAGAATTTGAGTATACAAAAAATGGTCTACAAATATACTCAAATATACCAAATGTAAATTAAGCATGATCTAAAATCACTTCTTGTATTAAATTGAATTAAATTCAATTTAATACAAGAAGTGATTTTATTTCTTAATATTAATATTTTTTGTATATCTTCATTTGAAATTTTACAGAAGTGATAAAATAGAAAAAAACACCTCTATTTTTTAAATTACTATTAAAAAAGCAACATTTGTAAAATTAATTTAGTTTATTATAATGTACTGTGGAAAAACTTCCTTAGATTCGCGGAATATTTAAAAACACATGTACAATATTTAAATTTAATTATATATTGTAGATTTTTATAAACACATTTGATAGTATTGTGGAGAATAGTTTGACAAAAGCAATTGTAACGATTAAGGAAAATAGACAGGTTTTTAAAGTAAATGGACTTATAAAAGTCTGCCTTTTCATTAATGTTAGTGATATATCGTTAAAGCTTTTTAAGGATAAAAAATTCAAACGAAAATATAAGGCAATTTTGTACGATTCTCAGCAATCTAGAATAACAATTTCAGAATATCTTGAAAAGTTCAATATTAGATGTATTGTTTTAGAAACATCGAACATTAATCATCTGCATAAAGATATTGCTAATGAAATTGTTTCTGCCAGAAAAAATGGAATTGCTGTATATGATGCTCATGAGTTTTATGAACATGTAAGTAAGAGAATTCCTTTAGTAAGATTAAAGACTAATGAATATCTTGTAGATGATATTTTTACAATTGGTCAAAAACAAAAAAAATTTAATCTTAAAAGGTTTATTGATATTTTTGTTAGTATTTTACTAATCCCATTTGTCATTCCATTAATACTTTTTGGTTTCCTTCTTGTAATGCTTACCTCACAAGGAGGGTTACTTTTTACTCAAGAAAGGGTAGGTAAGAATTCAATTCCATTTACTATCTACAAGATTAGAACTATGGTTTCAAAACATAGTGGTGATTTTACAACAAAAAATGATCTTCGTGTAAATGGTGTGGGTAAGTTTCTTAGACTTACTAAGATTGATGAACTTCCTCAGCTGTGGAATATTCTTAAAGGTGAAATGAGTCTTATAGGACCGCGTCCCGAGAGACCCCATTATGTAGAAATTTCTAACGAAGAAAATGCTATGTTTGATTTAAGACATCTTGTAAAACCAGGTGTTACAGGGTGGGCTCAGGTTAATCTGCCAAAAGCAACTCCAAAAGATAATCTTGAAAAACTTGAGTATGATTTATTTTATATAAAAAATTATTCTTTAATCTTGGATATTCAAATACTTTTACGAACAATAAGAGTTATTTTTACATTAAACAGTAATTAGTTTATGACAAAGAGTTTCACATTCTTTTTATTCTTTTTGTTCTTTTCGGGTTTAGGCCAAAAAATTCCAATACTAGGATTTCTTGGAGTTCCTGAAGATAATGCTACTCCAAAAAATTATAAAACAATGGAAGGTGCAGGATTTTCTTTAAGTCTAATGACATTTTCAAATCATGAAAATGCCCTAAAAGCCCTTAATGCAGCTCGAAATTCAAATATTAAGCTTATACTCTCTTATCCTGAGCTATACTCAGAGCCACAAAAAGTAATTCCTGAAATAAGAAATCATCCTGCTTTAGAAGCCTATTATATGGGAGATGAGCCGTCTCCTACGGATTTCATTGGCTATATTAATTATGCAGAAAAGATTAAAAAATACGATCAATCTCATTTTTTTTATGCTAATCTATATCCAAACTATGTACCTTCACAAAGTATTAAAGGTTTATCTTATGAGGATTATATTACAGAAGCAATAAATAAATTACCATTTTCATTTATTTCATTTGACCATTACCCTTTAGTTAATAATAAAGTAAGGGGAAACTATTACGAAAACTTAGAAATAATAAGAGAGAAATCCCAAAAGAGCAACAAATCTTTTTGGGGATTTGCATGTGCTACAATACACTTTGATTATTTAGAACCTAAAATTGAAGGAATTAAACTACAGCATTTTGCAAATTTGCTTTATGGAGCACAAGGTTTACAATATTTTACTTATTGGACAGATCCTTTTTGGAAAAAGGATTATTCTTATGCTATTGTTGACAGCAAAGGTGATCCCACACCAACATATCACATTGTAAAAAAAGTCAACGAACAAATCCAGAGATTAGCATGGGTTTTCTTGGGAGCAAAAGCTGATGCTGTCTTTCATACAGGAAACGAAATACCACAAGGAACTAAAAAGTTGAGTTCTCTTCCGGATAGATTTAAGTTCTTTTCAACGTATGGTAAGAATGCTCTTGTTTCATTTATGACTAACAGAAAAAGAAAATTTGTTATTATTCAAAATAAATCTTTAACTGATGACTTGACATTAGAATATCAATTTGATAAACCTATGAAAAAAGTAAACAATAAATCTGGGGAGACAATAAATCTTTCTATTTCTAAAAAATATAAAACTGATATTTTACCTGGAGATATTCTTATATTTACCTACGGAAACTAGTTTTAAAAGATAAATTATTCAATGAAAATAAAATCTACTCCTTTAAAAGACTGCTATATCATCGAGCCTACAATTTTCGAAGATGAAAGAGGCTATTTTTTTGAAAAATTCAACGAACAAAAATTTGAAGAATTGACAGGAATGAATGGACATTTCGTTCAGGATAATATTTCCAAATCCTCTTATGGCGTATTACGAGGAATTCATTTGCAAAAAGGAGAGTATGCTCAGGCAAAACTCGTTTCTTGTTTAGAAGGAAAAGTTTGGGATGTTGCGGTAGATCTTCGAGAAGATTCTCCAACATTTGGAAAATGGTTTGGGATTGAGCTTACTGCCGAAAATAAACTTCAGCTATACGTTCCGAGAGGTTTTGGGCATGGTTTTTCGGTTATAAGTGAAACAGCTGTGTTTGCGTACAAATGTGATAATTTTTACAATAAAGATTCAGAATCTAGTGTAAAATATAATGACGGAGATCTTAATATAGATTGGAAGCTAAATGAAGACGAAGTAATTCTTTCCGAAAAAGATAAAAATGCTCCCGATTTTAAAGAAAATAAGTTTTTAATTAATTAAAATTTATTTTTTTACGAATCGTTTACTTTATATTTGTGGTATGGCAGAAACTATAATTATTGGTATATGTGTATTGTTGCTGGTATCTTATTTTTTTGATATTACTACAAGGTTTTCAAAAGTTCCGTCTGTTATTCTTTTGTTATTGACCGGATGGTTTCTTAATCAGATCAGCGGGCTGTTTGATTTTATAATACCCAATCTCAACAGTTTGTTGCCAATTTTAGGAACTGTAGGTTTGATTTTGATTGTTTTAGACGGCTCTTTAGAACTAGAGCTCAATCGTTCCAAAAAGTCCCTTATTAAAAAAACAATTATAGTTGCTCTTATTCCCGTACTCATTATCGGTATTGGGTTTGCTACTTATTTGCATCTGGAATGGGGCTTTCCTTTCAAGCAAAGTTTAGAGAATATCATTCCGTTTTGTATTATTTCAAGTGCGATTGCAATACCGAGTTCTATAAATTTATCAGCCTCCAAGAGAGAATTTGTAATTTATGAAAGCAGTTTGTCGGATATTTTGGGAGTTATCTTTTTCAATTTTGCCACTTTTGGCACTGCAATTACACTTTCCAGTGTAATGGTTTTTACTTGGCAGTTTTTTTTAATGTTGATTATTTCAGTTGTAGCATCGCTTATTTTAGCATTTTTACTAGGCAAAATAGATCATCATATAAAATATGGGCCAATTATTATTTTAACGATTTTAATTTATGAAATCTCAAAAATATATCATCTTCCTGCGCTAATTTTTATCTTGTTTTTCGGATTAGTACTTGGTAATATCGACGAGATGAAGCATTTAAAGATTTTAAAAAGCTTCAGATTTACAAAAATGAACCGTGAAGTGAAGCATTTCAAAGACGTTGTTGTGGAAGCTACATTTATCGTAAGATCTATATTCTTTTTGGTTTTTGGTTTCGTTATCCAAACGGAAGATATTATAAATCCTGATTCTTTGGTTTGGTCTATTTCAATACTTTTCTTTGTGTATCTGATAAGATTTTTGATGTTGAAATTTGCAAAAATGGAAATGTCTCCTTTACTTTTGATTGCACCAAGAGGTTTAATCACCATTTTATTGTTTTTGGCCATTTCTCCGGATCAGAAAATTCCGTTTATCAATCAGTCTGTAATTGTACAGGTTATTATCATTTCAACGCTTATCATGATGATTGGGGTGTTATTTAGCAATAAAGAAAGTAAAAAAGTTGAACAAACAACTTCTTGATACAGTATCAAAAAATATATAATTTAAGAACCGATTACGGTTCTTTTTTTTATCACTAAATTTGCAGCCTGAAATTTATCATTCATCAATTTATGAGAACCAAATCTGTAGGTAAAAAGAAAATTAATATCGTAACGCTTGGATGTTCCAAGAATGTTTATGATTCGGAAGTGCTGATGAGCCAGCTAAAGGCCAACGGCAAAGAAGTGGTGCATGAAGACAAAGGAGATATTGTGGTGATCAATACCTGCGGATTTATTGATAATGCGAAAGAAGAATCGATCAATACCATTCTTGATTTTGTTGAGGCAAAAAATAGAGGTGAAGTAGAAAAGGTTTTCGTTACAGGTTGTCTTTCAGAAAGGTATAAGCCAGATTTAATAAAAGAGATTCCTGATGTTGATCAATATTTCGGAACACGAGATTTGCCTATTTTATTAAAACATTTGGGTGCAGATTATAAGCATGAACTGGTTGGCGAAAGATTGATTACGACGCCAAAGCATTATGCTTATCTTAAAATATCTGAAGGTTGCGACAGGCCTTGTTCGTTTTGTGCAATTCCTTTGATGAGGGGCGGTCACGTTTCAACGCCGATCGAAAAATTAGTAAAAGAAGCTCAAAAGCTTGCAAAAGTTGGCGTAAAAGAATTGATTTTAATTGCGCAGGATCTTACTTATTACGGTTTAGATATTTACAAAAAAAGAGCATTGGGCGAGCTTTTAAAAGAGCTTGTAAAAGTTGATGGAATTGAATGGATTCGTCTGCATTATGCTTTTCCAAGTGGTTTTCCGGAAGATGTTTTAGATATAATCCGTGAAGAGCCGAAAGTATGTAACTATATAGATATTCCGCTTCAGCATATTAATTCCGATTTGTTGAAATCGATGAAACGCGGAACGACTCATGAAAAAACAAATGCATTATTAGATAAGTTCAGAGAAAAAGTTCCTGACATGGCAATCAGAACTACTTTAATTGTTGGTTATCCGGGCGAAACTGAAGAAAGATTCCAGGAATTGAAAGACTGGGTAAGAGAACAGAAATTCGACAGATTAGGATGTTTCACATATTCACATGAAGAAAATACGGGAGCTTACGTTTTAGAAGATGATATTCCACAAGAAGTGAAAGAAGCAAGAGTAGAAGAGATCATGGAGCTGCAGTCACAAATTTCATGGGAAAAGAATCAGAAAAAAATTGGTGAAGTTTATAAATGTGTTTTTGACAGAAAAGAAGGAAATTATTTTGTGGGACGTACCGAATATGATTCTCCGGATGTAGACAATACGGTTTTGGTGGCTGCTGATAATACTTATATTTCAATTGGTGAGTTTGCCAATGTGAAAATCACTTCAGCCGAAGAATTTGATTTGTATGGCGAACTTGTTTAAAATATAATATGAAAACCAATGATACATTCATTGGTTTTCTTTTTAGTTGAATCAAATTTCAAATTGAATCTAGAATTAAGGCTTAAAATTAATTAAGCAAATAATAAAGAAACTCTCCAAAGTTTTTCCGGCAGTAAATATCATTAAGCCGGATAGCGTTAAAGCTAGAAAAAACAAGGGTTTGCTGTTTTTAAGTTTTTCCATAATTAATGTATTAAATAATTAGTTGAATGTATTTTAAAATGTTACAAAGCTATTTATATAAATTGTGAATATTATTAATTATCTCATTATCAGTATTTTATATTGTTAGCTGTTTCAGAATTATACATTGGTTAGTTAATTATGTTAACTTTTAGGGTTTAATTTTAACGTTTTTTAACAACATGCTTTAAAAGCTCTATTTATAAGGGGTTACGACAATAATTAACATATTTTTAATTTTTTATTAACTTGTTTTAACATTTCGAATAGTGTGTTTACGAGTTTCAGTATACTTTTGCCTCGTCAAACAAGTAAAAGTTCAACATGATGAAAAGATTCATTCTCGTAATCATAATGATGATTTCAACACTAGGTATTTATTCGTTCACGAATAATACTGTAGATGCGAAGAAAACAAGTTATGCGTCGTACTACCACGACAAATTTAATGGTAGAAAAACAGCCAGCGGAGAGATTTTTGATAATTCAAAACTTACCGCAGCACACAGAACGCTTCCTTTTGGAACCGAACTTAAGGTTACCAATCTGAGAAATGGAAAAGAGGTAATTGTAACGATTAATGATAGAGGACCTTTCCATTCATCAAGAGTTTTAGATATGTCTAAAGCAGCGTTCGATGAAATCGGAGATATCGATCGCGGTACCATTCCGGTGGAATATGAAATTGTCGACTAGATTTATGATTTAAATTAAAAATCCAGCTCATTGAGCTGGATTTTATGCTTTTAGACGTTAAGCTCTACCAAAGCTGGACAATGATCAGAATGCACAGCTTCTTTTAAAATAACAGCTCTAGAAAGCTTATCTTTTAATGAATAGGAGGTAAAATTATAATCCAGCCTCCAGCCTTTATTTTTCGCACGGGAATTTTGCCTGTAGCTCCACCAAGTATAATTATCCGGATCGCTATTAAAAAATCTGAAACTGTCAATCAATTCACATTCTTCAATGAAATTGGTCATCCATTCTCTTTCCATCGGTAGAAAGCCAGAAACATTCTTCAAACGGATCGGATCATGAATATCGATCGCTTCATGACAAATATTAAAATCTCCCGAAATAATAAGGTTTGGGATTTCTTTCTTTAAGTTTTTTATATATTCTAAAAAATCGTGACAAAACTGCATTTTAAAACCAAGTCTTTCAATATTTGAAGCCGAAGGCACATACACTGAAATCGCAGAAAACCCATCAAAATCTGCACGGATTATTCTTCCTTCATTGTCATAGCTTTCGATTCCGCAGCCATATTCTACATGATTTGGTTTCACTTTGGATGCAATTCCGACACCGCTGTAGCCTTTTCGCACCGCAGAATGCCAATAACTGTGATATCCTATTTTCTCAAGGCTTTCAATATCTATTTGGTCGTTTCCGGCTTTACTTTCCTGGATGCAGATAATGTCCGGATCAGCGGTTTTCAACCAGCCTAAAAAATCTTTCGTAAAAGCCGCTCTGATTCCGTTGACGTTGTAGGTAATTAATTTCATTTGGAGATTTTAAAATATAAATAGAATCGCATGTTTAATTGGTTATAATCATTGCAAATTTCATGATTCAAAAATATAAAAAATCGGGCGGAAAAAATCGAAGATTTTTTCCGCCCGAGCTTCAAATAATAACTATGAAAAAATTATTTTGGTTCTAATATACTTATTGGAATTATACATTCCTCCAAAGAAATCCCGCCATGCTGATATGTTTCCTTATAATAATTTACAAAATGATTATAATTCTTTGGATAAGCTAAAAATATATTATTCTTTGCGAAAATATATTTGGAGCTCAGGTTTCCTTTTGGTAAGAATACTTTTTCGGGATTTGTAATTGCCCAAACATCTTTATCGTCGTAAGTAAGACTTTTCCCTGTTTTATAACGAATATTGGTAGATGTTTCACGGTCGCCGACAACACGGCTTGGTTTTTTTACATAAACTGTTCCGTGATCGGTGGTTATTACAAGCTTAAACCCACTTTCTGCAGCGAGCTTAATGATTTTAAGTAAAGATGAATTTTCAAACCAGTTTAAAGTCAACGAACGGAACGTTTTATCATCCCGAATAAGCTGATCTACAATATGATTATCGGTTTTCGCATGCGACAGAATATCGATAAAGTTGTAAACGATTACCAAAAGATCATTGTTTTTGTGCTGATTGAAGTCGTCGTAGATTTTTCTTTCAAAATCTGCATTCAAAACTTTCAGATATTTCATTGATTTGGAATTCAAACCAATTCTTTTCATTTGATCTTCTAAGAAATCACGTTCATATTCGTTTTTATTTCCGTCTTCATTATCGTTAAACCATTTATCTGGAAAACGCTTTTCAATTTCTGAAGGCAGCAAACCCGCGAAGAACGAATTTCTCGCATATTGAGTTGCCGTCGGAAGAATGCTGTAATAATAATCTTCCGAAACCTTGTTGTAAAATTTTGTGAATAAAGGTTCGATTACTTTCCATTGGTCATAACGTAAATTGTCAACCATCAACAAAAGCACTTTATCTTTTTCAACTTCAGATTTTATTTTATCCTTAAATAAAGTATGGCTCATCATCGGTTTATCAGATCCGTTTAGCCATTCTTCATAATTGTTTTCAATAAATTTGGCAAACTGAATATTGGCTTCTTCCTTTTGGGATTGCAGAAGGTCCGCAAATTCGTTGTCGGCAACTTTATCGAATTTTATTTCCCAGTTAAGGATTTTCTTGTAATATTCTGCCCAATCCTGGTAGGTTCTCAAGTAAGAAAGCTCCATTGAAAGATTCCTGAATTCTTGCTGGTATTGAAGAATTGTTTTCTGCTCTACCAAATTATCTTCCTGAAGATTTTTCTTTAATGATAATAATATTTGGTTGGGATTTACAGGTTTTAAAATATAATCAGCGATTTGAGAACCAATGGCTTCTTCCATGATGTGTTCTTCTTCGCTTTTAGTCACCATTACTATTTTTAAAGAGCTGTCTTTATTTTTAATCATAGGAATGGCTTCCAGTCCGGAAATTCCGGGCATGTTTTCGTCAATAAGTGTTAAGGCAAATTTTTCTGAATCCATCAGTTCTAAAGCCTCATTCACATTATTCACCGGGGTTACATGGTAACCTTTCTTTTCTAAAAATACGATATGAGGTTTGAGTAAATCTATTTCATCATCGATCCATAATATCTTTTCCGACATAAAAGTTTAATTTTTTTCTTGGTTTTAGTATATCAAAATTGCGACCAAAAGCCCTTAACAAAAGCCAAATTGAAGCTTTGAATAGTTAAATCTTAGTTAAAGAATTTTCAATTTATTTTTGTAACAAATTAATGTATGAAGATAGTGCAATTAGCTCAGTTTTGTAAACAAAATTCAATAAAGTTGTGGGAAAATATCATTTTCTGTTTCCTGAATTTACGTTTTAAAAGTATAATTTTGCAGTAATCACAGTATTTATATGCAGAATAAGCTAAAAATTATCAACGATCCGGTTCACGGTTTTATAAGAATTCCTCACGAGATTTTGTTCGATATTATTGAGCATCCGTATTTTCAGAGATTAAGAAGGATTTCTCAAACCGGACTTTTAAATTTAATTTTTCCTGGAGCTACACATACAAGGTTTCATCATGCGATTGGTGCAATGCATCTGATGTTTACAGCGTTGGAAACTTTAAAGCAAAAAGGAATTAAAATATCCGAAGAAGAAGAGAAAGGAGCAATGCTGGCTATTTTGATGCACGACATTGGTCACGGCCCGTTTTCTCATGCTTTAGAAAGTATGTTGATGCACGATTGGCATCACGAAAACCTTTCCTTATTATTAATGAATAGGTTGAATGACGAATTTGAAGGTCAATTGTCAATTGCTATCGAAATGTTTCAGGGGAAATATCACAGAAAGTTTTTCAATCAGTTAATAAGTTCACAATTAGATGTCGACCGATTAGATTATTTGAAAAGAGACAGCTTTTTCACTGGAGTTTCCGAAGGGAATGTGAATACGCAAAGAATTATTTCGATGATGAATGTTTGTCAGGATGAGCTCGTCATTGATGCGAAAGGTGTTTATTCTATCGAAAATTTTTTGATGGCCAGAATGTTTATGTATTGGCAGGTGTATTATCATAAAACCTCAGCTTTGGCAGAATTTATTTTGGTGAAAATATTGAAAAGGGCAAAATATTTAGTTTCTCAAGGAATAGATTTGCCGGCTGCCGAAAACCTAAAATATTTCTTGAGTCGCGGGAAAAGCCTTGCAACAGATGAAGATGTAGAAAGATTTACACAAATGGATGATAATGATATTATTCAGGCGATGAAATTGTGGCAGAATTCTGAAGATTTTATTCTTTCGTATTGGTGTAAATGCGTTATTGAACGAAACCTTCCGAAAACAATTATTTCTTCACAACCTTTTGAAAAAAAGTTTATTGAAGAAAAAATAAGAAATACGAATGAACTTTTTGGAATTGATAATGCCGAAGAATTGGTGCACGAAATCGAAAGGAGTTTATTGCCATACAATACCAAAAAGCAGCCGATTTATCTTTTGCAGAAAAATGGCGGAATCATAAAACTTGATGAGTCGGAAGATCAGCTTTTATCCGGGTTAATTGGCAGTAATACAACAAGATATATACTTACATTCCCAAGACAGTAAAAGAAAAAAGTCTTAAAGAATCTTAAAATCTATATTCCTGAAACTAAAAAATGATTACGAATAACAGAAATTCTTATCTTTGCAGAATATGGAATTCACAGCTTCGCAAATTGCGAGTTTTATTGACGGAAAAATTATAGGCGACGAAAATGCGCTTATCACAGGAGTTTCGCCTATTGAAAACGGTGAAATCGGGCATCTTTCTTTTATTGCCCAGGCAAGGTTTTCACATTATTTAGATACTTCAAAATGTTCAGTTCTTATTGTTTCAGAGAATATTTTAGAAAAAGATAATTACAAACAGACCATTATTGCTGTAAAAGATGCTTATCTTTCCTTTCAGGTTCTGATGAATCTGTATCAGGAGATGAGAGGCAGAAAAGAAGGCGTGGAAGATGGAGCTTCTATACATGACACAGCCGTGGTTGGTGAGAAAGCTTATATTGGAGCTTTTACCTACATTTCTGAAAAAGTAAAAATTGGTGAAGCAACGCAGATTTATCCGCAGGTTTACATCGGAAAAGGTGTAAAAATTGGTAAAAACTGTAAAATTGACAGCGGAGCCAGAATTTATGATTATTGTATTATTGGTGATAATTGTATTATTCATTCAAATACGGTAATCGGAGGCGACGGATTTGGTTTTCAGCCGACAGCGGAAGGATTCAAAAAAATTCCTCAGCTGGGAAATGTAATTATTGAAGATGATGTTGAAATTGGCTCAAACTGCAGCATAGACAGAGCCACGATAGGTTCCACAATCATCGGAAAAGGAACTAAAATAGATAATCTGATCCAAATAGCTCACAACGTAAAAATAGGTCAGAATAACGTAATTGCAGCACAGGCCGGAATTGCAGGATCTACAACAATTGGAAACTGGAACCAGATTGGCGGGCAGGTTGGTGTCGTGGGACATATAAAAATAGGAAATCAGGTCAAAATACAGGCTCAAAGTGGAGTGAATTCTAGTGTAGACGATAAGGAAACCGTTTACGGCTCACCTGCAATCAGCTACAACGACTATTTGAGAAGCTATGTCCATTTCAGAAATTTACCTGAAATTGTAAAACGAATAAATAATCTTGAGGATAACTCAAAAGATCAAACTAATGAGTGATATGCAAAAAACACTTCAGGAAGCAGTTACGCTTTCCGGAATTGGCCTTCATACTGGTAAAGAAGTAAAATTGACCATCAGGCCTGCCAAAGAAAATACAGGTTTTATTTTTGTAAGAACAGATTTGGAGGGGCATCCTCAGGTGGAAGCTGATGTAAACTATGTTGTGGCAACAGAAAGAGGAACTACTCTTGAGAAATTAGGCGTAAAAATCAATACTTGCGAGCATCTTTTAGCTGCGTTGGTAGGATGTGATATTGATAATGCAATGTTGGAAATGGACGCTTCAGAACCTCCGATTTTAGACGGATCATCAAAGTTTTTTGTTGAAGCAATCGAAAGCGTTGGCGTTGTAGAGCAGAATATTGCGAGAGAATATCTTGTGGTAAAAGAAGTTCTTAGCTACAGCGATCCTGCGACGGGTTCAGAAATTACGATTATTCCGTCAGATAATTACGAGATAACGACAATGGTAGATTTTGGCACCAAAGTTTTGGGAACTCAAAATGCTACTTTAAAAAATATTTCAGAGTTTAAAGAAGAAATTTCTTCTGCAAGGACATTTAGTTTTTTGCATGAGCTGGAAATGCTTTTAGATCACGGTTTGATCAAAGGTGGAGATATTTCTAATGCGATCGTTTATGTAGATAAAGATCTTACTCCGGAAACGACAGAAAAACTAAAAAAGGCCTTTGGTAAAGACAACGTATCAATCAGACCAAACGGAATTCTTGATAACCTTACTTTAAATTATCCTAATGAAGCCGCAAGACACAAATTATTGGATGTAATTGGTGATTTGGCTTTGGCCGGAGTGAAAATTAAAGGTAAAATTATTGCCAACAAACCGGGACATTTTGTAAACACACAGTTTGCAAAAAAACTGAATCGCCAATGGAAACTGCAAAAGAAAAAAAACGTTCCCGATTTTGATTTAACGAAAGAGCCGGTTTACGACATCAACGGAATTATGAAGCTGATGCCTCACAGACCACCGTTTTTATTGATTGACAAAATTCTTGAGCTTTCAGATTCTCATGTTGTAGGTTTAAAAAACGTAACAATGAATGAGCCGTTCTTTGTTGGGCATTTTCCTAAAGAGCCCGTAATGCCTGGAGTTTTGCAGGTTGAAGCTTTAGCACAAACAGGAGGTATTTTAGTATTGGCAAGTGTGCCGGATCCTGAAAATTACTCAACTTATTTCATTAAGATTGATAAAGTAAAATTCAAAAGAAAAGTAGTTCCGGGTGATACTATGATTTTCAAAATTGAATTAATTGAACCCATCAGAAGAGGTATCGTACATATGCAGGGATACGGATATGTAGGAGATACTGTGGCGGTAGAAGCCGAACTGATGGCACAAGTAGCAAAAAATAAAGTTGATTAAATGATCCATCAATTAGCAGCCGTAGATAAGCGTGCGAAAATCAGCAAAAATGTAGTTGTAGAGCCATTTACAACCATTGCAGCGGATGTAGAAATAGGGGAAGGAACCTGGATTGGTTCCAATGTCACTATAATGGATGGAGCAAGGATCGGAAAAAATTGCAGAATTTTCCCGGGAACCGTAATTTCTGCTATTCCTCAGGATTTAAAATTCGACGGTGAAGACACTCAAGTGATTATTGGGGATGACACGACAATCAGGGAGTGCGTTACGGTAAACAGAGGAACAAAAGCTCTAGGTTTTACAAAAATCGGAGCTAATTGCCTGATTATGGCGACATCTCATATTGCTCACGATTGTATAATAGGCGATCATGTAATTATCGTAAACGGTTGCGGTATCGCAGGACATGTTGAAATAGGCGATTTTACAGTGATGGGAGGGCTTAGTGCCGTTCATCAGTTTGGTAAAATAGGAAAGCATGTCATGATTTCCGGCGGTACTTTGGTGAGAAAAGATATTCCACCATATGTAAAAGTTGCCCGCGAACCGATGGCGTATGCAGGAATTAATTCTGTAGGTTTGAGAAGGAGAGGATTTACCAATGAGAAAATTTTCGAGATCCAGAAAATATACAGAGCAATCTTTCAGATGAAGATGAATGTTTCGCAAGCAGTTTCACACATTGAAAAAGAAATGCTTCCAACTGCTGAAAGAGACGAGATCCTTCAGTTTATCCAAAACTCTCCAAGAGGTATTGTAAAAGGATACGGAACAGGTAAAGAATAATATAAAATATAGATAAAAAATTAATGGCAACAAGTAACGATATAAGAAAAGGTCTTTGCATAGAATACAGCAATGATATTTTTAAAGTAATCGAATTCCTTCATGTAAAACCGGGAAAAGGGCCGGCTTTCGTAAGAACAAAACTAAAATCTGTAACCAACGGAAAGGTAATCGATAATACTTTCTCTGCAGGTCACAAAATCGATGAGGTAAAAGTAATTACCAGAAAATTCCAGTATCTTTATGATGATGAGAATGGTTTCCACTTTATGAATAACGAAGATTTTTCTCAGTTATACTTAAACAAAGAGATGATCGAAAATTCAAACCTGATGAAAGCAGGTGAAGAAGTAACGATTATTTTAAAGGAAGCTGACGAAACTCCGCTTTCTGCCGAGCTTCCACAATCAGTTTACTTAGAAGTAACAGAAGCCGATCCGGGCGTGAAAGGAAATACAGCTACCAACGCCTTGAAAAATGCAATCGTTGAGACTGGCGCAAGAGTAATGGTTCCATTGTTTATCGAGCCGGGTGACAAGATCAAAGTGAGCACAGAAGACGGTTCTTACTTGGAAAGAGTAAAATAATAACAAAATTATAGCCGGAAGCTGGAAGCAAAAGTCTTCCAGCTTCTGTCTTTTAACTCCGCACTTATTTATGAGATTCCATTCTCCTCAAAAGCTTAAGACAATTGCAGATTTAATCGGAGCAAAATTTATAGGTTCCGAAGACTTTGAAGTTTTAGGAACAAATGAGATTCACCGTGTAAAGCCCGGCGACATTGTTTTTGTAAATCATCCTAAATATTATGATAAAGCTTTAAATTCGGCAGCAACCATTATTTTAATTGATAAAGAAGTCGAATGTCCCGAAGGAAAAGCGCTTTTGGTTTCTGAAGATCCTTTCGCGGACTTTAATAAGATTAATACCTATTTCACGAAGATATATAATTTCACAGAAGACCTTCATAATGCAGAAATTGGCGAAGGAACGAAAATACATCCTTCGGCAGTTATCGGGAACAACGTTGTGATCGGAAAAAACACTATAATTTTTCCTAATGTTGTGATTGGTGACCGAACTGTAATTGGCGATAATGTCATCATTCAGTCAAACACTGTTTTGGGCGGCGACGCTTTTTATTACAGAAAATTAAACGGAAATTTTGATCGTTTGATTTCTGTCGGAAACGTAATTATCGAAAATAATGTTGAAATAGGAAACAGTTGTACGATTGACCGAGGCGTTACAGATTCTACCATTATCGGCGAAGGTTCGGTGTTGGATAATCAGATCCAGATCGGGCATGATACGGTGATTGGTAAAAAGTGTTTGATTGCTTCTCAAGTTGGTATTGCGGGCTGCTGCAATATTGGTGATGAGGTAACTTTATGGGGGCAGGTTGGTATGGCTTCAGGAAATGCTATTGAAAGCGGATCTGTCATTTTAGGAAAAACAGGAGTCAACAGAGATCTTAAAAAAGGAACTTATATCGGAATGTTGGCAGAAGATTTTAAAACATACCTTAAAAAAGAAGTGAGGCTGCGAAATATGGAGTGAACGATATTTAAACAATTGAGTTGAGCGGTTGTTTTGTTTTAATAAAAAATAAACAAGAGTAGGGAATGCCTGCTCTTGTTTTGATTTTTGCTTTAATTACTATTCTTTTTCAATGTGCTAATATTTGAATAAAATTCATCACTAAACCTTAAGTCTTGCTTTTACTTTTCCTGTTCAAATTTTATGGAAGAAAACTCTTTTTTGAAGTCTGTACCCGGAGTGAAAAGTATTTTTAATCCTTTTATTTTATCTGTGGTAAATTCTCCGGTTGTTTCAGCACCTTCACTGGAAAACGAAATTCTGAAAGTTCCGAAATCCCCCAGTTGAACACTATTGCCTTCAATAAGCTTTGTTGGGAGCAAATCTAGTAAATTTTGGACAACATTAGCTACGTCTCCTGAGGTAAGGGAAGAGCGGCTGGAAATTTCTTTTGCTAATGATTTTTGAGTTACGGTTCCTGTTTTTACCGGAGATGCATACCATTTCTTAGGAGCGGTAATATCACCAGGATTACCTCTTTCAATTAATTTGTACTTCATTTGTGTTTTTTTTAAATGTTAACCTATCTAAGTTAATCATTTTTTACATACGTATGTAATAAAATTTACATACCGATGCAAATATTTTTTCTCTTCGATGAAAATTTTACTGCATACCGATGGAATTGAATCTGCTTTTATTCTGTTTATCGCTGACTCTATTATACCAAGAATGATCCCTAGCCATTAAAACATGTTTTTTCCGATAAAGACAAAGAAGCAGGGAATAGCTACTCTTGTTCTTGAATTATTTCAAGTGGGAAGTTTACTGATAACCAATGGGATGATTACTTTAAAAATTGTTATTATTAAATATAAAATATGACCTTAAAACTACACCTCAGATTTCCTGAATATTAATTCAATATATATTTTAAAGAAGGTGATAAAGATTAGTATCAAGGTTTTATCTTAAATCAAAGAAAAATAAGTAAATTTGTGAGCATTAATAAAAAGATAAAATAAATTAAAACAACAATAAAATGTCAATTTTAGTAAACAAAGATTCTAAAGTAATTGTACAAGGATTTACAGGGAACGAAGGTACTTTCCATGCAGGTCAGATGATTGAATACGGAACCAACGTGGTAGGTGGTGTTACTCCCGGAAAAGGAGGAAGCGAGCATCTTGGGAAGCCGGTATTCAATACTGTTGCCGATGCTGTTGAAAAAGCAGGAGCTAATGTAAGTATTATTTTCGTACCGCCTGCATTTGCTGCAGATGCTATTATGGAAGCTGCTGAAGCAGGTATTAAAGTTATTGTATGTATTACAGAAGGTATTCCTGTAGCGGATATGGTAAAAGTAAAATCTTATATCGCAGACAGAGATTGCAGATTGATCGGGCCAAATTGTCCGGGAATCATCACTTCTGAAGAAGCTAAAATTGGTATTATGCCAGGTTTCGTTTTCAAAAAAGGGAAAGTTGGGATCGTTTCAAAATCAGGAACTCTTACTTATGAAGCAGCTGATCAGGTTGTAAAAGCAGGTTTTGGTGTTTCTACAGCAATCGGAATCGGTGGTGACCCAATTATCGGAACTACAACAAGAGAAGCTTTAGAATTATTCATCAACGATCCTGAAACTGATGCGGTTGTAATGATCGGTGAAATCGGTGGTGGATTGGAAGCTGAAGCTGCAAGATGGTACAAAGCAAGCGGTTCTACAAAACCTGTTGTTGGTTTTATTGCAGGACAAACTGCTCCTAAAGGAAGAACAATGGGCCATGCAGGTGCTATCGTAGGTGGTGATGAAGATACCGCTCAGGCAAAAATGGAAATCATGAGAGAAAACGGTATCAACGTAGTAGATTCCCCTGCTGACATTGGTGTTACCGTTGCAAAAGTTTTAGGATAATTAAACAACAAACTGATATGAAAAAATTTTTATTCGCCTCCGCTTTATCACTTTCTGCTTTATCTTTTGCACAAATAGATCTAAGCAGTACAAGATTTGGTGTTACGGCAGGTGGCAACTATTCCAGAGTTAAAAATGCACACAATCCCTCGGGTGCAAGATTTGCCTTTCAGGGCGGTGCTTTGGCGCTGATTCCTATGGGAAAAGATAATCAGTTTTACCTTCAGCCTGAAGTCGTTTATTACGGCGCCGGCGAATCGGGTAAAGATAAAGACGCTAAGGGTACTGAAGGTTATGATGCTGTTTATGCAAATAATTACATCAGTGTTCCTGTTTATTTCAAAGGGTACTTTTCTGAAGCAGAATCAGAATTCTTTGGAATGGTTGGCCCAAGATTTAATTTTTTAATAGATCAAAAAGTGAAAGATGAATCTCGTGAAATCTACAGAACAGACCAGTTGGGTAAAGCAAGTTCATTTAACTTTGCAATAGGCGTTGGTGTAGGATACAGCTACAAAAGACAACTCGAATTGGCTTTGAAGTATGATTTTGGTTTGTCAAATACCTATCCGGATTTGGACGAATCAAAGTTGGATGCAAATTCAGCTAAAAAGAAATCTGAGCAGGTTCTTAGTTTAAGCTTAAGCTACATTTTCGAATAAAGTTTTATTCAAAATATAAAAAATCCCGGAACCAATAAAGTTTCGGGATTTTTACTTTTTTATCTAATCATATTAATTTAATAGATTGAGCAAACTGTTTAAATTCAATTTCAGCAGTTTGATTTTGAACTTTAGATTGATGAAAATCAAACTCGTAATAAAACCCGTTATGTTCAGCTTTGAGAGCTTTGATTTCAACTGGTAGCGAGTAATCAAGTTCAATATTTTCAAATAGATATTGTGCGTCATATTCATAAAATGTCACATTGCTGATTTTATATGGTTTGTATTTTTTTATTACCTTAAAATCTTTTAAGACTGACGAAATTCCTTTATTTGAAATTTCAATAACCTCTCGAAATGTTTTACATCCTAAATGTTCAAATTCAGATTTTGGTGTTATATTTAAAATAATTGTTGGTGAAAAAACTCCATAATATTCAGGCTTATTTTCATAGAATTTAGTAATAATACAAATAGGGTCGTCTAATTCTTTCCATAGTTCATCGCTATCTTCTTTGAGTCCCGATCCTACTAATTGTTTTTCTTTTAATTTGCCAAAATCTTTTACTGCAATAAAAACCCAATCTTTAGGTTTAACAAAATAAATCCCAAGTTTTTTGTTGACGTAGATATTATTATTGGTTAAAACGGCTTTTAGAGGATCAATTGCAACTCCTAAAAAAGCTAAACTAGTCAACTTTAAAAATTTTCGTCTTCCAATTCCCATAATATCCTAAATACCAGTTAATAAAAAACTATCCTCTTATCCACTTCCAAAGTTCCTTCAAAGTCGCTTTATTTCCATACATTAAAATTCCGACTCTGTAAATTTTACCTGCAAGGAAGATCATAAAAATGGTTGTTACCAGCAATAAACCGATCGATAAAGCAATCTGCCACGCCGGAACTCCATAAGGTATTCTCGCAATCATCGCAACAGGCGACGTGAAAGGAATAATAGAAAGCCAGACACCTAAAGGCCCGTCGGGATTATTCATTACCGAAAAACTTCCGTACATGCCCAAAGTCAATGGAAGAATAGCAAATAAAGTGAATTGCTGGGTTTCTGTTTCGTTGTCAACCGCAGAACCGATTGCTGCATAAATGGAGCTGTAAAATATGTAGCCTAAAAGGAAAAATACAATAAACACAAAAATAATTAAAGGAAAATTAAGCTCCAATAAGCTGTGCGAAACCTGTGTTGCAATTTGAGCCACGTCAAGCTTACTCATCATATCTTCGTCTCCTCCGGGAATATTTTTTTGAATAGACGAAAAGCCTGTATTTAGAATCAATGCACCAATCACAGACATTGAAATCCATATAATAAACTGTGTTAAAGCGACCATTGTTACGCCCAAAATCTTACCCATCATCAGTTCAAAAGGCTTTACGGAAGAGATGATAATTTCTACAACACGGTTGTTTTTCTCTTCCAGAACGCTTCTCATCACTCGCACGCCATATATGATAATAAACATAAATGTAACGTACATCAGCCCCATACTCAGACCGGTTTTTACCCCAAATGTAAGATCAGAATCTTCCTTATTATCATCGGAAACGTTGATGGTTTTCAGGTTAAAACTTTTATCAAGATTATTAAGCTGCGATTCTGCAATGCCAAGCTGCTTTATCTTTTCTTTCTTTACAACATTACTTATGTCCGAAATAATGCGCTGCTTAGTATCAAATCCGATTTTAGTATTGATTACCAGTCTTGTGTTTTTTTCAAGATCATCAAAATTTTGAGAGTTCATTTCCGGCAAAATCAAAATACCGTCTAAAGATTCATTGCCTTTCAGGTTTTTTATTTTAGTTTTTTTTTCAATTATAGGTACAAAAACATAATTGATCTTGTCGGTAGATTTCAGCTGATCTTTAAAAATTCCGCTGTTGTCTACCACTTCTATAATGGTGTGGGATTCGTTGGCTTTAAACATCAATCCGATGACCGCTCCGAAAGCAATGATCATCACGGGCGCCAATAAAGTAAGTATAATGAAAGATTTTTTCTTTACCTGCGTAAGAAATTCTCTTTTTGTAATTAAAAAAATATTATTCATAAAATTAAGAATGATTACCTACGGCATTAATAAAAACTTCGTTCATGCTTGGGATCTTTTCGTCGAATGATCTTACTTTCCCCACATGCACAAGATCGGATATAATGCTGTTTTGATCCGCTTCATTCTTAAGTTCGAATGAAACAAGGTTGTTTTCGGTGGATAAATTAAAAATTCCGTATTTGTTTTTAAAATTTAAAAGTTGATCTTCATTCACTTCCGAAAGAGTGATTCCAAAAATATTTTTTTTAAATTTTTCTCTTACATCAAAAACTCTTCCGTCTATAATTTTTTTAGAATTGTCGATCAATGCTACGTAATCGCACATTTCTTCAACGCTTTCCATTCTGTGTGTTGAGAGAATGATGGTTGTTCCGTTATTCTTAAGTTCGATGATCTGATCTTTGATTAAATTGGCATTTACAGGATCAAAACCGGAAAAAGGTTCATCCAGGATTAAAAGATGTGGCCTGTGTAAAACTGTTACCACAAACTGTATTTTCTGAGCCATTCCTTTCGAAAGTTCAGAAAGTTTTTTCTTCCACCATTGATCGATGTGAAGTTTTTCAAACCACTTTTTGGCTTCATTTTGAGCCTCGTTTTTGCTCATTCCTTTTAGTTCCCCAAAATAAATAATCTGATCGCCGACGCTCATATTTTTATATAAACCTCTTTCTTCGGGCATATACCCGATGTCTTTGATATGATTGGGATTGAGCTTTTGTCCGTTAATAAAAACATCTCCGGAATCAGCTTGAGTTATCTGATTAATAATTCTTATGAAAGAAGTTTTTCCTGCGCCGTTGGGTCCCAGAAGACCATAAATACTTCCTTTTGGCACATGAATGCTAAAATCTTCCAAGGCTGTTTTTTTTCCTGCATTGTAAGTTTTAGTAATATGTTCAGCTTTTAGCATTTAATTGTTTTTGCAATTAGTATAAAAATATTCCGAAAGTTACGGAATAGAGATTGCCTGTAAAAGAAAAAATCCTGATGATTATCAGGATTTCATATTATTGTTTTACTATTTGAGTAACCTTTTGAGTATTGTCGCTGAGAATATAGCGGATCAGATACTTTCCGGGCTTTAATCTTTCAATGTTGATTTCCGCTTTATTGGTATTCACCGAATAATTAGCAACCTGAGTTCCCAATATAGAATAAAACGTCACATTTTTTATTTTTAAAGAAGAATCTTTTGCTTTTACGACCAAAAAATCTTTGGCAGGATTCGGATATGCAATAAGAACTCCATCATCTGACTTTTGCGAGATAGAACCAGGCTCTCTGAGCTGTGCCTTTAAATTGCCGGAAAAACCAACAAAAGTGCCTGTAAATATAAATAAGAGTAGAAGTTTTTTCATCAACGTATAATTTGCATAAATATTACTAACAAAAATAATAAATTATATAATCACCCGCAAGACTTATTTACGGAAGTTATATTAAATTTGCAATAAATTATTCAAAAAGTATTCCAAACATGATACATTCAAGAAATAGAAGGCTCAGAACAAATGAGTCTGTGAGAAGCTTGGTAAGAGAAAATACACTTTCGACAAATGATTTTGTAATGCCGATCTTCGTGATGGAAGGAGAAAATAAGCAAGAAGCAATACCGTCTATGCCGGGAATTTTCAGGAGAAGTATTGATTTGACGGTGAAAGAATGTAAAGAATTGTTTTCTTTAGGGGTAAAAGCAGTCAATTTATACATGAAAGTATCGGAAAACCTGAAGGATAACACCGGAAAGGAAGCGTGGAATAAAAACGGATTGATGCAAAGTACCATCAAAGCAATAAAAGACGCACTTCCTGAAATGATTGTGATGCCCGATGTAGCTTTGGATCCTTACTCAATTTATGGTCACGACGGAATTATAGAAAACGGTAAAATTGTAAACGATGCTACCAATGACGCATTGGCGAGAATGTCGGTTTCCCACGCCGAAGCCGGAGCTGACATTGTGGCACCAAGTGACATGATGGATGGCAGAGTTTTGACCATTCGTGAAGCTTTGGAAGAGAATGGATTTACAGATGTTGGAATTTTAAGCTATTCCGCAAAATATGCAAGTTCTTTTTACGGGCCCTTCCGAAGTGCTTTGGACAGCGCCCCGAAAGATAATATGGAAATTCCGAAAGATAAAAAAACATATCAGATGGATTTTCACAATTCCCGCGAAGCATTAAATGAAGTTTTTAAAGATATTGATGAAGGCGCAGACATCATTATGATCAAACCGGGGCTTCCTTATCTGGATATTGTTTCTAAAGTTCGTGAAGCGATTGATCTTCCGATTGCAGTTTATAACGTGAGCGGAGAATATGCAATGGTAAAAGCGGCTGCACAAAACGGCTGGCTTGATAATGATAAAACAATTATTGAAAGTTTGACTTGCTTCAAAAGAGCCGGAGCGGATATGATTTTTACCTATTTTGCAAAAGAAGCGGCGATGATTTTAAACAAGTAAATAAAGTTCAGAGTTATAAGTTATGAATTATAAGTTTTTTTCTTAAGCTGTCAAATCACAGTCGAATCTAAACTCATAATTCATAACTATTAACTTATAACTTCTAGAAAGTATCAAAATTTCTCCCTTTTGTAAATTTAGCAGCAAAAGGAGCCTGATTTCCGGAATACTTTAAAACAAAATGTTTCTTGGTATCGGTATCTATTTTGGCAATCACTTCTACATCCTGAGTCTGAAAACTTACATCCAAGCCAACTCCCGAATCTTTCTCAAGAAAAATTTCAACACTTTCTGCATAAAATAGGGAAGTGCTTAGATAGTTAAACTTCACATTTTTGCGGTATGTTTTAGATTTTGACTGAGTGAAAGATGAATAGCTTCTCAAAATTTCAATTCCCGGAGAATCAATATTCGTAATTCTTGATTTTGTAACGCCATTTACACGCACCGAAAAGCTTTTAGCACTGTTTACATTACCATTAATACCAATATTAAACAATGAAGGTAGCGAAAGCCCGTATTCGATCATGCTTTCTTTTGTGAATTCAAAATCGGGAATCAATGCAGAATGTTTTGGGGTATTAACCAATTGATTTTTAACCTTTTCCAAATTTTCTCCTGAAAACAAATAGCCGATAAGATTATTATTGGTCGTGCGCCAGTTTCTGCCGTTCCATTCATAAATTTCGCAAAGCAGGGTGTCCGCTGACGAATGCGGAAGCAGATCAATATCCTGCCACTTAAAAACTTCTTTGGCATAAGGCCTGCGATTGACAATATTAATTCCCAGATCTAAAGCCAACAGATCTGTAAGTTGTTGATTATTTTCCATAAATAAGTTGTTTGTTTGGTGTTATAAATTTATGGAAATAAAATAAAATTGGTGAAAATTTATATTAAATCTTACAGCCAGCCTTTTTTGCCATGAACATAAGTGTCGTCAAATTGCTTATCGCTCATAAATAAATACAAAATCCCCTCAATAAAAGGAATAATTGTAGCAACTCCAAAAGTAACAATATTTAAAACCAACTGAATAATTCCTTCTTTTGTATAGCCAAGATAAAACTTGTTTAAAGCGAGCCATCCTACAAGAATGCCTAATAAAGCAGCCGGGATTTTCTTTTCTGAGCGATAAGGAACATTGCTTTGCTGATTTTGATTTTCTGTTTTTGTATAACCGTAGTTTTCCATTTTTATAATATTTTGAGATGAAATGAATTGTTTTTAATAAGTAGTTGTAAAATATAAATAGTTACAATAATGTTTTTTAACATAAATCCTAAAGTATAAACTTTCAGAACCTTAAAAAATCATAAAACTTTTATACACACTTTTAATCTAAAATTTGAATTCAAAAAAACTTTATCTTTGCTGCTATGATTTTACGAGGAGAAAACTTAATCAAAGAATACGGTCCTAAAAAAGTTGTAAAAGGCGTTTCTGTACAGGTTCAGCAGGGAGAAATTGTTGGTTTGCTTGGCCCGAACGGAGCCGGCAAAACCACTTCGTTTTATATGATTGTAGGTTTGGTTAAGCCAACTTCAGGAAGAATTTTCTTGGATAAGCAGGAAATCACTACCGACGCCATGTACCGAAGAGCCCAAAAAGGAATCGGTTATCTTGCCCAGGAAGCATCAGTTTTCAGAAAGCTTTCTGTGGAAGAAAACATCATGGGAGTTTTGCAGTTAACAAAGCTTTCAAAGCGCGAGCAGCAGATAAAATGTGATGAGTTGATCGAAGAATTTTCGTTGCAGCATGTTCGTAAAAACAGAGGAGATCTTTTGTCCGGAGGCGAAAGACGTAGAACGGAAATCGCACGCTGTTTGGCAACGAGTCCGAACTTTATCCTTTTGGATGAGCCTTTTGCGGGAGTTGACCCAATTGCGGTTGAAGATATTCAGAAAATCGTAAGAAGCCTGGTTGATAAAAACATCGGAATTTTAATTACCGATCACAATGTTCAGCAGACTTTGGCGATTACCAATAAAACGTATATTATGTTTGAAGGAAAGATCTTAAAAGAAGGTCTCCCGGAAGATCTGGCCAATGATCCGCAGGTAAGGGAAGCGTATCTTGGAGAGAATTTTGTATATCAGAGCATTTTAGACAAGCCGAAAACTAAAGAATATGCTTATAATATTTGGGCAGGAAATTTTGATTCAAAATCTCAGCTTCAAAGTTTTGTGAATGATAATTTTTCGCAATTTGATGATTTGAGATTGCTGCACGGTTTTGAAGATATTAGTTTTGCGTCGTTATCCAATTCAGAAATCGAACATATTTTCAATGATATCGTTGATAAAAGCGCCAACAATTCTTTTGTTTTTCAGAAAAAAGAAATTAATTCCCACTATTCTTTGGAGCAGGCCGAAGCCGAATCTAAAGAAGCCAGCAGGCCGGAGCTGCATTATTTAACGAGCTATATTTATAAAAATTAAGAATAAATATTAAAAAAAATATCAATTATTTAAAGTAAGGCTTGAAATTTGCTATTTATAAATCATAAAAGTATTTACGGTTAATTTTATTCATGAAAATAGCTGTAATTATAAAACATAAATGAAATTTTATAAATATGAAAACAAATTTTTTCACAATTCCTCTTCTTACTTTAGGTTTAATCAGTTTAGTTTCTTGTTCACACAAATTAGTTGGCACTTGGAAAGTTGATAAATATGAAACAGTTTCGCCCGGCCAGCAGGGAGTTTCACTTTCAAACATTGGAACAATGACTTTTAATGGTAATAATACCGGAGAAAAAAATCTGAATTACAAAGTTTTAGGCATAGAAAGAACGGATAATCTTCCTTTTGACTGGTCGGCAACCGAAAATTATGTAAGTATAAAAAACGGTGGTGCTGAGTTTTCAAAAACCTGGATTATTCTTGAAAGTAAGAAAAACTTGCAGCGTTGGAAATCTACTAATGGTGGAAACCAAGTTCAGATTTTACAACTTTCAAAATAATTTTTAATGTTTAACAATCATAAAAGTGGAATTCAAAGTTCCACTTTTTTTATTTCCAAATGTACTAACTTTGCTTTAATCGCTCATTTATGGCAAAACCTTTCAACAGAACAGTCACTTTATTTGGAATTTATAAACAGCTGGTTCCTTTTATCAAGCCTTATCGTTTGATGATTTACGGAACTTTATTTCTTACGTTTTTAGGTGCTTTGGCGGCTCAGGTGAATCCATTGGTCTTAAAATATACAGTGGATGAAGTCACAAAGCTGACCCATCTTCCCGATCCGATGTCCGAAGGAATTCATATTTTGGTTATCATTTCGATTATTTTATTGGGCAAAGAATTGCTTAATATTTTTATCAATTTCGGACAGAAATTTTATGGTGAAAAGATCAGAATTAATGTAAGTTCAGTTTTAGCGCAATCAGCAATTGATAAAATTTTAATGTATCGCGTTGCTTATTTTAATGATGAAAACCACGAATCGGGAAAACTACAAATCCGTATCGATCGAGGAATTGAAAGCCTGACAAGATTGGTTCAGAATTTTTTTATAGATATGTTGCCGTTGTTTTCAAACTCTGTTATTGCATTGGTAATCATGTATATGCAGAATGCGTATGTCGGAATGGTTTCAACAATAATAGTTCCTATTTATTTTTATATAAGTTCATTACAGGCGAAGAAGTTAGGCGGAGTAAGAAGAACTTTGCGAAATCAGCGCGAACAGAAAACTTCCGGATTGTTGAATTTGATCAATTCAATTATGGTGATTAAAAGTTTTATCCGTGAAAAGTTTGAAGGTAAAAAACAATACGATTTGCAGATGCAGCTGATGCAAAGTCAAATGTTTACAAGAAAAACGAATTTTATTTATGATGGTTTAAAGACTTTTATCGAGCAGTTTGGAGTAGTTTTAATTATACTTTTGACGGTTTATCTGGTTTTGGATCAGCAGATGACAATTGGCGCAATCATGCTTCACATCATGCTTTTCAACAATGTTTCGGCGCCGATTCGTCAGCTTCACAGGATTTATGATGATATGAATGATGCCATGATTTATGCTGAAGGATATTTTGATATTTTAAATGCCGACAACGAAAAAGAACCCAACGGAACTTTTATAGAAAAAGAAATTAAAGGAAATTTTGAATTAAAAAATGTGAACTTTTGTTATCCGAACGGAACACATGCTTTACACGATGTTTCCATGAAGATCGAAAATGGAAAAACAACCGCTTTGGTCGGTTTGAGTGGCGCCGGAAAATCAACAATCATCAATCTTTTATGTAAATTTTATCTTCCGGATTCGGGCGAGATATTTTTAGATAATGTCAATTTAAATGAATTTGAAAACACATTTTTAAGAGGTGATTTGGGATTGGTGCTTCAAAAAAACCACATCTTTCAGGGAAGTATTGAAGACAACATTCGCTACGGAAATATGAATGCTACTTTTGAAGAAATTGAAGAAGCTGCAAAAAAAGCGTATTTGCACGAGCAGATTTTAGATTTGCCTGAAAAGTACAATCACGATGCAACCCAACTTTCGGGTGGCCAGCAACAGCGAATCGCCATCGCAAGATTATTCTTAAAAGATCCGCCAATTATTTTCCTTGATGAGCCGACCGCAAGCCTGGATGCCATCGCAACAGAACAGATTAAAAATTCTTTGGATGCAATAAAAGCGGGCCGAACGGTGATTATAATTTCGCATTCTTTATCGCAAATTTTAGATTCCGATACCATTTATGTAATGAAGAAAGGCAGAGTTGTGGAAAACGGAACTCATGACGAATTGGTGCAAATGAACGGAACCTACCGCGAGATTTTTGACGCTTCAGCAAGAAGCCTGAATCTGGATAAACTGATGAATACTTTTAAGGATAATTAATTTTAATAAAGAAGATAAAAGATAAAAGATATTTTCTCTAAACTTACAATTCGCAACAAATAAATGAACGACCATTATCTTAAAAAGCTGGACAGAGTAACGGCTATTCTCACACAACTGCAATCCAGGCCTTTGGTTCGTGCGCAAGATTTGGCAGAAAAATTTGACGTGAGCATCCGAACAATTTACCGCGATGTAAAAACGTTGGAAAACGCCGGAATTCCTATTATTGGTGAAGCGGGAAGCGGTTATTCTTTGATGGATGGCTACAAGCTTCCGCCCGTAATGTTCACGAAAGAAGAGGTTTTGAGTTTTATTACCGCTGAAAAGCTGATGCAGAAATTTTCACATCAAAGTTTGGGAAACCATTATCAAACTGCAATGGAAAAAGTGCGTTCGGTTTTGAGATATTCTGACAGAAATTTAATAGAAAATATTGAAAAACAGATTGATATTTTTAATTATCAACCAAAAACTGAAGATACAATTAAAAATATTATTCCGACGATTCTAGAAAGTATTGCCGAAAAAAAGCAATTAACGATAGAATACAAAACCGTCGATTCAAAAGTTTCTCACCGAACAATCGAGGCTGTCGGAATTTTTTTTGAATTCAATTATTGGTATATTATGGCGTACTGTATTTTAAGAAATGATTTTCGGCAGTTCAGGGTTGACAGGATTTTGCAGATCACAAAAACTCAAACGCCATTTTTACAGGAATACGGCCAGATCAATGATTACAGAAAAAATTCCAACGGAAATAAAACCAAAGTGAGGCTTTTGGTGAATAAAAAAATCATTGGACATTTGTCAAACTCTAAAAAATATTACGGTTTAACAGAAGAAATTGAAAGAGGAAATGATGTTGAAATGATCTTTGAAACCGATTGGATTAATGAAGGATTTCCACGTTGGCTGATTACTTTTGCAGATTATGCTGAGATTCTTGAACCGGAATTCCTGAAAACAACAATGAAAAACCTGATTCAAAATGTTTCAAAAATTTATTAAAGTAATTAAGATTTTTAAATTGTTAAAAATACATTTAAATAGTACGTCTGTCATTCTGAAAGAATCTAAATAAAGTTTTGTAGAGATACTTTCAGCATTACAAAACTCTTTTAATATAAACCATTTTACAAGTTCTCACGAGTGTTTATACAAAAGCTGGCGTACACTTATACAAATGCACGCCAGCTTTTGGAAAATACAGGCGTGCAATTTTAAAAAGCACGCCTGTATTTTATTTTTGCCTACTGAGCTTTTCCAATCTTAATGGTTTAGAATCTATTTTACTTCAAATCTTTCCCAGAAAAATGGTGGTTCAATTCCCAATTCTCTTAAATAAACATATCCTTGACCGCGGTGATGAATTTCATTATCAATAAAATAAAGAATATTCTGGTACACAGGAAACTCATATTGACCAAATAAGTTGAAGGTTTCCTGAAATCTTTCTTCAGAAATCTGTGCAAAATATTGATTGATTACTTCCGTTTCTTCGTCCCATTTTTTTAGGATTTCTTCTTTGGTTTTTGGCTTGAAAGCTTCTTCGGAAAATTCGTTGACTTGTTCTTCCACGATTCCTTTCAAGGCCGGTCCGCCAATGCTGATCAATTCTATGGCCAATTTTGCAAAAGGTCTCATTCCTGCAATTGAAAACTCAAATAATTCTTTTTCCGGGAATGCTTCAATCACTCTTCTTGTCAGATTTCTGTGGCCTTGCCAATGTTCTAATAATTGCTCGGAAGTGATAAACTGTTTTGTGGCTGTTGCTGTAGTTGTCATAATTTTTAATTTTGTTTGTTATTGTTGATACAAAGATAAATCGAGGTTATGACAACAGTTTGTCAGTAGGATTTTGACATTGAAAATATTTTTAAAATATAAAACAAACAGACATTAATACTTTTACATTGCACAAAATAATTATAATTTAGTCATATGAAAATTTACACCAAAACAGGAGACAAAGGGCAAACCGCTTTATACGGTGGAACCAGAGTCTCAAAAGCCAGCGCAAGAGTGGAAAGCTATGGAAATATCGACGAACTCAACTCTTTCATCGGAATTGCAAAAAGTCATATTGAAGATGCAGAAGTTTTGCAACAATTAAAGAAAATTCAGTTTGATTTGTTTACAGTGGGTTCGGAAGCGGCAACTCCGGTTGATAAATTAATGTTGGCCAACGGAAAATCACGCTTATCCTTAATTATTTCCGAAACTGAGATTGAAGAACTGGAAAACTGGATGGATGCTTTTGAAGAAAAGCTGGAACCTCTTCAATACTTTATTCTTCCGGGCGGCGGAAAATCGGCAACTTTTTTACATGCTGCAAGGACGATTTGTAGAAGAGCAGAACGTTCTTTGGTTTTTTTAAACGAATCGGAAGAAGTGCGTCCCGAATTGATCAAATATCTCAACAGACTTTCAGATTATCTATTTGTTTTGGCAAGATACATTTCAAAAATCAACAACGAAACGGAAGAATACTGGAACCCGAATGAAAGATAAAGCATTACTTTTTATCAATGGAGACGCTCCGAAATCTTTTCCGGATTTAGAAAATTATGGCTTGATTGCCTGTACAGACGGTGCTTTTCATTATTTAAAGCAAATGAATTTTCCTTTGGATAAGCTGAATTTTATTTCCGGTGATTTTGATTCTCATTCCGGAAATGATGGAAATATTTATGAAGATAAATTTATTTACACGCCGGATCAGGAAAAAACAGATTTTCATAAAGCATTGGAAATTATTTTAGAAAAAGGCTTTAAAAATATTGATGTTTTAGGTGGAAGTGGAGGCGAGCAGGATCATTTTTTGGGAAATCTTACAGTTGCTTATAATTTTAAAGATCAATTAAACATAAAGTTTTACGACGAATTTTCTGAATATTATTTTATCCCTAAAAGCTTTGTCTTAAATGATGTAAAAGGAAAAATGGTTTCTCTGTATCCTTTCCCGGCTGTTGAAAATATAACGACAAAAGGCCTGAATTGGGCGTTGAATAAAGGAAAATTGAGTATTGTATCAAGTATCGGAACAAGAAATTTTGCCGTTGAAGACCAGATTTCTATCAACTATGAAAAAGGTGATTTGCTGATCTTTATCGGCGGCAATTATCTCTAAAATTTTCTATAAAAATATTCAGTTTTCTAAATTTTAAGCTGTAAAAAATTTAATAAAAATTAGAACTAAAAAATCAAACTTTTTTAGCAATTTTGCATTCTTAAAATGTTTATAGAAAATGAAAATAAAATATTCTGAACTTATTGATCAAACATTATATTTTCCAACAGAAGAATTTAATGTGTCAGAGAATAATTTGCTTTTTCATGACATCCCTCTGATGGAAGTGATTGAAAAGTTTGGAACCCCTTTAAAGCTGAGTTATTTGCCCAAGATTTCTCAAAATATTCAAAAAGCAAAGGCTTGGTTTAAAGAATCTTTTGAAAAAAACGACTACAAAAAAAACTACAGATACTGCTATTGTACAAAATCCAGCCACTTCAATTTTGTGATCGAAGAAGCTCTGAAGAATGATATTTCTATCGAAACCTCTTCCGCTTATGATATGGATATTGTAAAAGCCCTTTATGATAAAGGAAAAGTAGATAAAGATATCGAAGTCATCTGCAACGGTTTTAAAACAGACGATTATCTGGCAAAAATTTCAGATATGATCAACAGCGGTTTTGAAAATATTACGCCAATTCTGGATAATTACCGCGAACTTGATAAATTAACGGAAAGCATTGATACGACTTTTGATATCGGAATCAGGATTGCTTCTGAAGAAGAACCGAAGTTTGAATTTTATACCTCAAGATTAGGAATCGGATACAAAGATATTATTCCTTATTACAGCCAGAAAATTGCTGAACATCCAAATGCAAGGCTAAAAATGCTTCACTTTTTCATCAATACCGGAATCAAAGACACCGCATATTACTGGAACGAATTGTATAAATGTCTTCGTGTGTATGCACGTCTGAAAAAGATAGCTCCGGAAGTTAATTCATTGAATATTGGTGGCGGTTTCCCTATTAAAACTTCATTAAATTTCGATTATGATTATCAATATATGATTGATGAGATTGTATCACAAATCAAAAAATTCTGTGAAGAAGAAGGTGTGGAAGAACCGAATATTTATACAGAATTCGGAAGTTTTACGGTTGGTGAAAGCGGTGCAAACATTTATAAAATTATTTCTCAAAAACGTCAGAACGACAGAGAAAAATGGAATATGATCGATTCTTCTTTCATGACAACACTTCCGGACACCTGGGCGATTTCCAGACACTTTATCATGCTTCCTTTGAATCGTTGGGACGATACTTACGAAAGGGTTTTTCTAGGCGGATTAACTTGTGATTCAGATGATTACTATAATTCTGAACAACATACCAATGCAATTTATTTACCTGTTTTTAGTGATACAAAACCGTTGTATATTGGTTTCTTCCATACGGGAGCTTATCAGGAAACGATTGGGGGCTATGGCGGTGTTCATCATTGTTTGATGCCTCAGCCGAGACATATTCTGATTCAGAAAGATGAAAATGGCGAATTCCAGTACGAGATTTTCCGTGAAAAGCAGGAACCTGAAGATATTTTGAAATTATTAGGATATAGATAGTCATTGCAAGAAGCGAAGCGATGAAGCAATCTCTAAATATTCTTAAAAACTTACCAAAAACTTAATGGTTAAAATTTTGAAACATTAAGATTTACTTTAGAAATTAAGATTATTAAGTTTAAATTCTTCACTAAACTTCAAATTTAAAGTCAATAACAATAACGAAGACAAAATAAAAAAGCTCTCAAATTTGAGAGCTTTTTTATTTAAAAATATTTTGAAATTTTATCAAGTTCCAATTCAATATAATCTGAAACCATAATATTGGCTAAACTGTAATCCTGATTATGAGAATGCTCGCTTTTATAGGCAGCGCAGAAAATATTGGCTTTGTGCGCAGCCAGAATTCCGTTGGTAGAATCTTCGATAACCATACAGTTTTCGATCGGTTCATCAGCCATTTTTGCTGCTAAAAGGAAGATTTCGGGATGCGGTTTTGATTCTTTCAGATCGGCTCCGCTTATTTTTCCGCTGAAATATTTTTCCAGACCAAATTTTTCAAAAACCATGTTGATCGTTACCATACTTGCAGAAGAAGCGACAATCAGTTTTATATTGTTTTCATAATAATGTTCGATCAGTTTTTTCACTCCGGGAATCAGATCAAATTCTTCATCATTGTAAAAATAATCTTTGAAATGAGTTCTTTTGATGCTTGCGATGTCTTCGTGAGTGTGGGTAAGATCAAAGTTTTTAATTAAAGTTTCGCAAACTCTTTTGGTAGAAGCGCCTGTGAAAGAAGTGTACAGATCCTCAGAAACTTCAACTTCCAATTCATTAAACGTTTTATAATAAGCTTTTCTGTGCAATGGTTCTGTATCTACAATTACCCCATCCATATCGAAAAGCACAGCTTTTAAGGACATAATTAAATTTTGGTGCAAAGGTAATAAATTGAGCTGGAAGCCTGAAGTGTGGAGTGGAAGTTTTGATGTGAAATATCAAATGACGTTTATTGAAAAACTTCCATCTTCCAACTTCTATCTTTTCGTATCTTTGTCACATCATTTAATTTTAAATAAAACATGAAAACATACGCAGGAATTCCTGAAGAAAATGCATCGTTAGAAAATTCAAAAGTAATGTTGGTAACCGTTCCTTACGACGGAACTTCAACATGGGGAAAAGGAGCCGACAAAGGTCCCGAATTATTCCTTGATGCTTCTGAAAACATGGAGCTTTATGACATCGAAACAGGAACTGAACCTTATTTGGAAGGAGTTTATTTAGCCGGAGAAATTTCAGAAAAATCTTCACCTGAAGCAATGACGGAAGCTGTTTATCAAAAAACAAAAGAGCTTTTGAATAACGACGGAAAATTATTCACCCTTTTTGGTGGAGAACATTCCGTTTCAATTGGTTCGATCCGTGCGGTTGGTGAGAAATACGATAATTTGACGATTCTTCAATTGGATGCCCATACAGATTTGCGTCCGGAATTCCACGGTTCTACTTCCAATCACGCTTGTGCGGTTTTCGAAGCCAATCAAAAGCATAATTTGGTTCAGGTCGGAATTCGTTCAATGGACGCTGAAGAAGTTGAATATTTACCGGAAGGAAGAGTGTTTTTCGCCCATGAAATCGCCAATAATGAAAACTGGGTAAATGATGTTTTAGAAAAAGTTTCAGGAAATGTTTATATCACAATCGATCTGGATGCTTTTGATCCGTCAATTGCTCCGTCAACAGGAACTCCTGAACCAGGCGGTTTGCAGTGGTATCCGACATTAGAATTATTAAGAAAAGTATTTGAAAAATGTAACGTTGTGGCGTTTGATATTGTAGAATTAATGGATTCTCCGATGCCAAAACCAAGCGCATTCCTTGCGGCAAAGCTGTATTACAAAATGCTTGCTTATTATCATATTAATCAAGACTAAAATATCGCAAGAATCGGATTTTTTCTACAAAGAATTCTTTGGAAATTTGTGAGGTAAAATAAAATGATATGTCCACACAAAATCAAATAGATTACGAAAGAATTGCTAAGGCGATAGAATATATCCAAAGCAATTTTAAGCTTCAGCCAAATTTGGATGAAGTAGCAGAGAAAATTCACTTGAGTCCGGCTCATTTTCAGAAAATATTTACGGATTGGGCAGGAACAAGTCCGAAAAAATTTTTGCAGTTCATCAGTCTTGAGCATGCGAAAAACTTGTTGAAAGAAGAAAAAGTCAATTTGTTTGACGCAGCTTATGAAACCGGACTTTCAAGCACAAGTCGCCTTCACGATTTGTTTGTCAAAGTTGAAGGGATGTCTCCGGCTGAATATAAAAACGGCGGAAAAAATCTTACGATACAATACAGTTTCTCAGAAAGCCCTTTTGGAAATATAATCACGGCTTCCACAGAAAAAGGAATCTGTTATATGGCTTTCGAAAACGATAAAGAAACAGCATTAGGAAACTTAGTTTTTAAATTTCCTAATGCTTCTTTTTTTGAAAATCAAAACGAAATTCAGAGAAATGCGCTGTCAATTTTTAATAAAGACTGGACGGAGCTGAATACGATAAAATTGCATCTAAAAGGAACAGATTTTCAACTGAAAGTCTGGGAAAGTTTATTGACAATTCCGATGGGAAAATTGTCAACTTACGGGCATTTGGCTGAAAAAATTGGTCATTCCAAAGCTTCAAGAGCGGTCGGAACAGCGATTGGCAGTAATCCTGTTGCGTTTTTAATTCCGTGTCATCGTGTGATTCAATCTTCCGGAAATTTTGGCGGATACCGATGGGGAAGTGAAAGAAAACAATTGATTGTAGGTTGGGAAAGTTCCCAGATTTATTCTGAAAATTCTATTTTAATTTAATTTTTATTTTTGAACCATTAAGATATATTAAGCGAAGTTAATCAAGATAAATTATTCTGATTTTTAAATACTTAGTTCTTAAGCGAAGCAATCTTAACTTTTTCTTATCAACTTAATCAATCTTAATGGTTTAAATTTAAATATAACTTCAAACTATTATTATGAGCCTATTCGAAGACATATCAGATTTTCCCTTAAATATTCTTCCCAATGATGGAATTGTTCATTATTATGGGAAAATTTTTTCTAAGGCGGAATCAGAATTTTATTATGTTCATTTGATAAATGAAATTCCGTGGGAAAATGATGAAGCCGTAATTTTCGGGAAATTGATCTTAACCAAAAGAAAAGTCGCATGGTTTGGTGAAAAACCATTTGAATATACCTATTCAAAACGAACAAAATATGCAAAACCCTGGACACCCGAATTGTTGGCATTAAAACAAAAATGTGAAGAAATTTCAGGGGAAACATACAATTCGTGTCTTCTGAATCTGTATCACGACGGAAGCGAAGGAATGGCGTATCACAGCGACGGAGAAAAGGATCTTAAAAAACACGGAGCCATCGCCTCACTGACTTTCGGAGCGGAAAGAAAGTTTTTATTTAAGCATAAAACAACCAAAGAAAAAGTAGAAATAATGCTGGAAAACGGAAGTTTATTGGTGATGAAAGGAGAAACGCAAGACTATTGGCTTCATCGACTACCGCCAACTACAAAAGTAAAAACGTCACGAGTGAATTTGACTTTCAGGACGATTGAGGAGTAATTTTAAACGCAAAGATTTATTATAATTATTTATATTTTTAAGGAGCAAAGAAAGAATCAACAAAGTTGATTGATGAAGCGAACGCTTATGATAAAGCTTAATCAGTGCTTGTCACAATTCTTTGCTCCTTAAAATGTTAAGTTTAATCTTTAAAACTTTGTGTTTAAAATCAAAATAAAAAGCTGTTCGAGTATGAACAGCTTTTTTAATTTATTTCAGAACTTCAACCTCAATTGCACTATCTTCAAAAATCTTGATAAATGCTTTTGTGTAATTTTCTTTTGTTGCAAAATTCGGATTATCCATAAATTTCTGAGGATTGATCGCAAAAAGTGGGAACCATGTTGAAGAAATTTGTATCTGAATTTTATGCCCTTTTTTGAAAGTATGAACGACATCCTGTAATCTGAAATTCACCGCCGTTTTTTGATTCGGAACCAAAGCTTCAGGTTTTTCCCTTGAGTTTCTGAATCTCGCAGGCATGATTTCACTTCTTACCATTTGATGATAATTTCCATAAATAACACCATCTTTTTTTTCTGTAGGTTTAAAATCTTCAGGATAAACATCGATTAATTTCACTGCAAAATCTGCATCAGAAGAAGTGGAAGCGATATTTAATTTAGCCATCAATTCTCCTGCGAAAGTAATATCTTCTGTCAAAACATCAGTCGTGAAAGTCAAAACATCAGGTCTTCCGACAGCAAACCTTTGATCTTCCGACATATAATTTCTTGGCGTGAAACCATTAAAATCTTTTAAATTATCAGAACTTAAAACAGGATTTTCCGGATCGCTGTAATATTCTGAAAAACCTTGTCCTGCTGTATTTTTTAAATTTTTACCGGCTAAATAAAAATTGATTTTTTGAGCGTTTTTTGGTGGATATGTTGCAAATTCTTTCCACTGTTTTGCGCCTGTATCGTACATTAAGGCTTCAGGTAAAGCCACATCCTGTTTTGTATTTCCTTTTAAATAATGATTGAAAAATTTCGTCTCAATATTTTTCTGATAATATGTTGCAATGCTGTCTCCGAAATAAATTTGGTTGTGAAAATGTTTTCCGTCTTCACGTCCCCAGCCTCCGTGAGAGAAAGGGCCCATTACGATTATGTTTTTAGCTTTCTGGCTTGTTTTTTCGATCGTTTTATAAATATTTAAAGGTCCGGATAAATCTTCAGCATCAAACCAGCCACCGACGGTCATTACTGCATGATTTACGTTTTTCAGATGAGGAAGAAGGCTTCTTTTTTGCCAATATTCATCATAATTTGGATGATTCATAATTTCGGTCATGAAGAAGTTGTCTTTGTAATATTTTTCGTAACCGTCTTTTAGAGTTCCCATTTCTCTGTAAAATTTCAGGCCATCTTCAGAAGTTTGTTTCACAAAAGAATCCATATACCAAGCTTTGTTTTCAGCTTTTGTTTTCTGAACGCCAAAAACAGGAAAAGTCCTGAAATATCCCAACATGAATCTTCCGTTGTGAAGAAAATCATCATTCCAGAAATCCGAAATTGGAGCTTGCGGAGAAGATGCAGCCAAAGCCGGATGATCAGCCAAAATCCCTGCTGCGGTATAAAATCCCGGATAAGAAGTTCCGTATTGACCAACTTTTCCGTTATTGTATTTTATGTTTTTTAAAAGCCATTCGATAGTATCGTAAGTGTCTGTACTTTCATCGACATCTTTTTTGGTTTTTCTTTCAACCTGCGGAGTCATATTTGTGAAAGTTCCTTCGCTCATATATCTTCCGCGAACGTCCTGATAAACAAAAATGTATTTGTCATTCATTAAATATTGATTGGGACCAAGCTTCGTTTTATATTCATTTTCACCATACGGAGAGACGCTGTAACATGTTCGCTGCATCAAAAAAGGATATTTGTTTTTATTAGAAATATCTTTCGGAATGTAAACAGCTGTAAATAGTTTTGTCCCGTCACGCATAGGAATGTAAACTTCTTTTTTTGTGAAGTTGTCTTTTACGAAACTGTCTTTTTGCTGTGTATTTTGAGCATTTCCGAAAATGAAAAAGAAAACAAGCAGAAGTGAAATATGGGTCTTCATTAGATAAAATTTGACGCTAAATTATAAATAAAAAAGATTTTAACTCCTTATTTTAAAAAAGGAAATAAAAAAATCCCCAAAAATTCTTTTGGAGATTCTTATTATGTTTAGTTTAAACTATGCTCTTAAATATCTTGCATATGCATAACCTTCCTGTCCGTCGGCCGTTTTTACTTTCCACCAATCATCAGAAGTTTGCTCAACTAAAGTTACAGAAGCACCTTTAGCCGCTTTTCCTACAACAGCAGCTTCAGTAGAAGGCTCTTGTCTGATGTTTAGATTAGAATCTTCAGTAGCTACCGTAAGATTTGCACCTGCAGCAAGACCTGCAACCTGTACATCAATATTGATATCTGATGCAGAATAAGTAGAATCAATAGCTCCTAAAGCATTCCATACAGCGTCTTTTGCAGCAGTATTGGAAGCATTTCCCGAAACATAAAGAATTCCGTCCTGCTCCTGAACCTGAAGATTTGAAACTCCTGCAGACTGAGCCGCAGAAACTACACTTGAATATTTGTCTTGTAATGTACTCATGTCTATTATTTTACGACTAAATTATTGTTATATTTTCCTATTTTCAAAGCATCAACAGATTCTTTAATTTTTCTTGCCTGTAGTGACGAAACATTTCCAGTCAATGTTAGTTCACCGTTGATTACCTCTACTTTTACCGAAGGGAAGTCTTTCACTGCATCCTGTACTTTTTGCTGAACCATAGGATCAACAGCTGATGTAGTTTCTACAGGTGGCGGAGGTGGAGCAACTTCAGCGACAGTCGCCATGTCGTGTACATCTTTTACGCCGTTTACTGCTTTCAGCTGAGTGATTGCAGCGTCTTTTGAAGCCTGATCAGGAAAAGTTCCACTCAAATGAGCAACTCCGTCTTTTACTTCAACAGAAGCAGTGGGAGTAGAAGTTACAATAGTAGTTGCCTGCGTCTGTAGATCGGCATCGGATACTTTCTTTTTACACGAAATTGATCCGAATGATACTGCCAAAGCTAAAGCAGACATTGCGATAGTTTTTTTCATAATTGATTTTGTTTAATGTTTAATACTCTCAAATGTAATAATAAAATCCATACCATTTGTCTTAAAATATAATAAATATTTGTTAGTTCTTTTAGAATACTTTCATTTTCTGTATTTTATTTTAGCAATAAAATTGGAAGGAACTTAACAAAATTTTAGGCTTCAATAGAAAAACCTTTATATTTGTGGCTCTTGAACTATTTATATGAAAGGACAAAACAAACTATTTTTTGCCATTATTATCGCCCTTATTTTAGGAGTTGTAATCGGTGGCTTCGTTCATTTGCAATATCCTGAAAGTGCCAAGCCATTTTCTGATAATATTAAACTTCTCGGAACCGTTTTCATCAGGTTGGTTCAGATGATTATTGCTCCTTTGGTATTTACGACATTAGTTGTAGGAATTGCCAAAATGAGTGACATCAAAATGATCGGAAGAGTAGGTACAAAGGCGATGCTTTGGTTTATTTCGGCATCTTTGGTTTCTCTTTTCATCGGTTTGGTTTTGGTAAACTGGCTAGAGCCTGGACATGTGACAAAACTGCCGATCCAGGATGCTGCCTCAGCAGAAGAGTTGGTAAAATCAAGCAAAGGATTTTCTCTTGAAGATTTTGTAAAACATATTATTCCTAAAAGTATTTTTGAAGCATTTGCAACCAATGAAGTATTGCAGATTGTAGTATTTTCTATCATGTTTGGGGTTGCTTTGGCCAATATGGGCGACGAATATGCGCAGCCGGTAATCAAATTATTTGACGTTGTTGCTCATGCGATCTTAAAAATGGTCGGTTATATTATGTGGTTTGCACCGTTTGGTGTTTTGGGAGCCATTGCAGCAGTTGTAGCCACGAATGGTTTTGAAATATTTAAAGTGTATGCCATTTATTTACGAGACTTTTTCTTTGCATTGGCGATTCTTTGGTTGATATTGCTTTTAGTGGGATATCTGATTTTAGGAAACCGTCTTTTTGAATTGTTGAGAAGAATAAAATCACCTTTACTAATTGCCTTTTCCACCACAAGTTCAGAAGCTGTTTTCCCAAAATTGGTTGAAGAACTGGAAAGATTTGGTTGCAACAATAGAGTAGTATCCTTCATTTTACCGCTCGGATATTCGTTTAATCTGGACGGAAGTATGATGTATATGACTTTCGCATCTATATTCATCGCCCAAATTTATGGAATTGAGATGTCGATCGGGCAGCAGGTAACCATGCTTTTGGTTTTAATGTTAACTTCAAAAGGTATTGCCGGAGTTCCGAGAGCTTCATTGGTGATCATCGTAGCGACTTGTTCAATGTTTGGGATTCCGCCGGAAGGAATTGCCCTGATTTTACCGATCGACCATTTCTGCGATATGGGAAGAAGCATGACAAACGTTCTTGGAAATGCTTTAGCGACTTCTGCAGTTTCAAAATGGGAAGGTCAGCTGGATAATCATGGCGGGGATATGTAATATTTAGCAAGAATATAGTAAGTACACAAATGAAAAAAAAATTAAAAGTTTTAATTCTAATTATTCTTTCCACCAACTATTGTTTTGCACAAAATAATAAAGAAATTGCTTTAAAGAAAGGTATTGAAGCTATTGCATTAATGGATAATGGGAAAATTGAAGAAAGTATTTTACTTCTGCAGGAAAGTCAAAAATTAGACACTCAAAATTTTAATTACCCATATGAGATTGCTTATGCTAACTATTTAAAAAAAGAATATAAAAAAGCAATAGAAATTTTAGAAAAAATAGAAAGTTTGCCAAATGTAAATGCTCAACTTTATTCACTTTGGGGAAACTCTTATGACATTCTTGGAAATACCCAAAAAGCAAAGGAAATTTATGATATTGGAATAAAGAAGTTCCCTAATGAAGGACGCCTTTACCTAGAAAAAGGCGTTGTTTATGAACTCGAAAAAGATTATAATAAGGCTGTTACAGCTTATCAGAAAGGAATTTCAGTTGAGCCAAAATATCCCTCAAATTATTATCGAGTCGCCAATCTTTACCTTAATTCTAATGATATAGTTCCAGGTTTGATTTATGGAGAAATTTTTGTCAACCTCGAAAGAACTACAAAAAGAACCAAAGAAATGAGTAAGAATCTTTATGAAGCTTATAAAAACTCAGTTGTTTTTGAAAGTGGACAATGGAAAGAGCTTAATCTTTGTAAACAAATAACATTGAACCCAACACAATTTGAAAAGGATAAAAAACTGCCATTGTGTATGATTTTTGGAAAATGGTTTACTTATGGTCTTTCAAGTTCAAATGTGAAAGAATATAATCTTGATTCTCTGTCAAAGATTAGAAAAGAATTTATAAGAAACTATTTCGAAAACGATTACAAAGATTATCCAAACGTACTTTTTAATTATCAAAAGCAAATGGAAGATAATAAAGTTTTTGATGCTTATAACCATTACTTATTCCAAATCGGAGCAGAGGATGATTTCGAAGATTGGATGAAGACAAACGAGTCTGAATATGAAAAATTTGTTGAATGGTACACAAAAGATGAGAATACAATTAGCATAACTGAAAAGAATTATTTTCAATTCAAAAATTAATATTGCTTTAATACAAATAGTAAAACATCTGCTCAATTAGCAATATCTGCGAGAGTTTTATAAAAAAAAACCTCTTCCAATCGAAAGAGGTTTATTTTTTTAAAAAAAGTCAAACTTATTTCACAGAAATCTCATCCACAAAAATATAAGCGTCGCCGCCCGCACCCTGATGCCATTCCGGAAGCTTGTCAAAATGATAAGCTTTTACTTTTAAATAACGAGCTTCGGTCGGAAGAATTTCAGTCGAGAAATCTTTCACCTGAACGGTGGTATCTTTTGGATCGATATTATTTTCTAAAGTTTTCATCAAAATGTATGTTTTACCATCCATTGAAGCATAATATTCCACTTTTTTAGGCATCAAAATCCACGCTCTACTGTCCTGAAGATAGGTTGATGAAATATAATTGATCTGTTGAGGTGATTTAAAATCAATAATTGCTTCAAAGGTTTGCCCTTGATAGCCTTGCCATTCGCCTTTTCGCCAGTTGGTATCGCCGTTGATTCCGTCAATTACTGCAAATTTACTTCCGGCTGTATATTGCGGATTTACATTAGAATTGATGGTAATATCCCAATGATTTGGCCTTCTGTTAAAGTTCGCGGTGGTGATTCCACTTTTTTCACCATTCCTTTCTGCATAAGTCGAAACCTGCGTGGTTTTACTGATTATAAAAGGCTCTTTATAAGCTTTAAATGTTTTTCTTACGTTTTTATCATCTTCATCCATTGTCATGTAATACACTTTGTCTTTTTCGTTTAAAGGTATGATTTCTACCTTTGTTGTAAAATCAAAAAGACGATCTGCAGCAATTACCGGAGAAGCGGTTTGTTCAGGATATTTAAAATCTTTTGCAATTTTTGCATTTTCAAAACCAAGCGTTCTTAATTCGGATTTAGGAGTATTTTTAGTTATAATTTTTGTAGTTCCGTCTTCAAGATGCAGTTTAATTTCATCAAAATAAGGCGTTACGGTTTCCCATTCAGGTTTTCCTGGGGTTACGGAATAAATTCCCATCGAGCTCAAAATAAACCATGCGCTCATTTGCCCGCAATCTTCATTTCCGATCAGTCCGTCTGGAGAATTCTTGTAAAAATTGTCAAGAATAAACTTAATTTTTTCTTCCGTTTTTTGAGGTTTATCAACAAAATTATACAAATAAGCAATGTGATGACTTGGCTCGTTTCCTTGTGCATATTGACCGATCAATCCTGTAATATCCACTTGCTCTCTTCCTGTTGTAGAATCCGGAGCGGAGAAAATGGCATCAATAAACTGTTCAAATTTTTCTTTTCCGCCATGAGCCTGAATCAATCCTGGAATATCTTGCGGCACAAAGTATGAATAATGCCACGAATTTCCTTCCGTGTAATTATTATTCACTTCTCTCGGATCGAAAGGTTCATACCAGTTTCCGTTTTTTCTTGCCTGCATAAAGCCGTTTTTAGGATTGTAAAGGTTTTTCCAGTTTTGCGACCGTTTCATGAAATATTGATAATCGTCTTTTTTACCTAAAATTTTAGCCATTTGAGCAATACACCAGTCGTCATAAGCATATTCCAATGTTTTTGAAACACTTTCGTGTTCATCATCAATGCTGATGTAATTGTTTTGTTTATAAGCATTTAATCCAAAAATATCAAGCATTGCAGAGTTTTTTGAAGCTTCAAAAGCTTTTTCATAATCAAAACCTGTAATCCCTTTTGTCATCGCATCAGCAATTACTGAAACCGAATGATAACCGATCATGCATTCAGTTTCGTTGGATGCAAGTTCCCAAACCGGAAGCTTTCCGCCTTGTTCGTATTGTTTAATAAAAGTATTGATAAAATCTGCCGTTCTTTTTTTGTCAATTAAAGCCATCAAAGGATGCGCTCCTCTGAAAGTGTCCCAAAGCGAGAAAACCGTGTAATAATCAAAATCTTTGGCCATGTAAAATTTATTGTCGCGACCTCTGTACTTTCCGTCAACATCCATATTGATATTGGGTTGCGTGAAAACATGATACATTGCCGTGTAAAAAACCGTCAACTTATCTTTATCGTCGGATTTCACTTCAATTTTTGAAAGCTCTTTGTTCCAGTCGGCTTCGGCCTGTTTTTTTATGGTTTCAAAATCATTTGAATTTCCTTCTGCCAGCATGTTTTTGGCGGCGCCTTCATAACCGGTTGGAGAAATAGCAACTTTTACATTGATCTTTTCGCCTTTTTTAACGGTCGTTGAAAACGCTAAAGCTATTTCATTTCCATCAAAAGTTACTTCATCACCATCTGTATTTTTTCCTGCTCTTTTTGTTTTCGAAAGTTTCATAGGTTTTGAAAACTCAATTCTGGCATAAATATATTGATTGGTTGCCCAAGCTTCACTTCTTCGGAAAACTTCGATTGTTTTGCTGTCGATGATTCTTACTTCGCCTTCAAGCAATTTATCTCTGTGATTTAAGTCTAAAATAATATTGGCGTTTCCTGCTTCATTAAATTTATATTCGTGATAACCGACTCTTTTTGTCGTTGTTAATTTTACATCAATATTACTTTTATCTAATTTTACGGAATAAAAACCTGCCGTTGCTTTTTCGTTTTTGTGGGAGAATTTTGAAGAATAATCTTTATTATCCAAGCTAGGATTTCCCATGGTTGGCATCAGCATAATATCTCCGTAATCAGAAACTCCGGTTCCGTTCAGATGCGTGTGAGAAAACCCGTAAATTACAGAATCTGAATAATGGTAACCGCTGCATCCGTCCCAGCTTCCGTCAATTCTTGTGTCCGGAGACAATTGTACCATCCCAAACGGAACGATTGCTCCCGGAAAAGTGTGACCATGGCCTCCTGTTCCGATGAAAGGATTTACATATTGCGAATAATTTTGTGAAAATAAATTATGAGCTATGATTCCTAAAAGAACAAAAATTATTTTTTTCATGTTTAAAAATTACAATTCGCCTAAAATACTATAAAATTTGGTATCACAAAAGAATTTATCTATCAGAGAGTTTATTGATTCTAAATAGCTAAAAAATCCGTAAATTTGTAGACAATTTATATTTTTATGTTGACTAAAGAAAAGGTACAAAGTTTCCTTAAAGAAATAGAAGTAGATGACTTGGTGAATAACTTTCAAGTGATGGGTAATGATGTATACATCGATATGACCGCTCATTCGCCGGCAATGCACGAAAAAAAGAAGCTTGAGGCAGCAATGAAACAGGCTTTTGCAAGCGAATTCGGAGAAGAAATCAATTTAAAACTTAAAATAGTTTCACCTGAGCCAAGCGAAATTCAGCAAAGCCAGATCAAAGGAAAACAAATCCCTGGAATTCAAAATATTATTGCCATCGCATCCGGAAAAGGAGGTGTTGGTAAGTCTACCGTTGCTGCCAATCTTGCGGTAACTTTATCGAAAATGGGCTTTAAAGTTGGTATATTGGATGCCGATATTTACGGACCATCTGTTCCGACAATGTTTGATACGGAAGGTCAAAAGCCAATTTCTGTAGATGTTAATGGAAAAAGCTTAATGAAACCTATTGAAAATTACGGCGTGAAAATGCTTTCAATAGGATATTTTTCAGGAGCAAACCAAGCGGTTGTCTGGAGAGGGCCAATGGCTTCAAAAGCATTGAATCAGATGATCAGAGATGCACATTGGGGTGAATTAGACTTTTTATTGATCGATCTTCCTCCGGGAACGGGTGATATTCATTTATCCATCATTCAGGAAGTTCCTGTGACTGGCGCAGTAATTGTAAGTACACCTCAACACGTTGCTTTGGCAGATGTAAGAAAAGGTATCGCAATGTTCCAGATGGAAAGTATTAATATTCCGGTACTTGGATTGATAGAAAATATGGCGTATTTTACACCTGAAGAATTACCTGAAAATAAATATTATATCTTTGGAAATCAGGGAGCGCAATATTTGGCTGAAGATCTTGGAATCCCAGTTTTAGGAGAAATTCCTTTAATTCAAAGTATAAGAGAAGCGGGAGATGTGGGAAGACCTGCAGCGCTTCAGGAAAATTCTAAAATTGCAGAAATTTATACGGAAACTGCCAGAAAAATGGTGGAAAGCCTGGTTGAAAGAAACAAATTTCTTCCTCCGACCGAAGCAGTGAAAATCACTACAATGGCAGGTTGCTCACCAAAAAAATAAATAAATTTTTATTTCAAATACATTTTTGAAAACCAAACCCAAATATGGAGACAAATATTAAACACGAAGAAACGGTAACTAAAGTAATGGAAGCTTTGGAAAGCATCCGTCCGTTTCTTAATAAAGACGGCGGAGATATCGAGCTTATTGATGTGAAAGAAAGTACAGTTTTTGTAAAACTTTTAGGGAACTGCTCCGGCTGCTCTCTGAATTTTTCAACCCTGAAATTAGGCGTAGAAAATACCATCAAGCAACACGCTCCTGAAATTGAAAAGGTAGTAAGTGTAGAGTAAAAAAAGAAAAATATATTTTTTTCAAGACAGGCTTTTTGAGCCTGTCTTTTTTGTTGTTTTATACGATAAATTATGAAAATTTTAACTATATTTGTGAAAACACTCACTTATGTTTGAATTTTTAGAAAATTTACCGCCGTTTCATCAGGGTTTCTGGTATATTGCATTAGCTGCAAGTTTGGTCTTTTTAATTCAGACAGTTTTAACGTTTATAGGCGGAGATTCTGATGGTTTGGATATGGATTCTGATGGCGACATGCATGTAGATTCTCCTTTTCAGCTTTTTTCTTTGCGGAATATGATCAACTTTCTTTTAGGTTTTGGATGGAGCGGTGTTGCTTTTTACAATTCTATTGGAAGTAAAGCTTTATTGATTATTATTTCAATTTTGATAGGTTTGGGTTTTGTCATTTTATTCTTCATTTTGATTGCTCAAATCATGAAACTGACGGAAGACAATACTTTTAAAATTAATGATTTAATAGGAAAAACCGGTGAAGTTTATATTCCGATTCCTGCAAAACTGGAAGGGAAGGGCAAAATTTTAATTTCGGTAAACGGAACCAATCACGAGCTTCACGCTATGACAGAATCTGAGGAAAGCCTTCCTTCAGGTTACGCTGTGAGGGTTATTTATATCAGTGATAAAACACTTATCGTTTCAAAAATCTAATTTATTATAATCTTTATACATTATTTATGGCAATACCAGGAAGTCTTATTCTAATCGTTGTAATTGTATTTGTCTTATTCATCACATTTCTGGCGCTTATTTCGCGTTACAAAAGATGTCCTTCAGATAAAATCTTAGTCATTTACGGTAAAACGGGCGGAAGCTCGGCAAAATGTATTCACGGTGGTGGTGCTTTTGTATGGCCTGTTATTCAGGATTATGCGTATTTAGATTTAAAGCCTATTTCTATTGAGGCTAATCTCACCAATGCTTTATCCAGACAGAATATCCGTGTAGATGTACCTTGTCGCTTTACGATTGCAATTTCTACGGAACCCGATACGATGGGGAATGCTGCAGAACGTTTATTGGGGCTTACACAGGAGCAGATTCAGGAGCTTTCCAAAGACATCTTGTTCGGACAGCTTCGTTTGGTGATTGCAACCATGACCATTGAGGAAATCAATACAGACAGAGATAAATTCTTAGATAATATTTCTAAAAACGTTGATACCGAACTAAAGAAAATTGGTTTAAAGCTCATCAACGTAAACGTTACCGACATCAGAGATGAATCCGGTTATATTGAAGCTTTAGGAAAAGAAGCCGCTGCGAAAGCAATCAATGAGGCAATCATCAGCGTTGCCGAACAAACTAAAATCGGGGAGACCGGTAAAGCGATTGCCGACAGAGAAAAAGATACTCAGATTGCAGAAACGCAGAGAGATCGTGACGTAAAAATAGCGATTACCCAAAAAGACAGAGAAGTAAGTATTGCAGCAGCCGGCAAGGACGAAGCAATCGGAAAAGCTGAAGCCGCAAAAGAAGCCAGAATTGCCACTTCATTAGCCAACTCTATCGCTGTAAAAGGAGAAAACGAAGCTAAAATAACGATCGCCAACTCAGATGCAGAAAGAAGAGAAAAAGAAGCCGAAGCATTAAGAATTGCAACTGCCGCTGAAAAAGTACAGTCTGCAAGATCTTTGGAAGAATCTTATGTTGCCGAGCAAAAAGCAGAAACTGCAAGAGCGGAAAGAGAACGTTCTACGCAGCTTGCAAATATTGTAGTTCCTGCAGAAATTGCCAAACAAAAAGCAATCATCGATGCACAGGCTGAAGCCGAAAAAATCAGGTTGCAGGCAAAAGGTGAAGCAGACGCTATTTTCGCCAAAATGGATGCCGAAGCAAAAGGTTTATATGAAATCTTGACGAAACAGGCTCAAGGTTACGACCAGATCGTGAAGGCTGCTGGCGGAGACACAAACAGCGCGTTCCAGTTATTGTTGATCGAAAAGCTTCCGGAATTGGTAAGAACGCAGGTTGAAGCCGTTAAAAATATTAAAATTGATAAAATTACTGTTTGGGACGGTGGGAATAATCAGGACGGAAGTACTTCCACCGCCAATTTCGTTTCAGGGATGATGAAGTCTGTACCGCCTTTGAATGACTTGTTTAATATGGCAGGATTGAATTTGCCTGATTATCTAAAAGGCAAGCCTGAAGACGTGCAGAAAGAGCTTGTAAAAATCATTGAAAAAAAGGAAAATGAAAAACCTGATGACAACGAATTTCCCGAGAATATTCCGGTGTCTTAATTTTCTTGATTGATATCATTAAATTCCGCCGAAAGCTTTGCTTTCGGCGGAATTTTTCTTTTTAGTCTAAACAATTTTATAGTTCCAAAAACAAATCAATTGTACAACGATGCAATTTGTTCTGTTACTATTTGAAAATATACATTTAGTATTACAAATTTTTCGGTTGATAAGCTAATCATTTACGTTCGCAAGCAAATTATTATGGTCATGAACCGAATCATTGCGGTCTTTCATCGCATCGTTTCGGTTATTTAGGCCGTCGTTTCGGTTGTTCACCGGAACGATTTCGTTCTGAACCGCAAGTTTTCGGTCTGGAACCGAATCGTTTGCGTCTGGAACGGAATCATTTAGGTAAACAACCGGAAATTTTATATAAAGAACCAAATCGGAAGGGTAAATAACCGAAACGTTTATATTCGAAACCGAATCTGATGGTTAAATAACCACACTAGCTAGATAAAAGACCAGATTGTACTTTGCTAATAAAAAAGCCCCGGAAAATCCGAGGCTACATTAAAATCAAAATATCATAAATTTACTTTACAATCACTCTTTTTACAAGACCTTCAGAGGTTTTAACCAAATAAACTCCTGTTGACAATTTTGAAGTATCGATTGTCAAGGCATTTTTCTCTTTTCCAAGTAATTTCCCCGACATATCATACAATTCATATCCTTGCGCTCTGTTGAAATACAAAGTGTTTCCTTGCTTCACAGGGTTCGGGAAGATGTTGAATGTCGCTTTTTCAGTTTTTACTTCTCCTGTGGACAAAGTCGGTGAGGCAGCAACTTCATACATTGATAAAGTTCCGCTGATTTCGTTGGCGACGATTACATATCCTTTTCCTGTTGTTGTATTTTGCGGCTCGATATAAGTAATGCCTTCCGGTCCATTGTCACCACCAAATGCAGAGGTCATTCTAGAATGTTTGTAATCGGTAAATGTAACGTTGTTCGGATCAGTGATGTTATAAACCATTACGCCTCCCGTTCTTTCTAAAGTGATGAAAGCAAAAGTCTGCCCGTTGATCGTACCCAACGTTACACCTTCCGGCTCCGGACCTTTTGCACGGCTGCGGCTTTTGGCTCCGTTTTCTTCGTTATCTGCATTAAAGATCAATGGATGATTGGCTGCGATATATCTTTCAAACTTATCTCCGCTGTCATAAACGATTTGCTTTGTATCTGCATTAAAGATCGAGAAAGAGCGTGCTCCCAAAGCATGGATTTCTTCAAACTCAGCATCACCGTCTGTATTTCCGTTCACATTCGTCACTCTGAATCTTCCTAAGTTGTGCGAAGCTTTTAAAACAGAAGCATTTGGATAAACAGCAGGATCCAAAGCATAGCCATTTGCTCCCACGGTCGTTCTTTCACTAAAACCGTTCAGATCTTTTTCGTCACCTTCGTTCGCCGTTACAATATAATTTGTAGATCCCACTTTGTAAGACTGCATTGCATCCGGAAGGTAATATGCTTTTACAGGCCAGTTGGCGATTAAAACCTCTCCGTTGTTGTCTGAAGCATCAAAACCGTTTCCTGGTAAGCTCATATCTTTCTTGCCCAATCCCCAAATGCTGGTGATTGCTTTTGTTGCCAAATTAACCTCAATTACTGCATTATTTTCCTGGCATGAAACCCATGCTTTCTGGCTGTCTGCGCTTATTGCAATATATTCCGGTTCAAGATCCTGGGCCAAAGTACTTGTCGATTTCACTTTTCTTACGCCCGATGCTGCTAATGTAGCTTCCTGTCCGTTGAATTGTGTGAATGAAAGTGTTGTGACATTAGATTGTGCCAATCCCGAAATTCCTCCTGAAATATCTATAATGCTGATCGAGCCTTCAGGGTCTACCGTATAATCGTCATTCGGTTCACCTTCATTCGCCGTCATTACTTTAGTTCCGTCCGGACTGAATGTGATCATATCCGGTAAAACTCCTACAGAAACCTGCTTCAGGAAGTTTCCGTTGATGTCGAAGAAAACCACAGAACCATTTTGTTGTGCATTGGTCGAGTTTGGCGAAGAAACAGCAATGATTCCGTTTTTTACGGCGATGCTTGTGATTCCTCCGTAAGGCGTCATATTGACTGTGTTGATGACAGTTGGCGTATTTGGATTACTGAAATTGATGATATCAAAAACATCCGTTAAAGAACTTATTGTGAAAAGTCTCTGACTCGTCGGATCATGAACAACAATTTCCGTAGAGCTGTTGTTGGTTCCTGAAGGATCAAAGCTACCAATGTAATTTAATTGAATCTGATTGGATGGCACCGGAGCCGGTTTGTCATTATCAACAATATAAATCGTAGAAGAATTGTCACCTGATATTGTTGCACCAACCGGATTTTCTAAGCTTAAGACAAAGTATTCTGCCTGCTGCTCTTCCAAAGTATCATCAATAATCGGAATGTTGACCGTATAGCTTGTTGTAGATGGCGTAATGTTGATCGTCTGATTCGTTAAAGTAAAATCGCTGCTGTTTGCCGTGCTGAAAGGTGCTGCTTTTACCACAAGATTTACCGTAGCGTTTGCAGGATTATTCACATTGATTTTAAATGCTAAGCTTCCTGCATTTTCATTTACTTTAATGAAATTTTTATCTAAAGAGATGCTGGTTCCTGCAGTAGTAAATGTTGAAGAAGTAGCCGTTGTCACTGCATTATCGCTTGTGTCTTCAATCATATTTGGCTTTAAAGCTAAATAATAGACCTGGTTCGGAACCAATCCTCCGGTTGGGATTACCGTGATCTGATTATTGCTGAAAGTAGCCGCAAATGGAACCAAAGCTCCTGTTGAATTCCCAAGACGAAGTTCTACAAGGTTTTGAGCATTTGCGTTGGTTATTGCTGTATTGTCAATCAATCTTACATTCTCATTGAACGAAATTGTAGGATTTACAGTTGTGGAAGCGTTGTTTACATTATTCGCAGGCAAATAGGTGATTGCCGGCGGAGTAGTATCTACACCTCCGATTGAAGTGGCATCAACGGTAAAGTTGTCGAAACGGTTGTTCCCGACATTTCCGCCGGATCCTGTAGAAAATTCAACTTTTAGTTTAAAATTCGGATTATCGGATACTCCTGCAACTGCCGAAAAGTCGAAAGTAATCAATTGCGGGTTGGCCTCCTGCGGAGCAACGGTTTGATATTGTGTGAAAGTAGTTCCGTCCAAAGAGTACGACCAAGTTTGCGTTCCCGCTCCTGATCCGGATCTTCTTGTTGTGAATTTTACCATTACATTGTTGTAACCTGTCGTTGGCAAAGAAAATTGCAATGCTCCACCGATAGGATTGTTGAATCTTAAATGCGTTCCTGAAGGATCACCATTTCTGGTATTTAAGTTTTCAACATTAAAATTCTGATTTACTCCTCCCGCCGGATCTATTACGCTGGTTCCTCCGGCAATTGCAGCAAGAGAACCGTTCAGTAATGTTGATGATGGAGTTGTGATAGACGCAATGCTGGCATTATTATTAAAATTCCAGTAATGAACCAGTGACTGCGAATAAACAGAACTCTGAAACAAAACTGCGATAGGCAACAAACCTCTGAAAAGGTATTTGTTCTTCATTTTTACTTAGTTTTAGATTTATGCAAAAATGAAGATTAATCTTCCTGGCGGCTTTAATTAAACTTTAACAAATTTTTAATAATCCGTATTGTATTTACGATTTCATAGCCCCGATTGCAACGACATCCTTTTTTTTGTGATGGAAATTGTGGCGGGAAAAAAGATATAGTGGAAAGCGGGAAATAGCTCCAAATAAAAAGCCGGCTAAAGATGCAGCCGGCTTGTGATTATGATTCTTTATGCTCCAAATTGCTGTAAATATTATGGATCAAACCATCGGCAACGGAGATTTTCGGAACAAAAATTTTATTAATATTCGCCCAAGTCATCACGAAATTATAGATTTTCAGGGCGTGCACCAAAACATCGGCACGGTCTTCTCGGAAGCCGTATTTTGTCATTGTTTCCTCGACGCTGAGATTATCAAACTCTTTGTAAGCTTTTTTTAGATAAGCCGACGACATAGGCTGTCCGTCTTTGGTTTTGCTCATCGAAAATATTTTGTTGATATTTCCGCCGGAACCAATGGCTACAACAGGTTTTTTGCTGATGATATTTGTCTTTATTTCTTCTTTCATCTCTTTCCAGTTGTTTTCTGTTACGAGATCGTTGAGCAAGCGTATTGTCCCGATATTGAAAGATTTTTCGTAAACCATCTTGTCATTTTCGTAGAAAGTAAGCTCGGTGGAGCCACCGCCAACATCTACATACAGGTAAGCGAAATCTTTGTCAAGACCTTCTGCAATGTGATTTTCAAAGACCAAAGAAGCTTCTTCGTCACCGGAAATAATTTCAATATTAATATCTGAAGTTTTTTTCACTTCTTCAATGATGTGTTTTCCATTCGCTGCGTCACGCATGGCGCTTGTGGCGCAGGCTCTGTAATGCTCAACCTTATAAATCTTCATCAGGTCGCTGAATATCTTCATCGAATCCAACACCATCTTTTCTCTTTCTTCGCCGATTTTTCCTAAAGTGAAAACATCCATTCCCAATCGTAAAGGGATTCTCAGAAGATTAAGCTTAATAAATTCAGGTTGATTGTTTTTTATTTTTACTTCGTTTATTAAAAGTCTGGCCGCATTACTTCCTATATCTATCGCTGCAATGATCATTTTTTTAGGTACTATTTATTTCAGTTATTTTATTGAAAATATTTGTTTTTAAAACGTGGAATTTACAAAAATAAATTGTTATTCTTATTTTTTTAATATTGATGAAGTTATCATTTGCCCGAGGTTTTTGCTTTCAGATATTTATAGGTTTCTATTTGCGAGCGACAGTCTTTTTCTTCATTTCTGATGTATTCGTTGCTCAGTTTTTTATCTAAAATTCTGGATTTTACATTGTCTCTAAGCTGAATATCAAGAATATCTTTCAGTTCTTTTTTCAAATTTTTGTCGGTGATCTTGGCGGCGGCCTCAATCCGGTAATCTAAATTTCGCGTCATCCAGTCTGCGGAAGAAATATACAGATCTTCTACGCCTTTATTGTAAAAATACATGACTCTGGCGTGCTCCAGATATTCGTCGACAATGCTTATTGCTTTTATCTTTTGTTTAAATTCTTTTTGGTTGATTGCGCAATAGATTCCTCTTACGATCATTCTTACGACAACTCCGGCTTTTGCTGCTTCATACATTTTTGTGATCAGATCGCGGTCGCTTACAGAATTTGCTTTAATAATCATTTCAGCTTTTCGTCCTGCTTTTGCCTCTTCAATTTCCTTATCAATATGATGCATTATTTTTTCACGCATGAATTGCGGACAAACCAAAAGATTTTTGCAGGTTTTTAAAACCGGTAAATAATCTTCCTTATGCTTTTTTAAGACACTGAAAACTTTATTAATGTCTGCCATAATACCGCGGTCGGATGTCATTATCAAATGATCGCCGTAGATCCTGGCCGTTTTTTCGTTGAAATTTCCTGTGCTTACAAAGCCATATTGTACGGTTTTGTTGTGAACCCTTTTTTTAATGACGCAAAGCTTGGCATGAACCTTTTTATCTGGAATTCCGACTAAAACGGTAATTCCTTCTGGCTCAAGCATTTCTTTCCATTTTAAGTTGGATTCTTCATCGAATCTCGCCTGAAGCTCAAGCATTACGGTTACCTCTTTTCCATTTCTGGCAGCATAAATCAAGGCATTAATAATCTTTGAATTGCTTGCCAAACGATATGCAGTGATCTGAATCGACTTCACATCAGGATCCATTGCAGCCTCACGCAGAAGGTCGATCACGGGTGTATAAGTATGATACGGAAAGCTTAATAAAACATCGTTTTTCAGGATGACATCGGTCACTCTTTCACCATTTTCAAAAGCAGGATGTGTGAAAGAAGTTCTCTCTGCAGGTTTTGCATAAGATTCAAACACGTCCGGGAAATCCATAAAATGTTTAAAATTATGAATTTTTCCTCCTGGAATAATACTGTCTTTTTTGCTTAAATTTAATTTTCGGATAAGAAGCTCAAGCAAAGCCTTGTCCATATCTTTATCAAAAACGAAACGTGTAGGTTTTCCTTTTCGTCTGTTTTTCAGTCCTTTTTCTATTTTTTCTGCAAAATTGGTTCTGATGTCATTGTCAATATCCATTTCTGCATCTTTTGTTACTTTAAAGGCGTTGGCAGAAAACTCATCATATCCGAAATAAGAAAAAATGTGCGGAAGATTGAATGTAATGACGTCTTCCAGAAGCATGACATTTTTTTCTTCAGGATCTTCTGTCGGCAGCAAAACAAATCGGCCCACAAAACGGGACGGAATTTCAATAATGGCATAATTGCTATGATATTGCCAGTCTTTTTTTCGCATCGCAACACCAAGATACAAGCTTTTATCGCGCAGATAAGGCATTGGCGTGTTTTCGTGAAGAAGAATAGGAATGACGTTCGATTCTACGATTTCATCAAAATATTCTCGTACAAATTCTTTTTGTTTTGCAGTCAGATTTTTTGAAGTTTTAATCGAAACTTTCTGCTCTGCCATTTCAACCTGAATTTTTTTCCAGGTTTTGTCAAAGTCTAGCTGCTGCTTGATCACGATGTCATTTATTCTCTGGAGAATTTTCGAAGGCGGCTGGTAAAAAGATTCGGCAATTACTTTTTCTTTAAAATCCATGGCACGTTTCAGTCCTGCAACACGCACTCTGAAAAACTCATCAAGATTATTTGAAAAAATCCCTAAAAACCTGATTCTAAGATGCAGTGGTACATTTTCATCCATTGCTTCCTGTAAAACTCTTTCATTGAAAGCCAACCATGTAATATCTCTGGGATTAAAATGTAATGACATATTTGTGTATAAAATTTCTCAAAAATACTAATTCATTAGATTGTAAGGAACATTTCTAAATTAAACTTTAATTAATTTTTTCTAGAATTGATGCTTTAAAGCACGTTTATTATAATGATATAAAAGTATGTGACAATTTGTCGCAATTTTTTCAATGGTACAAATATTGAGAAATTGAGACTATAAAATCAAATTTAAAAAATTAGAAAAAATATAAAATATTATGAGTAAAATAATCGGAATAGATTTAGGTACAACCAACTCTTGTGTTGCTGTAATGGAGGGTAAAGACCCTGTTGTAATTCCTAATGCAGAAGGAAAAAGAACGACCCCTTCTATTGTAGCGTTTACAGAAGATGGCGAAAGAAAAGTAGGAGATCCTGCAAAAAGACAGGCTGTAACGAATCCAAAGAAAACCGTATACTCTATCAAAAGATTTATTGGTACACATTTTAAAGAAGATGCAAAAGAGATTTCGAGAGTTCCTTATGAAGTAGTGGCGGGACCAAATGATACCGTAAAAGTTAAAATCGACGACAGAGAATATACTCCACAAGAGATTTCGGCAATGACGCTTCAGAAAATGAAGAAAACTGCTGAAGATTATCTTGGCCAGGAAGTGACAAGAGCGGTTATCACCGTTCCTGCGTACTTCAACGATGCACAAAGACAAGCTACAAAAGAAGCAGGTGAAATTGCCGGTCTTACTGTAGAAAGAATTATCAACGAACCAACTGCTGCAGCTTTGGCTTACGGTTTGGATAAAAGCCATAAAGACCAAAAAATAGCTGTATATGACCTTGGTGGTGGTACTTTCGATATTTCTATCCTGGATTTGGGAGACGGTGTATTTGAAGTATTATCTACAAACGGAGATACGCATTTAGGAGGTGATGACTTTGATGATGTAATTATCAACTGGATGGCGGATGAATTCAAAGCTGAAGAAGGTGTAGAATTAAAATCTGATGCAATCGCATTACAAAGATTGAAAGAAGCTGCCGAAAAAGCAAAAATCGAATTATCTTCTTCTCCACAAACTGAAATCAACCTTCCTTATATCACAGCTACAGCTACAGGCCCTAAACACTTAGTGAAAACTTTGACGAAAGCTAAATTCGAGCAATTGGCTGCAGAATTAGTGAAAAGATCGATGGATCCTGTTGCAAAAGCATTAAAAGATGCAGGTTTGTCAACTTCTGATATCGATGAAGTAATTTTGGTAGGTGGATCTACAAGAATCCCAATCATTCAGGAAGAAGTAGAAAAATTCTTTGGTAAGAAGCCATCTAAAGGAGTAAATCCGGATGAGGTTGTAGCAATTGGTGCAGCTATTCAGGGAGGTGTATTGACAGGTGATGTAAAGGATGTTTTACTTCTTGACGTTACGCCACTTTCTTTAGGTATCGAAACAATGGGTTCTGTATTTACTAAATTAATCGAAGCAAATACAACGATTCCAACTAAAAAATCTGAAGTTTTCTCAACAGCTTCTGACAACCAACCGGCTGTAAGCATCAGAGTAGGACAAGGAGAAAGACCAATGTTTAATGACAACAAAGAAATCGGTAGATTCGATCTTACGGATATTCCGTCGGCGCCAAGAGGAGTTCCTCAGATTGAAGTAACTTTTGACATTGACGCAAACGGTATCTTAAATGTTTCTGCTAAAGATAAAGGAACAGGAAAAGAGCAAACCATCAAAATTCAGGCTTCTTCAGGACTTTCTGACGAAGAAATCGAAAGAATGAAAAAAGAAGCTCAGGAAAACTCTGCAGCGGATGCAAAAAGAAAAGAAGAAGTTGAAATCTTCAATAAAGCTGACGGATTGATCTTCCAGACTGAAAAGCAATTGAAAGAGTTTGGTGATAAATTATCTGCTGACAAAAAAGCAGCAATCGAATCTGCTCATGCAGAATTGAAAACAGCTTTTGAAGCGAAGAACGGTGATGATGTAAAAGCTAAAACAGAAGCTTTGGATGCAGCTTGGATGGCGGCTTCAGAAGAATTGTATGCAGCAGGTCAACAAGCTCAAGCTCAAGGTGCAGATGCAGGAGCTCAAAATCAAGGAAATGCAGGTGGTGCAGAAGATGTACAGGACGCAGATTTCGAAGAGGTAAAATAAACAGTCACAGACTGATTGTATATTAATCCCCGAGCGTAAGCTCGGGGATTTTTTTTACTTAAATCTTAAAGTATTTTAAATTTTTTTTACTTTGAAATATTTAGTTTAAAAAATTATTATAAAAGATTCATCGAGTGGTATTTTCTTCCTAATAAGATAGTAACAGGTAACTACAGGATAGTAGAATTTTTCTATAAGTATACTTTTATAAAATAAAAGATGAGAAATATCATGTCATTGGTATTTTCTTAGAAAGAAAAAGAGTTTTTTTTAATCACCAAATCATCTAATGAAGAAATCTATAATAACGCTTGGTATTTTACTGAGTACTACAGGTTTGGTCTTCGCTCAAGAAGAACAAGCAACCGGGACGGTCAAGGATCAGGATACTATACAACCAAATCCTAATAATAAAACCAAAGACATTGAGGAAGTTGTTATCATTGCTTACGGTACACAAACCAGAGGAGAAGTCACTGGCGCAGTCGGAAGAGTAGATGCCGAAAGCTTTAAGAACAGGCCTATCGCGCGAGCAGATCAGGCATTGACCGGTCAGATTGCCGGGGTTAAAACACGTGCTACCTCAGGAAAACCAGGAGAACCGTTGGAAGTGAGAGTACGTGGTACGGCCTCAATATCTGCAAACAATTCTCCTGTTTATGTTGTGGACGGAATGGTAGTCGACGATATGGGAAATATTTCACCTGACGATATTCAATCAATTGAAGTATTAAAAGATGCCGCATCAACTGCAATGTATGGTTCCAGAGGTTCTAATGGCGTTGTTATCGTAACAACAAAAAAAGGTACATCGGGGAAGCCTTCATTTAGTTTTTCACAATATTATGGTGTTCAGACAATTGAAAAAAAGTTGGATATCATGAATAGTGCCGAATGGATCGATTACGCTACGGAAGCAATAAATAAAAAATGGGTTGCTTTAGCGCCGGGTAATTCTGAATCAGATAGTTACGCAGTTAGAGCAAATTATTTCAATTTAGCAAATACAACAGATTATAATCTTGCCAATATCAATTATATGGTTGATCCAAGATGGGGAACCAATCAGGTTGCAAATATCGACTGGCAGGATGCATTTTATCGTCCGGCAGCCATTCAAAGTTATCAGTTGTCGGTACGGGGCGGAAACAAAAATGTGAAGTATTTGATTTCAGGAGCCTATTTTGATCAGGAAGGTTTGGCAATCAATACAGGGTTCAATAGATTCAATCTGAGTGCAGTTATTGATGTTAATATTTCAGATAAATGGAAAGCCGGAATTGCTTTGCGACCAAGCTTATCCCAAAGTTACGGAGATACGGTTGACGGAAAAGACAATCAAGCTCACAAAATGCTTTCGATGGTTCCTGTTGCAGAATTAAATGCCGGTCTTTACACCAATTTCTGGAAAAATACGAGATACAGATGGGCGGGCTCTACCCAAAGTCCGATCGGCGTTATGGAAAATACCGTAAATGATACCAATGAATTTCGATTATTATCCAGTATGTATATGTCTTACGATATTTTGCCGGAATTAAATTTAAAAATTTCCGGAGGAGCAACTAATAATTTTAACTTAAACAATGGCTACATACCAACTTTTGATTTAATAACAAATATCCCCGGACAGGTAAGTATTGCCAATCGCAGAATGGTAAACTATAACAGATATTTAGGCGAAGTTTTATTAAGCTATAAAAAATCTTTTGGCGAACATGATATCAACGCCATTGCCGGTTACAGTGCAGAAAATTACAGATCAACGTCTCAATACAACCGAAACAAAGGTTTTCCCAATGATGATTTAAGAACATTCAATTTCACACAATCTGCATCGGTGCTCAATTCAGAATTTACGGCTACAGAATGGATGTTGCTTTCTACTTTTGGTCGTGTTAATTATGATTATAAAGAAAAATATATGTTATCGGCAAGTATTCGTCGGGACGGCTCTTCAAGATTTGGATGGAATAATCTTTGGGGAACATTTGCAGCATTCGGAGCAGGTTGGAAAGTAGATGAAGAGGAGTTCTTAAAAGATCAAAATTGGCTGAGTAATCTTAAGTTAAGATACAGCTGGGGAGAAAACGGGAACAATTCAATTGGTGATTACAGAGCATTTGGAACGCTTTCGGGAGGAAATTATTCATTCGGAGGAAATTTATCTAATGGTTTAATACCCAACACGATTCCCAATCCTGATCTGACTTGGGAAAAAACGCAATCATCTGATTTTGGTTTTGAATTAGGACTATTTAATAGAATCGATTTTACAGCAGATTACTATATCAAAAAAACCAAAGATTTACTTCTACAACAGCCGATACCGTACGTAACCGGATATAATGTGATGTGGAAAAATGTTGGTTCGGTTCAAAACAGAGGTTTGGAATTAGATTTAAGTACAAAAAACTTAGTAGGAGAATTCAAATGGAATACATCAGCTAATATTGCATTCAATAATAATAAAGTTTTGCAATTAGGTACTGACAATGCGCCGATTTATACAGGTTTCAGCAGCAGTACCAATATTATAAAAGTAGGTGAAGAGCTCAATTCGTTTTATCTTTATGAAGCTATCGGTGTACTTTCTACGGCAGACATCAACAATACATCAATTGCAAAAACTAATGGAGCAATTGCAGGTGACGTAAAATATAAAGATGTCAACGGTGATGGCGTTATCAACGAAAACGACCGTCATATTATTGGCGGGCCAACTCCTGATTATTATTGGGGTTTTACCAATACCTTTTCTTACAAGAATTTTGATCTTTCTGTATTCTTCCAAGGGCAAAAAGGAGGTTACAGCTATGCTTTGTTGGGCCGTGCAATCGATCGCACAGGAATGGGAACCACAAACAATGTAATGGGAAATTGGGCAAACCGGTGGCGTTCAGATGAAAATCCGGGTGACGGAAAAACTCCGAGATTAGATGGTACAACAGGAAGTTTACTGGATACAAGATGGCTGTATGATGCGACTTATATTCAGTTGAAAAATGTGACGTTAGGTTATAATTTTGAACAGGATCTGGCAAATAAATTAAAAATTTCTAATCTGAGAGTTTATGTCAGTTTAGAAAATGTATGGAGAAAAGATCATTATTACGGTGGTTACAACCCCGAATCTGTACAATCAGACGGTACTGATTATGGTGCATATCCCAATGCTAAGATTTATATGATGGGCTTAAACTTTAACTTCTAAATTTATTAAAATGAAAACAACTTACAAAAAAAATATATTCAAATTAAACATCAAGACCGTCAGAAACACATTACTTGTCGGAACATTAGTGTTTGGAATGATCAGCTGCGAAGACGATTTGATGCTGGAGCCTGAAAACAATATTACCCAAAACTCTTTTTATACGACTGAATTACAAATTCAGCAAGCGGTATCGGGAGTTTACTCCGGAATGGTGAATGCATCCTCCAGAGGAGGTTTTGATGTAAATTTTTATCTATTGGCATCCGAGGTCCGATCCAACAATTTTAATGCAATTTCGCAAAACGGAAATAGAGATTATTATGCAATCAATCGTTTTCAGGATACTTCTTCAACAGAGGAAATGGAGGTTCTTTGGGAAGATGCCTATCAAATGATTTCTTATGCCAATAATATTTTAACAAGAATTGATGCTGTACCATTTTCAGATCCTGCAATTAAAGAACAATACCGTTCAGAAACCCGATTTTTAAGAGCTTATGCTTATTTCGAGTTGATGCGTAATTTCGGAAAAGTACCTTTAATAGATCATCCGGTAAGTCCGGAAGAAGCGGCAACTATACCAAGAACAGACTTGGCGACCCTTTACAACTTCATCACTTCAGAGATCGAAGCATCCGTTGCAGGTTTAAAAAATGTATATGATGCAAAAAATAAAGGCAGGATCACAAAATCTGCGGCTCATGCAATGTTGGGCAGAATCTATCTTACAGGTTCTGGTTATCCGCTTAATAATAGCTCTTACTTAGCAAAAGCAAAAGATCATTTGTTTGCTGTCATTCAGGGAGAAGGACAGTTTGTTACATTTGCGCCTAATTATGCAGATTTGTTTAAAAGTGCTAATGATAACAAATACCATATTTTCGAAATCCAGCATATAAGCGGTGGTTTGTCGCAAGGTTCTTACTTGCCAAGTTATGTTTCGCCGGTTTTTGGAGTCAATGATCCTTTATACAACCCGCAAAGCAGCTTGTATAGTGCTGCTGAATTAGGAGTTTCTCAATCACTGATTGATTCATATGAAGCCGGAGATTTAAGACGTGCTTTAACTGTTAAAACCCAATTCATAGCTCAAAACGGACAACCGGATAATGCAAATTATTTCATCAAATTTCGTGAACCGGGAATGGTTTTGACCAATCGTTACGACTGGCCGATCAACTTTCCGGTTATTCGATATGCAGATGTTCTTTTAATGTATGCCGAAGTTTTAAATACTCAAGGCAGTACGAGCACCGCTGTTCCTTATTTAAACAGAATCCGCCAGAGAGCAGGTTTGGCACCGCTTTCTACTTCTATTTCAGCAGCAGATTTTACTACTGCGCTTCGTAAAGAAAGAAGAGTTGAGTTTGCCGGCGAAGGTGTTTATTGGCATGATTTAGTACGTTGGAATACGGGAGTTGCTGTCATCAATCAGGCTGCTGCGGACCTTAACTATAATTTTACGATCACAACGAATGATTATCTGTATCAAATTCCTTTATCGCAAATTCAGGTTGCGGGATATGAGCAGAATCCTTAAGGTTTTTAAACCATTTAAATATGAAATCCCCGAGCGTAAGCGAGGGGATTTTTTGTTATTGACTTAAACTTTGTACTGGTTTTCAAAATTAATATTAAAAAAGCTTGGCCCGAACTGAAAGTTCGGGCCAAGCTATATAAAAAATTTAATCCTTTTTAAACATAATTTCATCCAGTCGTGTCTGGCTGAGATAAATTTGCTGAAAATCAATCGGCATATATTGATAAACAAGATTCCACAAATGATCGTTTGTATGCTTTCTAAAGCTTCCGAATGACCTTATGAAAATGTTTTCAATCATATTCTTCACGGTGAAATTTCCGTTTTTGTAAAGCCAATCCATCATTTTGATGTTCCGGTTGACAAGATTGATCTTAGATTCCTGCAACAGAACTTTTAAGTGGTTTACTGTTGATTGGATGATTCCCGCAAAATTGTTTTGTGCTGATAATTGTGCAATTTCATTCTGAATAGAAGGATAGAATATTTTTAAGTGTTCAGTAGCTACATTTTCATTAATAGCTTTTGCCTCTTCATTTATCATAATTAATATATTTCAAAACAGGTTTTAGGCAACGAAAAATGTACCAAAGCAAAGTTTCAAGATCGAATAATTAAAATATGAACGATAGCTGTTTGATTTTCAGGTGATTTAATTTTTTCGCTTGTGACAACGCTTTTTATTGCCTTCGTTTTAAGTGTTTAATATCTTGACGAATGAAGTGTTACCTTCTTATCTTCAATATTTATATGAAAAAGATTGGAATAATCATCTTCAGAAATTGTTTCAAATGGTTTTGCAGCTCCAAAAGCTTCCAATATTTCAAGAACTGTATTGGAATGTCCTGCAATAATGACATTTTTACCGGAATATTGTTTGAGAATTTCTTCTGCAAGTTGTTTATTATCGGAAGGATTATAATTTGTGATTTCGATTGTATTCAATTTTGCAATGGGCTGCAAAGTCTGTTGCGTCCTGTTGTAAGGCGTGGAATATGCCGCTGAAATTTTGATTTTTTTTAATTCTTCCGACAACTTTTCTGCTCTTTGTTTTCCGAGATCACTAAGATTCGGATTTGGGTTGGTTTTACCGGAAATATCTTTTTCAGCATGTCTTACAATATAAATATTGGTTTGCTGCGAATGTAAAAGGCTACAGGAAAAAATCAGCAGAAAAGTAAGAAATAAATTTTTCATTAAAAAGTTTTATTTAAAACTAAAATACTAATTATTCAAACATCAAATAGATTTATTTGTTTCTTGTTGTCTTTAAAGTTTAAAACTATATTTGTGCCTTCAAAAAAGAGCAAAAATGTTTTCAAAAATTGTAGTACATAAAGTAGGAAATAAAATCAACGGAGAATCTTTAATACTTTCTCAGGAAGAACTTGAATTGGATGAAGGAACTGTAGAAATGCTTGAAAATTATTTTTTAGGTTCTTTCAAGACTGAAGAAACATATCAGTTTTACAGCGATTCTTATTTGGTGAACAATCCTGTTTACAGCTCGGTTTCTGAAATTTTTGATGACAAAGCCAAATTTCTCTGGGAATCTGAAAATATCGCCAAACATCTTTTTGAAGCCGCCGAAAATCCAAGAGTTCAGGGCGGAGAATTGTTTGTTGTTTATTTTGAAGACGAAAGAGAAAGTGAAGAAAAAGTAGATAAAATTGGAATCTTTAAAACTGAAAAAAGAGATTCATATTTAAAAATATTTCCAAAAAACGAAACTTTTGAGCTTGAAAAGGATCAGGGAATCAGCTTGTCAAAAATTGATAAAGCCGCCTTGATCTACAACAGCAGTAAAGAAAGCGGATATGTACTTTCTGTGGTTGACAACAACAAAAACGGAGATATGTACTATTGGTTTGAAGATTTTCTGAAAGTAAAGCAACGTGACGACGAATATTTTCATACCCAGGAAGCTTTAATGGTTTACAAAGATTATATTACTAAGCAGCTTCCGCAGGAATTTGAAGTTTCAAAAGCAGATCAGGCAGATTTTTTGAATCAGTCGATTAATTTTTTCAAGGAAAAAGAAGAATTTAAGTTAGATGATTTTACAGCTGAGGTTTTAAAAGACGAGCATGTGATTGAAAGCTTTAATAATTACAAAACCGATTATGAGCAGGAAATGCAAATCAATATTGCAGAAGAATTTCCTATCAGCGAAGCGGCTGTCAAGAAAACGCAGCGTCATTTTAAAAGTATTATAAAGCTTGATAAAAACTTCCATATTTACATTCATGGTGACCGAAAAATGCTTGAACAGGGACAAGACGAAAAAGGAAAATATTATATGCTGTATTTTGATAAAGAAGTCTAAATTAATATGAAATTGATAATGATCGGTAATTGTTGAATTTTAATCTGTAAAATTCTTATAATCCTGAATTTTAGCAATTTATGTGTAATTTTGTTAATGAATCATTAAAGAAAGTCTAAAGTTTATTAATAATTGTTATTAAATTCATATTACCTACCACAAAGTGAATTATCATACGAAAAATGATTAACTTTGTTCACTTTAATAGTTATTATGAATTTTGTAGAATGTCATGAAGAGCCCATCCATATTCCGGGCTATATACAAAGTTTTGGTTATTTGATTGGCATTGATGCAGAATCTCATTCTATTACTTTTTTCAGTGAAAATATTATAAATATATTTGACATTGAAGCTTATGATGTTTTGTTTGGTAAGAAAATCACAGATTTTCCGAAGCTTTTTCAAAGCATTATCAGTTCCGATATTTTTGAATCTTTGGATCATCTTACACGAAGAGAAAATGAAACTTATTTTGACAAAATTTCTATAGGTGACAAAAAGTTTCACTTTTCAATTTTCAAAAACAACAACTGTATTTTCCTTGAATTTGAAGAAGTTTTAGAAAATCCTCATAAAAGAATAACTAATAAATACGACAATTTTTACATTATAGACAACGAGCAGGAAATCTGGAATCAGCTTCTTACAACACTGTGCAGTATTATCAGATATGATCGAATCATGGTTTATAAATTCATGAGTGACGGTTCCGGTAAAGTAATTGCGGAAAAAACCAACGAAAATCTAGAAAGTTATCTCGGTCTTCATTACCCCGAATCTGATATTCCCAGACAGGCCCGTGAACTGTACAAGAAAAAAAGGAAAAGAATTTTCAGCAATGTACATTCCGAACCTGTAAAATTAGTAAGCAGATCCAAAGAAGATATCGATCTCACTTTTGTGGCTTCACGTGCAATGTCGCCTATTCATGGGCAATACATTAAAAATTCGGGCGCCGCGTCAAGCTTCAGCATATCGATCATTATTGATGATGTACTTTGGGGTTTGGTAACGTGTCAGCATTCCGAACCTAAACATATTGATCTGGAAGACCGTGTGCAATCGGGTATTTTTACTGTTCTGGCCGCCAATGCTTATTCTTCTTTTAAGTATAAAAAAGAGCTGAAATATCGCGTTGATCTGAGTGTGAAAGCTTCACAATTAAAATCTGAATTCTTAAAGCATAATACATTATTTGAATCTCTTGTAGAAAATAAATCCGACATCAGGAATCTTCCTGAAGCAGACGGTTTGGCAGTTGTTTCCGAAAATTATATTGTGACAGACGGCATTACTCCGGATCAGGATATTATACAAAAAATCGTCAGTTGGGCAAAAAATAATACGGATGAAAATATATTCATAAGTCGAAGTTTTCTTAAAGATCACGGAGCAGAATTAGGACTTAATGAAAAAAGTGCCGGACTCATTATTTATTTTGTGGAAAGAGGCAAAAATGAAGTTTTGATTTGGTTTCGAAAAGAATTTGATGAGCACATCAACTGGGCCGGAAATCCTGAAAAGAAAATTGAAGTCTTTTCCCAGAATGGTGAAGAGAAGAAAATAGTTTCTCCCAGAACATCTTTTGAAGTATTTAAAGAAGAAATAAAAGGAATTTCAAAAAGATGGAACTCAACAAATGAAATTGCGGTACAAGCGATCCGCGATGTGATATTGGAAACTTCTCATAAACAGTATATTACAATCAAAAAGTTGAATGAGCAGCTGAAAAAAGTAAATGAAGAACTCGACAGTTTTTCTTACACAATTTCGCATGATTTAGGAACTCCGCTTACCGTCATGAAGCTGAATGCTCAAATGCTGATGAAGAGTCTTGCCGAAACTTCAGAAAAAAATAAATACAAAATAAACTCCATTATTGAAGAAATCGACGGAATGGCCGAAATGATGCATGATGTATTACAGCTGAGCCGTGCAAAACACAGCGAAATTCAGCTTGAAAATATTGAAACCAAGCACACAATCCAAAAAATTACAGAAAACGCTAAATTAACTTTTGAAAGCCCAAGAAGTGAGGTTATTATTAAAGAATGTCCTGCTGTTTTGGCAGATAAAACCATGCTGCATCAGGTTTTTCTTAACGTTATTAATAATGCTGTAAAATATTCGTCAAATCAGGAGCAGCCGAAAGTCGAAATAGAAGGCACGGAAGAAGGTGATGCTATTGTTTACAGAATTACAGACAACGGAATCGGAATTCCTGAAGAAGAAAAGCACAGAATGTTTAAGATTTTCAACAGGATGGACAATGCCAGAAAATTCAAAGGAAACGGCATCGGTCTTTCTATTGTTTACAGGATTATGAACAGGATCGGCGGAAGTGTAGATTATGAAAGCAGTAAAGAGGGAACTTGTTTTATTTTGACCTTTCAAAAACCTTAAATTTGTAAAAAATTAAGTATAAAAATGGTATCTGAATATTTAAAAAAATACACCGCCGAATTTCATGATGCAGCTGAAAAGCTATTCAATTCTGATAAAATTTTCAGCAAAACCTTCACTTTAGAAGATTATAAAAAAATCATCAATACCAATTATCTGATGCTTCTTCACAGTGAAAATAAAATATTCAACAGCCTTTCTGATAAATTTTCTGAAAGCCTTCAGTTGGACCAAAGAGTAAAGCTTCCGTTGATTGAAAAAGATCTGGAAAGCCTGGTTTTAGAAAACAAAACTGCCACACATAATCTTGAATTTGCCAACGAATTTGAAGCGTTGGGAGCAATGTATGTGATTGAAGGTTCTACTTTGGGTGGAAACGTTATTGCAAAACAGCTTTCGAAAACTGAAGGTTTTGAAGATGTGACATTCAACTTTTTTGGATGTTATCAGGAAAATACAGGATCGATGTGGAAGAACTTTAAAGAGGTTTTGGATACTGAAGTGACCGAAGAAAACTATAACGAAGTATTATCAGGAGCTAAAAAGTTATATACGTTTTTACTAAGCGTTAATTAATTTCCTTAAATAATAATTAAAATTCCCGAAAGATTGCTCAATTTTTCGGGAATTTGTACATTTGGGAAGCAAAAATTTAAGCTAAAAAAATAGTAACATTATGAAACTGTAAAGTTCCATAATACCAATAAAACAATAAATAAAAATATTATGAAAGTAACCGTAGTAGGTGCAGGTGCTGTAGGAGCAAGTTGTGCAGAATACATCGCAATGAAAGACTTCTGTTCAGAAGTAGTTTTAGTGGATATCAAAGAAGGTTTTGCTGAAGGAAAAGCAATGGACTTGATGCAGACTGCATCTTTGAACGGATTTGATACAAAAATTACCGGTACAACAGGAGATTACAGCAAAACAGCAGGTTCTCATGTAGCAGTTATCACTTCTGGTATCCCAAGAAAACCGGGAATGACCAGAGAAGAATTAATCGGTATCAATGCGGGAATCGTAAAAGAAGTTACTGAAAATTTAGTAAAAAATTCTCCTGAAGTAATCATCATCGTGGTTTCTAACCCAATGGATACTATGGCTTATTTGGTACACAAAACTTCAGGTCTTCCTAAGCACAAAATCATCGGTATGGGTGGTGCTTTAGATTCTGCAAGATTCAAATACAGATTGGCTGAAGCTTTAGAAGCTCCAATCTCTGATGTTGACGGTATGGTAATCGCTGCTCACAGTGATACAGGAATGCTTCCTTTGTTGAGCAAAGCGACAAGAAACGGAGTTCCTGTAACTGAGTTCCTTGACGAACCAAAACAAAAATATGTAATTGAAGAAACTAAAGTTGGTGGTGCTACATTAACTAAATTATTGGGTACTTCAGCTTGGTATGCACCGGGTGCGGCAGTTTCTGTAATGGTTCAGGCTATCGCTTGTGACCAAAAGAAAATGATTCCTTGTTCATTAATGCTTGACGGAGAATATGGCGAAAGCGATATCTGCTTAGGTGTTCCTGCAATCATCGGGAAAAACGGTGTTGAAAAAATCGTAAATGTTTCTTTAACAGAAGAAGAGAAAACAAAGTTTGCTGAAGCTGCAAAAGCGGTAAGAGAAGTAAACGGTGATTTGAAGTTTTAATTTCAAAACAGTATAATTAAAGCCGCGCCCTTCGGGCGCGGCTTTTTTGTATATATATATCCATTATTTTACAATAGCCATTACCTGACAACTAAGTAGTCATAGCCGCTTCGTAAGACCCGATAGGGGGTTAGGCAAGGGGGTATAGCCCCTTGACTAAGGGGTTGTACCCTGTTTGAGAACCACCTTTAGGCACTTAGGCAACGGGATAAAGGCTCTTTACTAAGGTCTGTAGCCGGTTCGTAAGACCCCACTGGGGGGTTAGGTAAGGGCGTGTAGCCCCTTTATCAAGGGGTTGTACCTGCTAAAGAACCACCTTAAGGCTGTTCTTTAATGGCTTCGGGTACTTAGGTAACGGGATGTAGACCCTTAATCAACCACCCAAAGGCTCAAATAATGATTTTAATTTGCATGTTTTTAAATGAACCTGTTACTAGTCCCATATTCACCATTGTGGCGGTCAGGTTTTTTCAGTTTTGATTTTCGACGACTTGATTTAGTTTTAGACGGTATTAATTATTTATACAAGTCAAGATCAAGAAAATTATTGTTTCTTGCTAGATTTTTCTTTGCCTTTTCTGTTCCTGCTTTTTTAAAAGCATTTGCATCTATTTCATTTCCGTTTTCGTCATAGGATCTAAAATTAGTAATCTGTGGATTCATCAATAAAAACTGTTCATTTGAACTCATCGGATTTTTCCTGAAGTCATTCCATTTTTTATTAAACTGTTTCCTGCTTACCTCATAAATCTTCAATAAATGAAATGGTTTAATAACGGAAGTTCCCTCATTGGTTTTATAATTGGCGATAAGCAGAAAAGAGTGATGCTTTCTAGAATCTTCAATAGCAACAATTAAACCCGGAAGTTTCCTGAATAAATGCGGACCGTCCTGAAATGGCAATTCTGTAGTAAACCAAGCCGTCCATTCTCTGTCGCCAAATTTTACAATCGCTTTCTGACAATTATAATTCTGAATCTTTTTTGTTTCATTGATGAGTTCCCAGTTCAAATCTGTTTCATCGATTACTTTGTAAGATTCCATTCCGATGAATTCTGTTGAGTAGTTTTTGATATTATTTTTATTTTTCCAAACCAGAGAACGTATATTCCCTGGCAAAAGATCGGTTCCGATTTTTCCATTACCTTTTTGTGAAGATTTTAGAATTGCAGAGTCTCTTTTCGCTTTCATTTCGCTCAGAAACTCGGAATGATCTTTAAAAATAGTAAGACGCATATTTTCTGTTAAAACACTGTCAACTTTTGTAGAATCGGGAACATATTTGTATTCATAAATAAATCTGTGATTCTGCGCACTAAATTTTGAAACGATAACGAAAAACAGGATTGTGAAAAATTTATTCATTTACATTTGATATATCAATCAAATCTACAAAATTGATTGAATAACTCTGTTTGTTTCTAAAACCAATCTGTTACCAATTCCATATTCACCATTGCGCCGGTAAGGTTTCCGGTCATTACGGCATTCGCAACAGAGCGCATCATAGAAGAATTATCTCCGCAGACGAACAATCCGGGAATATTTGTCTTTTGGAAATGATCCATTTTGATGTGACCTGTTTCAATTAATTCGCAGCCCAATTTTTCAGGAATATCAGAATGCTGCTTAAAAGGTAACGCCGCATACACCGCATCAAAATCTATTTTCTGTCCATCTGCCAATAAGAGGTTTTTGATATATCCGTTGTCGTGATTTAATTCTGTAATTTCTGTTTCTATGATTTCAATGTTATGATTTTTAAGTTTTTCCAGCTGTTCTTCATTGAAATTGGCTTTTCCTCTAGTAAATATAGTCACATCATCGGTGAGATTTTTTACCAGCGATGCAATATGAAGGGCCTTGTCTTCATTGGCGATAATTCCTGTTTTTTTATCTCGATATTCATAGCCGTGACAATACGGGCAGTGAATTAAAGAAATTCCCCAACATTCTGCAAAACCTTTGATTGGTGGGATTTCATCTACAACTCCGGTGGCGAAGATCAGCTTTTTGCTTTCAAATGTTTCACCATTTTCGGTTGTAATTTCAAATCCTGTATCTGTTTTATTTCCTTTTATGGCTTTTCCTTCGTGAAAGCTTATGGTTTCGTACTTCTCAACCTGCTCTCTTGCAACTGTCGAAATTTCTTTTGGGCTTTTTCCATCCTGTGTCAGGAAATTATGCGAATGCGGTGTTGTAAGGTTACAAGGTTTTCCGCTGTCTATAACAAGGGTTTTTCGTAAAGATCTTCCTAAAGCCATTGCAGCCGAAAGCCCGGCATAGCTGCCTCCGACAATGATTACTTCAAATTTATTTTCAGCCATGATTATTGATTATATTTGAATATGAATAAATTAAGTTCAGTTTTGCTGCAAAATTTACAGCCAATTGTTTGCCAAATGTAATACATTTATTTATTATTGCAAATAAGTCGCATTAAATAAAATGAAAAGAAGAAATACACCAACAAAAGAAGCTGTTTTAGCATTGCTTACGACCGCCGGAAAAGCAATGAGTCAGGATGCAATAGAAAAAAAGATTGATGTTACGATAGATCGGGCAACGATTTACCGTGTTCTTCATCGTTTTTGCGAAGACGGAATTCTTCACAAAATTGTAGCAGAAGACGGAAAACAATACTTTGCGGTCTGTATCAATTGTGAAGAAAAAAGTATGGCTGCTCATCATTTTCATTTTCAATGTACGAGCTGCGAAACGATAGAATGTTTGTCTACGCCGGTTCAGTTTTCACTGCCGAAAGGTTATGATGTACAAAGTGTGAATTGTATTTTGACGGGTGTTTGTAAGGATTGCAGTTAATCTTATTAATTTAAAGAAAACTTCACATACCAAAACTTTTAAAACCCGTAAATTTGTAGTCATTTAAAAAAAATTATTCAAATGCTAAGGAAAATTACGATTGCTGCGGTTACTTTTATGTCTTTAATGACTGTCAATGCTCAGAAAAACAAAAAATCACAGGTAGAAAGGCCAAAATTAGTTGTTGGTCTGGTGATCGATCAGATGAGGTGGGATTATCTTTATCGTTTTTACGATAAATACGAAAATGATGGGTTCAAGAGACTGCTGAATACAGGTTTTTCTTTTAATAATGTAATGATTCCTTACGTTCCGACGGTAACTGCAATAGGACATACAACTATTTATACAGGTTCTGTACCTTCGATTCACGGGATTGCAGGAAATGACTGGACAGATAAAAAAACAGGTAAAAATGTATATTGCACCGAAGATGCGGAAGTAAAAGGTGTCGGAGCAAGCAACGATAAAATAGGAGGCCATTCTCCTAAAAATCTTTGGAGCACAACAATTACCGATCAATTGAGAATGGCAAGCAATTTTGAGTCTAAAGTAGTTGGTGTTTCTTTGAAAGACAGAGCATCTATTTTGCCGGCCGGTCACAATCCGACAGGTGTATTCTGGTTCGATGAAAACACAGGAAATTTTGTGACAAGTTCTTATTATATGAAAAGTTTACCAAACTGGGTAAACAAATTCAATGACCAAAAACTAGCGGAAAAGTTGGTTGCAAACGGCTGGAATACTCTACTTCCCATCCAAGAATATACCGAAAGCACAAGAGATGATGTGCCTTGGGAAAAGCTTTTGGGAACTGCCACAAAGCCTACATTTCCTTATAATAATCTTGCTGCCGATTATGCTGTAAATAAAGGTGTTTTAAGAACGACACCTTTCGGAAATACTTATACTTTAAAATTTGCTGAAGCAGCCATTGACGGTTACCAATTGGGTGAAGACCAAATCACAGATTTTCTTGCCATCAATGTGGCATCTACAGATTATGTAGGGCATGCTTTTGGTCCTAATGCGATCGAAGTTGAAGATACTTATCTGCGACTTGATCTTGAATTGGCAGATTTCTTCAAAATGCTTGATAAAAAAATAGGCAAAGACAATTATCTTGTTTTTCTTTCTGCAGACCACGGCGGCGCACATGCTGAAGGTTATATGAAAGAAAATAAAATGATGACAGGCTTTTTTGATGATGGTTTAGAAAAAAATTTAGGTGTTGAACTTGAAACCAGATATGCGGCAAGCAAACTGATCTTGGGAATTGATAATTATCAGATTTATCTGAATCATCAACTTATTGACGAGAAAAAGCTTGATGAAGAAGATATCAAAAAAAATATTATTGCGAGCTTAAATAAAGATCCACGCGTTTTGTATGCGGTTGATCTAAAAGAAGTGGCTGAATCTCCAATTCCGGAACCGATAAAATCAAGAGTAATAAACGGATACAACTGGCAGAGAAGTGGTGATATTCAGATTATTTCTCACGATGGGATGCTTCCGAATTACGCTAAAAAAGGAACGACACACAGTGTTTGGAATTCGTACGACGCTCATATTCCTTTAATTTTTATGGGCTGGAAAGTTTCAAAAGGTGAAAGCAATGCTCCACATTTTATGACGGATATAGCTCCAACGCTCGCTCAATTTTTAAGAATTGAAAATCCAAGCGGAAACGTAGGACAACCTTTGATGGAAGTTTTAGGAAAATAATTTGAAATATTAAAACCCCCGCAAATCAGTTTGCGGGGTAATTTGTAATTAAATTTCTTCTTCGCTGTTTTCTTCGTTTTCATCACCATATTGTTCAAGATAATAAGTGAAAGTGAAATCTTCCACATTGTCTTCTGCATCTTCAAGAGTCGTCAGTAAATCTTCAAAAATTTCCAGCTGATCGACGCTCATATTTACAAATTCGATGTGAAGCGGCATTTCAAGTTCGCCGGAGATCACATCATAAAGTGCATCCAGATTATCTCCAAAATGATCAGGAAGCGTCAATTTTTCCTTTAGCTGAGTATAAAAATCTTCATAATCTCCGAGATCTGTAAAATCGATGTATATTGTTTTCATATTTATTTTAATAGTTTATTTTTGTCATTGCGAGGAGCGTAGCGACGAAGCAATCTCAATAAGGACTCATTATATCTTTAATATCTTCTGTTAAATCTTTCCATTCAGGATTCATTGATAAAATTAAATCTAATTTTTTCTGTCGCGAACCTGCTTTTATTTGTTTTTCTCTAAAAATCGCATCTCCTATTTCTTGAAAAGCTTCCCAATACACTAATTTATTGATGTTATATTTCGAGGTAAAACTTCGTTCAAAATATTTTTCTTTATGTTATTGGATTCTTTTGGGTAAGTTTGAAGTTACTCCTGTGTAAAGTACAGTATTGTTTTTATTAGTCATTATATAAACAAAACCTACTTTCATTAATTATTATTTTTATAGATTGCTTCGTTGCTTTCGCTACTCGCAATGACAAATTTATTGTTTTTCAAAGCTTTTATAATGATTTTTGGTTAAATAAACGTCGCCATCTTCTGTAAAAACAATTCGGTCTGCGGTTCTGTTTCCACAATTATAATTTACATCGGCTTCAAAATATTTTTTATTTGCGGGAAGCTTCTTTTCACGATTGCTGAAGTGATCTCCGCCAATTGCTTTTCCGGGCAAAATTTCGCATAGATTTCCTTTGGAAGGATTCCAACCTTGTTTTTTAGCTTCGTTTTTTGTGATGTAAAAACCTGGAAGATGATGATTCTGCTTTACAAAAGAAATGATTTTTTTCTCTTCTGTAATCGAATAGATTTCGCTGCTGTTTCCGGCTGTGCTTGCTTTTTTTGTTTCAAGATTATTCTGAGGTTTTTCTTCTTTATCAGCGATAAAATGATTGTAAGTATACATAACAGTAATTCCGAAAAGAAGCCCGATGCAACCGAAAAAAAACAGTCGTATTTTGTTATTCATAGATTTGTAGGTAAATAATGTAGGTTTTTAGGTTGTTGAAATTACAGATTTTAAAATTAAATTTAAGATTCACTCATAATTTATAACTCACAACTTATAACTAATTTCTCCATTCTTCAGGAATATCACAAACCGGAATAGGATTTATTTTGTGTTGAGCAGCTTTATGCATTCTGTCGAAAATTAAAAATACTTCTTTATCGCGTCCTTCATATTGATCTGCAGTTTTTGTTCCGTATTCTTTCTGAATTTTTTCAAGTTCGGGATATGTTGCGCCAATTTGCTGTTCATCGGTTCTGTCGACATCCCAAAGACCGTCTGTAGGAATCGCTTCCTGAATGCTTTTAACTAAATTTAAGCCTTTTGCAAGCGCATAAACTTCTGTTTTATAAAGATCGGCAATAGGCGAAACATCTACACCGCCATCGCCGTATTTGGTATAAAAACCGATGCCGAAATCTTCCACTTTATTGCCGGTCCCGCAAACCAGAAGTCCGTTGATTTGGCCGTAATAATATAACGTAAGCATTCTTAAACGGGCTCTTGTATTGGCAAAAGCCAGCTTTTCGTTTGGATAAAGATCATCATGTACGTCAAATGTTTTATGCAGTTCTTCGAAAGCCGGAGTCAGATTCACAGACATTGTTTCCACATTCGGAAATCTTGATTTCAGATCATTCATATGTTTCCAAGCGCGGTTTACCTGATCTTCTTTTTGGCGTATAGGCATTTCGATCAGTAAAGTTTTTAAGCCCGTCATTGCTGCCAAAGTAGAAACAACTCCCGAATCTACGCCTCCCGAAACTCCAACTACATAACCGTTTACTTTTGCTTTTTCGGCATATTCTTTTAGCCAGTTTACAATATGATCTGTTATTTTTTGTGTTTGCATTATTGATGTTTTTAATTTATTTTAAAATCTTCTTTTTTTAATTCATACCAAAAACAAATTCCGTCCGGTTCAGTAAATTCACTTGTTTTTTTGAAACCGAGCTTTATTAAGATATGGTTTGAAGCCAGATTTTCAGAATGAGCATATGCATAAATTATTTCGGCTTTCAAATCATTAAAACCATAATCCAAAGACGCTTTTCCCGATTCTGTAGCGTAACCTTTTCCCCATGTTTCAGGTAAAAAACGGTAGCCAAGTTCATAGAAATTTTGATATCCATTTACTATTGAAGTATTTAGCTTTAGTCCGCTCCAGCCAACAAGAAGCCTGCTTTCTTTTTCGATAACGGCAAGTCTTCCAACACCGTTGTCTTTATATTGCTGCATGACCATTTTTACCACTTCTTTCGATTCTTCAAGTTTAGAAAGTGTTGGCATTCCGATATATCTCATGACTTCAGGATTAGAATCGAGAAGAAACATACGTTCTGCATCACTTTCTTCCAATTTTCTGAGAATGAGTCTTTCGGTTTCAAATATCATCTTGACTTTTGAATTTTCATTTAAACAGGTTTAAGCTACAAAATATTCCATTTTCAGCAAGAGTTTGTATTTATATTCCTTATTTTTGTATACTTAAATTTGATGTAAAAATAATGAAGATTTTTAGAATTGCAGCACTTTCATGTCTTTTAGTTTTGAGTTTAAATTCTTGCAAGAAAGATCAGGAAACTCAATGGAAAGTTGAAATAAAAAACCCTGCCCAAAAGGTAGAAATTACCGATATATCTAAAGAATTTTACGATCACAATCTTCCTTTAGAGCAATTCACGCAAAAATTTCCATGGTTTCAGGGTACAGTTCCGGACGAAGATTTTGCTAAAAGAAGAGCCGATGCAGATGAAATAAAAATTTATAAGGAAGCAGTATCAAAAATCGATCAGAAGAAATTGCAGAGTGATCTTCAGGATCTGTTTTCTCACATCAAATATTATTTTCCACAATTCAAAAGTCCGAAGGTGTATTTTTTTTCATCGGCTTTACAGATGATACAGGAACCTCTTCTTTATAATGAAGAAATAAATTTTCTGTTTATAGATATTTCAGGTTTTATGGGAGATAAAAACCCGAATTATAAAGGTTTAGAGCTTTATTTTCAGAAATCCATGAATCCGAATAATATTGTTCCAAAGATATCCAGAATGTTTGCTGAAAACATTGTTCCTTACACAGGAAACAGCCAGAAATTTATCGATCTGATGATTTATAATGGTAAAATTATGATTTTGCAGGATGCTTTTTTGCCCGAAACTCCTGATTATCTGAAAATGGATTACACCAAACAGCAATACGATTGGGCTTTAGCCAATGAAGCTAATATTTACAATTATTTTGTTGAAAACAATCTGATTTTCGGAGATGATCACAGATTGGCAGAGCGTTTTCTTGCGCCGGGACCGTTTTCAAAATTCTATACGGAAATCGACAACAGTTCGTCACCAATGGTTGGTGTTTTTACAGGATGGCAGATTTGCAGAGAATATTTTAAAGAAAAACCTGAAACAAAATTAGTTGATTTCCTGAAAAAAGATGCCACAGAAATATTTAATCAGGCTGGTTATAAACCAAAATTAGAACAATAATAAAGTTTAGAAAAATAGAAAAAATGAGAAAGACTCAAATAACGATAGATGTAGAGCTGGATGAAAATCACATCCCGGAAATGATCACCTGGAACGCAGAAGATGGCGGAATCGAAAAAGAAGAAACCAAAGCAACCATGATTTCTGTTTGGGATGATAAAACAATGGAAGCTTTAAGAATTGATCTTTGGACGAAAGAAATGCCTGTTGATCAGATGAAAATGTTTATTCATCAGATTTTGGTTTCTCTTGGAAATACTTATCAGAGAGCAACAGGTGAAGAAGATGTGGCTCAATGGATGGAGCAGATCGCAGAAGAATTTGCAGTAAAATCTGCTATAAAAATGTAAAATCAATTTGAGAATTGAACATTTCGTAAAAATTTCAAGTTTTCAAATTACTTAATTTATATAGATTATGAATTTTAATACAAAAGTAATACACGGAGGCCAACATCACGAATCTGCAACGGGTTCTGTAAATGTACCTGTTTTTTTAACATCAACTTTCGCACAGAAAAGTCCGGGAGTTCATTCAGGATACGAATATTCAAGAGCGGCAAACCCTACAAGACAGGCTTTGGAAGACTCTTTAGCAAGCATTGAAAACGGAGCAAGAGGTTTAGCTTTCGGTTCTGGTTTGGCTGCAATCGACTGTGTTTTAAAATTATTAAATCCCGGTGATGAAGTAATTGCAGTGGACGATTTGTACGGTGGAACCTACAGAATGTTTACCAGACTTTTTGAAAAATATCAGTTGAAGTTTACCTTCGTGAATTTTGATGATGCTTCAAAAATTGCAGACGTTATTACAGATAAAACTAAATTAATCTGGGTTGAAACACCAACCAATCCGTTGATGAAATTGGTGGATATCAAAGCGGTTGTGGAAATTGCAAAAGGAAAAGATATCTTGGTTGCGGTTGATAATACTTTTGCAACGCCTTATCTTCAAAGACCGATTGATTTGGGAGCAGATATTGTAATGCATTCTGCAACGAAATATTTAGGCGGGCATTCTGATGTAATTGCCGGAGCTCTAATTGCAAAAGATGCTGAATTAGGCGAAAAACTGCATTTCATTCAATTTGCAAGTGGCGGAATTTTAGGACCTCACGATTCTTATTTGGTTTTGAGAGGAATTAAAACTTTAGCTTTAAGAGTTCAAAGACATTCTGAAAACGGAATGGCGGTTGCAAAATATCTTGAATCTCATCCTGCAGTTGATAAAGTGATTTATCCGGGACTGGAATCCCACCCGCAATTCGAGCTGGCAAAGTCCCAAATGAAAGATTTTGGCGGAATGGTTTCTTTCACCTTCAAATCCGGTAAAAAAGAAGATGCCATTAAGTTTTTAGAAAAAGTAAAAGTTTTCACTTTGGCAGAATCTCTTGGTGGCGTAGAATCTTTGGCCAATCATCCAGCTTTGATGACTCACGCTTCGATTCCTGCTGAAAAACGTGCAGAATTGGGTATTACCGATGATTTGGTTCGTTTAAGTGTCGGAATCGAAGATGCGGAAGACCTAATCGCAGATTTGGAAAGAGCATTTTCTTAAAAATTAAATTCTGAATATTAAATTTGTCATTCTGAATGAAGCGAAGCGTAGTGAAGAACCTACATATTTAAAAAGAGATTCTTCCTCGTCAGAGTTACAAAATGCTAGAAAATAATTATTAGATAAATCATAATGAGAAAGATTCAGATTTTTATTGTTTTAATTTTAAGTCAATTTGTATATTCTCAGGTTAAGGAAACTGATGAATTGTATAAAACGGCTAAAAAATTAGATAGTTTGATATTCGATATCGGATTCAATAAATGTGATCATACTCATTATGATTCTATTATAAGCGAAGATCTTGAGTTTTATCATGACGTTGGAGGAGCTACTTTAGGTAAGCAAGCGTTTATTACATCTGCTAAAAATAATATTTGCGGTTCTCCGAATAAGTTGAAACGTGAATTGGTTGCAAACAGCATGAAAGTGTATCCATTATATAAAGATAAAACTCTTTATGGATTGATACAGGAAGGGAATCACGATTTCTTTTTCTTTGAAGATAAAGTATGGAAAAAAGGAGGAAGAGCCAAATTCACGCATCTCTGGATTCTTGAAAATAAGCAATGGAAGCTTAAACGTGTTTTAAGTTATGATCATCAGTAAATTAATATGAACAATACAAGAAAAGCTACAATTCAGGATTTACCCCAATTGGCTGAATTATTCGATCAATACAGAACTTTTTATCATAAAAATTCCGACATTCCTGCTGCTGAAAATTTTCTAAAAGAAAGAATTGAAAACAAAGATTCCGAAATTTTTGTTGCCGAAAGTGAAGGTAAATTAGTTGGTTTTGTTCAATTGTATCCTTTGTTTTCCTCAACAAGAATGAAGCATTATTGGTTGTTGAATGATCTTTATGTCAACGAAAATTATAGAGGAAAAGGCTTTTCAAAAAAATTAATTGAAGAAGCAAAAGAATTGGCGAAATCTTCGAGAGCCAGCGGAATTTTATTAGAAACAGGAAAATCCAACGACATTGGAAATCAATTATATCCAGCCTGCGGTTTTGAATTGTACGATTCCGTCAACTTCTACGAATGGACGAATAAAGAATCGTGAATTTTAGCAAACTCAAAATTAATAACTTATAATTAAACATGACTGATTTTCAAAAATATACCCAAAGATATTTAGACAATATTCCATCCGAAAAATGGTTGGAAGAATTAAAGAAATCGGGAGAAAAAACGATCGAAATCTATTCAAATCTTTCGGAAAACCAATCTCATTTTGCTTATGATAAAGGAAAATGGACTTTAAAAGAATTACTTCTGCATTTATCGGATACAGAAAGAATTTTCCAGTATCGTATTTTGGCTTTTGCAAGAGGTGAAAAGAACGAATTGCCCGGCTTTGATGAAGAATTGTATGCTCAAAATTCTTTTGCCAACGAAAGAAATGTAGAATCATTATTGGAAGAATTTAAACTGGTAAGAAAGTCTTCTCAGATTTTATTGGAAACATTAAATTTATCAGTTTTAAATAATATAGGAACTGCCAACGGAAACCAAATTTCTGTTGAAACAATCGGAAAGCTGATCGTTGGTCACAATTATCATCATTTGAATATTATTGAGGAAAGATATTTACCGAAGTTGTGATGCAATCAAAAACAAATATTGTAATTATAATCAGTTCGATGATTTTTTTAATATCACTTACTCAGGATTGTATGATTTATCAATATTTTAGAGAAATTAATTACTCATCATATTCTGCTTTAGTGTTTGGCGGGGTTCATTTTATAGCTGGAGGATTTTTGGAAGGTCTCATTTGGCTAGCTAATCCCTTATTGTTTTTTGGATTGTTTTTATTGTTTAAAAAGAATTCCAATGCTTTATTTCCTTTGGTTATATCTTCTTTTCTAGCACTGATATTTTTGTGTTTTGAAAATCTTACAATGACAAAAAGCGGTCGCCTAGCCTCAATAATTGAACTAAAGTCAGGCTACTTTTTATGGTTATTTTCAATTTTATTTGCAACTTTTTATTCGATATTTATACAAATTAAACAATGGAAAACATCATACAAATACTAAAATCAGGCGGAACGATTCTTTACCCAACAGACACAATTTGGGGAATCGGCTGTGACGCGACAAATATTGAAGCAATCAACAAGATTTTCGATATCAAAAAGCGTGAAAAAAACAAATCCATGATTATTTTGGTGGAAACTGAAAAAAGATTGCAGGATTTGGTTGATGTTCCGGAAATGGCGTGGGAAATCATTGACTTAAGTGAAAAACCAGTTACAATCGTTTACGAAAACCCAAAAGGATTGCCGAAAGAGCTTCTTGCAGAAGATGGAAGCATCGGAATTCGTTTGGTGAAAAATGATTTCTGTAAAAAATTAATCACGAAATTAAATAAACCTTTGGTTTCAACTTCAGCCAATTTCAGCGGTGACAAAAGTCCTTTGAAATTTTCTGATATTTCAAAAGAGATTATTGATTTGGTAGATTTTGCCGTGGAAGAAGACAGAGAAAAAGTTTCACAATATTCAGGTTCTTCAGTGATAAAAATATGGAATGACAACAGAATAAAAGTTCTGAGAGAATAAAAGTTCAGAATTAATTATCTTTGCAAAATCATTTAACCATTAAGGCATTAAGAATATTGAGTCATAACTTGATAAACTTAATTCTTTAGTGGTTTTAAATTAGATAAATGATTTTAATACTATATTTTGTAGGTTTAAAGTCTATTATCTGAAATCTAAAATTAGCATCTATAAAAATGTTCATCAATCTTAATCAAAATAAAAATCTAAAGCTTTTCAAAATCATTTCTGAAGTCGCTTCTCAAAGCAATCAGTCCGTTTATATTGTTGGCGGCTATGTTCGCGATTTATTAATGAAAAGAAAAGCGTCGACAGATATTGATTTTGTGACCGAACAAAGCGGAATCGAGCTTGCCGAAAAAGTAGGTAAAGAAATTGATCCGAAAATGAAAGTTTCTGTTTTCAAAACGTATGGAACGGCAATGATCAGGTATAAAGATCTTGAGCTTGAGTTTGTTGGAGCCAGAAAAGAAAGCTATACAGAAAACAGCCGCAAGCCTGAAGTGGAAGGCGGATCAATTGAAGACGATCAAAAAAGAAGAGATTTTACCATCAATGCGATGGCAATTTCTTTAAATAAAGATAATTTCGGGGAATTAATTGATCCTTTTAATGGAATTGACGACCTGGAAAAAGGAATTCTGAAAACACCTTTAGAGCCTGCTCAAACCTATTCCGACGATCCGTTGAGAATGATGAGAGCGGTGCGTTTTGCTTCGACTTTAAATTTTAAGATTGAAGAAAAATCATTAAATGCTATTAAAAAGGAAGCAGAAAGAATTAAAATTGTTTCGATGGAAAGAATTATGGTCGAATTCAATAAAATCATGCTTTCCGAAAAACCGTCTATCGGATTGAGATTGATGGAAGAAACCGGTTTAATGAAATTGATTATTCCTGAATTGATCGAGCTGAAGGGAATAGAAGAAGTTGAAGGACAAACCCATAAAGATAATTTTTATCATACTTTGGAAGTTGTTGATAATATTTCTGAAAACACAGATAATCTTTGGCTTCGTTGGTCGGCTTTGCTTCATGATATCGGAAAAGCTCCGACAAAAAAGTTCGTTGAAGGAACGGGCTGGACTTTCCACGGACATGAGTTTTTAGGTTCAAAAATGACAAAAAATATTTTCCAGAAACTGAAGTTGCCTTTAGGTCCGGATATGAAATATGTTCAGAAAATGGTAAAGCTTTCTTCACGTCCGATTGCTTTGATTACGGATGACGCTTCAGATTCTGCATTGAGAAGATTGTTATTTGATGCTGGCGAAGATCTGGAAGATTTGTTCACGCTTTGTAAAGCAGATATTACGACCAAAAACTCAAAAAAACAGGATAAATTCAAGAAAAATTTTGAATATGTTGCTGTTAAAATAAAAGAAGTTGAAGAAAAAGATCAGGTAAGAAATTTTCAGCCACCAATTTCCGGGGAAGAAATCATGCAAATGTTTAACCTGAAACCCGGAAGAGAAATTGGTATTTTAAAAGAAAAAGTAAAGGAGGCTATTTTGGAAGGTGAAATTCCTAATGAAAAAAAAGAAGCTAGAAAATTTGTAATTGGCGAAGCAGAAAAGTTAGGTTTGTCGCTATAAATTAATAGGTAAATAAAAAATTCGGGCGGTTTCTTTGAAACCGCCCGAATTTTATGTAATGAACTAATTTTTAGTTTTTATAAAAACCATTGGTTCCAATTCCCGCATTGAAAGTCGTCAAAAGCAAACCGTTTGAAGCATTGTAAACATTTACTTTGCTTGGTCCCGTAAAGCTGGCGTCAGAAACGAAAATTCTACCGTCAATAACATTGAATCCGTACGCATTTCCTGTTGATGTTACAAGCGGATTTGTCGGCACTGTTGTAGAAGTCAAATTCATTGAATAAATTTTGTTGGTATTGTCATTAAAATAAAACTTATTCGAATCGATTCTCAGTTTTTGTGCCTTTGTAATTCCTGTAAGTGTAGTTGTCGTAAACGTTCCGGCTGAAGAATTGATCTTATAAATATAAGAATTTGTGTTTCCTGAAGCAAGCACGTACGCATCACCGTTATAAGAAATCAGATCTCTGATGATTCCGTTGCTTGGAAGTGTAATTTCTAATTTTGACATATTTGAAGGTGTCACAATAGTCACGGTGTGACCGGTTGGCAATTCCTCGAAATTTGGAGCTGGGCCATAAGTAACACCATCCGTTTGAACAATAATTTTTCCACCAGCTTCTACAACTTTTTCGGCTGTTCTGGGAAAGCTTACATTTGAAACATAAGAATTGTCTGCAACGTTGTAAGCATTTAATTGAATAACATTTCCGAAATTGTTATTTGTCACGAAATACTGATTTCCTGAAAATGCAATATATCGCGGATTTACAAGGTTTGTAGTTACCGTAGCCTGCTTTTTAAAAGTTACACGATCTACAACCTGAATTGCGTTTGAGTTGTTCAGCACAAGATAAGCTTTGCTTCCATTGAAAGCCATTGTCTGAAGCACATCGCCTAAGTTTTCATTATTGTTTGCTTTGTAAATATCATTCTGCAAAAAATTTAAATCTTGTGTTACAAAACTTACTTCTGCGTCAGGCTTATTAAAGCTTCCTTCATTGGTGATGAAGTATCCGTTTTCGTAAGTAATAGGCTCTAAAGTCTGTTCAAAATCAGATGTACAAGAAACGTTAAAAAGTAAAATGAATGCAAAAATAAGCTGCAAAAATCTAGTTATTTTCATAATATATTAAAGTTAAAAATTTATAGATGCTGTTATACTGTAATTTCTTTTTGGCAAAGGATAATAAGCCACCGTTTTATAAACAGTATCGGTGATATTGTTCACCTTTATGCCTACAATATATTTCTTTAAAAGTGTGGCAGAAACTCCTGCATTTAAAACAAAATAGGGATATAAAGCGTATTTCCTGCTTTCGTCAGAAGTCGTATAAGTCAATCCGTTGAACATTCCCTGTGCATAAACCTTCAAAAATTTATATTGATAATCTGCATTGCCAAAAACTTTATGCAAAGGAACGTATGTCAGTTGCTTTTGTGTTTCTAAATCTGTTGATTTGGTATAAATATAACCTGCATTCAGCTTAATGAAATGTTGATTAAACTGTTTTTCGTAAGTCAATTGTGATTCCAGTCCGTAAGATTCAACTTTGTTGGTGTTGAATGGCGACCAATAACCCAAACCTGTATCCAGCCAGCGGATCATGTCATTGATACGAATATAATACGGACTTATCGTCAGTTTAAAATCTCCGGCTTTAAACTCATGATTCATGTCCGCTTGAATCGAATTTTCGGGCTTCAGATCAGGATTTCCTCCCGGTTGCCAATACAAATCGTTAAATGAAGGAAACCTGTAGTTTTTAGAGAAATTTAAATTAAAATTATACCAATTGGTGGCTTGCCATTTTCCCGAAAAAGAATATAAAACCGGCGAGCTGAAACCCTCCACAAAATCTTTCTTTATTCCCGCTTCAAAACGTAGGTTTAGTGTTGTAAAATATCGTAATAAACCCGCAACAGAACCTACATTTCTGTTTACATTTCCAATTCCGGAAGTTCCTACGCCTTCACCTTGATTTTGCTGAAATTCTCCAATGATATTCACATTCCATTTCGGACTGATAAAATAATTAAAGTCGTTTTTTAGGATATAATTTTTATTAATTCCACCGCTGTTATAAGTTCCAAAATATTGAAAATTATCTTCTGTGTAAGCTGCTTTTAAGCTGTTTGAAAGTTTGCTTTTGTTGATATCCCAAGAGATCAGACTCCTTAAAGTCTGCGCTTCATATCTGCTTTTATTTCCGTTTTCTGTAAAAATAGGATAGTTTTGAGTCGCATCATAAAATTGACTTTGCCACGAAATTGTCTGGTTTTTTGCAATCTTATAAGAAATCCCGACATTATAAGTTGTATTGTGATATTTTCCGTTTCTGTTGATATAATTTTCCTCCGGAACTTCATAATCATTCTGACTGATCAGATAATTCCCGGAAACTTTAAAACTGAACTTATCATTGCTGAAAGAAGCTTTCAGAAAATTATTAAATGTGCCGAAAGAAGCAATTTCAGAATTAAAAGTTCCGCTGAAACCTTTATTGAAGCTTAAATCATTATTTAAATGAATACTTCCTCCAATTGCGCCGCTTCCGTAAATTACACTTCCTCCGCCCGATTTTATTTCCATCTGGTCATATCCGAAAAGAGCAATATTATTCACATCGCCTTGTCCCAAAAACTGGGAATTGATATTGATGCCGTTCCAGGTAAAAGCCGTTTGCTGAGCGGTTGTTCCCCGAAATGAAGGTGAGGAAACAGCACCACGACCATTTTCTTTAATGTAAACGGGAGATTGAAACCGTAAAACTTCAGAAAGATTAGATGAATTTTTTTGAATATCAGCGGGAGCCAGCGTAGTGACTTTATGAAAAAGTTTTACCTTATTCATTTGATTATCAAAAATATATACAGTGTCAATACTTTTTTCCTGTCCAAAGCACAAAGAAAAATTGAATGACACAAAAAGCAAAGCCGAAAATCTTTTTATATCCATATTATTTTTACTTTTCCTCCGAAAGCAATCATTAATTAAGTTTAAATTTTGGCAGGTCTCCTGACTTTCGTTTTTTCTACACCTTCCCGTTTTGACAGTGGTTTTCTGAAGAAAATCTTACATACGATTTACAGTTGCGGGGACAGCTTGGGATTTTCGCCCAATTCCCTATTATTTCCAATAGCTTGGAAACCAAAATTTTTGCAAATATAGTTTTTTAAAAAGAAATAGAAGTTATATTGAATTTTAAACCGTTAAGAATTTTTTTAGACTTTAAGAATATTAAGTTTCACAACGAATCAGCCTAAAAAAGTTGGATAAATTGATTTAATTTTTCTAAAACTCTTATTGGATCTTAATGTTTAAATAATTAAAGTTTGATCATTACAAAAAAGTAGAGTCAAAATAAAATGGCAAAAGATCTTTAATGGAACTTATTTTAAAGACTTCTTCATTCAGATTTGAGAAGTAAAGATCGATGTTTTCATTCTGTTTTGTTTCGTATTCCATCAAGCTTTGTCGGCACGCTCCACATGGCGGAATTGGCGGATTTGTTTCTGAAAATTCTCGCGGTCCACCAATAACGAAGATTTTTTTGATCTTTTCATTAGGAAAATTAGCACCGATCCAGAATAAAGCTGTTCTTTCGGCACAAAGCCCGGAAGGAAACGCCGCATTTTCCTGATTATTCCCGGAATAGATCTCACCGTTTTCCAACAAAACTGCACAGCCTACCAAGAAATTTGAATAAGGTGCATAAGCTTTTTCGCGTGCTGATTTTGCTCTTTCAAAAAGCACTTTTTCTGTTTCATTAAGCTCGCTGCTGCTTTTGAAATGTTCGTAACCGATCTGTATGTTTTTTTTCATTTGTTCCGTAAAAAGGGCAATAAATGTAATCCTTTTTCGTGAAGCTGACAATATTATTTACTGAGACTAATTTCGTAATTTTAAAACTTAAAAAAATAAAATCAATGTTATATTCTCCAATAAAGTTTAGAAATGTAGAGCTGAAAAACCGATGGGTAATGTCACCAATGTGTATGTATTCTTGCGAAAATGGTGTGGCAAACGATTTTCACTTTGTACATTACGGAAGCCGTGCACAAGGTGGAACAGGTTTAATAATGGTCGAAGCAACCGGAGTTGAACCTCGCGGCAGGATCACCAATCATTGCATGGGAATCTGGAATGACGAACAGGCAGAAAAACTTAAGAAAATTGTTGATTTTGTTCATTCAAATTCTGAAAGTAAAATTGGGATTCAGGTTGCACACGCCGGAAGAAAGGGCTCAACATGGAATAACGTCCAGATTCCTGTAGAAGAAGGCTGGGAAACGGTTGCACCAAGTGCAATTCCTTATCACCCGAATGAAAGAATTCCGCATGTATTGTCTTTGGAAGAGATTAAAGAATTAGTTCAAAATTTTAAAGATGCAGCGAAAAGAGCGGTAAATGCAGGTTTTGATGTAATTGAAATTCATGGTGCACATGGATATTTAATTCATCAGTTTTTGTCACCTTTATCAAATGTAAGAACAGACGAATATGGCGGAAGCTTTGAAAACAGAATACGGTTTTTATTGGAAATTGTAGATGCAGTAAATGAGGAACTGAATGAAAATACAGCGCTTTTCGTGAGGATTTCAGGAACAGAATATGCTGAAAGTGGTTGGGATATTAATGACAGTGTAGAACTGGCAAAAGTTTTAAAGAATCATTCGGTTGATTTGATTGATGTTTCGAGTGGCGGAAATATTCATGGGGCTAAAATTTCAGTTTTTGACGGGTATCAGGTTCCATTTTCATCACAGGTAAAAAATATAGCCGATGTAAAAACCGGTGCGGTCGGATTAATCACCCATACAGAACAGGCAGAAGAAATCTTGCAAAAACGTGATGCCGACCTGGTTTTTGTTGCAAGAGAAATCTTAAGAAACCCTTATCTGGCGGTGCAGGGCTCATTTGAAATGAATAGTGAATGCTTTTTTCCACATCAGTACTTAAGAGCAAAAATTTCTTCTTAATTTTAGCAGCAATAATTTATAAACCAGATTATGAAGATCGAAGACTTTATGCTGTCGTGTCCCAGTAAAAAATTTTTAGGAATAGAATGCTTTGGCTGTGGAACGCAAAGAGCCATTCTGTTGGTTTTTCAGGGAAAGTTCTCTGAAGCCTTTCAGATGTTTCCTGCGGTATACACTTTATTGTTGTTTTTTTTCTTTGTAGCAGTGAGTTTTATTGATAAAAAAAGAAATTATGGGCAGGTCTTAATTTTTTTAGCAATTATTAACTCACTAATCATGGTATTTTCTTATTTTTATAAACATTTTTTACTTACATAAACTTAAAACTAAACATTAAAAATTTAAATTATGAATCAACAAAAATTACCCAACGCTACGGCAGTACTTGTACTTGGAATCGTATCCATTGTCGCTTGCTGTTGCTACGGCGTTCCGGGATTGATCACGGGAATCATCGGGCTTGTGCTTTACAAAAAAGATAATGTTTTGTATCAGCAAAACCCAGGCTTGTATTCGGATTATAACAACTTGAAAACGGGAAGAATATTGAGTATTATTGGTATTGTTTTAAGCTCGCTTTACTTGCTTTATATTATTTTTGCCATCGCATTTATTGGTATGGATGCTCTTACTGATCCGGAATTGATGCAGGAAAGAATCAGAGAACTGCAAGGACAATAAATCTAAATCTTTTGAATATTAAGACCGCAGCAATGCGGTTTTTTTGTGTTTATATGTTATTAATTTTTAATTCATAATTATTTTCAATTGTTACCAAATCATATTAATTATATTTTAAATATTTTTTTATTGACATAAATCATAATTAATTATAAAATACTAAATAGCATTTGTATTACTTTTGTTTTAAATTTATTTAGAATGATTAAAAATAACTTTTTTGTAGCTTGTATTTCTGCGGCTACTTTCTTTAGTAATGCTTTGAATGCACAGTGCGCTCCCGTGTCTGAGTTTTCAGAAAATTTCGATTCTTATTCTTGTTGTGCGATGGGGGTTGTGCCGACTTGCTGGAACAGTATCATGACTCAAGGTGGTAACCAAATTATTTCCGGGACATCTCCGGCTTCCGGAACAAGTCAGATTTATCAGACGGGTTATGGGGCAGGGAAGATCTCAATTGTTGTAATGCCGCCGATTACCAATATCAATACGGGTACTCATCATTTCAGATTTAAGGTAAAGGCAAGTTCAGGTCCTGGTCATTTAGATTTTGGCTATATTACAGATATTAATGATATTTCGACTTTTGTTACGCTGCAGTCTCTTGCAATTTTCAACAGCACTTACGACAGCACATCAGAGAAAATTTTAAGTGTTCCAACAACTGTTCCCGCCAATGCAAGATTAGCAATAAGAAATCCTGGAGCAACCTGGGCGGGACATTATTGGGACGATGCAATTTGGGAATTAAAATCAAATTTAGGATTGAATGAAACTTCAAAGGAAACAATAAAAATATATCCGAACCCTTTTCATAATATTCTGAATATTTCAGATAGTAAGAATGTAAAAAATATTACCATAAATGATTCTGCCGGAAGAATTATTAAAACAATCGCAAAACCATCTGAACAGTTGGATTTGGAAGAATTAAAACCTGGCGTTTATTTCGTGAATATTTATTCTGAAGGTGAAGATAAACAAACTGTAAAAGTTATTAAAAACTAATACTAAACTTAAAAGCCAGCACAAAATGTGCTGGCTTTTTAATATTGTAAATTAAAACTTATCTTTTCATTCCCGGAGGATATTTGGCCATAATTTCAGCCATGATTTGTGGAATTTGTTTTTGTTTAGATTTTGGAGAATCTACGGAAATTCCGCTCCCGATTCCTTGCCAAACCAATTTATTGGTTTTAGAGTCAATCATATCAACGATAATTGCGCCTTCGTTATAATTGCTCGTCCAGGTTCTGTTCATGCCGATTCCCCAGCCAAAACCGCCGCCCCAGCCCCACATTCCGTAAGGATTAGTAGAATTGATGTCTGTGACTTTTTTGTGATTGGCTTTTACATTGATGATAAGATCAGGATTTTCACCGGACTGAAGACCTTTTGTCTGCAATTGTTTAGACAATTCGTTCAAAACTCTGTCTTTATCAATATCATTCAGTTTCAGGTCGTCAATTCTTATTTTATAGGTTTTATAAGAAGTGAAATTAGCAGTTTCTGCATAATCAGAACGCACTTTGAAAGGGCTGCAAGAGCTAAGTCCCAGTGTCGCTGCCAACAAAATAAAAATATATTTTCTCATTTTATTTATTTTTTTTGGTTTTTATGAATGTATCTGTCTTTTTATCATATCCGTACGGGCAATGTCTACAGCCGCTTTTACAGCAATATCCTCTTTTGAGATGAAATTTTTCCGTAAAAACCTTGTAGCCCTGCTCGTTGTAGTAAAAGTCTTCATGTTCTTTGATGTCAAAATTTGCCATAAGTTAAATCAAAACTTTATATTTGTTATATGATAATTGTGTGCCAAAAGTTTCTCAAAAATACAAAAATAAACGGCATTACGTTGTACCCTTTTATTTTCATTAAAAATCCTGAAGATAAGAGGAATAAAATTTTCATCAACCACGAAAAGATCCATTTGAGACAACAATTGGAATTATTGATTGTTTTCTTTTATATCGCTTATGTGACGGAATATTATTATCACTTTTTCAGGTTGAAGAATGCTTATCAGGCGTATTGCGCAATTTCGTTTGAAAGGGAAGCATACGCAATGGAACATGATTTAAATTATCTCAAAAAAAGAAAATTTTGGGCATTCAGACAATATTTTAGCTCATGAATTCTTTCTTTTAGAAATCAAAACACGGTAGTTAAGATCAAAAAACTAACTTTGTTAAAACAAATATCATTTAATAAGAATGTTATTAAAACTCCCGACAGAAACTATCCCAATTCAGGAAATTTCAATTAAAAAAAAAGTCAGGCTTTTCATCAAAAGAGAAGACTTGATTCATCCACAGATTTCGGGAAACAAATATTGGAAACTCTTTTATAATATCAATAATTATCTTGAAAGACAACCCGAAAACCCATTAATTATAACTTTTGGTGGAGCTTTCTCCAATCATATTTCTGCCGTTTCTGCCGTCGGAAAACTTTCAAACATTAAAACTTTAGGCGTTATAAGAGGAGAGGAGCTGGAAAATAAATGGCGTGATAATCCAACTTTAATTTTTGCAAAAAGAAACGGAATGAATTTGAAATTTGTTACCCGTGAAGAATATAGGCACAAAGAAAAGCTAAGCGAATTTCTGCAACAGGAATTTCCGGATTCCTTAATAATTCCTGAAGGCGGAACAAATCCAAATGCTGTTCAGGGCGTTAAAATGATGCTGAATAATGAAACAAAAGATTTTGATTATCTTTGCACAGCAGTTGGAACCGGAGGTACGGTTGCCGGAATTTCACAATTTTGTGAAGATAATCAGCAGGTTGTAGGTTTTAAAGTGGTTGAAGATTCATCTTTGGAAAATAGGATTTCGGAATTAACTTCCAAGAGGAATTTCCATCTAAAGGACGCAGCTTTTGGCGGTTATGGTAAAATAAATGACGAAAACGTTCGTTTTATCAATGATTTTAAAAGCCAGTTTAAACTTCCTTTAGATCCTGTATATACAGGGAAAATGATGCAGAAGGTTTTTGAACTGATTGATGAAGGATATTTTCCTGAAGGAAGCAGAATTCTGTGTTTTCATACAGGAGGATTGCAGGGAATCGAAGGCGCCAATATGCTTTTAGACAAACAAAACAGAAACTTAATTATATAAAAAGTTGAAAAACATGAAGCACTCATGTCAAAATTTTAATTTACAAATCAATAAATCTATGAGTGTTCCATCTGACGTTGAAAACAATAAATATAAACAGATGAAAAGACTTTTCTTATTGGTAAGCCTTTTAGTTTTATCAAAATTCTCAGCTCAGACCTGGGCCAATGACGACCAATACATTCAGAAATTTGCGCAATATGCTGTCGAAGAAATGGAAAAATATAAAATTCCGGCTTCAATTACGCTTGCGCAGGGACTTTTGGAAACGGGTGGCGGACAAAGCAGATTGGCACTTCAGGGGAAAAATCATTTTGGTATTAAATGTAAGGAAGATTGGACGGGTAAAACCATGAAACATACCGATGACGCTCCCAACGAGTGTTTCCGTGTGTATGATGATCCAAAACAGTCGTATGAAGACCATTCGATATTTTTAGCAACCAGAAAATATTACACTAATCTTTTCAGGCTTGATATGAAAGATTATAAAGCGTGGGCGCATGGTCTTAAAAAGGCCGGTTATGCTACAAATCCACGGTACGCTTCTATTCTTATCAGTAAAATTGAAAAATATAAGCTTTACGAATTTGACGATACCAATTCTAAAGAAGTTCTATACGCTGTTCTCAAAAAATATCCCGACCTGAAAGACGACAGAACTTTTATGGCAAGATTAGACCCTCCAAAAGCAGTTAAAAAAGAGCCGGTGACCGTTAAGGTTCCTTACAAACCGACTTCTTATGCTCAGCAGAAAAAAAGAGTTGAAAAAATAAAGACAAAAGCTGAAATATTAAATTCAATTTTAATTAAAAGCCATCCGAACGAAGGCCTGAAATACATTGTAATTCCTGAAGATACCAACGTGCAGCTCATTGCCAATAAATTTAAAATAAGCGAAAGTAAATTGCTGAAATGGAATGAGCTTGAAAATGATATTTTAAAGAAAAACGACATTGTTTTCCTGGAATCCAAAAACTCTGACGGAAATACGGCAACATACAAAGCAGAATGGGGCGAAGATATGCACGATATTGCCCAAAAATTCGGCATCAAATTGCACAAACTTTATGCAAAGAACAGAATGAACGAAGGTCAAAAACCTTCTGCGGGACAATTGATTTATCTGATCGACAAAAAACCTAGAAACTAAATAGTTAGTAGTTGCTAGTTTTCAGTTGACAGTTAATGGTTACTGATGAACGATCAACTATAAACCATCAACTATCAACAAAAATGAAATACCAAAGAAGTTCAGCTTTATTTGAAGAAGCTTACAAGTATATTCCGGGAGGTGTAAATTCTCCGGTTCGTGCATTTAAATCGGTGGGCGGAGTTCCCGTTTTTATGAAATCTGCGAAAGGCGCTTATCTTACTGATGCCGACGAAAACACATATATTGATTACATTAATTCTTGGGGACCTGCAATTTTAGGACACACGAATCCTGAAGTTTTAGAAGAATTAAAAATTCAGGCAGAAAAAGGTTTCTCTTTCGGTGCACCAACTGAGCTGGAAACTGAAATTGCAAAATTCATCACCGAAAATGTTCCGAATATCGACCAGATCAGAATGGTTTCTTCAGGTACAGAAGCGTGTATGAGCGCAATTAGATTGGCAAGAGGTTTTACAGGAAGAGATAAATTTATAAAGTTTGAAGGTTGTTATCATGGTCATTCAGATTCATTTTTAATAAAAGCGGGAAGTGGCGCCGCAACTTTTGGTAACCCAAATTCTCCGGGTGTAACACAGGGAACAGCAAAAGATACTTTGTTGGCGAGATATAATGATTTTGAGCAGGTTGTAGATTTATTCAGACATAATCAGGGTGAAATTGCAGCGGTAATTATCGAACCGGTTGCCGGAAACATGGGCTGTGTACTTCCTGAAAACGATTTCTTGCAAAAATTAAGAAAAATCTGTGACGAAAACGGAGCTTTGTTGATTTTTGATGAAGTAATGACAGGTTTCAGACTGGCTTTTGGTGGAGCTCAGGAATTGTATAATGTGAAAGCAGATTTGGTAACTTACGGAAAGGTAATCGGAGGCGGACTTCCGGTTGGAGCTTTTGCCGGGAGAAATGAAATTATGGATCATCTTGCTCCAAAAGGCGGGGTTTATCAAGCCGGAACTTTGAGCGGAAATCCTTTGGCAATGAGAGCGGGTTTAAAAACTTTGCAAATCATTAAAAAGGATCCTGAATTTTTCAACAGATTAGCTAAAACTACAGAAACTTTAGATTTTGAAATAGGTAAAATTCTAAATGAAAAAGGAATCGAACACAGAATCAACAGAAAAGGATCGATGATGTCGGTTTTCTTCCACATCAATGCGGTTTCCAATTTTGATGAGGCGCAGAATGCCAATCATTCATTGTTTAATAATTTCTTTCATCAGATGCTGACCAACGGAATTTATCTTCCGCCAAGCGGCTACGAAACGTATTTCATTAGTGATGCAATCAAAGACAAAGAAATCGATATGACTTTAGAAGCTGTAAGAAAATTTCAGTATTCTTAAAAATCATAATATATAAATTATAAAGGATGAGGTTTAAAACTTCATCCTTTTTTTTAAATAAAAAATTACAATTCGTAATCTATTTGTTTAAACTCTAAAAGGACATTTGAAAATGGAGCGTTAAGAAAATTAAAATTTAATCCGTTAAAAAAATTCCCACTGTTTGAGCACGAGACAAAGTTTCAATTGAAGATAAATTTCAAATTCGTGCGAGTTTTGGGAATTTTAGGATTCAATTTTAATTTTTAGCGGAAGTTTCTGTGTCTTGAACTTTTGTTTCTTTTGCCTCAAGGCAAAAGAAAATCATACAAGCAATGTGATAAATGATACAATTTTAAGACCTCACTTCTTACTAATTTTGTATCATAGAAATTAAATATGGAAAGGTATAATAATATTTCACGAAAAGATTTTTTGAAAAGCTCTGCTTTAGCAATGGCTGGAATTACTTTAACCCCTGCAGTGATGAATGCAAACACGCTTTCTGAAGATAAAATTTTAGGAGTAAACGGTAAATTAGTTCTTAAAAATGTCCGTCTTGAAACCGGTTTTGAATATGAAGAAGGCGAAGTGATTTCTACAAAGACAGAATTGTTTTTAGTGGAAACAGAAAACGGAAAAATCACAAAAATAGCTCCTAATGATCCTAAGGCAAAAGCGGTGGATGCAAAAGGATTTTTGATGCTTCCGGCTTTTAAAGACATGCATATTCACCTTGATAAAACTTTCTATGGTGACAAATGGCAAGCTGTACGAAAAAGAAAAGGCGGAGTAAAAGGAATGATTGCTTTGGAAGAAGAAATTATGCCGGAAATTCTGAAAAATTCTACCTATAAAGCAGAAAAAATGATTGAATTGATTCAGTCTAAAGGTACTGCTTTTGCAAGAAGTCATGTGAACATTGAGCCTACTTCCAAGCTCGATTCTTTGAAAAATTTACAGAAGGCTTTAGATAATAAAAAGAAAAGTTTTGGGGCTGAAATTGTTGCGTTTCCGCAGCACGGAGTCTTTTACAAAAATTCTGTTCCTTATTTAAAAGAAGCGGCTCAGATGAATATCGATTTCATCGGTGGAGTAGATCCTTATACGATTGACGGAGCGATTGAAAAGACAATTGATTTTACGGTACAACTCGCTTTAGATTATCAAAAAGGAATTGATATTCATCTGCATGAAACCGGAGAGTCGGGTTTAAAAACAGTTGAATATCTTATCGATAAAGTGAATGAAAATCCTTCTCTGAAGGGAAAAACTTTTTTTAGTCATTGTTTTGTTTTAGGTAAATTAGATAAAATAAAACAGGAAGAGATTGCCGAAAAATTAGGCAATGCTCAAGTGGGAATTGCCTCAACGATTCCTATCGGAAATTTGATTATGCCGCTTCCGACTTTACAAAAACATAATGTAACCGTTTATACCGGAAACGACAGTATCGTCGATCATTGGAATACGTACGGAACCGGAAGTGTTTTAGAAAAAGCCAATCTTTATGCTCAGCTTTACGGTCAGTCGACTGAATTTTTGCTTTCAAGAAGTTTAAAATTAGCAACGGCAAATCTAACTCCTTTAAATGATAAAGGCGTTCAGCAATGGCCGAAAACGGGTGATGATGCCGATTTTGTTTTGCTTAATGCAAGTTGTTCTGCTGAAGCGGTATCTAGAATTTCAAACGTAGAATCTCTTATTTATAGAGGGAATGTGGTATTTTAATTAAAAAAATCAGGTGATGAAAGTTTTACTTTTTCTTTTGTGTTTTATCAGTATAAATGCTTGTGAAAAAAGCTTATCTCAACCTGTAAAAGAAATTATGGTTAATGATGAAAATGTGATTGAGCTTGTAAAAAGCAATGATGCAGAAGGTTTAAGAACGGCTTTAAAAAACGGAGCCGATGTGAATACGAAAGATTCTAGAGGAAGATCTTTGCTGCTTCTTGCTGCGGTAGGAAAAAAGATAAAAATTGCAAAAATTCTTGTCGAATATAAGGCTGATGTTAACCTTCAGGATCAACAACTCGACAGTCCGTTTTTGTTTGCGGGTGCAAACGGACATACAGAATTGGTGAAATTATTTCTGGAAAACGGAGCTCGTTTTGACGTTTTCAACAGATACAACGGAACGGCTTTAATTCCTGCCTGCGAAAGAGGTCATGTAGAAACTGTAAAAGTTTTAGTGAATACCGAAGGTTTTCCGATCAATCATGTAAACAGATTGGGATGGACTGCTATGATGGAAGCGGTGATTTTGGGTGACGGGAGCTTAAAATATCAACAGATTGTTCAGATCCTTAAAGAAAAAGGAGCAAAAGATACCGCCGATAACGACGGAGTTACCGCTTTGGAACACGCAAAATCTTTAGGATATAAAGAGATTGTAAAAATTTTAGAATCTTAAATTGTCTCAACTTATATTCTGAACATGATTTCCTGCATAAATTTCACTAATTTTAAGCAAAAATCATTCGGAATGAGCCGTCGTTCAGATTATTTTCCGGTTTTGGGTATTCAGGATTTCAAGGATGATCATTCTTTGGAAACTCATCTTCTGTTTAATGAGCTTTTAGGAGAACGTTCTATCGATCATCCACATAAGCATGATTTTTTTATCATTAATATTTTTGAAAAAGCAAAAGGAAACCATACCATCGATTTTATAGATTATGAAGTGAAAGATCATCAGGTTCATCTGGTTTTTCCCGATCAGGTGCATCAATGGGATATTGAAGCAGGAACGGTAGGATATCAATTGATGATCAGCAGAGATTGGTTTGAAAGTTTAATCCCGGCTTTAAGATTTTCACAATTATTTTATCAGAATCATCCGGTGATAGATCTTTCAGATACGAGTTTTAATTTTTTGGTGTATGAATTTAAAACCATTAAAAAACTGTTGAAAGATGATAATGTTTTTTGGGAAATGATTCAGAAGCGAAGCGAAATGATTGGATTACTCATCAGTGAAGCAGTTGAATTTATTTTTAAAAATGATGAACAATACCATTCAAATCCTGTTTTTTCAAAGTTTCTAAACCTTGTTGATGAACATTTCAAGGAAGAACGATCGGTTTCTTTTTATGCTGAAAAGCTTAATATTTCTCCCAATTATTTAAATGTCATTTGTAAAAAAAGCATCAATTCTTCGGCTTCATCTCTTATTCAGGATAGAATTTTACTTGAAGCAAAGCGTCTTCTGAAAGTTTCAAAAAAATCGGTGAAAGATATTGTTTTTGATTTGGGATTTTATGATCAGGCAAGCTTTTCAAAGTTCTTCAAATCTCAAACGGGAATGACACCTTCCCAATTCAAGGAATAGATTGTTTTAAATTAAAGGTTCTGAGAATTTCAAATAGACTATATTTATTTATTCAGATTTTGCTTCAGTGTCTTTGCTGCCGTTTCTTCTGGCGAGCATTACGTTGGCATAATAGCTTCTCCCATTATTGATGACAGCTAAAACATCTTTGTAGAAAGTGTCGGTTTTTACGTCGGCGAGGATGGTGATGTAATTTACCAACTGCTTGTAATCATTGTTGAGGTTTTTCCGCAAAGCCTTTACGTCGTATGTCTGCTTTTGGGAAGCCTGATAAGATCGGTGAGCAAACAGATCATTGAAGGCGGTATTGGAAGCTGCCAGCTCATTGATAAACTTTATGATGCCGAGCATGGTCACATGAGAGCTGTATTCGGGAGACTGCAATCTCGACACCAGAGAATTCAGCTTGTTGGTTTCTTCTTCATAGGATGCGTCTTCTACGCCTTTGTACTGATCCAGCAATATTTTTATTGCGGTATAGGCATCTTTCTCGGCTTGGGTTTTCGAATTCCTGTAAGGTCTCAGAGAATCTTTCAGTGACTGTACATCGGTGTCGCGCACATGGTCTGCTTTTGCGATCTTTTCAGATTCTTCGCTGGCACGTATTTGATCAAGGGCGCCGTTGTAATCGGGGATCTTTGCCTGCAATGCATCAAACATTCTTTTGAAATCTGCATCGGTATTGGCATCTAAAGAAGTCTTGGAAAAGTCTTCAAAAAAACGAACGATAAGCTGCCCGAATTCTGCGTGATGCAACTTACTTGCATCCAGTGAAATTAAATTTTTCATCATTGTATGTATTTGTGTTATTATTGATCTTCGGTATTTGGGCTCAGTGTCGTGCTGAACGAAGCCGAAGCATTCTTTTTATATAGGGCGTCGGAAGTTCCGACAGGGCAAACCAAAACGATTTCATGTTGTCGGGATTCCCGACGGGGCAAACCAATATGGGTTTTAGGTTTCGGAAGTTCCGACGGAGCCAACCAAAACTGTTTCTTGCTATCGGAAGTTCCGACGAGGCAAACCAAAACTCGGGGAGACTGTCGGAAGTCCCGACGGGTCAAACCTGAAATAAGCTTTGTCTCTACTTGTTTTTAAGTTCTTCTTTTAGAGATTCTATTTCTTTTTTCAGCAGGAGAATATAGTCCTGAAGATTTTCTACAATTGAATTTGGAATATTATAATTATGGATATAACTTCCTGATTGGTCGTGCAAAGTAGAATTGTCATTGTGAACAATTCCTGAAAATTTTTCTTCTTTAATATCTTCTACAGGAACGTCTAAAGCGTCAGCAATTTTTTGCCACTCTTCGTCGTGTATCCTTGTTTCTCCACGCTCTTTTCTGGAATAATTGGAAGTATCTGTAGATAATATTTTTGCCATTTTTTCCTGTGACATCCCTTTTTGTTTTCTTAGTGTTCTGAGTCTTTCCTGTATCATCTTTTGGTGCTTTGAACAAATATAAGCAAATTTTGCGCAAATTTTGCGGAAAAATTGCCAAAAAATCGCAAATAGTTCTCTGCCTTTTCTAAAGCTTATTTTATAGTTTTGAGAAACAAGTATTTATTTTTTGTATGTGCGCAGTGCAAAATTATAAATATGAGCTGATCAGCTAGCCCATGTCAGGGTTTGTATGACGAAAAATAACAGTAATTCTAAAATCATTAAAAAGATGAAAAATTTAAAGAAACTTTCGAGAAAAGAATTGAAGAAAGTTAACGGAGGGAGACTTCAATCATTAACTGAATATCCTGACATGTGTCATGGTAATTCAGATTGTGCCCCTTACGGATTATCTTGTGGGGTGTATGAAGGCAAAGATGAAAATGGCTGGTGGACTGCATATAGATGTATATAACAACTAAATAAAGTTAATCTCCTCATTTTTTAATATGGGGAGATTTTAAATAAAAGATGAGATTTAAACAGAAGTTTATAGATAGATTGTTGATAATAATGCTGCTTTATTTCAGCATTAATGGCATTGCGCAAAACATAAGTATTTCTTATGAGCTGACTTCTAAAACCGATTCTTTAAAAACACAGCATTATATACTTGATGTGATTTCTGCAAAGTCAATCTTCCGCACACAACATCGTAAAAAATCTGATTCACTTCTGATAAATACCGGATTTGGTCTTGGATATAATGCAAACCCTAATTATGAGCTTTACCTAACGAAAGAGCTAAACCATACTATTTTTAAGAAACATTTTGTCTCACCAATTAGTCGAGACAAATTTTTTATTAAGATAGAAGAAAATTTAAAGTGGAAAATCTCCTCTGAAACTAAAGTAATCGCAGGTTTTAATTGTCAAAAGGCAGAAACAGAATATGGCAAAAGACATTGGATCGCATGGTTTGCCAAAAATATTTCAGTTCCTGAAGGACCCTATTATTTTCATGGACTTCCGGGTTTGATTATTCAGATACAAGACAGCGACGGAGATTTTATTTTTAAGGCAGTCGAAATTAAAGACTTAAAAAATAATTCAATATATGAAATGGAAGATGGCAAAGAAATAACTTGGAATCAACACGAAAAACTATTGCAAGATTTTTTTAATGATCCTTATCTTTCTTTAAAAGCCCGTGGTATGAAAGCATACACAGACAATGAAAGTGGCGGCTATAAAGAAATTAATTACCGAGAAAGAACAAAAAAGATGCAAACAATGCTTTTAAAAAACAACAACCCTATAGAGCTGAATCATAAAATTGATTATAAGTGATGCTTAAACAAAAACTGCCTTTGAGTTTCTTCAAAGGCAGTTTTAATATATCTATCTAAATCTACAAACCAGACCATCCCGCCGCCCAAGCCGGAGTTAAAATACCGTTTCCTGCACCTGCAGCATCAGACTTTATGGTATAAGTGGTGTCAACAATTGGAACATCTGCGCCCGCACTGGATTTTAAAGAAACCTCTGTCGTTGTGTTTTGAAATAAAGCATTTGTAATTCTTTTTTTACCGTTGAATCGGGCTACGGTAGAATCGCTTTCAATATTGATTCCGGTTTCCCAATCGGACAAAACGATATTATCTAAAACAGCGTAAGTTCCTTGGCCTAACTTTATTCCGTCGGATTCACCTGTCGTCCCGCCAATGAAAGTAACATTTTGGATCGTCGGATTTGATCTTGGCGAAGCATTGTTATTATTTGCATTGTTAATACCTTTTATTCCGTTGTTTCCTGTTCCGTCATCTTTTCTTTTTGTATAAATATTGCTTGCTGCACCAACCCAGCCGTCTGTATAGCTGAAAGCATGGTTGGTATTTCCAATAGAAACGATATTAGAAACAGTTACATTTCCACCATAAATTTGAATACCATCATCTGCAGAATGTATTACTGCTACGTTTTCCACTTTAGTACCATTACCGATACCGAACAAAGACAGTCCGTTGAATTTTTTATTGGAGGCAAAATCTGCGCCTGCATATTCTATTCTTACAAAACTTAAAGACCCCGAATTGTCAGTAGTTTCAGTGCCGCCATAAGCTGAGTTTCCGATTTCTGATGAGCCGGAATTTCCTGTATTTATAGGAGCTTTTCCGCAGATAACCAAGCCGCCCCAACTTCCTGCAGCTTCAGTTTCGGAGGTGAATAAAACTGGAGAACCGGCTGTTCCGTTGGCATAGATTTGCCCTCCTTGCTCAACAAGAATGTAAGATTCTGCGCCTACAGTTGCTACAATCCTGGTTCCTGCAGGAATTACCAGTTTCCCGCCGTTTTTGACTTTCACTGTTCCGTTAAGCGTATAAGTTTTCATGGGATCAAGCGTTACGACCTGTCCATTGGTAACCTCACCTTTAAAATTATCAGGATCCTGTGCTATTCCTACCAAAGGGATAGTGGCAATAATATCGTCATCTTTACTGCAAGAATGAATGGTAAATGATAAAATTATAATAAAAGAGGCTATTATTGATTTAAGGTGATTTTTCTTCATATTATTTGATTTTTCTTCTTAAATGATGTTTTGTAGAAGTTGTTTTATTTTGCGAAGACCAAATTACCATTTTTCTGCTTATTTTCAACATACTAAAAAAATGAATCGTTTTTTATGTTTCGAATTCAATTGGTATTAAGCTATAATAATAAACCCGCTCGGAAAGATACTTTCCGAGCGGGTTTCAATTTAATATGAAGAAACTAATTACTTAATTATTGGATACCTGCCCATCCTGCAGCCCAAGTTGGCATAGCGGTACCACTTCCTGCTCCTGTTGCAGCAGAATTGATTGTAAATGTATTTGTCAATATTGGCACTGTTACACCTGCGCTAGATTTTGCAGAAGCTTGTGTTGCAACGCTTTCAAATTTTACATTAGTGATTTTTCCGCCACCATTGAAGTAAGCTACAGAAGCATCATGTTCTACGTTGATACCTGTCGACCAGTTAGACAAAACTACATTATCAATTGTAGCATAAGTCCCCACTCTTAATTTGATTGCATCTGCCTCACCAGTAGTTCCTCCGATGAAAGTTGCGTTTTTAATTGTTGGATTTGATCTTGGGTTGGCATTGTTATCATTTGAATTGTTATCAGCTTCGATACCTCTGTTTCCCACACCGTTTGCTCTTCTTTTAGTATAGATGTTTGTCGCTGTACCTTTCCATCCTTCAGTCCAGTCAAAGGCATCATCTTCATTAGCAACAGAAACGATATTTGATACGTTTACTGTTCCACCGAAAAATTCAATACCATCATCAGAACCGTTAATCATAGAAACATTATCAATTGTAGTCCCACTACCAACTCCGAAAAGAGAAAGACCGTTGAATTCTTTATCAGCAGTAAAGATTGCTCCGGCATATTCGATTCTTACGTATTTGATGATTCCTGAATTATCGGCAGCATTTGTACCTCCATAAGTGGCATTACCAACTTCTGATGTAGCAGTTGTTCCTTTATTGATAGGAGCTTTTCCGCAGATTACCAAACCTCCCCAGCTTCCCGGTGTTGCAGCAGGTGAAGTAAATACGATTGGAGATGATGCAGTACCGTTTGCAAAGATTTTACCATCCTGCTCAATTGTAATATAAGCTGAAGTGCCTCCTGTAGCCTCGATTTTTGTTCCTGCAGGGATCACTAATGTTCCGCCTGCTTTTACCATTACTGAACCCGTAAGCTTATAAACTTTTGAAGGATCTAAAGTTACTGTTTCACCAGGTTTTACCTCTCCCTTAAAGTTGTTAGGATCTGAAGCGATACCTGTTGAGATGATTTCTTCATCATCATTATCACTACAAGAGTGGAATACTACCGCTGTTGTCGACATGATAAATGCTGCAGCTAGTAATTTTAAAGTGTTCTTTCTCATTTTTACAATATTTTTATAATTTATTTTAATTAGAATTCATAAGAAACGCTTGCGCCTACGCTTGCTCCTCTTTTATATTTTTTTGACACCAGTTCATTTCCGGTTAATGGATTATCCTGAACTCTTGTGAAATATGGATTAATTAAATTTCTTCCCGTAAAAGAGAATCCCATTCCATTAGCTAATTTAAATTTCAGTGTAGCGTCCAAAGTGCTGAAAGCTTTATCTACCATATTTCCTCTGTTCTGTGTTCCCAAAGAGTAAATATTATCTGAGATATAAGAATAAGAAACTACAAAATCCATTGTATTTTTATTTCCCCATTTCTGCTCAACCCCAAGGTTTACATTCGCTAAGAAATCTGAAGCGCCCTGCATTTTATCTTTAGTAACATTGAAGTTTGTAGAGTAATTAGAATTTCCTGCTCCGGAATTTTCTTTCGCTACTTTTTCATTATCCAGTTCTTGTTCTGTGTTCAGATAAGTACCGTTGATGAAGGTGTATAATCTTGTTTTCCCAGAATCATAGATGTCTTTTCTAACTTCTGCTTCCAAACCGAACACTCTTCCTGTATCACCCACATTCATTACAGATGTAGAGTTTGAAGATGAATTGATTGTTACTCTTGCAAGAGGGTTTTGAATATATTTTCCAAACGCAGTTAATGAGATCAATTCATTTTTTTTAGGGAACCATTCCCATTTCAGATCTACATTATAATTGTCCGCAAGATAGTTTGAGGGGTTACCCATTGTACTTTCATCAACATCTTCATATTCGAAAGGCGCTATTTCAATTAATATTGGTGCTGTATAAGTCTTCGATCCTGCTAATCTTAAATTGTGCTTGTCGTTTAAGCTGTATTTAACATTAATAGCCGGAAGGATTTTATTATAATCTCTATCTTGTTTACCTTGTAGAAGTGCGGTGTCATAAGTAAGCTTCTGCATTAAGCTTTCATATCTTACTCCAATTTGTGCCGTTAGTTTTTCGCTAAATTTATAATCTACATTTATATAACCTGCATTGTTGGTAACTTCAGAAGTAAATTTCTGTGGTATAAGAGCTTGCTCCGGAGAATATTTCACATCTCCTCTAAAAGTTACGATGTCAAAGAATGCTCCTGTTTGATAATTACTAAGGTTGAAGAAAGTATCATAATTATTAGGATCTACAAAATAGCTTCCTTGTACCGGTAAAATTCTGAAATTGTATTGTGTAGCTTTAAAATCACTGTCTTTATATCTGCCACTGTATCCTAATGTAAGTTTTGTGTTTTCTCCTAATTTGTAATCAGCATGAATATCTCCTACAAAATCATTTTCCAAAAGCTGATCATAATATCTGTTGTTTGCTCCGGGATTACTGCTCGCAAAGAAACTGTAGTTTTGAAGCTTGTCCAAAACAGTTACGTTGGTTTGCCTGTCTGGTCTTCTGCTGTCTAATCGATTATAGCCCAGATTCCAAACAATTTTTAAAGGATCAGATATAGTGTGCTCACCTCTTAGTTGGTTTACTAGTAAATCATTAATACGATAAGTAGCTCTTCTTTGTTGAGTTGTATATCTTGTTTGTGAAGCATCATTATCATAATAATCTCTGTTGTAACCAGCAAAGTTTCCCAATTTTTGCTCAGAAGTGTGAATATAGTTAGAGGATAAATTGATATTATGATTAGGGTTAATCTTGTAATTTACATTAATTAAACCAGTGGTATTAGTAGTATACTTAAATTCTTCAGCATTATTGTAAATTCTTAGCGGATCATCCTGTGCTCCGTAAGAGCCTCCCGTAGTTCCTGTAAAATACTCATAGCTATTATCAAATCCTCCGTATCCAAAAATACTTAATTTCCCTTGTTCTCCAATCTTAAAATTAGTTCCGAAGTCAAAACTTAAATTAGAATTAAAAGGATTATTAACTTCCTGATTTCTCCATGAAGTTTTAAAAACGTACCCTCTGTTTATGATTGCATTTTTAGAAGGCTGTTCAATCTTCTCAAATCCAAAGTAGCTCGGTCCGTCTTGTAAGAAATAATTGTTTTTCTGAACTGCATTAAAGTTTACGGAAGAACCCAAATTCACTTTAAAATAAGGCTTTCCGGTATATACTTTCGTTACAATATCAACGTTAGCTCCGGACATATCTCCCCAAAGTCGAGGATTATATACTTTCTCCAGACCAATAAAATCGATCATGTCGGTTTTAATGATACTCAGATCAATGTTTTTGAATAGTGGATCGTTTGACGGAACCTGAAGTCCGTTTATCGTTGTAGAATTGTTACGGTCACCCAATCCACGGATGAAGATTTGCCCGCTTCCTTCCTGTTTTTGTGATCCAGTCGCTTTAGTTACCGCTATAGAAACGTCACCTACGCCTTGTTTTTCAAGCTGTACAGATCCTACTCTTTCTATAACTTCTACAGATTTTCTCTGCACGCTGATAATATTAGCTTCCGTTCCTTTTTTTGTTGAGCCCTGAATAACAACTCCTTCAATTTTCTTTTCATTTTTTACGGTGTCAGTTTCCTGAGCGTAAAATAAAGTTCCGGATGTTGTAAGGAACAAAACAGCGATACTTAGTTTTCTAAAATTCATTTCTTTTTTTACTAATTACTTTCGGTGCAAAGGAATAAAAGAAATGTGGGGTAAATGGTTTAGCGAAATTTAAATTTTTCTTAACTAAATATTAATAAACTCCTATTAATATTAAGTTTATGTAAACGAAAACATATTATCAGTTCTATTATTTAAATTTTGTTAACTTTGGATTGTAAAATTTAAAAATGAACCAAAAAAAGATTCTATTAATTGATGATGAACTGGATATTCTTGAAATTCTTTCATACAATTTAGAAAAAGAAGGCTACGATGTTACTACCGCCACAAACGGAAACGAAGGTATAGAGAAAGCCAAAGAAATTATCCCGGATCTTATCTTATTAGATGTCATGATGCCAGAAAAAGACGGTATCGAAACTTGTCAGGAATTGCGTAAAGTAAAAGAACTTCAAAAAAGCCTTATTGTTTTCCTTTCGGCAAGAAGTGAAGAGTTTTCTCAGTTGGCAGGTTTTCAGGCCGGAGCCAATGATTATATAGTAAAGCTTATCAAACCGAAAATTTTGATTTCAAAAGTAAATGCTTTATTACAGTTGACTTCTCAGGTTTCTGATAATGCGAAATTAATTGAGGTCGGAGATTTGGTAATAGATAAGGACAACTTTAGAGTTTCAAAAAGCGGACAGCAGTTTTTACTTCCGAAGAAAGAATTTGATCTGCTTTATCTTTTAGCTTCAAACACCGAAAAAGTATTCAAAAGAGAAGAAATTTTAGAAAGAGTTTGGGGTAATGATGTCATCGTGGGCGAAAGAACAATCGATGTGCACATCAGAAGGCTGAGAGAAAAATTAGGAATTAATACCATTCAGACTTTAAAAGGAATCGGATACAAACTGATTGTTTAGTTCAAAAATTCCTATCTTTACAATTAACCTTTAAATTTTGTAAAATTGAAATTTTACAGGCTTAGTTTTATTTCATCTTCACTGCTGACGATGGTGATGCTTGCTTTAGTGATCATATTTGATTTGCTGAATCAAAAGTATTATCAGAATTCGTTCTTCAAAATTGGCTTTTTGATATGCATTATTGTGATGTTTATCATCAATTATATTGTTTTGGAGTTACTTTTCAGTTATTATGCCAAAAAGCAGATCCGCAATATTTCCAAGATTCTTCCCGAAGAAATTGCTTACGATAAAGAGCAGAACATTACCTTAAAAGAATTGGGTGAAAGGTTTTCTGATTTTAATCAGCAGAAAGTCACGGAAATGGATATGATGAAGAAAATGGAAAGCTACCGAAAAGAATACATCGGAAATGTTTCTCATGAGTTGAAAACGCCACTTTTTTCGATTCAGGGATATGTCGAGACGCTTCGCGAAGGTGGTGTTGAGAATCTTGTGATAAGAGACAAATATCTTGAAAGAATAGCGATTTCTGTAGAAAGACTTATTGCGATTGTAAATGATCTTGATATGATCAACAGGCTTGAGGCCGGAGAAATCAATCTTACCATATCAAAATTTGACGTAAATATTCTTATTAAAGAAATATTTGATCTTCTCGATCTTGAAGCCGAAAAAAACAATACGGTTTTACAGCTGCAGACATTGCATAGTCAGATATTTGTAGAAGCCGACAAGCAGAAAATTTCTCAGGTCTTTATCAATCTTATTTCCAATGCCATTCATTATGCCAACAGGCAGGAAGCAAAAGTGGTGGTTAAAACAAGTGTACTAAAAAACAAAATCCTTATCGAAGTCATTGATAACGGAATGGGTATAAAATCTGAGCTTTTGCCAAGAATTTTCGAAAGATTTTACCGTGTAGAAACCAGCCGCAGCAGAAGACAGGGCGGCTCGGGATTGGGACTTGCCATTGTAAAACATATTTTAGAAGCTCATAACGAAAACATTACGGTAGAAAGTGTTTATCTGGAAGGAGCAAAATTTAGTTTTATGCTCGAAAAAAGTAAATAAACGGCCCAAAAATGTAAGCAAAAAAAATATTCTAAAAAATCATTAAATATTTTTTGTGAAATCTCATTTATTATATATTTGCAACATAATTTATCAAAGATAAAAAGGCAAAAAAAGTAATTGGAATAAATGATATGGTTTACAAAATCCGTGTAATATTAGATACAAAAGAAGATATTTTCCGAGATATTGAAATTAAAGGGAAACAGACGCTCTGGAATTTGCATTTGGGGATAAAAAGTGCATTCAATCTAAGTGGAGATGAGTTGTCTGCTTTTAACCTTTTGGAAGAGGACGGCACTATCGTAAAAAGTGTTCCGTTGGAAGATATGAGTGAAGATGGCGATGGCGAAATCATGTCAGATGTATACATTGATGAAGCATTTGAATCCGTCGGTGATAAAGCTCAGTTTCAGTATGGGCTGCTTGATCTTTGGGAGTTTTTCTGTGAGCTTGTGGAAATAATTGATGAGACGAAAGGCGTCAATTACCCAATCACGGTTTACAGATTCGGAAATGCACCTTTGAAGGCACCTGGCAAAAGCGGAAATGGAAGCCCTAAAAACAAAAAGTCTGTAATGCCTCTGCTGGAAGATGATTTCGGTTTTGATGAAGACTTTGGCGCAACCACTAGTTTTGCAGACGAAGACGACACTTTTGATGATGATGAAGATGATGACTACAATGATGATGTTTTTGAGGACGATGATGACGGCGAAGACGACAGAATTTAAAATACAACCCTGAATTTTCATATTCAGGGTTTTTTATTGCTGGATTTATTCAGTCAATTCTTATTTTTGTTAAAATTAAAAAGATGAAAAAATTAATTTTAATTGCAATTATCGGTTTAGGCATCATGTCCTGTACCTCTCAAAATATCAATGAAAATATGGATTTACCTACAGAATGGAAACATACCACCAATATTTATGAAGTCAATTTAAGGCAATATACTACTGAAGGAACGATTAAAGCTTTTGAAAAAGAAATGCCGCGTCTCAAAAAGATGGGCGTGAAAACATTATGGTTTATGCCCCTCACTCCAATTGCCCAACAAAATAAAAAAGGAACATTGGGAAGTCAGTATGCAGCCGCAGATTATACTTCCATCAATCCAGAATTTGGGACAATGGATGACTTTAAAAATATGGTGAATGAAGCGCATCGATTAGGTTTTAAAGTGATTATCGACTGGGTTGCAAATCACACTGGTTGGGATCATGTCTGGACAAAAACTCATCCTGAATTTTATCTGAAAGATCCGGACGGAAAGTTTCATATTGCATCAGGAATGGACGATATTATCGAATTGGATTACAAAAATCAGGAAATGAGATTAGCCATGATCGATGCCATGAAATTTTGGGTGAAAGAAACCAATATTGATGGTTTCAGATGCGACTTGGCGGCATGGGTTGAGGCCGATTTTTGGCAGCAGGCAAGGCCCGAACTGGAAAAATTAAAACCACTTTTTTGGCTGGGAGAGTTTGATGAGCTGGAAAATCCGGAGCACGGTAAAGTTTTCGATGCCAGCTATTCCTGGAAATGGATGCACAAATCTGCAGATTATTACAAAAATAACGAGCCAATAAATGAATTGACAGATTTACTGAAAAAATATTCTGCAATTGGAGATTCTTCAATGCGCGCCTGGTTCACATCCAATCATGACGAGAATTCGTGGAACGGTACTGAATATGAAAAATATGGTGATATTACAAAACCAATGGCCGTGTTTTCAGCTACTTGGAATGGCATTCCTCTTTTGTATTCAGGACAAGAACTTCCCAATCTGAAAAGACTTGAATTCTTTGAAAAAGATCCAATCGAATGGAACGGCAAATATGAAATGGCAGATTTTTACAGAATATTATTAGATTTAAAATCAACAAATCCTGCTTTAAGAGGCGGCGATCCCGCTGTTTCAACCTATCTTTTGAATACAACAGCCAATGATAAGATTCTTGCTTATGTAAGAAAAAATGGGAAAGATGAAGTTCTTATAGTTTTAAATTTTTCCAAAGAACCGGTCAACTTCAGTATTCAGGATGAGCATTTAAGCGGAAGTTTTAGAAACGTTTTTGACGGATCAAAAAGAGATTTCAGTACAGGAAAAGACTTTAATTTTAAAGTTTCAGATTTTGCTGTATTTGAAAAATAATATCATTGCATTGAAACTATTTTAAAAACTAATTGAAGCAGGCTTTGGTCTGCTTTTATTTTTCAGCAATAAATAAATCTCTATTTTAGATAGTTAATTTCATTTGACAACTAATGAATAAAGAAAAAATATTAAACATTTTAAAAAATAAGATTTTCCAAAAAATTCAGACTTTTGAAAATCTCATTACCGAAACCAGAGCTTCAAGCAATGATACAAAAAGTTCGATGGGAGATAAATATGAAACCGGCCGCGAAATGCTGCAACAGGAAATTAATAATATTCAAAGACAACTGAATGAATCATTAAATCAGCATGCTTTTTTGCAAAAAATTAGTATTGAAGCCTGTTCAAAAGTTCAGAATGGCACTTTGGTAAAAACAGATAAAGGATTGTTTTATATTTCGGCATCTCTTGGTGAAATTGTTTTTGAAAATACAAAAATCATGACGATTTCCAGTGAATCTCCCTTGGCAAAAGCGATGTTTGGCAAGAAAATGAAAGAAACATTTTCCATAAATAATACTCATCAAACAATTGAGAATATTTGGTAATTGATCTTTGTTTGACTAAAATTTTTTCTGATTGTTTTTGCTGAGCAATATTCTGATTAACATTTACTGATAGAAAATTAATAAAACTTTATTGCTTACTTTTGAAGCATTTGAATTTTTGGCCTTATATTAGATGTTAAATAAAAAAATATCAATATGGGAATTTTACAAAATAAAGTTGCTTTAGTGACGGGAGCCGGATCAGGAATTGGATTGGCAATCGCCCAATTATACGCAAAAGAAGGTGCAAAAGTTGTCGTGTCGGATATCAATGTAGAACATGGTAAAGAAGCAGTAGAAAAAATCAAATCCAAAGGTGGTGAAGCCTCTTTCGTAAAAGCAGATACATCAAAAGCAGAAGAAGTGGAAGCATTGATAAAGTCAACCGTTGAGTTGTACGGAAAATTGGATATTGCTTGCAACAATGCAGGTATCGGCGGTGAAGCCAGTCAAACCGGAGATTACAGTCTTGATGGCTGGAAAAAAGTAATCGACATCAATCTCGACGGCGTTTTTTACGGATGCAAATATGAACTTACTCAAATGGAGAAAAACGGTGGCGGAGTAATCGTCAACATCGCTTCGATTCACGGAACGGTTGCAGCACCACTTTCTTCAGCATACACTTCAACCAAGCATGCAGTTGTTGGCTTAACAAAAAATATAGGCGCTGAATACGGACAGAAAAATATTCGTTGTAATGCGGTGGGTCCCGGATATATCGATACACCATTATTGAATCAGCTTGACAAGGAGCATAGAGATGCTTTGATAGCAAAACATCCGATGGGAAGATTGGGGAAGTCGGAAGAAGTTGCAGAATTGGTTTTGTTTTTAAGTTCTGAAAAAGCATCGTTCATGACCGGAGGTTATTATCTTGTTGATGGAGGATATACAGCTGTTTAATAGAAAACTGCGTAAATTCAATATAAAGCATTCATGAAAATGGATGCTTTTTTAATAGTTTTTTAAGTTACTTTTTTCTAAATTTGAACCTTAAAATAAGCTCTCAAAATGCAAAATTACTTAGACCTTTTACAACATATTTTAGACAACGGAACAGATAAGACTGACCGAACAGGAACGGGAACGAAAAGTGTTTTCGGATATCAGCTGAGATATGATTTGTCGGAAGGTTTTCCTTTGGTTACGACCAAAAAAGTGCATTTAAAGTCAATTATTTACGAGCTGCTTTGGTTTCTGAAAGGTGATACGAACGTCGAATACCTGAACGACAACGGAGTAAGTATTTGGGATGAATGGGCTGACGAAAACGGAGATTTAGGTCCTGTTTACGGTGCTCAATGGAGAAGTTGGAATGGTGCAGATGGTAAAATTGTTGATCAGATTACAGAAGTGATTGATCAGATTAAAAAAAATCCTGATTCCAGAAGGTTAATTGTTTCTGCATGGAATGTTGCAGAAATTCCAAATATGGCTTTGGCGCCTTGTCATGCTTTGTTTCAGTTTTATGTAGCCGACGGGAAACTGTCGCTTCAGCTTTACCAAAGAAGTGCAGACGTATTCTTGGGAGTTCCTTTCAATATCGCAAGTTATGCTTTGCTTTTGATGATGGTTGCGCAGGTTTGTGATTTGGAAGTGGGCGATTATGTTCACAGTTTTGGTGATGTTCATATTTACAACAACCATTTCGAGCAGGTTAATAGACAACTTTCAAGAGATCCGAAACCGCTTCCTGTAATGAAATTAAATCCTGAAATTAAAGATATTTTTAATTTTAATTTTGAAGACTTTACATTAGAAAATTACGATCCGCATCCTGGAATTAAAGCGCCTGTTGCTATTTAAAAATACATAAAAATCAATATAAGGTGAAGTAATGAAGCTTCACTTTTTTTGTAACTTTCAATCTAAATCTGTTACTTATTTATTATGAAATCAATCAAGATTAGTATCGATCAAAATACGGATGCCGAAAAGCTGAAAGAGCTTTTGCTTCAGGTAAAAGGTGTCAACTCAATAGAAATCATTGACGAGGAAAATCCGGAAAGCGAGCTTAAAAAAGCATTTGCTAAAACCAAAGAACAATTGAAGAAAGGGGATTACGAAACTTTAGTCAACGATATTTTCGATATTTTAACAAAAAGCAATTCAAAAAAATAATAAAATTAAATATGAAGAAAGTCATTTTATCTATTGCAATTCTCGGCATAATCTTTTCCGGAAATGTATCTGCTCAAACCGCAACTTCGGGTAGAGAAAAAGTGTACAGAGCAACCCATACAAAGCTTACAGAGCTGAAACATACCAAACTAAAAGTAAATTTTGATTACCAAAAAGAGCAGATGAATGGCGAAGAATGGTTGACGGCTTCACCTTATTTTTATCCTTCAAACGAATTGATTTTGGATGCAAAAGGAATGCTGATTCACGAGGTAGCTTTAGATAACAATGGTAAAAAATCTCCTTTAAAATATGATTATAAAAATGATGTTTTAAAGATCAATTTAGATAAAACTTACACGAGAAATCAGGATTACACCATTTATATAAAATACACTTCACGACCGAATGAAGTGAAGCAGGAGGGAAGTGCAGCCATCAATGATGCAAAAGGTCTGTATTTTATCAATGCTCAAGGAAAAGAAGAAGGCAAGCCTACTCAAATCTGGACTCAGGGCGAAACTGAATCTTCATCAGCTTGGTTCCCAACCATTGATAAGCCGAATCAGAAGACCACTCAGGAAATTTATATGACTGTTCCTGATAAATATGTGACGCTTTCCAACGGGATGTTAAAAAACTCGCAAAAAGAAGGCAACGGTTTGAGAACCGATCATTGGGTGATGGATAAAAAGCATTCCACATATCTCTTCTTCATGGGAGTTGGAGATTATGCGGTAGTAAAAGATAAATGGAGAAATATTCCTGTAGATTATTATATTGAAAAGGAATATGAGCCGTATGCAAAGCAGATTTATGGAAATACTCCGGAAATGATGGAGTTTTTCTCTAAAAAATTAGGCTACGATTATCCTTGGGCAAAATATGCGCAGATTTCGGGTAGAGATTATGTGAGCGGTGCCATGGAAAATACAACAGCAACTCTTCATGGAAGTGATATTCTGCAAAAACCGGGACAATTAATTGACGAAAATAAGTGGGAAGATACAATTGCACACGAGTTGTTTCACCATTGGTTTGGAGATTTGGTAACGGCAGAAAGTTGGAGTAATTTAACGGTGAATGAGTCTTTTGCCAATTACTCAGAATATCTTTGGAACGAATATAAATACGGAAAAGATCAGGCAGATTATCATCAGATGGTGGATGTGAATCATTATATTCACAATCCTTCCGATTTCAAAAAAGATCTGGTAAGATTTGATTACGAATCTCGTGAAGATGTTTTCGATTTGGTGACTTATCAAAAAGGCGGCGGAATCCTTCATATGCTGAGAAACTATCTTGGAGACGATGCTTTTTTTGCAGGAATGGCAGATTATTTAAAAACAAACGAATACCAAAATGCGGAAGCTCATCAGGTAAGGCTTTCTTTTGAAAAAGTTTCAGGAAAAGATCTGAATTGGTTTTTTAATCAGTGGTTTTTCGGGAACGGGAATCCAAAATTGACTTATTCTTACACGTTTGAACCTGTTAAAAAGCAAGTCACAGTTACAATCAATCAAACTCAGGATCAGCCATTTCAGTTTCCTTTAGCCATCGATGTTTATGACAACGGAAAGCCGAAAAGGTACAATGTGTGGGTAAATGCTGAGGCAAAAAACACGTTTGATTTTGATGTTTCGAAAAATGCAGATTTAGTGAACATCAATGCAGACGGAATTTTAGTTGCAGACATTACAGATACAAAAACTCCTGAACAATATTTCCTTCAGTTTACAAATTCTAAAGAGTTTAAAAGCAGATACAGTGCTTTGGAAGGAATTAAAGATCAGGTTGGAAAAAATACTTCTGTTACAAAGTTGTTGGCTGCAGCATTAAAAGATCCTTATTTCAGAGTAAGAATTAAAGCATTGGAATTAATGGATTTATCAAATGCTGAGCAAATGAAAACTTTAGGATCTGACGTTGAGAAATTAGCAAATAATGACCCAAAAACTTTGGTCCAGGCAGCGGCTATCAATGCTTTGGCTAAAACTAAAGATAAAAAATATCTTCCGGTTTTTGAAAAAGGAATTAATGCAGTTTCAAATTCTGTAAAAGGAAACTCTTTGGGAGCTTTATTGGCAATTGATCCTTCAAAAGCGAATACATTGGCTGATAAAATTGATCTGGAAGGTGCTTCTGAGGAAATGCTTACTCAATTATTACCAATTGTTGTAAAGAATAAAGTAACCTCTCAAATGGCGAATATTGCACCGATTGCTGCGTTTTATCCTTTCATAAAATTTCAGAATCCTGAATTGGGAAAAGTTGCTGAAGAAGGGTTCAACTGGATTATGAGCTCTGATAATTTAAAAGCTACTGAAAGTATTACCAAAATCCTAAGTCAGGCAAAAAGCCAGATGGGAGATAATCCGCAGGTGAAAATGATGATTTCACAAATGCTTAAAAGCGGGTTGAGCAAGAAAATGGAACTGCTGAAACAGAATCCTCAAAAAGCTTCGGATATCAATCCTCAAATTGATGCAATCAATAAATCAATTGAAGAGTTCAAATAATAAAGAATTATATTTATTTTAAAAACGTCTCTTTTTTTGAGGCGTTTTTTTTATGAAATTAATATTAATTCTCAATATAGAAATCTACAAAATAAAATCATTACTGATTGCTATTTTTCGTGGATCTGAAAATTATTCTATGCAACTATAATAAACGAGCAATTAATGCGTTATATTTGTATACAATCCGGTAATGTGCCGGAAAACTCAATATTTCTCCTTATTCCAACACCCGATTTTAACACATCTGTTTGTTCGCGTTAAGTAGACAAACATGATATTTTATGTCACAAAAAGTAAAATTCTCATCTGCTTCCGGTTCACGCTTTTATGCAACCGTTCGGAGCAGAGTCGATCAATTTTTTATTCAGAAACAAATAAGTCAACATGCCAATGGCCATATGTGGGGCAAGACGGTGTTTTTCCTTACAGGGTTCGCCGGAATTTACCTTGTAATCATTTCGGGCCTGTTGCCCATCTGGATGCTCTTGCCGCTTGCCGCAGTTCTGGGTATGTTTAGTGCCTTTGTGGGCTTTAATGTTTGTCACGATGCGATACATGGCGCCCTTTCCGGTAATAAAAAAGTGAATAAACTGTTCGGGTTTATTTTTAATCTGATTGGTGCCAATCCATACGTTTGGAGCATCACCCACAATGTGGTTCACCACACCTATACAAATATTCCAGGTCACGATGAAGACATTGAAGTGGCACCGGGATTGATCCGGATCGCTGAAGAAGACGAAGTGAATCCCATCCAGCGATACCAGCATTGGTATGCTTTTCCGCTTTATAGCTTGGCATCCCTGTCATGGGTATTCCGTAAGGATTACGTAAAGTTTTTCCAGAAAAAAATTGGTGCGCACCAGAACAAACACCCTAAATTGGAGTACTTCAATTTATTTTTCTATAAAGCGCTTTATTACTTCCTGTTTATTGTATTACCGCTATTGGTGTTGGATGTAAGCTGGTGGCAGTTCCTGATTGGCTTTCTGATTTTGCATATTGCCGAAGGCTTGACAATGGGATTAGTGTTTCAGCTGGCCCACGTTGTTGAAGGTACCGATTTTCCTGTACCTAACGAAACCGGGCAGATGGAAGAAGCCTGGGCGGAACACCAGATGCGCACAACAGCGAATTTTGCAACGCATAATAAATTCGCAGCATTTTTCCTTGGCGGATTGAACAGGCAGATCGAACATCATCTGTTTCCTAAAGTTTGCCATATACATTATGGCGAAATCTCCGTCATTGTGAAGAAGACAGCGATGGAATTCAATTTGCCTTACATTGAGAATAAGAGCTTTTTATCTGCACTGCGCTCGCATTTTTTAACATTGAAAAAATTTGGTAAAGAGGCTACCATCAATTAACCAAAGTATGTCTGATAGCTTTTTTGTCCTATTGAGGTCAAGCTTTTAGTTTATTTTAAAAATCAAATTCTTAATAGTAGAGTTGAGCAATTTGCCAACTCTTTTTGTCTTAAAGAATTGTAAGGGAATTAATTGGTGTAAAAAAGGAGACAACTATCAAATAGTGTCTCCTTAAGTGAGCGCGAAAGGATTCGAACCTTTGACCGTCTGCTTAGAAGGCAGATGCTCTATCCAGCTGAGCTACGCACCCATTAAATAATTTTGAAAAAATTACTAAAACAGTCGGGGCGGCAGGATTCGAACCTGCGACCTCCTGGTCCCAAACCAGGCGCGATGACCGGACTACGCTACGCCCCGAATAAGTCATCTAAACGAATCTTACCTCGTTTTTTGTGGCTGCAAATATATGATGTTTTTGCTAATTAAAAAAGTAAAATCGTTAAAATATTATTTTAATATAAATTTTAGGTTTTTTTAGCTTTAACAAAAGTTTTATTACCTCTTAAAAACAAAAAAGACTCACAAAAACTGTAAGTCTTAAGTGAGCGCGAAAGGATTCGAACCTTTGACCGTCTGCTTAGAAGGCAGATGCTCTATCCAGCTGAGCTACGCACCCATTAAATAATTTTGAAAAAATTACTAAAACAGTCGGGGCGGCAGGATTCGAACCTGCGACCTCCTGGTCCCAAACCAGGCGCGATGACCGGACTACGCTACGCCCCGAATATATTGTTGAGAAAAGAAAGCGGAGGGTAAGGGATTCGAACCCTTGCGACACTTTCGCGTCGACAGTTTAGCAAACTGCTCCATTAACCACTCTGGCAACCCTCCTTTATCTTTATTTTTTAATGATCACTATTCTGTTATTGCGAGTGCAAATATAGAATAGATTTCTTTATTTACCAAATAATTTTAACAAAAAAATTGTGTATTTTTGAGGGAATAAACGATTAAAAATTTAAACTAATGCGTAAAACATTATATATCATCGGCTTAAGTGTATTCGTATTTTCGTGTACCCCACAGAAAAATGTTAAGAAAACTGTCAGCAAGCCTAAAACAGCTGTGACACAGCCTAAAACAGCTGTAAAATCGCCGGTTCAGGAAAAAACGAAGCCGCAGATTACTAACGAAAGAGGTATAGAGTTTTTTACTGCAAATATTGCAGATGCTACAAAAAATGACAACACGGCAAGCTATGGTTCAATTGTTTCGGCAAAACCTGCCGGATATAAAGTTGTCAAAACATATTTCCCTGCAATTGCTCAAAATTTCAGACAGAAATATCTGATATTACATTATACCGTTTTGCCAGATGATAAGTCTGTTACGGTGCTTACGCAGCAATCGGTAAGTGCGCATTATTTGGTAAATAATTTAGGAGACAAAGAAATTTATCAGTTAGTTGATGAAAATAAACGTGCGTATCATGCCGGAATAAGTTCTTGGCGTAGCGATAAAAACCTAAATGACACTTCTATCGGAATAGAAATTGTAAATATGGGCTATAAAACCGATTCAGCAGGTGTGAAAGTTTTTGAGCCTTTCGGTGATGAACAGGTGAGAAAAGTGGCAGCTTTAGCAAAAGATATTGTGACAAGATACCAGATTCCGCCAACCAATGTTTTGGCGCATTCGGATATTGCTCCTACAAGAAAACAGGATCCAGGACCGCTTTTCCCATGGAAGAAATTGTATAACGAATACCAAATCGGAATGTGGTATGATGAAGCAACAAAACAAAGCTTTTATAATGCAGCAGAATCAGATCTTGTAACAAGATATAATGAACCTTCTTTTATCTTTTTGGTACAAACTGCGTTACAAAAATTTGGCTATGATATACAGCCGAACGGAAAATGGGATGATGCTACAAAAAAAACAATTGAAGCTTTGCAATATCATTTCAGACCTCAAAATTATAACGGAATTATGGATGCCGAAACCTGGGCGATTTTACAGGCTTTAAATTTAAAATATCCAACAAAATAAAAATTGAAACGCATCTTAAAACGGTGCGTTTTTAATAACTATTAAAAATACTTTAATGGAAAACTTCAGAAAGGAAAGTGATTTATTAGGTGAATTAAACGTTCCCATAAATGCATATTACGGTGTTCAGACACAAAGAGCAATCAACAATTTTAAAATTTCCGGGCAGCTTTTGTCTTCATATCCCTATTTTATAAAAGGGCTGGCTTTTGTGAAAAAAGCGGCGGCGCAAACAAATTATGAACTGGGTTTGCTTGATGAAGATTTGTATTTTAAAATTGCTGAAACCTGTGATGAATTAATTAAAGGTGAATTGCATGAGCAGTTTCCTGTCGATATGATTCAGGGTGGAGCGGGAACTTCCATTAATATGAATGCCAATGAAGTAATTGCCAACAGGGTTTTAGAAAAATCAGGAAAAAATAAAGGCGAATACATATTCTGCTCCCCAAACGATCATATTAATCTTTCGCAGTCTACCAACGATGCTTATCCTACAGCGATCAAAATCGGATTGTTGCAGATGAATGAAAATTTGACTGAAAAACTTCAGAAAATCGTTGAAGCGTTCCGTGAAAAAGGCCAGGAATTTCAGGATGTTATAAAAATGGGACGAACTCAGTTGCAGGACGCTGTTCCGATGACTTTAGGACAGGAATTTGAAGCATTTGCAGCAACTTTGGAAGAAGATATTTCAAAATTGAATAACAATGCCAATCTTTTTGTTGAGGTAAATATGGGCGCAACGGCAATCGGAACAGGATTAAATGCTCCAATCGGCTATGCTACGCTTTGCGCTAAAAATTTAGCTAAAATCACAGGTTATCCTGTAATATCTGCTCCGAATCTGGTTGAAGCAACTCCAGATACGGGTTCTTATGTTATTTATTCTTCTGCGATGAAGCGCCTTGCAGTGAAATTATCTAAAATATGCAATGATTTAAGATTATTGTCTTCAGGACCTCGAGCTGGACTTTTCGAAATCAATCTTCCGCCAATGCAGCCTGGATCATCAATCATGCCGGGAAAAGTAAACCCGGTAATTCCGGAAGTCGTTAACCAGGTTTGTTATAAAGTGATCGGAAATGATTTAACGGTTACTTTCGCAGCAGAAGCAGGCCAATTACAGCTGAATGTGATGGAGCCTGTGCTTTCTCACGCAATCATGGAAAATATAAATTTCCTTTGCAATGCTTTGGACACTCTTCGCGAAAAATGTGTTGTGGGAATCACCGCAAATAAAGAAGTCTGCCTAAATATGGTACGACACAGCATCGGTATTGTTACGGCCTTGAATCCTTATATTGGGTACAAATTTTCAACAGAAATCGCCAAAGAAGCTTTAGAAACCGGAAAAAGCGTATACAATCTCGTTTTGGAAAAAGGTATTCTTTCTCAGGAAAAATTGGATGAGATTCTTGATCCTAGAAACATGCTGAAACCGCATAATTTATAACTTTAAATGAAGTTTTTAATCATCATTCCTGCACATAACGAGCAAGATAATCTGGGATTCACGTTAGATTCTTTACAAAAGCAAAGCTTTAAGAATTTTAAAGTGATAATCGTCAATGACGGCTCAACAGATAAAACTCATGAAGTTATTAAAAAATATACGGATGAAGATTCGAGATTTGAAACGTTAAACCTTGAAAAATCTGAACATCAGCCAGGTTCCAAAGTCGTAAATGCTTTTAAAAACGGATTGCAAACGCAAAATATTGATGATTTTGATGTCATCTGTAAATTTGATGCAGATATTATTTTAGATGAAAATTATCTTCAGACGATAAATAATGCTTTTCAGGACAATTCAAAATACGGATTGATTGGCGGCTTATTGTATGTTGAAAAAAACGGGGAATGGGTGTATGAAGGAAATTCCAATAAAAGTCATGTAAGAGGCCCGTTAAAAGCTTACCGAAAAGAATGTTTTGTTGCAATCGGTGGCTTAAGAGAAACTTTAGGTTGGGATAATATTGATTCTATTTTGCTTGAAAACCTTGGCTGGAAGGAAGTTGTTTTGCCCGAGCTACATGTAAAATTAATAAAAGTAAAAGGAAAAGATTATACGGTAAAACCTTCGGATTATTACGGAAGGTATTTTTATTTTTTAGGCTTAAAAAGATTTCTGGCGTATGTTGCGGGATCAAAAGAAGCGATGAAAATAAAGTCTTTTTCGTTTTTCTTTAGCATTGTAAAATCGTACGAAAATTGTCGTTCAAATAACTTAGAACTGAAAATTTCTAAAGCTGAACAAAAGGTTATCAATAATCAGCGTTGGAAGGCTTTGAAGAAGAAATGGCTGAAAATATAATAGTTTAACTTAGAATTCTAAACTTGAAAAAAATAGCCTACATAGAAATTGATACACACGCTGAAATTGCTCAGGATTTTATGAATATTATGAGCGATTCAGCTGCATTTTCTGTGGATTATTATTTTTCAGAGAAAATAAAAAATCAGATAAAAGAAAATGATCAAACTGTTTATTTGTCAGATTCTTCAATGATTCTAGATCAGTTGAAAGTTAAAAAATATGATTTGATTATTATCGGAACGGTGCATCGCTATTTTAATACTTTTTTGGCGATAGTTCAAAAATATAATACTTCAATTATTATTCATAATCTGAATTTTTTACAGATTTCAAAATTGAATTTGTTTAAAAATATTTTTAAAGATGATGTGATTTTCCGTCTGAAACTTTTGTTAAAAGAAAGCCTTTTTTATTCTTCAAAAATTTATAAAAATGCTAAAAACTTGTTGGTTTTAGATGAGCAGATTTCTTCTGAAAAACATCAGTTTTTGCCGCTTTTTTATACTAAAAATTATGAAAAAACCGAAAATAAAATTCTTACAATTGTAATTCCCGGCGGTGTTTCTCAAAATAGAAGAGATTATCAGCGTGTTTTTGAAATCATTAAAAAGATTGAAAATAAAGAAAATTTCGCGTTTATTTTTTTAGGAAAAGCAAAAGATAAAGAGTTGGAAAAGCTTCAGGAATTATCTTCAAATCTGCCGCAGAATATCAATTTAACTTATTTTTCAGAAAGAGTTTCATCTGATATTTTTGACGAATGGATGCAGAAAGCGGATGTTTTGTGGTGTCCGATTCAGCAGGAAACAGATTTTTTCAGTCAGCAGGAAATCTACGGAAAAACCAAAATGACCGGAAATTTAGGCGATGCAATTAAATATGGTAAATCCGCTGTTTTTCCTAAAAATTACTCTTCAAAATTGGAGTTTATCATTCCTGAAAAAGAAAATATTATTGAACAGTTTCACGATTTGAAAAATTCAGAATTTGATTTTCAGACAGATTTTAACAAAGGAAAAGTTCAGAAGGATTTGGAAAAGGTTTTGAATCAATTGATAATTACTTAAATTTCAAAACACTTTTAATGAAAGCCAAATTCAGATATTGCTCTACCGGAAAGATTTTGGTGAAGTGATTTCCAATAAAAATCAGTACTAAAACGACAGCCGGTTTGTAAACCAAATTGATGAAATTATTATCAAAAGTCGGCAAAACAATCGCAACCGTGATCGCCAAGGTACAGATTATAGACACGAAAATCATCTCAATACTTAATGGCGAAACCTTAAACATAAAGTAATTAAAAATAATTTTAATCACATTATAAGTTGTTAAAGAAATAGCGGTAGCTAAAGCAATTCCGATCAGTTTAAGATCTGTGTTTTTAATGAAATATAAATTTAAGCCGATCGTTAATCCAGCCAATAAAAGCATCACTAAAATGTTGAAACGGTAATATTTTGAAAGTGAAATAATATTTCCGTTGAACCCTGTCGCAAGATCAACCAAAACAGCAGATCCCCAAATCCAGATTACAGGTTCATATTCTCTAAGCAAAACACCGTTTTTAGGCATAAATTGCGCAAGAAAAGGAAACCCGACCATAATACACGAAAATAAAACTGCGCCAAGAAAGTAAAGCGAAAGCGATGTTTTTTTATGGAATCTGTCCAGTTCTTCCATGTCGCCTTCAGCTAAATTTTTACTGATAATCGGTGCTGAAATATTAAATAAACCAAGTTGCGGAATTGAAATAAGCGATATCAAAGCGTAAAGCACAGAATAAATTCCGTTTTCTTCCATCCCCAAAAATTCACCAATCATAAAGCTGTTGATCGCCAAATAATTCCCGAAAGTTCCCAAAAAACCAAAAAAACTGTAAGTTGAAAATTCTTTCCAGAAATTGTCTTTTTTGAAATAATCTGTGCTTACATCAAATTTTATTTTTTCAAGCCGATTCGTGTAATAAATATATCCGAAAAGCATTAGCGCAAATATTCCGAAGAAGAAAGCAAAAGCAATTTTTTGTGATAAAGCAAAGTAGAAAAACAGACAAAATGCAACAAGATTTGCTATTTTAGGAAATAAATTGTCGAAAATATTGGCAACAACAATTCTTTTATAATTGGAAGTGTATTTGTTGAAAACGGCACAAAACGAAAGCAGCAAAATCATTGGAAGAATAATTTCTTTGATATTCCAGGCTTCAGAATTTTTAAAATTTGGATAAAAATAAGGCAGAACGAAAAAAACAAGACAAAATATACAGAAATTAACCAAAATCGCCGCTAAAGAAAGCGAAAGCATATTCTGTTTTTTACCGTCTTTTTCTACTTTATGGAAAAATTTTACGTTTGAATAAGAAATTCCTAAAACTACAAACGGAACCAGCATTTCTGCAGTTGGCAAAATATATCTGAGTTTTCCGTAAAACTCAAAATCATTCGGGAAAATAAATATCGCCGAAATGGTTCCCAATAAAAAACCTACATATCCAATGATGGAATATTTGAAGCCTTGTCTTGCAACTACACTCATAAAGGTTTTTGAGGTTTGGGAATGAAAATAATATTGTTGATATATTCGGTTTTGTTCTTTTCGTCGGCTGTGTTTTTGATCAGGATTTCTTCGGTTAGCTTCTCAAGTTCAAAGCTGTTTCTGTTGAGATAATTGGCTTCAAAACCCCAACTTTCAACTTCTGTAATTTCATTCCAGATTGGTTTTTCATGATGTCTTTGCTCCATTTCAACCATCAAAACAGGTTTCAGCTCCTGAATAGTTTTTTTTCCACCAAGCAAAGTTTTCATTTCATTGCCTTCAACATCAATTTTTATAAAGTTTAAATTTTTTAAATTCTCTTTTGCTGCCCAATCGTCGAGTTTCATCACTTCTACCTTTTCGGTATAGCTTTTTTCTTCGCCTTTTTCCTTGTAGGAAGTATTTAAAGTTCCTCTTGAAGCAACCATTTTTCCGTTGATGATCGGTACTTTAAACTCGGCGGTCGTATTTTCGTCTGAAAGCGCAAAAGGCAAAATATGCATTGAAGGAAAAAGCCTTTTCAGCCTTGAATTCAATTTTTTATTAGGCTCAAACGCATAAATATTGGAATGCGCAAGCTTGTTCTCAAGCTGATAAAGAAATGTTCCGACATTGGCGCCAATATCAAGAATAACAGCGTTTTTTGGTAAAAATTCTTTGATCCAAACCAATTCCGGTTCTACATTTCGGGCAGAAAAATTTTCTTTACTGAGAAGATGCAAACTTTTGAAATATCTCTGTTTGTAAAAAGCCGGACTGATGTACTGCAGATTTTCTGCAAGTTGCTGGTATAAAGACATTGCTTTGTTGTTATGACGACCAACAAAGGTAAAGAAAAATGTTAAAATACTTATAAAATTAAATTAAGATTACCTTAAGTAATTGAATTTTAGTGAATTGTAATTTTATGAATATTATCTGAAAGGTGCATTGAGGAAATCATTTAAAGGTTTTGCTGATTTTAGAATTTCTGTAAAATCTTTGAGTGAGTTCTTATCCAAAACATCTTTATCGGTAAGCTTATGAACGCCGATGAAACTTTTCAATTTCAGATATTCAGCCATTGGATCTTCCTTTTCAAAGCCTTGAGGTACATTTTTAAGGGTGTGTTCACGGTCAAGTTCGCCGTAATATTTTTTGAAATCTTTGTTGTTTACCGCTGTTAAAAAATCATTTTTAAAGACAGAAATTTCTTTTCTTATTTCTTTTAAAACAGGAGCTTCGGGCAGGTAAATCCCGCTTGCGATAAAAGATTTTCCGGGTTCAATATGAAGATAATGCCCGGATTTTTCATTGCTTTTTCCCATTCCGAGTGAAGCGCCAAAATAAGTCTTGTAAGGTGTTTTATCTTTCGAAAATCTGATGTCGCGATAGATTCTGAGCATCGATTTTTTTGCATTCAGCTTTGCTATATTTTCATCGGATTTTCCAAGCTCATTAATCAATGTTTCAATGTAAAATTCAAAATCGTGCTGAGCTTCTGTAAAATGGTCTTTATGATCATTAAACCATTCGCGATTATTGTTTTCTTTAAGGCTTTTCAGGAAATCAAGAATTTTAGGCGAAATTGTGGGATTCATAATTTTAATTTATTCAAATTTAAATAAATCTGCTGACACGTCATTTTTTTCTTCTTCTTCTTAAGATTAAAAAATATTTAAAAAGTTGAAATGAGTCGGTATTATAGCGTAAGTTGAGGATTTATTAAATTTAAAATAAAATTTTTACATTTTTTTTACATAAAAATAAAAATAGTAATAGTTTTATAGAGCAAAATTATTAATTCCTTAATATTACATAAAGTGAAATCCAAATATTAGTTGTATCTTTGCAGAAATTTTATAATATTTAATGAATTTATTTACGGAGACCAATTTAAGTCCTGATATCCTTAAGGCCATTGGCGAACTGGGTTACGAAAGCCCGACAGAAATCCAAAAACAGACTATCCCTTTTATTCTTTCAGATATTCGCGATCTTATCGCACTTGCGCAGACAGGGACAGGCAAAACAGCAGCGTTTTCGCTTCCGATTTTGGATATGATTGACGATACGAGTCGCAAAATCCAATTTTTGGTGCTTTGCCCGACACGAGAACTATGTCTACAGATTTCAAAAGACATAAACAACTATTCGAAGTACATGAAAAACATCAAAACTACAGCAGTTTATGGTGGAAGCAGTATTACGGATCAAATGCGTTCTTTGAGAGATAAGCCACAAATCATTGTGGGAACTCCGGGAAGGGTGATCGATTTGATCAACAGAAAAGCTCTTGACTTCTCTGAAATCCACTGGTTGGTTTTGGATGAAGCAGATGAGATGCTTTCAATGGGTTTCAAAGACGAATTGGAAACAATTTTAAGTGAAACTCCTGAAACAAAACAAACTTTCTTGTTCTCGGCAACGATGAGCAAAGAGGTTGAAAGAATTTCTAAAAGTTACCTTACAACACCTCACCGTATTTCTGTGGGTTCTATTAACGAAGTTAAGAAGAACATCAAGCATGAATATTATGTAGTAGGTTACCGTAACAAAAAAGAAGCTCTTAAGAGATTGATTGACGCAAACCCGAATCAGTATTCCATTATTTTCTGTAGAACAAGAATGGAAACTCAAGAGGTTGCAGACTTTTTAATGCAAAATGGTTATGCTGCTGATGCTCTTCATGGTGATCTTTCTCAAGCGCAGAGAGATACGGTAATGAAGAAATTCAGATTGAAAAACATCGATATCTTAGTGGCGACTGACGTTGCTGCAAGAGGTTTGGATGTAGATTCATTGACGCACGTTATTCACTTCTCTTTACCTGATGATCCTGAAGTTTTTGTACACAGAAGCGGAAGAACGGGTAGAGCAGGAAAAGACGGTATTTCTATGTCTTTGATTAAACCTGAAGAAAGCAGAAAGCTTAAGCAGATAAAATCTACGACGAAAATTGACATCGTTGAGAAGAAAATTCCTACTGGTGACGAAGTTATTTCGGCTCAGGTGAAAGGAGTTTTTGAAAAATTAATGACAGAACACGAGAATATCTTTGATTTTGATCAAAGTCTTGTTCCGGATTTAAGTAATTTCACAAAAGAAGAATTGGTTGTACAGTTGCTACAGTTTCAGTTGAAAGACCTTGCTTTGTACTACAAAGACAAACAAGATCTTACAGATCAGAAATTCAGCAGCAGAGGAGATGATGATTTTTCACGAAGAGACCGAGACAGAGGCGGAAGAGATCGTGACAGAGGAAGAGACCGCGATAGAGGTAGTGACCGAGGTGAAAGAAGAGGCGAACGTGGAGGGAAACCTAAAAAAAGAGATGAAAATATGACCAGATTTTTCTTCAATCTTGGTAAAAAAGATCAGTTGAAGAAATTGGATGTATTAGAAATCATCAACAAAGCTACTTCAAGCAAAGGAAATAAAAGAGCCGAGATCGGAAATATCGAAATTCTTGAGAAATTCTCTTTTTTTGAAGTCGAAAAATCTTACAAAGGAGAGCTTTTAGGCAATATTCAGTCTATGAAGTTTAAAGGAAAGGATATGAGAGCTGAAGAAGCAAACTAATCTTATTCTTAAAATATATATGAGCCGGCAATTTTGCCGGCTTTTTCTGTATGTGAACAAATATTACGTCAATATTAACAAAAATTAATGCGAGATGCTTTTTGTTCAGATGCTTTTTTAAGAAATTTGCACTCGAATAAAAATAAATACAACTTACAAATGGCAATTGGTAATATTTTCCACGCTTTTCAGCCGAAAGATAAAATCTTCTTTGTGCTTTTCGAAAAGGTAACAGAGAATTTAGTTGCAATGTCCAACGATTTCAACAACGGAATCAAAGATTTTGACCTAAACGACGATTCAATGCTAAAGCTGATGAGCGACTATGAACATAAAAACGATGAGCTTACTCATGAGATTTTTATAGAATTAGGGAAAAACTTCATTACGCCTTTCGATCGTGAAGATATTCATACGCTGGCTACCGGTTTAGACGATATTGCAGATTACATTTATGCTTCTGCCAAATATATTTTCCTGTACAAATCTCCTTTAATGAAGGCTTATGCAGACTTTTCGCTCTTGATACACAAAGCTTGTCTGGAAATACAGAATGCGATGAAAAACCTGAAAGGTTTCAAAAACATGGAGCAGGTAAAAGAAGCTTGTATCAAAGTAAACTCTATCGAAAATATTGCAGATGATCTTCTTTCAAATTCTATGGTAGAATTGTTTGAAACAAATGATGCCATCAATATCATCAAAATATCATCTGTACTTAATTATCTTGAAGTAGTAACCGATAAAGCAGAAGATGTTGCCAATACAATTGAGAACATCATGATTAAATACGCCTAAACAAAATAACATAAATGGAATTTCCTATTTTACTTACGGTTATTATTGCTTTGGCTTTAATCTTCGATTATATTAATGGTTTTCATGACGCTGCAAACTCTATTGCAACTATTGTTTCAACAAAAGTTTTAACTCCATTTCAGGCCGTACTTTGGGCGGCAGTTTGGAATTTTGCAGCTTTCTTCATCGCAGCATATATCATTGGTGAGTTTAAGATTGGTAACACGATTGCCAAAACCGTCAACGAAAATTTTATTACCCTTGAAGTTATTTTTTCAGGATTGATCGCTGCCATTGCCTGGAATCTTCTGACATGGTGGTTTGGTATCCCCTCATCATCATCTCACACGCTGATCGGAGGCTTTCTTGGAGCAGCCCTGATGCATGCTTTCTTAATGGATTATCGTGAGGTAGTAGCTTCACAGCCGGATTTAGGCTTTTTTGAAACAATAAAAGAAGCAGTGATGCAGGTAACCACACAAAATGTGGTAAAATTCAACAAAGTATTGCCTATCTTTTTATTTATTTTCCTTGCGCCGATTATCGGAATGGTGATTTCCATTATCATTACTTTAATTATTGTACATCTTTATAAAAAATCAAATCCGCATAAAGCAGATAAATCTTTCAAAAGACTGCAGCTGGTATCTTCAGCTTTATTTAGCTTAGGACACGGTCTGAATGATGCACAGAAAGTAATGGGTATCATTGGTGCAGCGTTGATCTATTATCATGTCGAAATGCTTCAGGATCCTATTTATTTAAATATTCCTACAGCTGAACGTTTTAACTATTTTGCCCAGCATTATATGTGGGTGCCATTGGTTTCATTCATCGCTATTGCTTTGGGAACCATGAGTGGAGGCTGGAAAATCATCAAAACAATGGGTACTAAAATTACAAAAGTAACTCCATTGGAAGGTGTAAGTGCCGAAACTGCAGGTGCGATCACTTTATTCATTACCGATCATTTTGGTATCCCGGTTTCTACGACGCACACGATTACCGGTTCGATCATCGGGGTTGGATTGACCAAAAGAGTTTCTGCAGTTCGTTGGGGAATTACGGTAAGCCTACTTTGGGCTTGGATTTTAACGATTCCTATTTCTGCGATTGTTGCCGGAATGACTTACTTGGTGATTACGTATTTATCCTAGAATAAGAAAAGAATTATCATTAATAAAACAAAAAGAACCGAAGATATTATCTTCGGTTTTTTTTATGAAGTGCAATCTTAAAGTGATTCCATCAGATAATTATACTTTATCGGAAAGAATGTTTTCTAACGGGCAAGATTAATGAAGCTCAACACACGAGTTTTTGTGTCCAAAGGTCGAATGTTTGAGCTTTTAGCTCGGATATCTAAGCTTTTTACTCGGATATTTGTGCTAAAAGCTCGGATGGTTGAGTCTTAAGCAAGGATATTTGTGCTAAATGCTCAAATGTTTGAGCAAAATGCTCCGATTCTTAAGCTAAAAGCAATAGTGCCGGACAGATAGCGTAAAATTTTAAGATAAAAAGATTTATTAGCCTCTACAAACCTTTTTGATAAAGTATTGTTTCTTTATTTCAGTTCTTTAATAATTTTTCGATCAACTTATTTTGTAGATCAATTAATTGGCTTATTTGTGCTTGGTTTTGAATTAAGCTTTCCAATACACTTTCAGAAGTAGTAGAATTGTTAATAGTTATGGTACTGTGATGCATGTTTCCCACCGCAGAATTATGATTATCCGTATTGGTTTGAATCATTTGTTCATCTAAGAAAAACTGTGGCTCAACCTTGAAAAAGTCTGCAACTTTCTGCATAAACAAAAAATCTATTTTTTCTATTACCCCGTTTTCTATTTTACTGAGATAGCTTTGAGAAATATCCAACTGATAAGCCATATCTTCCTGTGAAATATTTTTCTGTTCTCTTAGTTTTTTTATTTTAAAGCCTATACTGTTAATCATCGTTATTGAATTGAAAGGTAAAGATAATATTTTTTAAATGATTTTTGTATATTCCAAACTGAACAACGCTTTATTCCATTTGGAATTGTTTATTAGGGATTTATGTTACAATTTTAAGAAAAGTTTTCGCGAAAATACTTTTAAATTAATATTTTAATAACTTTAAATTTCAATTAACATGAAAAAAATTATTTTATTGGCAGCTTTCGGAGTTGCTGGATTAGTAAGCGCAAAAGATAACGGAAACGTTACCGAACAAATCGCAGAAATCGAAAAAATTGAACAAACGGTAGTCATAAGAGAATGTGGTGTTGTAGTTACTTATTGGTCCGGCGGCCAAGTTGTTGGTACAGAAACCATTACTTCCGATCAACCGGATTTAGAAAGCTGTCAAAAATTTCAGACTGGAGTTAAAGTAGCTTTATGGGCTGCGGGCTTTTGGTTAACTTAATTAATTATTAATTTAAACCCTTTCATTATAAGTGAAAGGGTTTAATATAAATATATTTTATGAAAAAAATAATTTTGTTTACTTTACTTTTTATATCAACATTATATTTCTCACAACAAGTTCATGTAAGATACCTAATGGTGCTATCTCCATATACTACCTCTCATGAAGATGTTTATATTAAAAACAATCAGGTATTATCCATTCAGGATTCTATCATTACAAATAATAAATTAACAGATAGTTGGACATTGGCGGTAAATTTAGATAATGGAAGAAAACCATCTAAAAAATACTTTGTCTCTGATCTGAATAATGAAAATGAAAGAAATTTCTTTTTTACAGCAAACGTTGACAGTAAAGATTTCTTTATTTACGATAAAGTTCCGCAGCCAGATTGGAAAATAGAAGAAAACTCTACCAAAACAATTGCCGGCTATAAATGTACTAAAGCAACAGGAGTATTCAGGGGATCAAAGGTTACTGCTTATTTTGCAAAAGATCTTCCTTATTCTGCCGGTCCTTTTAAGTTTTATGGATTGCCAGGTTTAATTTTAGATATTCGAGTTGATAATATGGATCACGAAATTTGGAAAGCTGAATCAGTTGATATTGACGATAAAACTGCAATTGCCTTTAAACCTCAGTTTTTAAACAATGAAAAGGTTAGTTTAAAAGCATATGTTGAAGCAAAAGAAGCACACATGAATAAAATTTTCTCTAAGACTAAAGATTTATTTTCTAAAGCAGGATCCAATGTTAAAATAGTTACCAATCAAAGATTCACAGTAGAACAAAAATATGAATGGGAAGAATAACAAGTATTCTTATATTTAAAAAACTTCATCGCACGATGAAGTTTTTTTCTTTTACAAAACGTTCAAAAAACCGTATTTTTGTTCAAATTAAAAAATTTTTATGGAATTTTTAGACACCTACCAACAGATTGTTGCTGATGCCATTACCAAATACACTTTCAAAGACAAACCAAAAGAATTATATGATCCGATGAATTACATCATTTCGCATGGAGGAAAGCGCCTTCGTCCGATTATGGTGCTCATGGCTTGTGATCTGTTTGGCGGTGATATGAAACAGGCTATAAAACCTGCTTTGGCGATAGAATTTTTCCATAATTTCACCTTAATTCATGATGATATCATGGATGAGGCTCCTTTAAGAAGAAACAAGCCCACAATACACACTTTACACGGCCTTAATGTAGGAATTCTTTCCGGAGACGGATTGATGCTGAAAGCCTACAAGTTTTTTGAAGACCTTGAGCCGGAGATTTTCAAAGCATGCGTCAGAATTTTTACGCATACAGGATTGCTATTGTGCGAAGGCCAGCAATATGATATCAATTTTGAAACTCAGGAAAATGTGACTTTTGATGATTATATCAGAATGATCACTTATAAAACAGGTGTTTTGAGTGCTTCATCATTTGAGATCGGAGCATTGATTGCAAAAGCACAGTTCAAAGACGCCAAAGCCATTTTCAACTTCGGAAAACATATTGGTATCGCTTTCCAGATTATGGATGATTATCTGGATGTATTTGGCGATCAAGCACAGTTTGGGAAAAAGCATGCAGGTGATATTTATGAAAATAAAAAAACAGTTCTTTATCTTCTTGCAAGAGAACACGGGACGGAAGAAGAGCAAAAAGAGCTTGATTACTGGTATTCCAAAAAAACTGATAATATTGATAAAGTATATGGCGTTGAAAAGATTTTCAGAAGAGCTAAAGTAGACGAAAAAGCTTTAAGATTAATTGAAAAACACAACGAAATCGGACAAAGCTATCTCAATAAGATCAATATTCCGGAAGAAAAGAAAAAGCCGTTTGTAGAGTTGGCCAATTATTTATTAAGAAGAGAAAGCTAAACCTGCAACTTGCACAAATAATGAAATTCAGGACAGAAGTAGACATCAAATCATCTGAAAAGAAAATTGAAATTGAAGATAAAATATTTTCAATAGGTTCTTGCTTCGCCTCCGAAATGTCCGATTTGTTTGAGCAAGGCCAATTGCAAACGCTAAATAATCCTTTTGGGACGATTTTTAATCCTTTTTCGATCAATAATTCTATAAAAAGACTTCACGATTCAGACTTTTATACGGAAGAGGAATTAATTACTTTTAATGAAGAATTTATTTCTTTAGATCATCACACAAGCTTTGACACGAGATATGTTCATCAGACTTTAGAAAAGATCAATCAGAAATTGATTGAAGGAAATCAATTCCTTCAGGATTCAAATTGGGTGATTATTACTTACGGAACGTCCTTTATTTACGAGTTTGAGCCTAAAAAAAAGCTTGTTGCCAATTGTCACAAAATTCCTGGAAAGTTCTTTGAAAAGAGATTATTAACCAATCAGGAACTTACGGATTCTATTTACGACACTGTTTTGAACCTGAAAGATATCTGCAAAGAAGATGTTCAGATATTATTCACCGTTTCGCCGGTACGTCACACAAAAGACGGAATGATTGAAAATCAACTAAGCAAGTCGAAATTGATTACGGCGATTCATGAAACAATTTCTGTGATCGAAAACTGTCATTATCTTCCTGTTTATGAGATTTTGATGGATGATCTTCGTGATTATCGTTTTTATAAAGATGATCTGATTCATCCGAATTCTCAGGCGGTCAATTATATTTTTGAAAAGTTCGGTGAAGCATGTTTCTCTGAAAATACTAAAGATTTTATTAAAGAAAATTTTAAGATTAATAAAGCTTTAGAACATAAATTTAAAGATGAAACTGATCCGAAGTTTATCGATTTTAAAGAGAAACTGAATCTCAGAATTGAAGCTCAAAAACAGAAAGTAAAACATAAAATATTTATTTCAAATGATTGATTTTACAAAGCTTGATTATTTGAAAGAAGGAAATAGCAGACAAAGAAGAGCTTTTGAAGTTCTTACAAAGTACAAGATCTTCGAGAAGTTGAAGTATTATTCGCCTATTTTAGCAGGAACTGTTCCTATTGAAATTGATATTGAAGGAAGTGATTTGGATATTATTTGTGAGGTTAAGGATAAGGCTAAGTTTGAGACTTTTTTAATTCAAAATCTTTCGGAGTTTGATTTAAAAATTGAAAAAATTACGATTAGTGAGGAAAATTCTATCATTTGTAATTTTAAGTTGGAAGAGTTTCCAATTGAAATCTTTGCGCAAAATCAACCAACGATTATACAAAATGCTTATCGCCACATGATTGCAGAATACAAAATATTACAGGAAAAAGGAGAAACTTTTAAACAAAAAATAATAGATCTAAAGAAAAAAGGAATAAAAACAGAAGTCGCTTTTGGAATGCTTTTAGGCTTGGAAAATCCTTATGAAGACCTTTTAAAATTTTAAAAATAATGATTGATACACATACCCATTTATATTCTGAAGAGTTTGACGAAGATAGAAAAGAAGCGATTCAAAGAGCTTTAAATAAAGGAATTACGGAGTTTTACCTTCCTGCAATCGATTCTGAATCTCACGAAAAAATGCTTCAGCTGGAAAGTGATTATCCCAACCAGATTTTTTCCATGATGGGGCTTCATCCGTGTTATGTAAAGCCTGAATCTTGGCAAAATGAACTGGAAATTGTGAAAAATTATCTGGATCAAAGAAGTTTTCCGGCAATCGGAGAAATCGGGATCGATCTTTATTGGGATAAAACAACTTTAGACATTCAGATAAAAGCTTTTGAGCAGCAAATTGACTGGGCAATTGAAAAAGATTTGCCAATTGTGATTCATACAAGAGAAAGTTTTGACGAGACTTTTGAAGTTTTAGAAAGAAAAAAACATCCAAAACTTCGTGGAATTTTCCATTGCTTTTCAGGAAACCTTGAACAGGCAAAACAAGCTTTAGACTTAAATTTTATACTTGGAATCGGTGGAGTAGTGACCTTTAAAAACGGTAAAATAGATCAGTTTTTAAATGAAATTCCTTTAGATAAAATTGTTCTGGAAACAGATTCACCTTATCTTGCTCCCGTTCCGTACAGAGGAAAACGCAACGAAAGCTCGTATCTTGATTTGGTGGTCGGAAAGCTTGTAAATATCTACAATAAAGATTTTGCTGAGATTGACAGGATTACAAGTGAGAATGCGAAAAGAATGTTTATAAAATAATTATGAAAGCAAAAATTTCAAAACTCCTGAGGCAAACTAGATTATTATATCTTACAGATAAATTAAGGTTTTTAATAGCCAAAATTAAAAATAATAAGAAAAATGTAGCTTTTCTAATGACGCATCCAAACTTTAAGTTTCCTACAGACTATTTGATGTATGAGTCTTTTGGAATGAGTTACGAAGGATATTATAAAAGTGGAATTATGGCAGCAAGTGAGTTTATAGATGAACTTAAACAATATAAGACTATTGATGATGTTAAAATTCTAGATTGGGGATGCGGGCCTGCACGAGTTGTTAGGCATATTCCTGAAATAGTTCCAAGTAATTGTGAAATTTTTGCAACAGATTATAATGAGAACTCCATAAATTGGAATAAAGAGAACATCAAAGATGTAAAGTTTAATTTAAATGGAATTGAAGCTAAGCTACCTTATAATGACAGTTTTTTTGATTTTATTTATGGAATTTCAATTTTCACTCATCTTTCAGAAAAATTACATTATGATTGGAAAAGTGAGTTAACAAGAATTCTTAAAAGAGATGGAATACTACTATTAACTTTGCAGTGCGAATTGTTTAAGGCAATTCTTACAGAATCAGAAATTAAACAATTTGAATTAGGTAATTTAGTTGTTCGAGGAAATGTGAAAGAAGGACATAGGACTTATTCTGCATTTCAACCTGATAGTTTTGTTAAAAAGCTTTTTTCAGATTTTGATATTTTAAAACATACTCCATCTTATATGAATAATGGCTCACTTGAGCAAGATGTTTGGGTTTTACGGAAAAAATAAAGCCTTCCAAAATCTGGAAGGCTTTATTTTTATTTCTTTCTGAAAAAATTACTCTTATTTTTCGGTTTCTTGCTGTGATCCGATTTTTGCTGACCTGCAGGTTTTGGTCTTGGTGTAAAAGGTTTATTATTAGAATCCCTTTTTTCAACAACCAGATTATCAGTATGGAAAGGATGATTTTTCACGACAGGAATTTTCATTCCGATCAATTTTTCGGTATCCTTTAGATTGAGCAAATCCAACCCGTCTACGAATGAAATGGATGATCCTTCAGCGCCGGCACGTCCTGTTCTTCCGATTCTGTGAACGTAAGTTTCTGCAACGTCCGAAAGTTCATAATTAACTACATATTTCAGTTCGTCGATATCAATTCCTCTTGCTGCAATGTCTGTCGCGACTAAAACACGAGTTCTTCCTGATTTAAAATTATTTAAAGCATTTTGTCTTGCATTTTGAGATTTGTTTCCGTGAATCGCCTCTGCTGAGATATTGCTGGATTGTAATTTTCTTGAAATCTTATCAGCGCCATGTTTTGTTCTCGAAAACACCAAAACAGATTCTGATATATCGTTTTGAAGAATATGGGTAAGAAGATCGAGCTTATTTTCTTTATCAACAAAATAAACGGCTTGTTTGATCGTTTCTGCTGTTGACGAAATCGGCGTTACAGATACTTTTATAGGAGTATTCAAAATAGAATCTGCTAGTTTCTGAATTTCTGTAGGCATTGTTGCGGAGAAGAAAAGGGTCTGTCTTTTAGGTGGTAAAAGTTTAATAATTCTTTTAACATCGTGTACAAAACCCATATCCAACATTCTGTCGGCTTCATCCAATACGAAGATTTCAAGATTCTTTAAGCTGATAATTCCCTGAGCAATAAAGTCTAATAATCTTCCGGGAGTCGCTACCAAAATGTCAACGCCTTTTCTCAGGGCATTTTCCTGGCTTCCTTGTTTTACGCCGCCGAAAATAACCAGTTTTCTTAGAGGTAAATTTTTCCCGTAAGCATTGAAGCTTTCTTCGATTTGTATTGCTAATTCTCTTGTTGGCGTAAGAATCAGCGCTTTTATATGATTGTTTTTAGGTCCTTTTCTTTCTGTAAGATTTTGTAGGATAGGAATAGCAAAAGCTGCCGTTTTTCCTGTTCCCGTCTGTGCAGTGCCCAGCAAATCTCTGTGTTCTAAAATTGAAGGAATAGATTGTTCCTGAATAGGTGTAGGCTTTTCATAACCCTCCTTTTGAAGCGCATCTAGAATGGGCTTGATAATGTTTAAGTCTGTAAATAACAAAATTGTATTGTGTATTAAAATAGTGCGGGTGAAGCAGTATACTTCATCATTTTTAGCAAATCTGCTAAAAAAAATTAACAGAATTTAAGTAAAATTAATTACTCACTTGGCTGAGAATGCCGCGAAATATGTCGCAAAGATAGTTTAAATAAATTGAAAGTGCTTATTTTACTTTTGTCCACTGCTGATTATGCTTTAAATCTTCAAAAAACTGGTAAACTTCTATAAGTTTTTCACTGCCTCTTTTTCCATAATCTTCTGTGTTTTTTGAGGTTCCGTCTACAAGTTTAATTCGAAGATAAGAAGTCGGCAGATCGGTAACATTTCTTTCACCATATTGATCATTAAGAGATTTTACATCCAGCTGATCCAACAAAGCCACTAATTTATTGTAATCTTCATCTTTAATGGTCGTTTTAAAAGTTCCTTCTCTGGGTTTAGAAAATTCATCTTTCGAATTTCCTTTTGTGAAATTAAAATGTTCTGCTTCCAAAACAGCTGTTTTATCAGAATTAATTGTCATCGTAAAGATCGGGCAAAATCCGAAGCATGCGCCGGCTTCATATTCTATCGTCGAATATTTTGACTGAGCTTTCTGTGTGCTGCAAGAGAATAAAAGTATCGCTGCAAATAGACTGAATAAATATTTCATTGTTTAAATTTTATGGTGTCTTTCAAGAAGCGTTCCAAAAAAGAGAAACTTTTGAATTTCTCTTTTAATTATTTATTTAAATCTATAGCCTACACCAGCCTGCAAAAAACCAATTTTGGTAGGTAAATATTCTTTATTGATTTCGAAAAAATTAAAGTTATATCGGGCATCAACAAAGAAATTATCTGTTATTCTGTATTCTGCGCCTAAGAACGGAAATAAGTTTAAGGTTTTTACATTTTCATATTCATAAGTCATTGTACCATTTCCATAAACATCTGCTTTTACCTTTTTTGAAATATTAATTGCAAAATTCATTCCTGCAGAAGCTGAAAGATTGGGAATAAAGTAATATTTTACAGAGATAGGAACCTGAAGTTGTGATAATTGATAATCAAAATTCAACTCTCCAGAGCTAAGTAAAGGATCCTCTGCTAATACATAATCGTAATAACTTTCACTTCCACCAATCTCAGTATAAATTATTTCAGCCTGAATACCAACTTTTGAAGAGACTGGCTCTTCACCAACCAAGCCTGCATAAAAATATGATTTTGAATCTAGCTTGTTGTCGAAAAACTTCATGTTTGATAAAGTATAGCCTGCTTTTACGCCAAATTTGAATTCTGAATCTGATTCCGAATTTTGAGCATTAATAAATCCCGAAAATGTGATTGCAACAGCAAAAAAAAAGTTTTTAGTCATTTTTTAGTTTTAATTTTATGAGTAACGATGGAAAGGTTAAGAAAATTGTGCTGTAAGAATGTTACAGCACAATTGTTTTTTATCCGTGAAGTTTTTTCCAGATTGCATCTTTCAAGTCCATCAGATTTTCTCCGGTAACACCTGAGAAAAATATAGGTTTTCTGTTTTCAGGAAATTCGGCGGCGATTTCTTTTCTAAGTTCATCATCCAAAAGATCGGATTTTGAAATAGAAACAATGAAATCTTTATCCAGCAATTCAGGATTATATTCTTTCAATTCGTTTTCTAGAATTTTAAACTCCTGAAAATGACTTTCAGAATCAGCCGGAATTAAAAATAATAAAATTGAATTTCTTTCAATATGTCTTAAAAATCTGTGTCCCAAACCTTTTCCTTCAGCAGCTCCTTCAATAATCCCCGGAATATCGGCCATTACAAAAGATTTATAATTTCTGTAATCTACAATTCCTAAGTTGGGCGTTAAAGTCGTAAATGCGTAATTGGCAATTTTAGGTTTTGCGGCAGAAACAGAGGCTAAAAGAGTTGATTTTCCGGCATTCGGAAAACCTACCAAACCTACATCAGCTAATATTTTAAGCTCGAAAATAATGTAGCCTTCCTGACCGTCCATTCCTGGCTGCGCATAACGGGGAGTTTGGTGGGTTGATGATTTGAAATGTTCATTTCCTTTTCCACCTTTTCCACCTTCCATGAGAATGATTTCCTGACCATCTTCTAAGATTTCGCCAACGATTTCTCCTTCTTCATTTTTAGCGATGGTTCCGATCGGAACTTCAATATAAACATCTGCTCCATACCCTCCCGTTAACTGGTTTTTAGCTCCGTTTTCACCACGTTCAGCTTTTACGTGACGTGTGTAACGAAGCGGAAGTAAAGTCCATTCCTGAGCGTTTCCTTTCATGATAACGTGACCGCCACGGCCTCCATCTCCACCATCAGGACCGCCTTTGGGAATATATTTTTCACGGCGAAGATGTGCAGAACCTGCACCACCATGGCCGCTTTTACAATGAATCTTTACGTAATCTACAAAATTTGACATTTCTTACAATTATGAGTTATGAGTTATGAATTATGAGAATGAATTGTATTAATTTATAACTCATCACTCACAACTTTAAACTATTTTATTTTTTCTACTTCAGCGAAAAGCTTTTCAGAAATCTCGTTGATTTCTCCAACACCGTTGATCTCTACATATTTTCCTTGTTGTTTGTAAAGTTCGGCTACTTCTGCTGTTTTTGCGTAATATTCTTTAATTCTATTTTCGATAATTTCTACATTGCTGTCATCGGTTCTTCCGCTTGTTTCCCCTCTTTTCAGCAATCTTTCTACTAAAATTTTATCTTCAACGATCAATGAAAGACAAACATCAATATCGTCATTCAACTCATCTTTTACAATTTTTTCTAAAGCTTCTGTCTGTACGGCAGTTCTCGGATATCCGTCGAAGATAAATCCTGCAGCGTCCGTCGGCTTTCTCAATTCGTCGATCAGCATATCGATCGTTACCTGATCCGGAACCAATTCTCCTTTATCGATGTATGATTTTGCCAATTTTCCGAGTTCAGTATCATTTTTCATGTTGAATCTAAAAAGGTCACCTGTTGAGATTTGCTTTAAATTAAATTTCTCGATCAGGTTTTGAGCTTGAGTTCCTTTTCCACTTCCTGGAGGGCCGAACAGAACAATGTTTATCATAATTTTGATTCGCTTTGGCTTTTACAATAAAGCTTTTGAGCCTTTAGCTTTTTTAGTTAATACTTTTATTTAGATATAATTTAAGCTAAAAGCAAACTGCAAATAGCTTAAAGCAATTTATTCGTTGATTTTTCCGTCTGCTAACTGATACAAATTAGGAAGATTTCTCCCCAATTCATCATAATCTAATCCGTAACCCAAGACAAATTTGTTCGGAATTTCTTTTCCTATATAATCTAACTTGAAATCTTTTTTATAAACTTCAGGTTTTAATAAGAATGAAGCTATTTTTACAGATTTTGGACGTTGTGTTTCGTTAAAATATTTGAAAAGGCTTTCAACCGTATTTCCTGTGTCTACAATATCTTCTACCAAGATAATGTGACGATCTTTTACGTCTTTTGTAAGTTCCATTTTCTGGTAAACGATTCCTGTAGATTCTGTTCCTGCATACGAGCTCATCTGAATAAATGCAATTTCGCATTCTCCCGGATAATGCTTCAAAAGGTCTGAAAAAAACATGATTACACCATTTAAGACACCAATAAAAACAGGAACTTCATCCTTGTAATCTTCATAGATTTTTAAAGCTGTCGCTTTTACGATCTCCTGAATCTCGGCATCCTTCATATAAGGAACAAAAGTCTTGTCGTGTACTTGAATACTTTCCATAAAAAAATAGTAGGCGGCAAAGTTACGGATTTTTGATGAAAGTTTTTTAAGGTTTAAGTGTAGAGTTTTTAGAGTTTTAATACAACGAGTTTGATGGGAACTATATGGATTTTAAAGCATGCTTGCAAGTGTAATTAAATCATTTTGTATGTTTTGTTTTAAGGCAAAAAGGACAATACATGGAAAGAATTTTATTTTTATCTTTGCAAGATACAAACCCAAGCAACAGAAATGTAGGATATAATTTCTTTCAGATTTTAATAAAGTGACGGCCTTTTGGTTGTCTATGTTTAACTGTATTAAGAAAGAATCATGCTTTTTTTACACAATATATCTTTTGGGTTTCCTGCAGGGAATCTGCTTTTTAATTCTATTAATTTAACGATACAAACTCATACAAAATCGGCTTTGGTCGGAAGTAATGGCACGGGAAAATCTACGTTGCTGAAAATCTGTGCAAACGAAATTGAACCTTTGGAAGGAAGTGTCAATATTCAAGGTGAAATTTTCTATGTTCCGCAGATGTTCGGGAATTTTAATCATTTAACGGTTGCAGAATGTTTAAAAATAGATAAAAAACTAAAGGCGCTTCAGAAAATAATGAATGGCGAAGTGGATGAAATTTATTTTGAAACTTTAAATGACGATTGGGATATTGAAGAACGTTGTCAAATCGCCTTACAACACTGGAAACTTGAAAATTTAGACTTAAATCAAACATTAGAAAGTTTAAGTGGCGGACAAAAGACAAAGGTTTTTCTTGCCGGAATTCAAATCAATCAGCCTGAAATTATTTTACTCGACGAACCAACCAATCATCTCGACTGGGAAGGTCGAAATCTTTTGTATGATTTTATTGAAAAAACCAATTCGGCCGTTATGATTGTGAGTCATGACCGTGCTTTGCTGAATTTGGTTGATACCATTTTTGAATTAAGCAATCAGGGAATTTCAACATACGGCGGGAATTATGATTTTTATGCCGAACAAAAAGAAATTGAAAATGAAGCGTTACAAAACGATATTCATTCCAAAGAACGTGAGTTGAAAAAAGCAAAAGAAAAGGAACGCGAAACGTTGGAACGAAAGCAAAAGCTCGATGCAAGAGGAAAAGGAAAGCAGGGGAAATCTGGCGTTGCAAGAATTATGATGAATACGCTGCGAAATAATGCGGAGAAAAATTCTTCAAAATTGAAATCTATTCATGCGGAGAAAATCAATGATATTTCGGGTGATTTGCGGGATTTGCGTTCGTCGGTGAGAAATGCTGATCAGATGAAAGTGAATTTTAATGATTCAGAACTGCATTCGGGGAAAATTTTGATTTCGGCAACGGAAATTAATTTTAAATACGATGAAAAAAATCTCTGGAAAGAAAACCTCAATCTTGAAATCCGGAGTGGTGACAGGATTTCCATTAAAGGCTCGAACGGTTCGGGGAAAACGACTTTGATAAAGCTTTTGTTAGGAAATCTGCAACCCTCTGTCGGGAAGACTTCGAAATCAGATTTTCAAACCATTTATATTGACCAGGAATATTCTTTGATTGATAAAAATGCAACGGTTTATGATTTTGCCCAACAGTTTAACGATAATTCAATGCCTGAATCTGAAGTGAAAACTTTGCTGTCAAGATTTTTATTTGGAAAGGAAACATGGGATAAAAAATGTGATGTTCTGAGTGGTGGAGAACGTTTGCGACTTCTTCTGTGTGGACTTTCCATAAGCAATAAAGCGCCTGATATGATTATTCTCGATGAACCGACCAATAATTTAGACCTTCAAAATGTGGAAATTCTCACAAGTTCTATTAAGGATTATCATGGAACTTTGCTGGTGATTTCGCATGATGAAGTTTTTTTGGGGGAGATTGAGGTGAGTGGTGAGGTTTTGTTGAAATAATTTAAAATATTGATTTTTTGAAACTGAATGGAATGAAGATCTCAAGCTTTTATAATCTCTATTTTAGCTTTCAACTTGACTTTTTAGTTAAAATAAAATCCACCACAAATTTGCCCACCCAATTTTTTAAAAGTAATTTTGCATGAATCTAAAATAAAAGTAAAATATGTCAACTTACGTAGTTGTAGGTCTTCAGTACGGAGATGAAGGTAAAGGAAAAATAACGGATGTTTTATCGGCAAAATCGGATTATGTGGTACGTTTCCAAGGGGGCGACAACGCTGGTCATACGGTTTATGTAGGCGATGAAAAATTTGTTTTGCACCTTCTTCCATCAGGAGTTCTTCAGTGCAAAGGAAAATGTATCATTGCAAACGGAGTAGTGGTAAATCCTAAATCTTTCATTAAGGAGGTGAATCAGATCGAAAGCAAAAACATGAGAACTGATCACATTTTCATCAGCAGAAGAGCGCATGTCATCATGCCTTACCATATTCTTTTGGATACTTACCGTGAAGAAGAGCATGGAGGGACGCAGATTGGAACAACCAAAAAAGGAATCGGACCTTGCTACGAAGATAAAATCGCAAGAGTGGGAATCAGAATGATTGACCTTCTGAATCCTGAAATCTTAAGAGAGAAAATCGAGAAAAACTTAAAAATTAAGAATTCTCTTTTCGAAAAATATTACGGAAAACCGACATTAGATGTTGAAGAAATTTACAACGAATATTTGGAGATCGGAAAGCAGCTTCAAGACAGAATTGTTGATACAGAGGTTGAATTAAACGAAGCAATCAGAGATGGTAAAAATGTTTTATTTGAAGGAGCACAAGCGTTGATGTTAGACATCGACTTCGGAACATATCCTTATGTAACTTCATCCTCTCCGTCTACAGGAGGGGTTTGTACGGGAGCTGGTGTCCCGCCAACTTCACTTCAGAACTTGATCGGTGTTGCCAAAGCATATTGCACAAGAGTAGGAAATGGGCCTTTCCCTTCTGAATTGGATAACGAATTGGGTGAAAAAATCAGACAGATCGGTGGCGAATTCGGAGCGACTACAGGAAGGCCGAGAAGAACAGGTTGGTTAGATCTTGTTTCTTTGAAGCATGCTTGTATGATTAATGGAATTAATAATTTAGTAATTACAAAATTAGACGTTCTTACAGGAATTGAAAATTTAAAGATCGTTACGCATTATAAAACTGAAGACGGGAAAATCATCGATTACTTCACTTCTTCAACAGAAAAACTATACAATTACGAGCCGATTTATCAAGATTTGCCGGGTTGGAAAGAAGATCTTACAAAAGTGAGAAGCTACGACGAGCTTCCTGATACTGCTCAGAAATATATAGAGTTTATCGAAAAGTATTTAGGAATCAATGTTTATTTAGTTTCTGTAGGACCAGAAAGAAGTCAAAACATTATCAGAAAAGAATTATTCTAAGGAATTTTCAAAAAATATATTTTAAAAGAGACTGTCAAATTTGATGGTCTCTTTTTTTGTTTCTTAGATTAAATCTCTCATTTATCGCAACTTGATAGCTGATATATATTATTCATTAAATAGTTAAATTTTTATTTTGTCACCTATTTCAATAAAAAGGTTTCGTTTTGATAAAATTTTGGCAAATATTTTGATATTGTTTTAAATATTGAATGTTAACAATATAGAAACTAATAATCGCCATATTAACAATTTAATTTTTTAGTGATGAAACACCTACAACACAATCAGGAATTTCAGTTGAATGAAATTCTATTCGAGAACCGTAACAAAAATTATGGTGCTTATGTTTTAAGAAATGAATCAGACAAAATTCTGACCAAGGCTCTTTTTCTGGGCGTCAGCTTGATGGCTGCGGTTGCGATTACGCCTTTAGTAATTTCGGCATTTAACCCGGTTGAAAAAGTCGTTCCTTTTGAACCTGTTTACAGACCAGTTGATATTTTACCTAACGATGTAGAGAAGCCTAAACCTGAAGTTGTGAAACCAATTCAACCTGTTTCTCCTCCAAACGTCAAACAATATGATGATAGATTAGCAATTCCTACAAGAAATGCGGACGAAAGCAATATTATAAAAGAAATTCCAAAAGATGCTGTGGCGGGAACTGTAAATAACCTTAAAGGTGATCCTGTAACAATGCCAACATATCAGCCAGTTGCTCCAACAATAGGAGCCGGACCAATTACTCCATCGCAACCACCTGCAATTGAAACTACAAAAGATCCAAATGCGATCGAGGTTGCAAGTGTTGAAGCAAAATTTGAAGGCGGAATTGAATCTTTCAGAAATAAAGTAATGAATAAATTTGACGGTTCAGGATTCGAATCTGATAATGTGATGAAAACAACAGTCACTTTTATTGTAGAAAAAGATGGTACAATTTCAGGACTGAAAGCAGACGGTAAAGATGTAGATTTCAACAGTGAAGCTTTAAGAACGATAAAAGCCGTTAAAGGAAAATGGATTCCCGGGAAAAATAAAAAAGGTGAGCCTGTAAGAAGTTATTTCAAGTTCCCGATTTCAATGAAGTTTGAAAGTTAATATTATTCAAAATAAATCTTGACAGTTATCCACAAAGAATTTTTTTTGTGGATAATTTTTTTTATACTTAAATCGCTTATTAACAATATTTTAACTCATCTTTCGTTTTACCCATTCCTTGAAGCAGAGAAAAAAGTGTATTTTTGAAACTTAAAGTTCAAATAATGGCAAAAATCATAGGTATCGCTAATCAAAAAGGTGGTGTAGGAAAAACTACAACCGCTGTTAATTTAGCCGCAGCATTAGGGGTATTGGAAAAGAAAATATTAATCATTGATGCAGATCCGCAGGCTAATGCGACGTCTGGTTTGGGGGTTGAAGAAGTTCAGTATTCCACATACAACTTATTGGAACACAGTGTTGAAACCAAAAACTGTATCCAGAAAACAAGCACTCCCAATTTAGATATTGTTCCTTCTCACATCGATTTGGTAGCCGCAGAAATTGAATTGGTAGACAAAGACAACCGTGAATATATGCTTAAGCAAGCTTTGGCGAGCGTAAGAGACGATTACGATTATATCATTATCGATTGTGCACCAAGTTTAGGTTTGATCACGGTGAATGCGCTTACGGCTGCAGATTCTGTTATTATTCCTATTCAGTGCGAATATTTTGCTTTGGAAGGTTTGGGGAAACTTTTAAATACAATTAAAAACGTTCAGAAAATCCATAATAAAGATTTGGATATTGAAGGTTTGTTGTTGACGATGTATGACAGCAGATTGAGACTTTCAAATCAGGTAGTGGAAGAGGTAAATGCTCATTTTCCGGAAATGGTTTTTGAAACAATCATCAGCAGAAATGTAAGATTAAGCGAAGCTCCAAGTTTTGGAGAAAGTATCTTAAATTACGATGCAGAAAGCAAAGGTGCTATTCAGTACATTCAGTTAGCGGAAGAAGTTTTATTGAAAAACGAAAATTTAGTACAACAAAAATAGTCAAATGTAAATGTTCAATTTAATTTAAACTAAATCCTGAACATTAAACTTTGAATTTTATATAATATGAAAGATAAAAAAAGAGCAATGGGTCGTGGCTTAGGCGCTATTTTGAGTGCAGAATCCAAAGCTACGGTAAATTCTGCTACTGATGAAGGCGCTGATAAATTTGTAGGAAATATCGTGGAAGTTGCCATTGAAGATATTTATCCGAATCCCACGCAGCCAAGAACTTATTTTGATGAAAAGGCATTAAACGAACTTGCGCAGTCGATCAGAAATTTAGGAGTAATTCAGCCGATTACACTAAGAAAAGACGGCGAAAAGTTTGAAATCATATCAGGGGAAAGACGTTTCAGAGCAAGTAAAATTGCTGGTTTAACATCTATTCCGGCTTATATTCGTTTGGTAAACGATCAGGAATTGCTAGAGATGGCTCTTGTTGAAAATATTCAAAGAGAAGATCTTGATGCGATAGAAATTGCTTTGACTTACCAAAGGCTTTTAGATGAAATCGGCATGACGCAGGAAAATCTGAGCCAGAGATTAGGCAAAGACAGAAGTACGATTACCAATTCTATCAGATTGTTGAGATTGAGTCCGGATATTCAGAATGCGATCAGGAGCGGAGAAATTTCCGCAGGACACGGAAGAGCGATTATCAGCTTAGACAACGAAGAATTGCAGCAGATTTTGTTTGATACAATTATTAAAGAAAAGCTGAATGTACGCCAGACGGAACAGGCTTCAACAGCTTTAAAAAATCCAAAATCTCCGGCGGCAAAAACGGCAAAGCCTGAACTTTCAAACAACTATAAAAGAGCTCAGAAAACAATTTCTGATATTTTGGACGTAAAAGTAGAAATCAAAACCTCCGGAAACGGAAAAAAAGGCAAAATCGTGCTCGATTTTAAAAACGAAGACGAGCTTGAATATATTTTGTCTCATATTAAATAAATGAAAAAAATACTTTTCACTTTTTTCCTGTGTTTATTTGCGACAGCTTTTTCTCAAGTTGTTACTAATGATACGGTTCGTATAGAATCTGTACCCAACGATAGCGTTGCCTTGGGAAATATTCCTGAAACTTCCATTGTTGAGACCATAGAAAAAGCAAATGCACCTACTAAAGTTGTTGTGACAAAACTTAACCCAACAAAAGCAGGCTTGTATTCTGCTGTTTTTCCGGGCTTGGGACAATTTTACAACAAAAAATACTGGAAAATTCCTATTGTTTGGGGAGCGGTTGGGACTGGAGTTGGCTTTGCAATCTGGAACCAAAATCAGTATAAAAGATACAGAGAATATTATATCGCAAAACTCAACGGCATACCTAATGAATTTGTAGATGCAAGGCCTTATCTCGATAAAGTGGCTTTAGGAAATGCGCAGGACAGAGCAAAAAGACAGAGAGATTACGCAATCGCTATTACAGGTCTTATTTATATTTTGAATATTGTAGATGCTGTGGTTGATGCTCATTTATATGAAGGGCGAAAGGATCCGGATTTATCTTTTAGTCCGGCCGTAATTTACGATGATTTCGGAACCAATCCGCCAAAAACGGGACTTAGTTTAAGCTACAGATTTTAACATAATATGAAACCGCAGTTATCTGCGAATTGAAAAAATACATGAAAATAGCATTAGTTGGATATGGAAAAATGGGCAAAATCATTGATGAGATTGCTGCCAAAAGAGGCCACGAAATAGTTGCCCGTCTCAAAGAAACTCCGACTGCTGAAAACCTTAATAATCCGGATGTCGTTATAGAATTTTCTTTACCGGAAGTAGCCTTTGATAACATTAAAACCTGTCTTGAAAATAAAATTCCTGTAATCTGCGGAACAACAGGCTGGCTCGAAAGAAAAGCTGAGGTTGAAAACCTTGCTTTGCAAAATGGAACTGCATTTTTATATGGCTCAAATTTTAGTTTAGGTGTTAATCTTTTTTTTGCATTAAACGAAAAACTGGCAGGTTTGATGACAAATGTTGATGACTATTCTTGTCAGCTGGAAGAAATTCACCATGTTCATAAGCTGGATGCACCAAGCGGAACCGCAATTTCACTGGCGGAAGGAATTTTTAAAAGCAATTCTAAATATGATGCATGGAAATTGGAAGAGACAAAGGATAATCAATTAGGAATTTTCGCTATTCGTGAAGATGAAGTTCCGGGAACCCACAGCGTTTTTTACAGAAGTGAAGTCGACGAAATTGAAATAAAACATACCGCATTCAACAGAAACGGATTTGCATTAGGCGCCGTTGTCGCTGCAGAATGGATCAAAGATAAAAAAGGAAACTTCACAATGAAAGACGTTTTGGGACTCTGATTTTGTAACAAATTTCCTACATTGCAAACTAATAATAGAAATTTGTGTAAGAGTTATTGCTTATCACAGATTGATGATTACTTATATTACAGATTAGGCACAAAAATTTATGAATTATTTTTTAACGTATACAGTTTATGTTCTCATTTTATCAGTATTGATGGGGATTTCCACTTGGAAGCTGTTCAAGAAATTGGGTTATAATCCGCTATTTGCTTTTATACCTTTCTACAATTATTTCATTATTTTAAAAGAAACAAAACATCCGAAATGGTGGGCAATTTTATCTTATTTGCCGATTGTTGGCCCAATTATGATGTCGGTTTTCCATTTATATTTAATGAAAAAATTTGGAAAAAGACTTTTTCAGCATCAATTGCTTACGGTTTTGCTTCCGTTTATTTACATGGCAACGGTTAATTATTCCAAAAATGCAGAACTGGAAGATGAAAATGAACTGTATTTGACGGAAGAAGAAAAAAATGCCAAAAAGAAAGATACTTTCTTGGGTTCGATTACTTTTGCGGTAGTTTTTGCTACGATTATTCATGTTTTTGTGACGCAGCCTTTCGGTATTCCGACAGGTTCAATGGAAAGAACTTTATTAGTAGGTGATTTTCTATTTGTAAATAAATGGAGCTACGGTTACAGATTGCCGATGCGTCCCGTTGCGATCCCTTTTTTACAAGGAACAATAATGGATACTGGTGAACCCGGTAATCCTAAAGACGATCCGAAATCTTATGTAGAAGCTGTAAAATTACCTTACGAAAGGATTTTCCAATTCAACAAACCTCAGAAAAATGATATTGTCGTTTTCAATTATCCTCGTGATTCTGTGCATACAGCCATCGATAGAAGAGATCCTTATGTGAAAAGATTGGTAGCCGTTGCCGGTGATACTTTTGAGATGAGAGGCGGAAGACTTTTCGTAAACGGAAAACCGGAAACTGTTTTAGGAGACCAGGAAGTACAGCATTCTTATGTGGTAAATACAGGAACTCAGCTTGATGTCCCTAGTTTATATAGCGCTTACGGATTTTTGCCGGTAAGAGAAATGCAGAATGAGAAAGGTGGCTTCACTTATATGTTTCAAGGGCTTACCGACAAAACTGCAAAAGAAATAAAAGCTCTACCGAATGTGATCGATATGGAAGAAAATATTTTCCCAAAAGATTCAGGTACACTTTCTTACAAATTAAATGCTGACAGAACAGCGTATACAAAAAGTATAGATACGACACAATCAATTTTCCCGATCAATAAACCATGGAATCAGGATTGGTACGGCCCACTTAAAATCCCTAAAAAAGGGGATATTGTAACAATTAATCAGGAAACTTTACCGGAATATCAGTGGATTATTTCTGAATACGAACACAATAAGCTTGAAAACAAAAACGGAAAGATTTTCATCAACGGAAAAGAAACTAATCAATATACCATTCAGCAGGATTATTACATGATGGTGGGAGACAACAGAGATGCTTCATTAGACGCAAGATTCTTTGGTTTCGTTCCGGAAGAAAATATTGTTGGAAAACCCATGTTTACCTGGTTGAGTATTGAAGGAGCTTTTAAAGATTCCAGTTCTTCTTATCAGGCTGATGGCTGGAAAGTAAGATGGGACAGAATGTTTAAAGGAACAAATACTGGCGAAGCCAACAAAACTTCTTATTGGTGGATTGCAGCAATGATTTTGATTCTTTTCTTCGGATGGGAATATTTTGTTAAACTTTTCGGAAAGAAAAAAACTGAAGAAGATTTATAACTAAATTTGTAAACTAAAATAGAATGAAGTATTTGAAAAAGTACTTCATTTTTATATATAATAACAATGAAGAATGTATTATTACCGGTATTTTATCTACCGCCGATTTCATGGTTTTCAGTTTTTTTAGATCCTGAAAACACAGTTGTTTTTGAGCAATATGAAAGTTTCCCCAAACAGACTTTCAGAAACAGAACTAATATTTACGGAGCAAACGGAAAGCTTTCATTGATAATTCCGATCAACCACACCGGAAAAAGAATAATGAAAGATATGGAGATTTCTTACCGCGAAAATTGGTTGGCTCTGCACTGGAAATCGATAAAAACAGCTTATCAGAGTTCACCTTATTTTGAATTTTATGAAGATAAGTTCAAAGAACTTTATGAAGTCAAAGAAAAATATTTATTAGACTTTAATATCAAAAGTATAGAAACTGTTCAGAAAATCCTAAAAACAGAAAAGGCACAATCTTTGAATGAAGAATATATCAAAATCCCGGAAGAGATCAATTTTCGTGAACATTTTTCAGCCAAAACACCTTCTCAGTTTGAAATGGAAGAATATTATCAGACTTTTACAGATAAACATGGTTTTTTGAAAGATTTATCGATTTTGGATCTTATTTGTAACAAAGGACCGGAATCTTTGACTTATATTAAAAATATTAAATAATTCTCACAATGAAGAAAGTCTTATTAGCTGCTGTTTTTTTAGCAGGCTTCAGTTTTACTTACGCACAGGAATCAAAAGCTCAAACGCTTGATCCTAATGAAGATAAAGATCTTATGACTTGGTACCATAAAGATTTTTCAACTGCAAAAGTATATGGTGTAAATACAGAAAATGCTTACAAATATTTGGAATCCAAAGGTTTAAAGCCGACAAATGTTGTTGTTGGAGTTTTAGACAGTGGTGTTCAGGTAGATCATCCAGGTTTAGTAAAGAATATCTGGTCAAACCCAAATGAAGTTCCCGGAAATGGAAAGGATGATGATGGAAATGGCTATGTAGACGACATCCACGGATGGAATTTTATAGGTGGAAAAAATGGCGATATCGATATTGACAATATGGAAGTAACGAGAGTTGTTGCCAAGTACAAGCCTGTTTTTGAGGGAGACGATTCCACAAAGAATAAAGCAAATCAGGCAAAAATGCCAGAAGAATTTGCAATGTATATGAAGTCTAAAGAGCTTTTCAACAAGAAAAGTGTTGACGCAAGACAGAATTTTCAGCAATATAGCATGATTAATGAAGCAATTCCGTCAATGGTAAAAATGTTGGGAGGAAAACCTTTAACTAAAGAAAATCTTGCAAATATCAAACCTACAGAACAGAAAGAGGCTATCGGTCTTCAGGTTTTAGGAAATTTAGCCCAAAGCCCTGAATTTGCCGGAAAATCTCCTGCTGAAGTTGAAGCTAAGCTGAAAGAAGAAATAAAAGGAGCGCTAGATCATTTTGGTCCTATGTCCAAACAATATGACCTTTCTTACGATCCAAGAGCAGAAATTGTAGGTGATAACTACAATGATTATTCTGAAAAAAGTTATGGAAACAACCATTATCAAGGTCCGGATGCCGAGCACGGAACTCACGTTTCAGGTATCATTGCAGGGCTTCCTCAAGGGAAAGAAGTTCAGTATGGAGTGGCTTCAAAGGTAGCGAAAATAATGGTGGTAAGAACAGTGCCAAACGGTGACGAAAGAGATAAAGATGTTGCCAATGCTATAAGATATGCAGTTGATAATGGTGCCAAAATCTTAAATATGAGTTTTGGTAAGCCGGTTTCTCCAGGGAAAAATGTAGTTTGGGATGCATTCAAATATGCTCAAGATAAAGGAGTTCTATTAGTAAAAGCTGCCGGAAACGAAAATGAAGACGTTGCAGAGCATCTTGCGTATCCTACCAATTTTAAAAATGTGACCGATGAAGCTCCTTTTGTAAACAACGTACTTGTTGTTGGGGCAAGCACTAATAGAAATAACGAATTGAGAGCAGGATTCTCGAATTACAATAAAAAAATGGTCAATGTTTTTGCACCGGGTGAGCAGATTTACTCTACGGTTCCAGATAATAAATATAGTTATCAACAGGGAACTTCAATGGCTTCACCAGTCGTTGCAGGAGCTGCTGCCGTTTTATTGGCTTATATGCCGGGATTGACTCCTGCGCAGATCATCGAAGCATTAGTAAAAACGAGCAATGCCAATACAGAAAACGAATTTGGAACTTACTCGCAAGCCGGAGGTGTTATTGACGTAAAAAAAGCTGCTGAATATGCTTTTGATAATTTTTATAAAGGAAAAACATCAAATGTTAAAAAAGCGTCTAAGTCAAAAAAAGCTGTAAGAAAATAATAATCAACTACTTATGTTGATTTAGTAATAAAGCCCGAATGTTCGGGCTTTTTATTTTTAAGAGAATTTTACTTTTGGCACGGTTTTTTGATGTAACTTTATAACAATAATAAACAACAATATGAAAAACTTAATACTTGCGGGAATGTTGGGGACATCACTTTTTGCAATGTCTTGTTCCTCAGTAAAGAATGCCGGAAACGCACAAAATCAAAGAGCAGAATATCTTAAAATGAAAGGCGATTGGCAAATTGTAAGCATCGATTACGATAAAGAGTACAAAATAAAGCCATTCGATGAAGGGGCTGATGCGCAATGCTTCGTGGGAAGCCACTGGAGATTTATCCCAAACAACTATACAGGAGCGTACACTTTAAATGGGGGTGGAGATTGCCCTGTAATCACTCAGCCTATCAAGTTTGAAGTGAAAGGCGGAAACACTTTTATGTTTAAAAAAGTTGTAGACGGTACCAAAGCAAAACAAAATGTTGTAGGATATTCACTTAATGTAATCAACCAAACAACAGACCAATTTTCTTTAGAACAAAATGTTCCGTTTGACGGATCCACAGTAAGAGTCGTTTATAACTTCCAAAGAACGGGAATGAAATAATTAATATTAAAAATAAACATAATGAAATTTAACAAAGCATATATAGGAGCAGTATTTTTATCATCAACATTAATACTGACAAGCTGTGAAGCAGTACAAAATTCTAATCACCAGCAAAGAGGTACAGCCGTAGGTGTTGCATCAGGTGCTGTGATCGGTGGGATTCTTGGTAATAATGTTGGTAAAGGTAAAAATGCAGCTTTAGGTGCAGTTTTAGGAGGAGTGATTGGAGGTGTTGCCGGCAATGTTATCGGGAATAAAATGGATAAACAGGCTAAAGAAATCAAGGAAACTTTGCCTGGTGCAGAAGTTGAAAGAGTAGGTGATGGTATCAAGATTACCCTTAATGAAAGCATTGTAACGTTTGCGTTTGATTCGTCTGAACTTACCAGTTTGGCTAAAACAAACTTAGATAAGCTGACGCAGGTTTTGGTAAACAATCCTGATACAAACATCAATATATATGGTCATACAGACAATAAAGGTTCTGATGATTACAATCAAAAGCTATCAGAAAGAAGAGCCAATTCTGTGAGATCATACCTAATGAGCAAAGGAATTTCTTCAAATAGATTATTTGCTTTAGGTGAAGGTGAAGCAATGCCTGTTGCATCAAATGAAACAGAAGAAGGCAGAGCTAAAAACAGAAGAGTAGAGTTTGCAATTACAGCAAACGAAAAAATGATTAACGACGCACAACAAGGTCAATAATCATTTAAATATAAATATTATCATAAAAGACCGCTTTGGCGGTTTTTTTTGTATTTTTATGGCGCAATTTTTTTGCTTTAAAATTCACTATTTTTGCAAACGAAATCACATAAATGAAGAAATATCTAAAACTACTTCGTGTAGAGCAGTGGGTGAAAAATCTCTTTGTGTTCGTGCCCTTATTTTTTTCTGGCAACATCCAAAACATAGATTTACTTTCTAAAAGTATTTTTGCTTTTATCATTTTCTCTCTTGCAGCAAGCATTGTATATATTCTGAATGATTATAACGATATCGAAGCAGACAGAAAACATCCTGAAAAAAGAAGAAGGCCACTGGCAAGCGGAGTGATCTCAAAAAGACGGGCATTAGGAATTCTTTCGGGATTAGTAATTATAGATATTGCTCTCGTGTTTTTTGCGCAATATTATTTTCAGGAGAATCTTTGGAAGTTTGCGGCCATTATCGGAACCTATTTTGTAATGAATCTTGCTTACACCTTTAAGCTGAAACACGTTCCTATAATTGATATTTTCATTATCGCGACAGGATTTGTTTTAAGAGTTCAGGCTGGAGGATATATTACAGAAATTTTTATTTCACAATGGGCAACATTGCTCACATTCCTTTTAGCCTTGGTTTTAGCGATAGGAAAAAGAAGAGGCGAGCTCATCAACGCTCAGGTTTCCGGAAAAACCAGAAAAGCTCTTGACGGTTACAATGTTCAGTTTGCAGATATTGCGCTTTCAATTTCGGTAACACTGGCGATTGTATGTTATCTTATGTTTACGTTATCACCCGAAATACAGTTAAAATTACATTCGGGGATTTTTTATACCGTAGTTTTTGTTGTTTTTGCTTTTTTAAGGTATTTGCAGCAGACATTGGTATACAATAGAACCGAATCGCCAACGAAAATCGTTTATAGGGACAGGTACATACAAATTACGCTAATATTGTGGGTTGCTGCATTTTTAATCTTAATTTATTTTAAAAAATGAAGCTAAATTTCATACAGAAAGTTACAAATTGGGGCAATTTTCCTGTTGTTGAAAAGGAAATGAGGTCGGAAGACAGCTTCAGGAAAATCAAAGAATTTGTATTAAATAACAATGAAGTTATTGCGCGAGGCAACGGAAGATGTTATGGTGATGCTTCGTTGGGCGAAAATATTTTATCAACTAAAAAATTAAATAAATTTATCAGTTTCGACCGTTTAAACGGAATTATAGAATGTGAATCTGGTGTTTTACTTTCAGACATTCTTGAAATTTCTGTTCCTCAAGGTTATTTTTTATATGTCACTCCGGGGACCAAATTTGTTACCGTTGGTGGAGCGATTGCATCTGATGTACACGGAAAAAACCATCATTCCGAAGGCTGCTTTTCAGAATATGTAATCGAATTTAAGTTAATGACCGAAAACGGTGATATAATTATTTGTTCAAGAGAAAATAATTCGGATAAATTTTGGGCAACAATTGGCGGAATGGGACTTACGGGAATCATACTTTCTGCAAAATTTAAATTAAAAAATATTGAAACCGCATATATTCGTCAGGAAAGCATTAAAGCTGAAAATTTAGACGAAATATTCAGATTGTTCGATGAAAGCGAAAGCTGGACATATACCGTTGCATGGATCGATTGTCTTCAGAAAGGAAAAAATATTGGCAGAAGTATTTTGATGAGAGGCGAACATGCTGCCAAACATGAATTGGCCGAAAACCAGTTGAATAATCCTTTAGTTTTAAAGAAAAAATTTTCTCCAACCGTTCCTTTTTATTTTCCGGGTTTTGTTTTAAATGCGCTTACGGTGAAGGTTTTTAATTTTCTTTATTATAAAAAGCAATCTAAAAAAGAAGTTAAGAATTTTGTTGATTACGAAACTTTTTTTTATCCTTTGGATTTTGTCAACGACTGGAATAAAATCTACGGAAAAGACGGCTTTATTCAATACCAAATGGTGATTCCGAAAGAAAAAGGGAAAGAAGGAATGAAAAAAATCCTTGAAACGATTGCCAATAACGGGAACGGATCTTTCTTGGCTGTTTTAAAGCTTTTTGGAAAAAATAATCCTGATGCTTACAATTCCTTTCCAATTGAAGGATATACTTTGGCGCTTGATTTTAAAGTCAATTCAAAACTGAAAAAGCTTGTCGATCAGCTTGATCAGATCGTTCAGGAATTTGGTGGAAGAATTTACCTTACAAAAGACAGCATGAGCAGATCTTCGCTTACAGATTATCTGAAAAATGTTCAAAGCTCAAAATTTGTGTCTTTACAGCACAAAAGAATCTTAAATAATAAGTAGAAATGATAATTCTGGGAAGTACATCCGAAGTAGCGCAGGCTTTTGTAGAAAAAACTTTACAGGAAGGAGAAAAATTTGAAAAAGTTTATCTTTTTACCTCCAATAAAGAAACTACCGAAAGATTTGCAAGACATATTGATGTGAAATTTCTACAGCAATCAGAAATTATAGAGCTCGATCTTACGAAGCCAATCAATTATTCGGATTTTGAACATATCAATTCAAATCTGTTGTTTTGTGTGACCGGATATTTGGGAGAAAACACCGAAGAAGGTTTGTATGACAACAAGAATACAGAGAAAATTATAGATATTAATTATGCAAAATTAATTCCCGTAATCAATTATTTTGCACAAAAGTTTGCAAACAGAAGAAACGGAACCATTATTGGCCTTTCATCTGTTGCCGGCGATCGAGGGAGGCAAAGTAATTTTATTTATGGAAGCGCAAAAGCGGCATTTACAGCTTATTTAAGTGGTTTGAGAAATTATCTTTTTGATAAGAAAGTACATGTTTTGACGATAAAGCCGGGCTTCATGGCTACAAAAATGACAGAAGGTCTGCCGCTAAACCCGAAATTGACAGCTACTCCAAAACAGGCGGCAAGCTGCATTTATAAAGCGTATAAAAAACAAAAGAATGTGGCATACGTTTTACCGGTTTGGGGCGTTATTATGATGATTATCAGAAATATTCCTGAGTTTATTTTTAAAAAATTAAAGCTTTAACATAAAATGAAAAAATTGTATTGTTTTGATTTTGACGGCACCATAACGTATAAAGATACCATGTTTATGTATCTTAAATTTTACAATCCTGCAAAATTCCGTGTGCAGTTTGTAAAGCATATTCCGCTTTTTATTCTGTTAAAATTAAAATTAGCTGAAACCGAAAAGGTGAAAAAAAGCTTTATCGGCTCTATTCTTAAAGGCCAGCTTCAGACCAAAATCGAAGAAAAATCGAAACAGTTTTTTGAAGAATACTATCCAAAAATTGTCAGAGAAAATGCTTTGGATTTTATTCAGAATATGGATAGAGAAAATACTCAAAGCTTGATCGTTACGGCTTCTCTCGACATTTGGGCAAGGCCTTTTGCAGAAAAATTACAAATGAATCTTGTGTCTACAAAAGCAGAATTTAAGAATGGGGTTTTCACAGGAAATTTTATAGGCAAAAACTGTAATGGCAAAGAAAAATTGGAAAGGATAAAACAGGAAATCAGCGATTCTAAATATGATAAAATCATTGCATTTGGCGATACCTCCGGAGATAAATATATGCTGAAATGGGCAAATGAAGGTCATTACCAATTTTTTCACTAATTTTGAATAATAAAAAAATAAAATGAATAAACTGCTAATTTTGTGCTTTGCAATGATTATGAGTTGCATGAGCACAACGGCTCAAAAATCAAACGATATGCAAAAAGGTGGTGAAATTCTTGTTTCGCACTCGCAAGGTGGGGCAGATACGCCGGGTTTTGTGCTTATCAATAATGAACAGGAACTTCAGAAAGCGATGCAAAACCGTAGTAATTTGCTGGTTGAAGTTGGTAAAGAACCTGAAATTGATTATCCGGCATTTCCTAAAGATAAAAAAGTTGTCTTGTATAATTTGGGAATGTTTAGATCGGGAGATCACAGCATCAAAGAAATTAAAAGTGTTTCGGTAAAGGAAAATGTGCTTTATGTAGAAGTTCCTTTTTATGAATCAGGCGGAATGGAAATACAGGTCATCTCAAACCCATGGATGATTTTTACTGTCCCGTCAGAGCTTAAGTTTAATTCGGTACAATTAAAATATTCAAAATAAAATGAATAAAATATATTTAGATAACGCTGCTACAACACCACTTTCTCCAGAAGTTATCGACGCAATGGTAGATACGATGAAGGTGAATTTCGGAAATCCGTCTTCAACGCATAGTTTCGGACAGGATGCCAAAGTCCTTATTGAAAATGTAAGAAGACAGATTGCAGATTATCTTAATGTGAGCCCTGCTGAAATTATTTATACATCTTGCGGCACAGAATCTAATAACATGATTATCAAATCCAGTGTAGAACATCTTGGAATTGAAAGAATTATCAGTTCGCCTTTAGAGCATAAATGTGTTTCGGAAACTGTTTTGGATATGAAAAATAGAAAAGGAGTTGAAGTGGCTTACATCCGTCCGAGTGAAAAAGGAGATATCGACCTTGATAAACTTGAAGAACTATTGAAAGCTTCTGATAAAAAGACTTTGGTAAGTTTAATGCACGCAAATAATGAAATCGGAAATATTGTAGATATTAAAAAAATTGCAGAATTGTGTAAAGAGAATAATGCACTTTTCCATTCAGATACAGTGCAAACAATGGCTCACATGAATCTGGATTTTTCTGAAATCCCTTTAGATTTTGCTTCCTGCAGTGCTCATAAATTCCACGGACCGAAAGGAATAGGCTTTGCGTTCATCAGAAAAGCGACAGGCTTAAAAGGAATCATTACCGGCGGACCACAGGAAAGAAGCTTAAGAGCAGGAACCGAAAATGTTTGCGGTATTGCAGGTTTAGGAAAAGCATTAGAACTTTCACTTGAAAATATGGATGCATATACAAAACATATGCAGGATATTAAACAATATACAATTGACCGAGTTTCAGCAGAAATACCGGGAATAAAATTTAATGGTAGAAGTGCTGAGCTCGACAGCAGCTTATATACTGTTGTAAGTTTATTATTGCCATACAAAAACCCATTAATCGGTTTGCAGCTTGACATGAAAGGAATTGCAGTTTCTCAGGGAAGCGCTTGCTCGTCCGGAGCATCAAAGCCTTCAATGGTAATGATGATGGTCTTGTCTGAAGATGAGATGGATAACTGTACGCCTTTACGAGTTTCATTCAGTCATATGACAACGAAGGAAGATATTGATGTTTTGGTAAATGCATTAAAAGAAATTTCTGAAGGTTTAATCATAGAAAATGCAAATGTTGAGCATAGATAAGCTTATCATTTAAATGTAGTAATTTTGAATCTCAGAAATTAAATAGAATATTAATAATAAAAGATAAAAAAATGGCTTTAGAAATTACAGATAGCTCGTTTCAGGAAACGGTTTTAAAATCTGACAAACCGGTATTAGTTGATTTTTGGGCTGTATGGTGCGGACCATGCAGAACTTTAGGTCCGATCATCGAAGAAGTTGCAGTAGACTTTGAAGGAAAAGCTGTTGTAGGAAAAGTAGATGTAGACAACAATCAGGAAATTTCTATGCAATATGGCATCAGAAATATCCCTACTGTTCTTATTTTTAAGAATGGTGAGGTGGTAGATAAATTAGTAGGTGTTACTCCAAAAGAAGTAATTGCCGAGAAGCTAAGTGCACACTTATAAAAAAATCAGTTTGATAATGAATGCTTTCCGTTATGGGAAGCATTTTTTTCATTAAAATACTTGTACATTTGCTTAAAAGTTGTATTTTTGCAACCACAATAAACAAAGATGCATTTTTTGGCTATTGTGAAAAGATCCGGTAGTTCAGCTGGTTAGAATGCCGCCCTGTCACGGCGGAGGTCGCGGGTTCGAGTCCCGTCCGGATCGCAAAAGTTTTCTCAATTTACTTTAAAAAATTGATCCGGTAGTTCAGCTGGTTAGAATGCCGCCCTGTCACGGCGGAGGTCGCGGGTTCGAGTCCCGTCCGGATCGCAAAAGTTTTTCTCAATTTACTTTAAAAAAATTGATCCGGTAGTTCAGCTGGTTAGAATGCCGCCCTGTCACGGCGGAGGTCGCGGGTTCGAGTCCCGTCCGGATCGCAGAGATTTATCATAACCCCTTAAAATATTATTTTAAGGGGTTTGCTTTATCCCAGAAGTAAGGAGCGGATATATTTCAAAATATAAGTAATTAATATCGTTTTCCTATGCATTTGTAATTATAATACATTGCTGTTCTAATTGTGCAATACAACATATTCCCAAGAATTCATATTCAATATCATCGTTTCAGAAACTATCTGCTGTTTTGTGGTAAAAAGGTCCGTATAAATGCCTGTATCGAAGAAAGTGTCAAATTGTACAATGAGTGATTCTTTGCTTAAATTGATAAAAGTAAGCACTTTATCACCATTTTTTTCCCTTACAAAGGATACAACTTGATCCATCCGGTCATTCATAATTCTTACGATTTCTCCGCCATGCTTGCCGTTCCAAAGCGCTTGGTTTTTATGTTTCAGTTTGAAGAGAGTGGTGTAAAAGTCTATATTTTCGTGTGGTTTCCAGTCAATAGGATCTTTTTCAAAAAACTCCAATGAACGGTCGAGCCCAACCTCCTGACCATTATATACGAGTGGGATTCCATCCATCATCACCGTAAAAACTGTTACAGCTTTCCAAGCATCGCCAAAATTGCTGTATTGGTTGCCTTCCCATGAATTTTTATCATGATTATCGATAAAGTTCAGGCGCATTCCTTCCTTCGGAAAAATAGAAACATGTTCTGCCAGATAAGCTTCACTCAGAGTTTTTACACTGGTATTGTTTATGGCAATCTGATGCAAAATGTTCCAAAGAGTCCAGTTATAAGTAGCATCAAATGCTTTTCGGTGAAGATCTTTGTCTTCGGCTTCTGCCAGCATGAAAACAGGTTTTATGCCTTCAAGCTCGGCTCTTGCATTTTCCCAGAAATCAATCGGGACAAAACTGGCTATATCACAGCGGTACCCGTCAATATCATATTCTTTAATCCAAAATTTCAGCGCTTCAGTCATGTATTTCCTTAATTCCAGATGGCTGTAATCCAATTCTATAATATCATCATAATCTCTCCATCTTGTTGATTGAAAGGTGTCTTTCCTTGATTTTCTGTACCATTCTGGATTTTTTATTACTATTTCATTGTCCCAGCTTGTGTGGTTTGCTACCCAATCAATGATCACGTGCATTCCTTTTTGATGAATAGCATCGACAAGATTTCTAAAATCTTTTTCTGTACCAAATTCTGAATTGATTCCAAAATAATCTTTCACAGAATAGTAACTTCCCAGACTCCCTTTACGATGTAGCTCGCCTATAGGATGCACAGGCATAAGCCAAATGATATCAATGCCCATTTTTTTGAGTCTGGTAAGCTGTTTTTTCACAGCTCGAAAAGTGCCTTCTTGTGAAAACTGCCTGATATTAAGTTCGTAAATCGTGGCATTTTTTACCCAATCCGGAGTTGTGATTTCTACATAACTTTTAGGAAGGTATCGATTATCATTTTGCTGTTTCATAGATGTATCAAAAAAAGAAAGTACTAATTAATCATCACTGATTTTTTATAAGAAATAATTGTACCATTTAAGTTTTATAAGTTTTGTCCGTAATAAATATGCGCTGATTACAAAATAGATTTTCCTTTATTGCTTTTTTAGGTATCATTCTTAAACTTTTAGTGCGAAATTTAATAAGAAAATATTTTTTAAGTGATTAAGTAAGGTTTAATTTTTGCAAGAAAACAACAGAAAATACAATCTTTAATAAAACTTAAAAATAAATTTATGATTCCAAAAAAAATACATTACTGTTGGTTTGGCGACCATGCAAAACACGAATTGGCCGAGCACTGCATCGCATCCTGGAAAAGAATTCATCCTGATTTTGAAATTATAGAATGGAATGAAAGTAACGCTCCACTAGAAGATAATAACTATGTGAAAGAAGCATTTGCTCAAAAAAAATGGGCCTTTGTTTCTGATTATGTACGGTCCAAAGTGATGTACGAGCATGGCGGTATTTATATGGACACGGATATGGAGCTGAAACTTCCTTTGGATGAATTTCTACATGAAAAAGCCGTTTGTGGTTTTGAAGTGAAAGGGGTGCCTTACTCTGCTTTTTGGATGGCTGAGCCGAAACATAAATTATCCAAAGATTTTGTTTCATATTATAATAAGCAGGATGGATTTGTAGAGCGTATCAATACCGATATTTTTTCAGAAATGCTTGAAAAAGAATATGGTGCAGACCGTTACAATGATACAATTCAAAAACTTAAACATGACGTCAAGCTTTATCCGTCTGTGTATTTCTCTCAGGATCTTCCGAAAAATTATGTAAGCCATCATTTTAATGGTTCCTGGTTTGGAGGTGACGAAGAAAATAAGCATAAGAAAATGGTTAATATTTATGGTCTTTTAGAGCGGCTCGTTAATTCACCTGATGCTGAAAAAGCAGTACATAGCGTGATTAATGATCACAAAATCATCGATTTGAATAAGGTTTTAGATTTATTTCCGAAAGAGAAAATCAGGGAATATTTAACGGAATAAACTAAGAATTAAAAAATACAAACAAAAGACTTTTAATACAGGTAAATAAGCCTAATTAAAGTCTTTTTTTTTGTAAATTAATCAAATTCCATACTTAATTATAAGCTTATAATAAAGTACGTTCTATTATCCATTTTTTAAAAATTGATTATAGGTTTTTTGGACATTCCTAATCATAAATATAAATAAAAACAGGTTTTAGTACTGAAAATCAACACTGTTAAAAGAAGTTAAAAAAATATTTCAGTTTTTGTTTATTGTTTAACATATTTTTTTTATTTTTGCATTAAATATTATAATATCTTATTTTAAAATATATTTAATTATTATATAAATATTTATTATTATTAATATGAAAATATCTAATATCAAAAACCTTAAATTTATCTGTTATGCGCTTGCATTGTTAAATTTGATACCGATTTTGGGGATCTTTTTTTTTAATCAAAGCAAATGGGACATTGCATTTACTCTTTTGATAATGTTATTTGTTTTACTGTTAAGTAATTTAAGGTGCATAGAATACGATGATACTGGCGAGTGTATCACGATTAGAAGATTTCATCCATTCACGACTAAAAGGTTTATAAAACCTTCAATAGAATTTCCGAAATCATATGTAGAGCAAATTAACCTGGATGAAGGCTTGATTCTGGATCGTATGAAAATCAAAATTCAATCTAAAACTTCTAAAAAACAACTCAAAGTAAACTTGCTTTACTTTAATAAGAATCAGATTAGTTATATAAAAAATTCAATTAATACAATAAATGCAAGAAATTAAGCTATTTATCAAGTAAAAAGGCTTGTTATGCTCAATTTGCTATGATAAAGAGATTTATTTATCAAAAATGTAAAATAATTTTAATATTGGATTAATGTTCATTATATATTTTTATAAAAATTATAATATATGTACTTTTATTGTTAACTTTACCCTACCATCAAAACTTATTAATCATTAAATATTAAGACATGAAAACTAAACTTTACTCAATGGCTTTAACGGCAATGTTTGCTGTAGGATATGCGCAAATTGGGATTAACACAACCACACCATCGGCAACTTTGGATGTAAACGGGAATGCAAAATTAAGAACGGTACCTACCACTACTACGCTGACAGGATTTCAGGTTTTAGGAATCAACAGCAGTACTTCGGAAATCAATGGATTCGATCCTTCTCTTATTTCTACAGGTGCTACTAATCCAAGCGTTTATGCGGCTAAAAAAACAGCGGGAATCAGCTTACTTAGCTTAGGATTGTTTCCTTCAGGTTTCAGAGCTGTTAACTTTTTAACAGCTGAAAGAACGGTAGGTTCTGCCGCACTTTTCTCTGATACTGATAATACTTACACAGTGCCTTCAAATGGTGTGTACCAAATTGGCTTTAGCTTCCGATATGGTACGGGATTGCAAGCTGCTTTGTTGTCAAACTCTCCAGGAGTTGGGATTGTAAGAACCAGAGCTGGTGTTGCTACTGTGATAGACAGTCGTTCATTCAGCGGTGCAAACTTAATATTACTTAGCTTAACTATTTCTGAAGCTAACTTAAATTCACTTTATACTTTACAGGCAGGAGATAAAATATCTTTTGGACTTGTAGGTTCTTCATTACTTGATGTAGGATTATTAGGATCTAGTGTAGGTAGTTTTTTTATCTATAAGGTTTCAAACTAATATAAAAAAACATACAAAAAAACTGTAAGCTTAAATGCTTACAGTTTTTTTGTATAATAATATTAAGCGAATTAAGTATTGAATTAAAGGATAATTTAAAATAAAATAGCCTTCTAAAAGGAAGGCCATAGCGAATGAGGGACAAACAAGTTGAATTGTTTCTTGTTTTAGTAAAGATACAAAATAAAATAAATTATGTTAACTTTTTATTAAAAAATATAGTTTTGTAATGTGAATTTTGTATTAATAAATAAACTATATTGTGTGTAATTGATTTAATATTGCTTATATTAGATTCTAGATTAAATAGCGATAGCAGATCAATAGATTTGTACTTGATTAACTAATTTATTTAGGTCTGATATTTGTATTTGTACCGCGAAATTCAATGTCCATCTTATATTTATGAAAAAATTATTTTTGAAAAAGTCATTTTTATATATTGTTTTATTTGCTCTTTTTTTGGTTTCTTGTAAAAAAGAAAATGAAATAAATCCCCAACAAGAACATACTTCATCAGGTTCTCTAAAGAATGAAGAAAAGGCAGATTCCCTGAAAGAAGTAAAGGAATCTGAGCCGCCGGCAATACAGGAATCCGGGTTTTACAATGCATTTGTAATTCCTAAAGAAAAAAAACTTAGAGATTCAATGTATTCTGTTTTTAGTAAAAAATATTCTGAAAAAGATCGTTACACAATTTTAGCATTAAACAGACTTGATTCAAAACATAAATGGAATGCCGATACTTTGGTTGTGCCAAAGGAAATTGATACCACATTGATGTCGTATTCACCATTCCCAATGCAGCTGGATATTTTGAGTGATGTAAAAAAGTTTGTCGTTTTCTCTTATCCGATTCAGGCTTATGGTGTTTATTCCAACGGAGTTCTAGTCAAATGGGGACCAACAAGCATGGGAAAAAAATCTGCACAGACTACAAAAGGATTAATGTTTGCCAATTGGAAAAAAAAGCTCGCTATTTCTACTGTAAAAAGTGAATGGAAGCTTCCTTACAACGTTAATATTCACAACACGGGAGGAATTGGTTGGCATGAATACGACTTACCAGGCTATCCGGCATCGCATGCATGTTTAAGATTGCTAAAAAGGGACGCGCAATGGCTTTATTCGTATACTGATACTTGGGTTTTGAATCCGGGCGGAGCCACAACAAAAGCAAAAGGAACTCCCGTAATTGTTTTTGGAGATTACAAATGGGGCGGAAGAAAACCTTGGAGAAAACTGTTAAATGACCCAAATTCAAACAACATTTCGGTAGAGGAGATGAATAAGCTGATTCAGCCACATCTTGAAAAAATACTGAATGAACAAACCAACAGAGAAAAAGTAACAGATTCAATTAAAATAGCAAAAGAAATCGAAGCGGCAAATCCTCCCGCTGAGGAAGTTGAAAGTGCTAACTAACTTTTTTCTCAAAATGTAAAGTAGACTCTTCTGCAAACCTTCTGAGCTTTTTCATCTGATCTTTAGCCTTACTTTGCCCGAATCTCGCTGCAGCATACGTTACGGCAATGCAAGCAAGCATGACAAAAGAAGCATTCAGGGCCCAAGGAAATTCATAGCTCTTAATTTGTTTTTCTACAAAATACATCGTAAAGAAAGTCATCCAAAGAATAGAAAATAAAAAATAAAGAAACATAAAAAAAGTCCAGACTGCCGAAGTAGGACCAAAAACTCCTCTTATCACAGTTTGGTCATCTTCAATTTCGGTACGTAAAGAAAGTTGAGGTTTCCAATATTGATCGTATTCCGTTTCTACACAGATAGTTGCCATTTCCTTATTGATGTTTCCTGTAAATTCACCTTTATGCTCGGCAAGATATTTTTTTAGATTTTCCGCATACGTTTCTTTGCTGAGATGAGTGTACATTTTGAATCTCGGCCTGTTTCGTATTTTATCCAGTGTGGTTTCTTCTGTCTTCATATTATTCTTGATAAGGTATAGGGTCTTCTAATGTAAAGCTTAAATTAAGTTCCTGGTCCTTCCTTAAAACAACCATTCTTATTGTTTTTCCTTCGTCAGATTTCATCATTTCCATTATTTTCTGAAGAGTCATATCGGAAGTTTTTCTGCCATTGATTGTTATCAGAACATCATCTTTTTTCAATCCTGCTTTATCAGAAGGCGAGTCTTTCCTTACACCTGCAATAGAAAATATAGGCTTTAAGACAAATTTATACTGTAAATTATTGGAAATTACCTTTGTTTCGGTTAAAGCGCTATTGGGGGTTTTCGTTTCAACGGTTACAATATCTTTTTCCCATTGCATTCCGTCTTGCTTAAAGTCTAAACCACTCATATTAAAATGGAAAGGATCATCATAATTTCTGTTTTTTCTTAAATACATTTTCTCGTTGGGATAATCAAAAGCTGCTGTAAATCGTCTCATGATTTCACTGCCCACCGAGCCTTTTCTTTCTTCAACAAGCTTTACATATTGTATCGAAAACTCGTCCGGCATTGCAGTTAAAGGTTTTTCAAACTTAAAATTTCCAAGGTAAAAATTGTGTATTCTGCTTCTTTTACCGTAAATATCTCCATTGAATCCACGTCCAAGAAAATCATCAATGTTTGGACGGTTGTAAACGAAATTTTTAATCAAAGCCGGAAAAAGCCAGATCGCATCGCTGTTTCCTAAATCAACCAATAATTTTGAGCTTTTTCTTTCATTAGTCATTTCAACATCTGTGAAAATATAAGGTTTACTCCTTTCAACAGATATTGGAAGCACTTCAAATCTTTTAATCTTTTTCTTAAATAAATCGGTGTCATTGTAAACAGTGATCTTTTTTGAAACATAATCTATTATGATAGGATGATTCTTAAAAAAGTGATAGCCGATGATACCATTTACAGGAATTCCTATATGAGAAGAAATGTTAAAATCCTGATCGAGAATAATAAACAAAGTAAATGATGTATTAATAAAATGGTCGCCTATTTTTCCGACATTATGATCAGATTTAAAACCTTCAATGCTTGCGCTGCCGCCAAGACCGGAAAATCTTATTTTTTCAAATTTAGAAAGCTTCATTTCTTTATTTTCAAGACTGAAAATAGTAGTTTCGGCAACTCCTGTATCCAACAAAAATGTAAGCTCAGCGCCGTTTACAGTGATCGGAATGAAAATTAAGTTATTAATAAGCTTAAAAGGAATCACTATTTTTTTAGCATCTTTTATTTCAAAACTATTTTGAGCATTTGCAAAAATGCTTAAAAAAAGAATAAATATAAAATGCCTGAATTTCATATTATGAATGTAGTAAAATTTTAGTTACATCAATAAAAAAACATTCCCAATGTTTGAGAATGTTTAAAAATATTTTAAAAGTATTCTTTATTTGGAAAAGAAATCCATTAAATCCATATAATTTTTCTGATTGACTCCGTGTCCGCTCATATATTCTCTGAAAGTAAAATAACAGCCTAAATCGTATAGCAAATCTGCTGCTTTTCTGCCCCAATCCAAAGGAATAATTGCATCATCTGTACCATGTGAAACAAAAAAACGAAGAGTTTCCAGCTTCTTTTTGTCTTTTACAATATCTGTAAGCAGTTTTTCCTCAGGATAACAGCTCATACACGCCACATAATTGAATAAATCAGGATATTTCAATGCTAGGCTGTAACATAAAATTCCGCCCTGGCTAAAACCACAAAGATGAGCTTTGCTTTCTGTAAGGCCATAATGGTTTATTATTGTCATTATGCTTTCCAAAACCGAGTTCAGAGATTCTTTTGCCTGTTCTGTATTCACGAACTGCTCAGGATTATTAAAATCTATATCATACCATGAATAGCCTTCAAATTCAGTGGTTTTAGGTGCTCTGAAACTTACAAGAATCCAGTCATTCGGAAGACTCTCTCTAAAGCTGAAAAGATCCTGCTCATTGCTTCCGTATCCATGAAGCATAAAAAGAACCGGCGTTTTTGAAGTGATATTTTCCGGCTCTCTTACTATATAATCTAAATTCATGAAGCAAAGATAATTAATATATACATTTTGGAAAAACTTTGAAATAGTAATTATACAACAAAATAAGCAGGTTCTATTGGTTGAGAATTAAACATTTAAACAAAATGTACTGTGCAGATTTTTACAATAAACAATAAGTATTACTTTTTGTTGATTTTATATAAATTAGAATTTTTTGTTGGAAAATTTTCATAAAAGTCATTTTTATATTGATAAAAAAGCTATATTTGAAACATTAAAAAATCTATTTGGAGAAATGAATAAATTTTACAAATCAAAAAGCTTACTTAGACTTTCATTTTTATTAGTCGCATTATTTTCAGTTATTTCTGTAGCAAATTCTTGTAAAGATGATGATGACGATGATGAATTTACGGATCACCTTGTACGTTTTGAAGCAAAAATAGTTAAAGGTACTGGAACGGATACAGGTTCTTTTAAAACTATAATTACTCAGGTTGGAACCAGCCAGAATACGATGTTTGATTCACCTGGAACATTGTGGACAAGTGACGAGTTTTTTGTGAACTCCAGCCAGTCTCAACTTAATCTGGATGCGAATGCAGTTCTTTTAAATCCGGATTCTGAATTGATAGTTACACTTTATGTAGACGGCGAAGTTGCAGAATCGGATACAACTGTAGGAGTAGGAACTAAACATGCTTCAATTGATCATAGCTTTTTAGAGTTATAATCAACTTGATTTAATATAAAATAAAAAACCGTCGATCGACGGTTTTTTATTTTTGTTTTATAAAAGGATTATTTTAAATCACTTTTACGATAAAATAATTCTTTTTACCTTTTTGAAGAAGCAAAAATTTACCGTCAATAAGATCATTTTCATTGGCAGTATATACTTCATTTACTTTTTCTTTGTTTATCGAAATTGCATTTCCTTTAATTTCCCTTTGAGCCTCGCTTTTAGATTTTAAAAATCCGGATTTTTCAGAAAGCAGATCAATAATATTTATTCCCAAAACATCAGCTTTTGCAACTTCTTTTTGCGGAACTCCGTCAAAAACTTCCAAAAAAGTTTCTTCATCAAGACTTACAAGATCTTCAGCGGTTGAGCGTCCGAAAAGAATTTCAGATGCTTTTACTGCTTTTTCATATTCTTCTTTCCCATGCACCCAAACCGTCACTTCTTCAGCAAGCTTTTTCTGAAGCTTTCTTTCGTGCGGAGCTGTTTTGTGTTCTTCAATTAAACTGTTAATATCTTCTTTGCTTAAGAAAGTATAAAATTTAATAAATCTTTCAGCATCTTCATCAGTTGCGTTCAGCCAAAATTGGTAAAATTTGTAAGGTGAAGTTTTCTTTTTGTCCAACCAATAATTTTCTCCACTTTCAGACTTTCCAAATTTGGATCCGTCTGCTTTTGTAATTAAAGGAACCGTTAATGCAAACGCTTCGCCTTGAGCTTTTCTTCGGATCAATTCTGTTCCCGTTGTAATATTTCCCCATTGATCAGAACCTCCCATCTGAAGTTTTACGTTATTATTCTGATATAAATGTAAGAAATCGTATCCTTGAATAAGCTGGTAAGTAAATTCCGTAAAGCTCATTCCATCTGCGCCGGATTCTCCGGAAAACCTTTTCTTTACAGAATCTTTGGCCATCATATAATTGACCGTGATATTTTTCCCGACATTTTTAGCAAAATCAAGGAATGAAATATTCTTCATCCAGTCATAATTATTCACCAATTCTGCTTTGTTGGGTTCATTTCCATCAAAATTCAAAAATCTTGAAAGTTGATTTTTCAGGCAGTCAACATAATGCAAAAGAGTTTCTTCATCCAGAAGGTTTCTTTCTGCTGATTTACCTGAAGGATCTCCAATCATCCCTGTAGCTCCGCCCACCAAAGCGATTGGTTTGTGACCGTGCTGCTGAAAATGTGCTAAAATTTTTATCTGAATAAGGCTTCCGATATGTAAAGAATCAGCAGTTGGATCAAAGCCAATATAAGCGGTGGTCACCTCTTTATTCAGTTGTTCATCGGTTCCGGGCATCATATCGGCAAAAAGACCACGCCATTTTAGTTCTTCGATAAAGGAATTCATCATATTTTTCTTTAAAATTTAATAGTTGCAAAGATAATAAATTGAATCTTACGAATTATGGAAAGTATAAAACAGCAATTTAAACAAATTGGCCTCATTTGTGAATTAGCTTTTATGTTCTTACAAAAATCAACTATATTTGTTTTATTCATGAACGACGAACAATTATTCCTGCTTATACAGAAAGCAAAGGAAAAAGATCAGAAAGCACAGACGAAGCTCATCAACATTTTTTGGGTTGATGTTTTTTCTTTTGTAATGAAAAAAATGAGAGACGAAAATGATGCAGACGAAATTACAGTGAATGTTTTTTCAAAAGTTTTGTCGAAGCTGGATTTGTATGATCCTCATTTTCAGTTTAAAACTTGGGTTTTAACAATCGCTCAAAATACAATTATTGATTTTTGGAGAAAAAGAAGCCGCGAAAATCAAGATCCTACTGAAAATTTGGAAGAAGTAAAAAATCAATATGCTAAATCTCCGGAAGAGCTCATGATTTCTGATGAAGAACAGAAAAAGATCATTAAAACAATTGAATCCTTGGATGCAAATTATCAGGATATTATAAGACTGAGATTTTTTGAAGAAAAAAGCATCAAAGAAATTGCTGAAGAACTGGGAATTTCTGTTGCCAATACAAAAGTAAGAGTGATGCGAGCTAAAAAAGTTCTTGCCGAATTATTGAAAAACAATGATTTTGAAGATAACTAATTAAAGCCTCATGAAGCATTTACACATTTTGTTAGATTATTCTAAATCTGTGTTCAAATGACGATTTACAATAAATTTTTATTTTACAAGTATAATCTTTCTTATTCCTTTAAAATTATAGTATCCATCAATTTTTCAGGTAGATGGTTTCCATCAAAAAATCCTTAACTTTGTCGTCAATTTCAGAATAAATGGAGAATCTAATTCAGGACACTACCGTTCAAAAACCAAAGTGGATCCGTGTAAAACTTCCGACAGGAAAGAATTATCGCGAATTGAGAACTTTGGTTGATAAATATAAATTAAATACAATTTGCCAAAGCGGAAGTTGCCCAAACATGGGTGAATGTTGGGGAGAAGGCACCGCTACTTTCATGATTTTGGGAAACATCTGTACGAGAAGTTGCGGATTTTGTGGTGTAAAAACCGGAAAGCCCCTTGATGTAAACTGGGACGAACCTGAAAAAGTAGCGCGCTCCATCAAATTAATGAAAATAAAACACGCGGTTCTTACTTCTGTGGATCGTGATGATCTGAAAGATATGGGCTCAATTCTTTGGGGTGAAACTGTAAATGCAGTAAGAAGAATTTCTCCGGGAACTACAATGGAAACTTTAATTCCTGATTTCCAAGGCTTAACAAAGCATCTTGACAGAATGGTTGAGGTGGCTCCGGAAGTGATTTCTCACAACATGGAAACTGTAAAAAGACTGACAAGAGAAGTGAGAATTCAGGCGAAATACGAAAGAAGTCTTGAAGTTTTAAGATACTTGAAAGAAGCCGGACAAAGAAGAACAAAAACAGGCGTAATGCTTGGCTTGGGAGAAAATAAAGATGAGGTTTTCCAAACGATTGAAGATATTCGAAATGCAAATGTAGATGTAATCACTTTGGGGCAATATTTGCAGCCAACGAAAAAGCATTTACCGGTAAAAAAATTCATTACACCTGAAGAGTTTGATGAATTCGGAGACTTTGCAAGAAGTTTAGGCTTTAGACATGTAGAAAGCTCGCCTCTTGTGAGAAGTTCTTACCACGCAGAAAAACATATTCACTAAATATAACTCGCTCTTTTACAGAGCGATTTTATTTGAAAATTCATTTACATTTTTTAAGCAGAATTCACTACATTTTTTTAAATAATGTAGAAAATTTTAATTGTTAATAATTGATTTTAAACAGATTCATTTAGAATATAATGCAGATTGATAAAAGAATAATACCGCTGGCAATCGGAGGATTAGGAATCGGAACAACAGAATTTACGGTAATGGGATTGCTGCCGGATATTGCAAAATCTTTACAGATTACCATTCCTGAAGCCGGACATCTGATCTCAGCTTATGCAATGGGAGTCGTGGTTGGAGCGCCATTACTGATTGGCTATTCCGTGAAATTTCCACCAAAAAAAGTATTGATTGTATTGATGGTGATTTTTACATTATTTAATGCTTTATCTGCTGTAATGCCGGATTATACATCACTTTTGATTATTAGATTTATGTCTGGTCTTCCGCATGGCGCATTTTTCGGTGTCGGAACAGTGGTTGCATCAAGGCTTGCGGGGAAAGGGAAAGAAGCATTTTATATATCATTAATGTTTACAGGACTTACTGTGGCTAATCTTGCCATGGTTCCTTTGGTTACTTATATTGGACATATTTTTCACTGGAGATGGTATTTTGCGATTGTTGCCGTGATTGGTTTGGTAGCTTTAATATCGTTAAAACTTTGGCTGCCAGCAATGGAAAAAAATAAAGATGCTCATTTTCTTGAAGAATTAAAATTTCTCAAAAGAAAACAAGCTTGGTTGGTTTTAATGATAACGGCGATAGGGTTTGGAGGTCTTTTCACTTGGTTTAGCTATATCACGCCATTGATGACCGTTATTGCAGGGATCAAAAGCAGTCAGATGGCTTATGTTATGATCCTTGCGGGAGCCGGAATGGTTGTAGGAAATTTGGCAGGAGGTTATTTATCCGACAGACTGGGCCCTGAAAAGACGTGTTGTCTGCTGCTTTTTCTGATGATGATTTCCTTATCCGGCGTGTTTTTTCTTTCAGAATATCAAAATATAGCTTTGGTATTAACTTTTATCTGCGGAGCTTTATCGATGTCTGTTGCAGCGCCCATCAATATCATGATGATGAAAGCTGCTCCGAAAAGCGAAATGATGGCAGCGGCATTTATGCAGGCAGCCTTTAATATTGCCAATGCAATGGGTGCTTTTTTGGGTGGAATACCTTTGGAGTTTAAATTACCATTCAATTATCCGTCGCTTGTCGGGGTCGGAATGACCTTAATAGGATTAATAATCAGCTTAAGATATATGCGGCTTTACCGATCTGCAAAATCGCAATCAACAAAAGAAGAAATCACGGTAGAATGCGTGACTTGTGATAAATAATTTATAGTAAAAAAGAGAAACATTTTTGTTTCTCTTTTTATTTTATGCTTCAACTTCATTTCCGTTATGACACCAATATAGTGCATTATAAAGGTTCTCTTTGGGGAAAGATTTGAATTCACCGGGCATTATAACACTGAAAATATCAGTAAAATTCTGAACTCCCTCTTTATCTGTAACGATTGCTGCGCGGTTCCACTTTGTGATGTTTTTTATGCCCAGCAAGGCATCCTGAAGCCAGGCACCCATTGTAAAATTGTCCAAGTCAGTATCTAGATACAACAGATAATTTAGTTCACCAAATTCGTCAACTTTATTTTTAACATGAGGAATAACAAGGTTTTCAAAATCAGCCCTTGTCACATCTCCGGTAGCATTGAATGCAGCCACATTTTCCGGAGCATCATTAATAATTGATATCATATTTATATTTTTAAATGGTTTGATAATTTAATTTATCAATAATTAAACCATAAAGCAATATTTCGATAACGAAGGCGCAATTATTGATATTGCTGATAAAAACAATACTCATGGATCTAAAATCTAACGAACCTTTCTGGCTTCTCAAAAATGGAATCATCAACACATATCCTTCATTAAAATCAGACCAGGAATGCGATGTTCTCATCATAGGTGGCGGAATAACAGGAGGTTTGATTGCCCATCAAATGGTAAAAGACGGCTACAAAACGATTTTGATCGACAAAAGAGAAATATGTAACGGAAGTACTTCGGCAACAACCTCGATGCTGCAATACGAAATAGATGTTCCATTGTATAAATTGATTGAAAAAATTGGTGAAAAAGGTGCTGTCGAAGGTTACAAAGCCTGCCATGAATCAATAGACGACATAGAAAAGCTCACGAAAGAAATCAAATCAAGAGCCGGCTTTAAAAGAAAGCAATCTTTATATTTCACAACCAAAAAGAAAGACCTTGTCTGGCTTGAAAAAGAATACGATTTACGGAAAAAATATGGTTTTGATGTAAAATGGCTTGATGAAAAAGAGATGCAGGAACAGTTTGAATTTGAGAATACTTATGGTGGAATTTTATCAAAACAGGGCGCAAGCATTGATGCATTCAGATTCGCCCACGAATTATTAAAATTTAACGTAAAAAAAGGCTTAAAAGTATACGACAAAACAGAAATGAGGTCTGTGAAATATCTTAGAGGACACAATTTAGCCTTAACGACAGATGGATTTAATATTAAAGCTAAAAAAATAATTTATTGCATCGGTTATGAAAGCAAAAACCTTATCAAAGAAAATTTTGTAGACCTTAAAAGTACTTACGCAATTGTTTCTGAAGTAGATAAAGATAATTTTAAAAGTATAGAACATACACTTTTCTGGAATACCGACATTCCTTACATTTATTTGAGATCGACAGATGATAAGCGTCTTTTGCTCGGTGGTGGCGACGAAGATTTTACAGATCCGGAGAAGCGAGATTCTTTGCTCGGCAAAAAAGAAAAAGAAATCCTGAAAATCCTTAAACGGATAAAACCGGACTTTCATTTTTATACAGATTTCGTTTGGGCAGGAACTTTCGGGGAAACAAAAGACGGTCTTCCTTACATTGGCGAACACGAAAAATTCAAAAATTCTTACTTTGTATTGGGCTTTGGCGGAAACGGAATTACTTTTTCTGTAATCGGAATGGAAATGACCTCAGCTTTTATGAAAAATAAAAAACATCCTCTTTCAGAATATTTTGGTTTTGGAAGATAAATTACTTTGTTTTTGATTTAACCCGAATTTTTACAAAGGCATTATTTTTGAACTTTGATGATAGAGAAAGTAAGTTTGAAACACCACAATTATATATCATCATTTTACAACAATAAATATTTATATATGAAAACTTTTCAAAAAATCGCTATTCCCGTTTCTCTGGGCATATTGGGACTTATGATTTTTAATTCTTGTTCGGTCGGAATTCCTAAAGGAGCAACAGCAGTTAAAAATTTCAATTCAGAAAAATATCTTGGTAAATGGTACGAAATTGCCCGTTTTGATTACAGATTTGAAAAAGATATGGATAATGTGACCGCCGAATATTTGTTGAATCCCGATGGAACGATTAAGGTTAAAAACCGCGGCTACAACTACGTTAAAAAAGAATGGAAAGAATCTGTAGGTGAAGCAAGATTTGTGAATGATAAATCGGAAGCCCGCTTGAAAGTTTCTTTTTTCAAACCAATTTGGTCCGGTTATAACGTGATCGATATTGATGAAAATTATCAATACGCTTTGGTAGTCGGAAACAGCACGAAATATATTTGGATCTTGTCAAGAACGAAAGAAATTCCGAACAGCATAAGAGAAAGGTTCCTGGAAAAAGCAAAAAAGTTGGGTTACAAAACAGAGGAATTGATTTGGGTAAATCATAATTAATAAATTGCGTTATTTGATAGTTTAAAACATTTTATTTCAAAGACAGAAAAAATCATTTTTTATTGTCTGTAAGCGGGATTTTCACGTCATTTGTATAAGTTTTTTTACAAGATTTAAAATATGCAGAATGCAGTTCTTATTACAATAGGTGACGAAATACTTTCGGGAAATACCGTTGATACCAATTCAAATTTTATTGCCAGCGAACTTAAAAATATCGGAATTAAGGTCGTTCAGATTTTTACCATTTCTGATGAAGTCGAAATGATAAAATTTACCCTGAAATCTGCTTTTGAAATAGGAGATATTGTGATCACAACCGGCGGTTTGGGACCAACCAGAGACGATAAAACTAAAAAAGCCCTTGCTGAATTTTTTGATGATAAAATTGCTTTGGACGAAGTAACTTTTGAACATCTTAAAAATTATATGGAAAAAAGAGGCCGTTCCGAAATTCTGGAAAGAAATCGCGAACAGGCTTTTGTACCAACAAAATCTACCGTTTTTCAAAACCATTTCGGGACCGCGCCTTGTATGATGATGGAACAAAATGGTAAGTTGTCTTTCAGCCTTCCGGGTGTGCCTTACGAGGTAAAACCTTTAATAAAAGATCAGATTATTCCTTATCTGAAAAATAAATTCAATCTTAATTATATTTCTACAAGAGTCGTTTCTGTTGTCGGGATTCCCGAAAGCATATTGGCAGATACAATAGAAAGTTGGGAACTTGCTTTACCCGAAAACTTAGCCCTGTCTTATCTTCCGGTCGGAACTCGAGTGAAATTGAGACTCACGGCGACAGGTATTGATGACAGTTTTCTGCAGATACAGCTTGAAAATGAAATTCAAAAACTATTTCCTTTAATCGGAGAAAATATCATCGCCACTTCTGAAGATAAAATAGAAAAGATTCTCGGTGAGATTTTACAGGATAAAAAATTAACCGTTTCTACCGCAGAAAGTTGTACGGGCGGCGAGCTGGCAAAAATGATCGTTTCCAACCCGGGAAGTTCAAAATATTTCGTCGGCGGTGTTATTCCTTATGCAACAGAAAAGAAAATTCAAATTTTGAATGTTTCTCAAAAAAATATTGAGGAGTTTACGGTTGTAAGCGCACAAGTTGCAGAGGAAATGGCTTTGGGTTGCCAAAAATTGTTCGGAAGTGATATTTCACTTTCCACAACAGGGGTAGCCGGTCCGGGAAAAGGCGAAGACGGAAAAGAAGTCGGAACGGTTTTTTACACGATTCTGGTAAAAGATAACGTGACGAATGGCAAATTGTATCTTCCACATTTGGACAGACCTGATTTTTCTTATTTTGTTTCACAAAAAATCATTCAGGATTTAATAGGAATTCTTATAAATAAATAATTATAGCCTATTTATTTGAAATACAGGTTTTTACTGGATGTTAATTTAATTTAAACTATTCAGTAACGAATTAAAAAAAATAGATACATATTGTATAAATTGTTAAGATATGAAAAAATTAACCCTTTCTTTATTTTTATTGGCAGGAGTTTGTTCACTGAATACGGTGAATGCTCAGGCTAAATCAACAAAATCAGCAACTGCTGTAGACAAAGGTTTAGACATCAGTTTGATGGATAAATCTGTTCGTCCGCAGGATGACTTTTATAATTATGTAAGTGGAACTTGGATGAAAACTGCCAAAATTCCTTCTGATAAACCAACTTGGGGCAGCTTCAACAAATTGGCAGATGATACAGACAACAATTCAATGACGATTTTGAATTCTCTTCTGAAAGATAAATTTGCAGAAGGAAGTGAAGGCAAAAAAATCCAGGATTTGTACGCAACGTACATGAATATGGAGAAAAGAAATGCAGACGGAATCAAGCCTATTAAGGAAAACATCAGTAAAATTGATGCAATCAAAAATTTGACTGATCTTCAGAATTATCTTGCTTCTGTAACGAAAGATGGTGACAATACATTCTACAGTTGGGGAGTTTACTCTGACCTGAAAAACTCAAATATGAATGCCGTATATCTTGGTGAGGCTTCTTTAGGTTTAGGAAGAGATTATTACCAGAAAGTAGATGCTAAAAACACGGAAGCTCTTGCCGAATATGAAAAATATGTAGCTTCAATGTTGAAAGAGCTGGGATATAAAAATGCAGAGGAAGCCGCAAAAGGAGTTGTAAACTACGAAAAAAGCATCGCCAAGAATTATCTTACAAACGAGCAAAGCCGTGACAATACGCTTCAGTACAATCCAAAAACAATGTCTGAACTTTCAGCTTTGGTGAAGAATGTAGATCTTGCTTCTTATCTGAAAAAAGTAGGAGTAGATACCGACCGAGTGATTATTGGAGAATTGGGTTATTATAAAAACTTCGATAAATTAGTAAATGCTCAGAATCTTAATGTAATTAAAGATTATCTTAAATTTCATCTGATTAATGGGGGAGCTTCTTATTTGAGCGAAAGTTTAGGTGAAAAAAGATTTGCTTTTTATGGCAAATATTTAAGAGGTCAACAAGAGCAGAGAGCGTTAAACAAAAGAGGATATGAGCTTATCAATGGTTCTTTGGGTGAGGCTTTCGGAAAATTATATGTTGAAAAATATTTCCCTGCTGAGGCAAAAGCTCAAATGGTGGAATTGATCGATTATTTAAAGAAAAGTTTTGCAGTTCACATCAATAATTTAGCTTGGATGTCTTCTACAACAAAGGAAAAGGCAATGACCAAACTGAACAAATTCACAGTGAAAGTAGCTTATCCCGACACTTGGAAAGATTATTCTAAATTAAATATTACGCCTGAATCTAAAGGCGGAACTTTATACAAAAATCTTCAGAATATTGCAGAATGGCAATATAATAAAGATTTGGCAAAAATCGGAAAGCCAGTTGACAAAACAGAATGGGGAATGACGCCTCAAACGGTGAATGCATATTACAATCCGGTATACAACGAAATCGTTTTCCCGGCTGCGATTCTTCAGCCGCCGTTCTTCAATCCGCATGCTGATGCAGCTGTAAATTTTGGAGGAATCGGTGCTGTTATCGGTCACGAAATGAGCCACGGATTTGATGATTCGGGAGCACAGTTTGATGCTGAAGGAAATCTTGTTGACTGGTGGACGCCGGAAGATAAAGCAAATTTCGAAAAAGCAACAAAAGCTCTGGCTGCCCAATATGATAAATACGAACCTGTAAAAGGAACTTTCGTGAACGGAACTTTCACAAACGGTGAAAATATTGCCGATTTAGGTGGTGTAAATATCGCTTACGACGCTTTACAAATGTATTTAAAAGATAAAGGAAATCCTGGATTAATCAGCGGATTTACACAAGATCAAAGATTTTTCCTAAGCTGGGCAACCGTTTGGAGAACTTTATCAAGTGAAAAGTATATGGTAAATCAGGTGAAAACAGACCCACATTCTCCGGGATATTTCAGAAGTTTCGGACCGCTGATCAACGTTGATGCTTTCTACAAAGCATTTGATGTGAAACCGGGCGATAAGCTATATGTAAAACCGGAAAATAGAATTAAAATCTGGTAATCAATATCAAAAATGTCCAAAACCGTTCAGAAATGAGCGGTTTTTTGTTACGTTTTATTTTAGCGTTAAAAATCTTTCGATTCAACTCAAGATAAATGTTGGCAGATTATTCTTTATATTATCGTTAAAGAAAAACAATTAGTATTAGCAATGTCATCCTGAGCATAGCCGAAGGATCTCAACTCAATATAATAATTTCACGAACAGGCTTTAGTCAAAATTATATGTTAAATATGTTTTAATTTATAATTCCTAACTTATAACTCATAATTTAAAATAATCATCAAATTTCATATATTTGATAAGTTGTATACAATCAAAATTAATTTTAATGAAAAAGATAAATATCGCAATGCTAGCCTTTTCCGGCATTGTATTTTTAAATTCGTGTGGAACAACAAAAAATGTTGAAACCACAAAAGCTGAAACTACGGCGGTTGCAGATGAGCCGATGAAACAGGAAATAAAAGAAGAAGGCATCAATTTATCTTACATGGATACAAGCGTTCGCCCGCAAGATGATTTCTTTAATTATGTAAACGGAAACTGGGTAAAAACCACTCAAATACCTTCTGATAAAGCAAGTTGGGGCTCTTTCAATGCCTTGAGAGAGAACGTGGATGATGCATCATTGGATATTTTAAATAAAATTTTGTCCGAAAATTATGACGAAGGATCTGAAGGACAGAAAATTCAGAATCTTTACGCATCTTTTATGGACATCGATAAAAGAAACGCAGACGGTTTGAAGCCTATTAAAGGAGATTTGGCAAGAATTGATGCGATTAAAAACATCAATGATTTGCAAAAATATCTTTTGGACGCTACAAAATTGGGCGACAATTCTTTCTACGGCTGGCGAGTAGGCGCAGATTTGAAAAATTCTAAGATGAATGCAGTTTATCTTGGCGGCCCGGATCTTGGTTTGGGAAGAGATTATTACCAGAAAGTTAATGAAGCAAATACTAAAACTTTAGCTGAATATCAAAATTATGTAGGTAAATTATTTGGAGTTTTAGGGTATGAAAATTCTGATGCTGCTGCAAAAAATGTCGTTGATTTTGAAAAGCAGCTGGCTAATTATTTATTGACTTTAGAGCAGAACAGAGATGCCAATTTAAGATATAATCCTAAAAATGTTTCTGAATTACCAGGTTTAGTTAAAAACGTAAATCTTGCAAAATATCTTTCGGACGCTGGCGTAAATACCGATAAAGTAATCGTTGGTGAACTGAAATATTATCAGAATATGGATCAGTTTATCAATCAGAAGAATCTTCCGCTTTTAAAAGATTACCTGAAATATCACGTCATCAACGGCAATGCAAGCAATCTGGATGAAAATCTGGAACAGACCCGTTTTGATTTTTATTCTAAATATCTTCAGGGCCAGAAAGAGCAAAGAGCGATGAACAAAAGAGGCTTGTCTCTTGTAAATGGCGTTTTGGGAGAAGCTTTCGGAAAATTATATGTTGATAAATATTTCACGCCGGAATCTAAGCAGCAGATGGAAATATATATTGATTACCTGTTGAAATCTTTCAAAAAACATATCAACGACATAGATTGGATGTCACCGGAAACTAAAGTAAAGGCGCAAGAAAAATTGTCAAAATTTACTGTAAAAATTGCCTATCCGGATCAATGGAAGGATTATTCCAAACTAAAAGTAGAATCACCTTCTCAAGGTGCAACGTTATATTCTAATCTTCAGAATGTTTCAGCTTGGCAATACCAGAAAAGTTTAGAAAAAATAGGAAAACCTGTTGATAAGCAGGAATGGGGAATGTCTCCGCAAACTGTAAATGCATATTACAGCGGTTCAAATAACGAAATTGTTTTTCCGGCAGCAATCCTTCAGCCCCCTTTTTACAATCCTAAAGCAGATGCAGCAGTGAATTTTGGAGGAATCGGAGCCGTAATTGGGCACGAGATTTCTCACGGTTTCGATGACAGCGGTTCGCGTTTTGACGGAGACGGAAATCTTAATAATTGGTGGACGGAGCAGGATCGTAAGAACTTTGATGAAAAAGTTGGTCAGCTGGCTGCTCAATATAATGCTTACGAACCTGTAAAAGGAAGTTTTATCAATGGTAAATTTACAAGTGGAGAAAATATTGGAGATTTGGGTGGAGTCGCTGTTGCTTATGATGCACTTCAGATGTACTTAAAAGACAACGGAAATCCGGGATTAATCAGCGGATTTACACAAGATCAAAGATTCTTTATGAGTTGGGCAACAGTCTGGAGAACCAAATCTACAGACCAGTATATGATGAATCAGGTGAAAACAGACCCGCATTCGCCAGGATATTTCAGGGCATTCGGGCCTTTGGTGAATCAGGATGGCTTCATGAAAGCCTTTGATATAAAGCCTGGTGACAAGCTGTATAAAGCTCCGGAAGAAAGAATCAAAATATGGTAAAATCTTAATAAATAAAGCACATCTTCGGGTGTGTTTTTTATTTATTTTTCATAGCTTAGTGACACCAAAAAGCATTAATAATCATTCGATTATCATCAATAATTGATTTATTTTAATAAAAATCTTCACAAAATTTTGTATGTTACAGTTTTTTTATAAATTTAAACATTGGATTGGGCAATATTTTGACAATTCAAACCAAAATCAAAAATCTCAAAATAACAATAATATGGCAATGTTTAATTATGGTGTTGGCGGAAACGAAGTCAAGGTCGACGCTAATGAAGCTATTCAGGAAATTCAGGAAAACAAATCTCTCATCGTAAGCCAGCTTACTACTGATGAATCGTATGTTCCCGAAATTGTAACAGGACTAAAAACTGTAGACGACGTATTCAGACACTTTCAGCCTTCAGTTGCTGTACAGCACGAGACGGAAGACGGCAGCGTTGTGGAAGAAGAATTCCGTTTTCAGAATCTTGCAGACTTCACTCCTAAAAATCTTGTTCAGAAATCAGATTATCTCCAAAAGCTAAGCATGGAGCAGGAGCAATACAATAAGATCGTTCGCCAGCTAAAAACGAATAAGATTCTTCGAAATATGCTTGAAAATGAGCAGAGCAGAGCTGCATTCATTGAAGCCTTAAAGAATGTGGCACAAGAACTTGAAAAATAATTAAACACCTCACAAAATTATGGATAGTAAGTTACAGGCAGCAGAAAGCCAACAACATAATCAACAGCAGCAAACAGGAAAACCAAAAGGGAATCCTATTGAAGAGCTGAATAAAATCGGAGGTTTTGGTTTTATAGAATCTGTCGTAGACGGAATCGCAAACATGAATCCTACCAGAAAAGCCAGAAAAGAAATTTTCCTGAACGATGCAAATAAAAAAGAAGAAAGAAAAGAACTTCTTCAGAAAATCAATCTTTGGGTCGAGCTTTTAAGCACCAACGAATCTGCTGAAAAAATGGCAGACACCTGTAAAACAAAAGCTCAGGCGGCTGATCAAAATTTAAAGACAAATTTAAAAAATACTCTTGATGCAGCTCGTCAGTTAGAAACTTCTTACAGAACTGTTGCACAGTTTTATAAAAATACCGAATTAGATAAAGTTGATAACGTTAGTATTGTCAATGCAACTTTGGAGCAGATGTCAGATCTTGACAATCCTTTGTTTATCGAGGCTATCGCTGAAGAATTTAAACAATACTATGACCGTTTAGATCTTCGTGATAATTATTCTATTTTGGCGATTCCGGGATATTTGGGATCAAATAAAGTGATTGAAAAATGGGCAAAAATCTGTAACGAAAACAAAGTAATGATGGTTACCGATTTTGCCAATCTGGATAAGCCGGATGACGTTGTAGATTTGTTCCATTCAGCGAATCTTACAGGCGGTGAATTGCACAGAAGTAATGTAATTATGACTTGTAACTGGCTTATTGGCCGGGGAAAAGCAGAAGAAGTAGGTGAAGAGGAAAATGTAGAACTTCCGCCATCAACTTCTTTGGCAGGAAAAATTCATAAAACATTAATGTCGCAAGTTGCTGCCGGTAAAAAACATGGTAATATTAACGAAGTTGATGCCGTAAAATTTGAATTGAAGAAAAGCGAAATTTCTCAATTAGAAAAAATGGGATTGGTTCCGATGGTGAATGAATATGGTAAAATCATGGCATTCTCCGCAAAAACATTATTTACAGGGGACAATATTGGTCTTCAGACGTATTCTGTTGTGCGTGTATTCGATTATGTAACTAAAGTTTTATTGGATTTCCTAAACAGAAGAGCCTTTGAAAACTGGAATGCCAAAAACGAAGACGATTTAAGAAAGCAGATCGTTACTTTCTTAGACGGCATTAAAGGTGCGGATAAATTGATTGAAAAATTCAAAATTGTTCGTTTTGAGCAGGATAAAGTAAATAAAGACAGAGTTTGGCTGGATATTCGTTTGACACCTTATTTCCCGACAAAAAGTTTTGTTATCAAACTTGACGGTCACAAAGGAGACGACGGTAACGAATGGGATGCTGAATATATTCAGGACTAATTTTGTACCATTAATAAAAAGAAACCGATGCGTAAAAACATCGGTTTTTTTCTGCCAAATCAATTTTAAAAGTTTGTTTGATGAAAAATTATAGCACTTTATTGGCTTTTATTTTAATAGCTTTTCTGAGTTGTGAAAAAAAGTACGAACGTCCTGATTATTATAACAAGGATCTTTTTGAGCACGAGCGTGGCACAAATCAGGCTTATGTTATGAGCAAAGATGAAGCTTTTGAAGCGAGCGCAATGGTTTTGTCGAGTTCGCAAATCAGAGTTTCGGACAGTTCAAAAGGGCGCGGAAAAGATTTCTTTATTTATAAATTAGATTCAGCGAAAATTTTAAAAACAACAAGAGATTCCGTGATTAGTTATCCGTTTAGTTTTATTTCTGAGCAACGTTTAAAGCTTGATAAAAAAAATCAGGAGCCTGTTTATATTTACCTGGAAACGCTGAAAGGATATAAATTTATCGCTGAAGAAAGAAAAATCAAATATCAATGGCTAAAGGCGGCTCCGGTTTATAAGGTCGAAAAAGATAAATAATAATTATCTTTGTAAAAATGAGACGGCTTTTTGGAAAAGAATAATAGAAAATCAGATTTTCTTCACATTGGTGTTAAACTTTTGAAATGGTATGAAAAAAATGCAAGAGATTTACCTTTCAGAAATACAAAAGATCCTTACAAAATCTGGATTTGCGAAATTGTTTTTCAGCAGACAAGAATTGCACAAGGATTAAATCATTACAATAATTTTATCAGAAGGTTTCCGGATGTACAAACTTTGGCACAAGCCGAAGAAGATGAGGTTTTGCTGTATTGGAAAGGATTGGGATATTATTCGAGAGCGATAAATATTCACAAAGCTGCACAACAGATTATTACAGATCACAAAGGTAAATTTCCTTTAGAATACGAAGATATTTTACAATTAAAAGGAGTCGGAAAATACACAGCGGCGGCGGTTTCCAGTATTTGCTTTGGAGGCAAAATGCCTGCAGTTGACGGAAATTTTTACAGAGTTTTAAGCCGGATTTTTGCGGATAATTTTGATATTTCCAACTCAAAAGCCTTTAATTACTTTTCTGAGTTGGCGCATTTAGTTTTGCCGGAAAATGTTGGAGATTTTAATCAGGCAATGATGGATTTGGGCTCGGAAATCTGCAAACCAAAAAATCCTCTTTGTCCGGAATGTCCTTTAAATGAAAATTGTTTAGCGTTTTCATTAAATAAAGTTTCTGAATTTCCTGTAAAAACCAAGAAAGTAAAAGCCGAAAATCTTTACCTGAAATATTATTTTGTGCGTCACAAAGGGTTATTTGCTATTCAGCAGAGAAAAGATGATTTTATATGGAAAAAGCTATTTGAGTTTCCGGATACAATTCCAGAAGATTTTGAAGAACACATAAAAGCAACAAAAATTATCAGCCACAAGCTGACTCACAAGAACTTAACAATAGAAATTGCTGACGTAGAATTGGATTCTGAAATCATTTGGAACGAATTTATCAGCCAGAATAATTACATTACAACCAGTTTTGAAGCGTCTCATAACAAATCATTTCCAAAGCCATTGGAAATTTACATTCAAAACTCATTGAAAGACTGAAATTTGTATTCTAAATCTGAATGGAATTTGTATTTTTGCCAAATGATTAAAAAAGTCATTTTTATTTTCGTTTCTCTGCTTTTGATTTCATGTGAAAAAGAAACTCTGCCAAAACCATATGGCGAGTTGAGATTAGATTATCCCGCACCGAAATATCACAAATTTGAATCTGATTGTTCTTACACTTTTGAATATTCGGATTTTGCCAAAATGTACGATGCTAAAAAGCCTTGCTGGTATTATATGAATTACCCGAAAATGAAGGCTAAAGTCTTTATTACGTATTATCCGATTCAGAATGATTTTGCAGATCATGTGAAAGAAGCCGAAAGAATGGTTTACGAGCACACGATAAAAGCGAGCTCAATAGACACAAAGTCTTTTGAATATCCTGAAAGAAAAGTTTTCGGAAATTTTTATGAATTGAAAGGTCAAAGTGCTTCCAATCTTCAGTTTTATGCTACCGACAGTACAAAACATTTTGTGACTGCGTATTTATATTTTAATTCCAGGCCAAAACCAGACTCTTTGGCTCCGGCAGTAGATTACATTAAAAAAGATCTGATGCATATGCTTGATACTTTTGAATGGAAAAAATAATACTTAAAAAAATACATTGATCATTATATGAAATCGCTAAGATTACATATGACCATTAAAAATAGATAAAATACTTATGAAACTTTTAGTTGTAGGAAGCGTTGCATTTGATGCGATAGAAACACCATTTGGTAAAACAGACAAGATTTTGGGAGGTGCAGCCACTTATATTGGGATTACTTCATCTGTAATGGGAGTGAAATCCGGGATTGTTTCTGTTGTTGGAGGCGATTTTGGGCAGGAGCATTTAGATATGTTCACGAAAAGAGATATCAACATTGAAGGAATAGAAATCGTAAAAGAAGGCAAAACATTCTTCTGGTCCGGAAAATATCATAACGACTTAAATACAAGAGATACTTTGGCTACTGAAGTCAACGTTCTTGAAAATTTTGATCCTAAAATTCCTGATTCTATGCAGGATGCGGAGATTTTGCTTTTAGGAAACCTTCATCCGGGCGTTCAGTTGTCTGTTTTGGAAAAGATGAATCAGCGTCCGAAGCTGGTTATTTTAGATACCATGAATTTCTGGATGGATTCTGCGATGGATACTTTAAAAGAAATGATTGCTAAAACCGATGTGATTAGCATTAATGATGAAGAAGCGAGACAACTTTCAGGAGAATATTCTTTGATGAAAGCTGCCAAGAAAATTCACGCAATGGGACCGGAATTTGTGATTATTAAAAAAGGGGAGCATGGCGCAATTCTTTTCCATGATCATAAAGTTTTTGCGATTCCTGCGCTTCCGTTGGAAGAAGTTTTTGACCCGACCGGAGCCGGAGATACTTTTGCGGGAGGTTTTGCAGCTTATCTTGCTAAAAAAGGGAAGTTCGATTTCGAAACCATGAAGTCTGCATTAATTGTGGGTTCGGCGATGGCTTCCTTCACGGTAGAAAAGTTCGGAACCGAAAGAATTGAAGAAGTAAATGAAGCAGATATGTTCAGAAGATTGAGACAATTCAAAGAATTGACGACTTTTGATATCGAACTGCAATAATTTGAAGCTTTTTTAAGAAATATTTATAATAAAAAATTGAGTGTAATTCATTAAGAATTCTAAATTTGCAACTCCTTTAAAATAGTAAAATGATAAATAAATTAAAAATCACCCTTCTCTTTGGCTTTTTTGCTGTGTTGTTTTCGACAAGCGCCAAAGCCCAGCTTAAGCCAGGCCAGTTGATAGACGGCATTGCAGCTGTGATAGGTGATGAAATTGTTCTCGAATCTGATGTAGAAGAGCAGATGAATTATGCGAAGCAACAAGGCGTAAGCACAACCGATAAATGTGATTTTTTAGAAAATCTGATCAACAATAAGCTTTTGGTGTATGAAGCTAAAAAAGATACCTTAATTGAAAACCGTTCGGCGGCAATCAAAGAGCAGGCAAATGCAAAGTACAATCAGATCCTTGCTGGCTTTCCGGATGAAAAGACCATGTTGGCGACTTACAAGTTCAGAACGGGCTATGAAATGAAAAATGCTATCGAAAAGATAGATACAGACACATATTACGGCCAGGCAAAATATCAGAGAATTACCGAAAAAGCTGATGTTACTCCAAATGAGGTGACAGATTTTTATAACTTATACAAATCTCAGCTACCTGAAATAAAAGATGAAGTCTCTTTATCACAGATCGTGATGCATCCAAAGCTTACAGAAGCGCATAAGGCAGAATTGATCGCAAAACTGAATAAAATAAAGCAGGATATTGCAGGTGGCGAAACTTTTGAAAGCCAAGCCAGAATTTATTCTGAAGATGAAGGTTCTGCTGCCAACGGAGGATTATATAAAAGAATTGCAAAAGGGCAAATGGTAAAGCCATTTGAGGCTGCAGCTTTGAATCTTCAGGAAGGTGAAATATCCGAGCCTGTAGAATCCGAATTCGGGTATCACCTGATCCAACTTGTGAAGAAGTCTGGTAAAGTGTACGACGCCAAACATATTCTTCTGAAGGCAACGCCCACGGAAGAAGAAATAAAAACGGCTAAACAGAAGCTTGACAGTATCAGAGGACTTATTTTAGAAGAAAAAATAACGTTTAAAGATGCAGCTTTTAAGTTTTCTGATGATAAAAGAACGAAATTCAATGCCGGAGTTGTTCCGGGTGCTGACGGTTCCAACAAAATTGAAAGAGAAAGCGTTCCGGGTACAATCAGCTACGAATTGGCAGGATTGAACAAAAATGACATTACAAGAGCTTTTGAAGATGAAGATGAAAGAAAAAATAAAGTTGTAAAGATTATAAAGATCGAAGATGTGATCCCGGCTCACCAGATTACACTCGAAACCGATTATGACAGGATAAAGCAGATGGCTCTCAGAAAAAGAGAAACCGAAATGGTTGAGAAATTTGTTAATTCAAAAATCCCCACCACATTTATTTCAATAGACGGACGATACGATTCATGTAATTTCAAAGGAAACTGGAAAAAAGAATCAATCAAAAAATAATGACTAAACCTTCAGAATTTCTGGAGGTTTTTTATTGAAAAAAGCTTTCAGATATAGGGTAGAATCTATGTTTTTATTAATTTTACCGTATGAGCAATTTTATAGATTTCAACTCCGCTAAAAAATTTCACGAAATGCAGGAAAGCCATAATAGGATTACACAACTTTTTAATATAAAATATCCGATAATTCAGGCCGGAATGATCTGGCATTCGGGCTGGAGATTAGCTTCCGCCGTTTCAAATTGTGGAGGCTTGGGCTTAATTGGTGCCGGAAGTATGTATCCCGACATTTTAAGAGAAAATATTCAGAAATGCAAAAAAGCAACGGATAAGCCTTTTGGTGTCAATGTTCCGATGTTGTATCCTAACCTCGATGAAGTGATCCGGATTATTCTGGAAGAAGGCGTAAAGATCGTTTTTACTTCTGCAGGAAATCCTAAAACATATACAGAAACTTTACAAAAAGAAGGCTTGAAAGTCGCTCATGTAGTTTCTTCAACAAAATTTGCCATAAAATGTGAAGATGCAGGTGTAGATGCAGTTGTAGCGGAAGGTTTTGAAGCCGGCGGACACAATGGAAGAGATGAAACCACAACATTCTGCCTTATTCCTAATGTAAAAAAACATATTTCTAAACCATTGATCGCAGCGGGAGGAATTGCTTTAGGCTCGCAAATGAAAGCTGCTATGATTTTAGGAGCCGACGGAGTTCAGATCGGGAGCCGTTTTGCAGCAACCGAAGAAGCAAGCGCACACGAAAACTGGAAGAAAAAGATTACTGAACTGAACGAAGGCGACACTCATCTTACGTTAAAAGAATTGGCGCCCGTAAGATTGGTTAAAAATAAATTCTTCAATGAACTGGAAGAAATTTATAATGCCGGAAGAAATACAGATGCATTAATCGAATCTTTAGGACGGGCAAGAGCCAAGCGCGGAATGTTTGAAGGTGATATGGAAGAAGGTGAATTGGAAATCGGTCAGGTTTCAGCGTTAATTGATAATATTCTTCCTGTTGAAACTGTTTTCAATAATCTGCTGAAAGAATTTGAAGACACAAAAATACCTAAATTCTAGTTTGTTATATTCAACCATAAATTTAATTAGAGCGGGCTTTATTCCCGCTTTATATTTTTAGAAGCAATTCCTTTAATCCAAGCCTGAAGTTTCAAAGATTGATGCAAAAAGGTTCATTGACGAAGCAAAAAGCTTGATAAACCAGCCAAAAAGGCTCAACTGCCAGCCAAAAAGCCTTGTCGTTGAAGCAAAAAGGCTCAATAATGATGCAAAAAGGTTGGTTGATGAAGCAAAAAGGTTCATCAACGAGCCTAAAAGGCTGAATTTTGAGCCTTTTAGGCTGGTTTTAAAAAAGAAAGAATTTTAGTTATAACGTTGGCTATAGGTTTTTTAGTTCAAATTCAATATTTTCTCTAGCCTGTATTTCATTTTTGTCTATGAAATAGTCAGTCTTAAAAATACTTTCCAACTCTAAAAAATGCTGAAGAACTTTCTTTCTTCCGGGCTTATAAAGTAAATCCGGATAAATCAAATATTCTTTCCTGATCTTTTTTGTGTATGCCAGATACGTTTGACGGTCTTTTCCTAGAATTGATAAATCTGCGTCTAATAAATAATTAATATCCTCATTTATAGATTTCTGATGAAATTTTGTTGCCAGAATCTGTTCTTGAATTTGTGTAATATCAATTTTATTTAAGCCTAATTGTTCAAGTTTTGTTGCAGCAAATTCGGCACTTTTTTCTTCATTATATTTTGAAGCAGCGTCATATATCACATCATGATAAAAAACGCAAAAAGAGAGATTTGAGAAATTTACAATTTTATTTTTTACCGGTTCTAGCTCAGAAAGCATCGTTTCCAAATGATTCAGATTATGATAATGCCTTTCTTTTTCAGAATATTTCTGTTCAATTTCATGCCATAAATTATTAATAAAAGTTTGATCATTATTAAAATTAAAACACAGCTGCAAAAAATTTTCTTTCAGATACATAACTAAAATATAAATAAAAAAAAGGAACTTTAAAAAGTTCCTTTAGTTGCTTCCAAATGTGCCTTTAATTCGGCCCATCCGCCGCCGTTGTAGCCTTCTTTCAGCCCTTCAGCGTTAAGGAACTCTAAAGCTTTTCCGCTTCTGTTTCCGCTTCTGCAAAATAAAACGACAGGCTTTTCGATAGATAAAATTTCCTCTTTTCTGTCTTCTACTTCACCCAACGGAATATTTTGAGCGCCTTCTATATTACCGTCCATTTCAAGCTCCATTGGCTCGCGAACGTCTATTAATTGATAGTTTCCTGATTTTAGTACATCTGCTAATGACATAATGTTTAATATTTAGAGTTAAAAACTGCAAAATGGATTCTAAAAATTTTCAGACATCCAAATCCTGACAAATTTATAAAATAATCTTAGTTTTGCAATGTAAAATTATGAATTCAACTGCCGAAAAATATTCTCAATTAATTAAAGCTAAAGCTAAAAGTTTTGGCTTTCAGAATTGTGGTATTTCAGAAGCAGATTTTTTGGAAGACGATGCACCACATTTGGAAAAATGGCTGAAAAACAATTTTCATGGTGAAATGAAATACATGGAAAACCATTTTGATAAAAGGCTCGATCCACGATTGTTGGTTGAAGGCTCAAAATCTGTGATTTCGCTTTCTTACAATTATTTTCCTGAAGAAAAAATTTCAACACTTGAAAATTATAAAATCTCAAAATACGCTTATGCGGAAGATTATCATGAAGTAATTAAGGAAATCCTCCGTGAAATGGTGACTGAACTGCAACAGGAAATCGGCGACTTCGGTTTTCGTGTTTTTGTAGATTCAGCACCTGTTTTGGAGAGAAGCTGGGCCAAGAAATCTGGAATCGGCTGGGTTGGGAAAAACGCCAATCTGATTACCAAACAAAATGGTTCTTTTTACTTTTTAGCAGAAATTATTTGTGATTTGGAATTAATTTCGGATCACGAAACCACCGATCATTGCGGAACTTGCAGAAAATGCATCGATGCCTGCCCGACGGACGCCATTGTTTCGGACAAAATAATTGATGGCAGCAAATGTATTTCTTACGCAACCATCGAATTAAAAAACGAGATTCCCGATACTTTTAAAGATAAAATGGAGGATTGGATGTTTGGTTGTGATATTTGTCAGGACGTTTGCCCCTGGAATCGATTTTCTGCACCGAATTTTCAAAGCAGATTTAAGCCGAATGAAGCACTTAAGAATTTTAGAAAAGGAGAGTGGAAAGAACTTACTCAGGAATTGTTTTTAGAAATTTTTAAAAAATCTCCGGTAAAGCGGACAAAATTTGCAGGGTTAAAAAGGAATATTGAGTTTTTGAATCAATCTTCAAAAAACTTACAAGAAAATATAAGGTGAAAATGTCCGTTCGGAAATTTTGGTTTCCAAAAATATAGAGGTTATTTTATCATTACCTTAAAATTTTAGAGTTTAAGGTAAAAAGATTATAAAAGTAAATTTTGAAAACCTTTCCTATAAAAGAAAAATTGACCTTCAAGAGATAAGTTATCTCAGAAAATCAACGTTTTTTTTGTATTCTTTTTGGAGCAATTTTTACTCTTACTTTAAATCTTTTTTGGGATTTAGTGTTTTTGTGCATATTTGTAAAAGTTTGATAACTAAAATTACTGATTTTTCCGAATAAAACAAATACTTTTACAATAAATTGAAAATTAAATTTTATTAATTTCAAAAATAAAAACATGAGTGCGAAAATATTTTTTATTTATTTCCTGAAAATTTTAGGAATTATTCTCGGAATTGTTGTCCTGTATGCTCTTTTAGGATTTTTCCTTCCCTTTATTCAAGTTTCGGCAAAAGATGACGGCGAAAAAAAAGAAATACCAATTTATATTTATACAAACGGAGTTCATACCGATATTGTGATGCCTGTAAAAAATAATTTGCAGGATTGGAGCACTAAAATTCCATTCTCAAATACTGTTTCTAAAAACACTGATTATACTTATGTCGGAATTGGCTGGGGCGATAAAGGCTTTTATCTTGATACGCCAACTTGGGCCGATCTGAAGTTTTCGACAGCTTTCAAGGCTGCTTTTTGGTTGAGCGAATCGGCGATGCACTGTTCATATTACAAAACGATGACGGAAGGTAATGACTGCAAAAAAATTATGATCAGCAATATCCAATATCAGGAATTGGTCAAGTTTATTGATAAAAAATTTGACAAAGATCAAAACGGAAATTACATTTTGATACCAACAAATGCCGTTTACAGTGATAATGATGCTTTTTATGACGCTAAAGGCAGATACAGTTTTTTAGATACCTGCAATACTTGGGCGAATAATGCATTAAAAGCAGCCGGTCAAAAAGCTGCACTTTGGACACCTTCCGATTATGGAATATTTTTGCATTATAAGTAAAGTTGTATGATTTGAAAAATAAAAAACCTCTGAAGTTTTCAGAGGTTTTTTGTACCCGAAACCGAAGAAATATCGAAACATTTGGTGGAAGATTTAGAAAGAATTTCACAATTATCATTAATGGAATATCTGATTTTAAATCGTCAGCAAAAAGCGTGTTGCTTTTTCTTTTAAGGGCGAAATAAAACCGATTTACTTATATTTGCCCCGCAAAGCAAATTCAAATGTTCAAAAAAGTAATCACTGCATGTATCCTTAGTTTCTATACGGTTTTTTCGGCTCAACAGGTTCGACCTTCCAAATCATCTGAAATTTACCGTGAACTCAAAACCCTTAAACACCTACCAAAAGTTTTATACCTTGCGGCTCATCCCGATGATGAAAATACGGGATTATTCTCCTGGTTAATCAACGACCAAAATGTAGAAACGGGCTATTTGTCTTTAACCAGAGGTGATGGTGGTCAGAATTTATTGGGCACAGAGCAGGGTGCTGCATTGGGTTTAATCAGAACACATGAGCTTTTGGAGGCAAGAAAGTTAGATGGCGCCCAACAGTTTTTTACCCGGGCGATTGATTTCGGGTTCTCTAAGAATACGACCGATACCTTTAAGCAATGGGATGAGGATAGTATTATAGCTGATGTAGTTTGGGTCATCCGTAAATTTCGTCCAGATGTTATCATTTGTCGTTTTCCTCCTACTGCTGCGGCAGGACACGGACAACATGCGGCTTCGGCTGTGGTTGCTGAAAAAGCTTTTAAGCTGGCAGGAGATAAAACTGCTTTTCCAAACCAACTAAAATATGTTAATGTATGGCAGCCAAAACGCGTATTCTGGAATACTTTCCGATTTGGTGGGGTCAATACTACAGCTGAAAATCAACTGAAAGTTACCGTTGGTCAATATGATGCGCAACTAGGAATGGGTTATGGTGAATTGGCAGGATTAAGCAGAAGCTTACATAAAAGCCAGGGTGCAGGAACACAATCTGTAGCCGGCATCAGAACTGAATATTTTAGCCACGTTCTTGGCGAGCCTGCAAAAGCAACCCTTTTTGATGGAGTCGTTAAAACCTGGACTGCTAAAGGAAATGCTGATATTGACCAATCATTGGATAAAATTATTTCCGCTTTCAACTTCAATAATCCTGACCTCAGCTTGCCTACTTTGCTTGCTTTGCGAAAAAAGGTGATGGCGTTACAAGATTCAGATTTAAAAAAGGATAAAATTAAAGCTCTTGACCATATCATTTTAAGTTGTGCCGGATTTATGGGCGAAGTAGTTACCAATCAGGCTGAAGCTGTGGCCGGAGACCAATATAATTTCAGATTAAATTTAATTTCAAGAGCTGAAAACTCTGTCGTTCTGGAAAATGTAAAATGGTTAAGTCAATCAGAAAACTTCAACAGAAAACTATCAAAAGATTCTTTAATTACCATTCAGCATGATATTCAGATTCCTGCAGATACGGCACTCACAGAACCTTACTGGTTGGCAAAATCTCCCACGAACGCAGCAACTTTCTCTGTTCCCAATGATACTTTAGTCGGTTTGCCGGAAGCAAAATCACCATTAAATGTTTTGCTTAGTTTAAAAATAGGTTCGGAAAACTTTCAGGTTAAACTTCCTTTATCTTTCAAGAAATTAGATCCGGTGCGTGGTGATGTGGTCGAAGCCTTGCGCATTGTTCCTGCATTGGAACTGAAATTTACACAACCGCTTTATCTGGTTAAAGAAAATGAAGATTTACATTTGAGTTTGAATTTTAAGGTGAATTCCGATAAACAGTTCAACAATGGAAAAGTAAATCTGATGTATAACGGAGAACGATTAGGCGGTGGTGATTTAAAATTAGTGAAGGGAAAAGATTTTACCGTTGATTATATTATTCCAAAAGCTAAACTTGCTTCAATCAATTCATCCCGCTTGCAATTGGATGCCAATTTTATTGCAGATGGAGTCACTTATAATAAAAAACAGGTATTAATTCAGTATCCGCATTTACCTTCATTACAATATTTTACGCCTGCAACAGTCGCAGTGATGAAAGGTGATATTCAGGCGAAGGTTAAAAAAGTGGGTTACATAGAAGGTGCGGGCGATTTCATTCCTGAGTTCCTACGTATTGCGGGTATTCAGGTAGATGTCTTGAAAGACGAAGATTTTTATGGCAACTTAGATGAATCCAACGGAAACGGTAATCAAAACAAGCTGTCACAGTATGATGCTATCGTTCTTGGTGTTCGTGCGAATAATACAGAAAAAAAACTGGGTCGCTGGATGCCTTTTTTATGGTCTTATGTAAAAGCCGGAGGTAATTTGGTGATGCAGTACAACACCAATCAGGATACAACCGTTAACCAATTGGGAATGTACAGTTTTAGCATTGCCAATAAGCGTGTTACCGAAGAAAATGCGGAGGTTAAATTTTTAAATCCCAATCATAAATTATTGAACTTCCCGAATAAAATTACGACGGATGATTTTAAAGGTTGGATGCAGGAGCGTGGCGCTTATTTCCCTGCTCAATGGGATGCATCGTACGAACCGCTTTTTGAAATGCACGATACAGGTGAAGAGCCTTTGCAGGGCTCAACTTTGTATGCGAAATATGGAAAGGGTAATTTCATTTATACACCGTTGGCATTTTTCAGACAGTTGCCTGCAGGAAATGTTGGTGCGGCACGTTTATTTTTAAACTTTTTATCTGCACAGAAAAACTAATGAACAAACAACTCAAAAATTGGAATATCTGGTATATATTATTAGCAGTTGCATTAATATCTCAGATTGTATTTTATTATTGGTTTACTAAATTCTGGGCATGAGTACGATAGATTGGACAGTTCTTATTTTTACATTGGTTGCAGTGGTTGTTTATGGCGTATTTATCGGTCGTGGGCAAAAAAGTAACGAATCATACCTGAAAGCAGATAATAAAATGCCTTGGTACATTGTGCTGATAGGTATTATGGCTACACAGGCAAGTGCGATTACATTTCTTTCAGCACCGGGTCAGGCTTATACAGATGGGATGCGTTTCGTTCAGTATTATTTTGGTTTGCCTTTGGCGATGATTGTTATCTGTATCACTTTCATCCCGATTTTTCAACGCTTAAATGTTTACACGGCCTACGAATATTTGGAAAACCGTTTTGATAAAAAAACAAGAGTGCTCACTTCGCTGCTTTTCCTGTTTTCCAGAGGCTTATCAACAGGAATCAGCATTTACGCTCCGAGTATCATCTTATCAAGTGTTTTAAACTGGGATATTTATTTAACCAATGTTTTAACGGGTGGCATTTTGTTGATTTATACCTATGTTGGCGGTGCAAAAGCAATTGCTCATACCCAAAAAATACAGTTTCTCATTATTCTGGGAACAATGGCTTTTGCAGGTTATTTGCTTATTCAAAATATGCCGAATGGAATTGGCTTTAAGGATGCGCTTTATCTGGCGGGGAAATCCGGAAAGCTCAATGTAATCACCACGGAATTCGACTGGAAGGATAAATACAATATTTGGAGCGGATTAATTGGCGGTTTTTTCCTGGCACTTTCTTACTTCGGTACGGACCAGAGTCAGGTCGGAAGGTATATTACGGCGAAAGACAATACCAATGCAAAAATGGGCCTGCTGTTGAACGGATTGGTTAAAATTCCGATGCAGTTTTCTATTCTCCTGATCGGTGCCTTGCTTTTCGCATTCTTTTCTCTGAAACCGGCCCCGATTTATTTTAACGAACGCTCTTATCAGCATTTAAAGGAAGTAAAACCTGAACAGGCTGCGGTATTTGAAAAAGAGCATCAGAATTTGCAAATAAAATTTAATGCAGAATCGAAAGAAATTTTACAGTTGAAAGAGACTCATTCTCCCCAACTTACAAAAACAATTCAGGATTTTAAAAACACACAAACCCAGGTGAAAGCGCTTCACGGCAGGGTAGAAGAGGCGATCAATAACTCCAATTACAATGCGGAGAAAACAGATACCAATTATATTTTCCTGTATTTCGTAAAAAATACTTTGCCTGTAGGGATGATAGGTTTGCTGTTTGCAGTCATTTTTCTTGCCAGTTGGGGTTCAATTTCCGCAGCGCTGAATTCCCTTGCCGCCTGCTCACTGAAAGATGTTCATTTGATATTTAAAAAAGAAACTCTAGATGATGCAACCGAATTGAAGTACAGTCGTCTGCACACTCTAGCGTGGGGTATTTTCTCCATCGGTGTAGCAATGTTTGCCACTCAAATGGGTTCCCTTATTGAAGCGGTCAATGTATTAGGTTCTCTTTTCTACGGCCCGATATTGGGGATTTTTCTTGTTGCATTTTATTATAAAAAAATCGATGGGGCGAATGTATTTATCTCTGCAATTTTATCAGAAATTACGGTGATTGCCATTTACAATTTCGATATTGTTTCATTCCTCTGGCTCAATGTGATTGGAGCTGCAGCAGTTATTATATTTTCGTCAATCGGGTTACTATTTTATAAGCAGAAAGCATTAACTTCGTAACGCATAAGTATAAAATACATACAACAAAAATATTATGAAAACAATGATTAAATCTGCTACCGTACTTTTTTCTGCAATGACGCTTTCAGTGAATGCATTTGCACAGGAAACTAAAAAACCCGCCAGTCCTCCAGCTACTGCAACTGGGAAAATTAAGGATGCAACTATTACCATTGCCTATAACAGTCCTTCAGTCAAGGAACGTACAATCTGGGGTGATTTAGTAGCTTATAATAAAGTTTGGCGTGCGGGTGCCAATGAAGCAACTACTTTCGAAACGGATAAAGACATTACCGTTCAAGGTAAAAAACTGCCTGCAGGTAAATACAGCTTTTTCTTAATCCCGAAAGAATCCGGAGCCTGGACTGCGGTTTTTAACAAAGAGCCAAAACAATGGGGCGCTTACAAATACGAAGAAGCTAAAGATGCTTTACGTGTTGATGTTAAAACAAAAGCTTTACAAGAAAGACAAGAAACTTTAGTTTATAAAGTAAACAATAATGGATTCACAATGGATTGGGATAAAATCTCAGTTCCTGTAGAGATAAAATAAATTTAAATATAAGAAATTAAAATCCCGTTGATTCGGGATTTTTTTTGTGTAAAATTTGAAATTGCATCAAGTTATGCCACAAGTAGAAGTTTATAACAGTCTTAAAATCAGTGATATAATGGAGGTGTCAAGGCTGGTCTTTTTTTATTTTTATGCCGTACTCTTTTAAAAGTTTCATATAACCTTTTTCTCTTGTTCAAATAGAAAATAATATCCTTCATTTTTTAACGAGTCTATCTCATTCCTGACATCATTATAAATCATATACTGATGGATCAGACTGTTTCCGTTTTCTGTATATTGTTGTTATAGATCGCCATAGCGAAATCATTTCTATATATCCGTCATGAACAATGGACTGTTTTTTCCAGCTATTCATCTGCTGAACTTTTCAGTGTCCAATAACATTTGACCAGCATCGAAAGGCCACGGGACGGTATAAATGTCTGGTAATATATCGGGTTTTATTTTTTTTATAAAATTAGATGATTTCAGCTAAATCTGAATAAAAATTCTGATTCGATAAACATATGAAGAGCCTATTGAAAGGTCAATGCTGGATTTAAATATTTTTAAGCGAAGCCATTGATTACTATTTATAGGTTGTGATCACAGGTTCTGTAAAAATATTTTTTATACGTTTGCTCCATTTTTGTAAAATTTCTTTCCTTTCTTCATGCCCGATGCGTTCAATAGAAAAATGTATTTCAACCGGTAGCACAGAAAAACCGACAAATTCAAGAATACCTGTTTGGACGGGATGTAGAATCTGATCGGTGCTTCCATATTTTGTGGTTACATAATTCTTTTCCGGACCACCTGTTGTTATCGATAACAAGGCTTTCTTACCTTTAAGCAGACCGTTTTCATAAATCCTGCCGTTTTCATAAAACTTTCCCATCGCAAAGACCTTATCGACCCAGCCTTTCAATAGGGCAGGAACAGAAAACCACCAAAGCGGAAATTGCCAAATCATCAGATCGCACCAAAGCACTTTATCCTGTTCTGCAAGTATATCATTTGCAAAGCCATTGTTTTCGGAAGCGAAATGTTCTTCGGCCTGCTGGTTGAAATAGGCTGTGTTTTTTACAGTGGTAAAATTTCCTCTGTCAGAAACAGGACTGAAATTCATACGGTACAGGTCTGATGTTTTTACTTCGTGGCCGTTTTCTTCCAGTGTTTTTATGGCTTGCTGATACATAGCAACATTAAAACTTTTCGGTTCTGGATGTGCGATTACAATTAAAATTTTCATTGTTTCTATTTGTTTTGATATAGACTATCATAATTATAGTTGCAAAATTAATTTTAGTAATTTATATTTGCAATAACTATCCAAACAGATAGGTCTAAACAGGAGGTATGAAAACAGAATGTATTGGCGATTACGTGAAATTGAAAGGTAAGTCTTATCCTTGTACGGTAAGCCTTACAATGGATTTGGTTGGCGGGAAATGGAAAGCCGTTATTCTTTACCATTTAAAAGATGAAGCGAAAAGATATAGCGAACTGCGTAAGGAAATTCCGTCCGTTACGGAAATGACATTAAGTCTTCAGTTAAAGCAATTAGAAAAGGACGGGCTGATATCAAGGAAAGTTTACGGTAAAAAGCCACCTATTAAAGTAGTGTACAGCTTAACCGATTTTGGGAAGAGCTTTGTTCCTGTTTTAGAAGCAATTACCAACTGGGGGAATCAGGTCGTGAGCGAAAAAGGTGAGTTTTTGACCAGTGGTACAGATTAATATTTATTTAGGCAGGTGTGCAATTAATTCAATTTCTAATTTTGCTTTAGGTATATATAATCTTTGTATTTGAATCCACGTAGCGGCAGGAAAGTCTTTATTGTAATATTTTTTTCTGACGTAGTTGAGCTTTTCATTATTCAATATCCGTAGTGTATAAGTTTTCTTTTACCACATTTTCAAATGTTGCACCAAACTGGCTAAAGAAGCCTTTAAGTCATCGTAAACGGATTTGATTGCTTCGGGAGTAATATGCCGGAATAATGATCGTTGCTTCCGCACGTGCCAATGTTTTAGTGGTTTCCAAACCGAAACTTTAAAGTTTTTTATAAAGGACTGATTTCTTATAATTGCTAATGATAACGATTTCTTGTTTCGATTTAAAAGTCTATTGATTAAATAGCAGTTCCGCTGCCACCAACTACTTTTATACCATCTGGAAACTTTTTCCAAAAGCGGATATATTTATATTTAGCTTCAAAAGGTGCATTATTGTAATTCCCTTTTAACTCCATTTTTAAAATAATAACAGCTAAATCATCTATGATATTTAATTCTTCCATATAAGGAACGAGTTCATTTATTTTCAGATTCTCTTCACTATAGGTTTTTAAATCCATTTCTTTGGTTATAGTTTGACCGCTTGGAATTACAAAAAGCAGATCATTATGCAATAGCTTGTCGAGGGCTCCTAGGTCACTATTTTTAATTGCTGCGTAAAGTTCATTTTCATGATTTAAAATTTCACTCTTTGTTATCATTTGTTAAATTATTTCTTTTCTTAGGTAGCTTCTGTTCCAAAGGAGCGTAGTTAGCTCATTTTCCTTACAACAAAATTAACAATTTTCTCACGAAGATGTCCTTAAGCACCAATTAAATAATCGTGTAAGAATTAAAAATATAGAAAGACTATTTACAGTAACCTGATGTAAAGAGAAGGCAACCTCATTTCTACCGTCGACCCCTTTGGCGTTTTTTCCTCCCATGCATTTTATTGACAAAAGCCTGTTTGTCGTAATCTTCACCTTGAGCTTAGGGTAATAAACTACGTAACGCTTCAATCAAGCCGTCCTCTTGATTATCCACGATCAAAAGGTCGAACAAATGGTGTGGCTCTTCCTCTGGAAAATCCGCACTATCTCCTATCAAGATTCCGAAACTGCTTGATGATGCCTTATTTCACATCGTAGACCTTGTCAAAGTTTATTCTGGGGGTGATATTACCGTAAAATAATTGGGTCGATATTACCTGAAAATTAGAATTTTTTGAAAATCATTATTGAACCACCCGTCCACCCGTCTTACTCTCTTATATATACCAGATAAACAATGAGTTAGGAACATAAAAAACCGGAAAGAAAGTGAATTATCACCTCTTTCCGGTCTTGTACCCAGGACCGGGATCGAACCGGTACTCCTAAGAACTGGTGTTTGAGACCAGCGCGTCTACCAATTCCGCCACCTGGGCTGCTTATTTGGTTTGCAAATATATAAACTTTTTTTAATGTTCAAAAGGTTTTGCAGAAATTTTCTTTAAAATTCTATTTCCAATCTGTCGTAGGCAAGATGCATTCCGTCGGGAAGTAATTTATCTTCAATATCATGCAGGCCAAAATGATGACTGATGTGTGTTAAAAATAATTTTTTAGGTTTTAGTTCTCCAAATAGCTGAATAACATCTGATAAAACAAAATGGGCTGGATGCGGGTCATATTTTCGGATACAGTTCAAAATTAATACATCTAAATTTTTTAATTTTTCTTTTTCAGTATCAGAAATAAAATTAGCATCGGTGATATATGCTAAGTTTTTAAATTTATAACCAAAAACACTTATTTTATAATGTATTACTTCAATTGGTGTGATCTTAATATCCAAAACTTCAAAAGATTCATTTGAAATTTCGTGAAGATCAAAAGCGGGCGCACCGGGATATCGTACATCTGTAAATGCATAAGGAAAACGTTTTTTGATTTCGTTTCCGACTCTTTGATGACAATAAACAGGCATATCTTTTCCACTTTTGAAAATTAATGGACGCATATCATCAAGACCAATTACATGATCGTTGTGCTCATGAGTAATAAGCGTAATATCTACATTGTTTTCTTTATTGATAAGCATTTGTTGTCTGAAGTCTGGTCCGCAATCGATAAGAATCTTTTTATTTTCATCGGTTGTCACCATAGCAGATGCTCTGAAACGGCTGTCTTTAGGATTTAAAGATACACAGACCTCGCAAGTGCAGCCGATTACTGGTACACCTTGGGAAGTTCCGGTTCCTAAAAATTTCAACTTCATTTTCTTTTGAGGTTGGTTTAATTTTGGTAAATTTACGAAAAATTTAATGTCCTAATGTATCAGAAACTAACTCCTAAACAAAAAGCATTAACAATTAATCTAGATCCTACTATTTATGGTACTTTCGCAGAAATTGGAGCAGGGCAGGAGACTGTACGGCATTTTTTTAGAGCAGGAGGAGCTTCCGGTACGATTGCTAAGGCGATGTCGGCTTATGACAAAGATTTTAGTGATGCCATTTACGGAAAAGAAGTCAAAAACAGGTATGTAACCCAAAACAGGCTTCGCAAAATGCTTCGCTATGAAGTTGCACTTATTGAAGAAAGAATCTCAAGAGAAAACAGCCCCGACAGAAAGTTTTTCTCGTACGCAAATACTGTTACAACAATCAATTTTGATAAAACTGTAAAAGGTCACGGCTGGGTCGGAATTCGTTTTCAGGTGAAAGAAAATGAAGATTATAATGAAATTGTAATTCACGTTAAATTTAAAGAAAATGATGCCACTCTTCAGCAGGAAACTCTTGGGAATTTAGGAGTAAATCTTATTTTCGGGGCATTTACTTATTTTGATAATCCGAGAAGATTGATTGAATCTCTGTATGATGATGTAGCGACAGATAACCTTGAGATTGATATGATCGACTTTAGCGGGCCGGCTTTCGCGTATGTTGACAACAGGCTGATGTCTTTGCAGCTCGTGAAAAATAACATGACCGATGCAGTGATTTTCAATTCTGAAGGAAATAATATGCTTCCTGCAGACGTTTTATACAAGAAAAATATTTTTGCAGTAAGGGGAAGTTTCAGGCCCGTTACCAAAGTGAATATCGATATGCTTCAAAACGGGATGGATATGTTCCTCAAAGATGCGATCTGTACCGAAGAAGAAACAGAGGTTTTAATAGAAATCACGATTTCAAACCTTCGTGCAGACGGTGATATCGACGAGAGGGATTTTCTTGACAGAGTAGACGTTTTAGGTAAATTAGGATATACGGTAATCATTTCCAATTTCTCAGAATATTACAGGCTGATCGATTATTTTGCGCATTATACAAACGGAGATATCGGCGTTGCAATGGGCGTAAATAACTTGTTGATGGTATTTGATGAGAAATATTATAAGGATTTGTCCGGTGGAATTTTGGAAGCTTTTGGCAAATTTTTCAGAAACGGAATGAGGGTTTATCTTTATCCTTACAAAGATCCGGAAACGCACGAATTGCTCGATTCTTCAAACTTGAAAGTAGAAGAAAGCCTGAAAGAGCTTTACAAATATTTTAAGCTGAATAATCGTATTGTGGATATTAAAAACTACAATCCCGAATTTTTGGAAATTTATTCCCGCGAAATATTAAGAAAAATTGCATGCAATATCAGCGGTTGGGAAAATCAGTTGCCGGAAGGTGTTGCTGAAATGATAAAAGAAAGAGGAATGTTCGGTTACAAACAGGAGCTTTCCCTAAAACAATTTTCTTAAAAAAATAATATAATGACTGAATTAAAAAAAAGACTTTCTTTTATTCTTGAAAGTCCAAAACATAACACCGAAGAAAAACTTCAAAAGGTTTGTGCACTTTTGGATCAGGAAATTTCCTATTTCAACTGGACCGGGTTTTATTTTAAAAACGGTGATAAAAATGAACTGAAACTAGGCCCTTATGTTGGTGCTGAAACAGACCATACGATAATTCCTTACGGAAAAGGAATCTGTGGCCAGGTTGCGGTTTCCAATGAAACATTCATCGTTCCTGACGTTCATTTGCAGGATAATTATCTGAGCTGCTCAATTGATACAAAAGCAGAAATTGTAGTTCCTATTTTCAAAAATGGTGAAAATGTCGGTCAAATTGATATCGATTCGCATACGATTGATCCATTTACAAAAGAAGATTTAGAACTATTGGAATGGCTTTGTAATGAAGTTTCGAAGATTTTGTAATGACAAAGTAAAAAAGAAATTTTAATATAGATTTGACCTGTAATTTAGAAGTTGCGGGTCATTTTTTTTGCTTTTAATTTCCGGATAAAATTTATAATTCCATAATCCATTTATTAAGGTTGATTTCGGCAGCTAAGCCCAGTTTCTTTTTCAATCTGTATTTTTTTGATTCTACCGTTCGAAGGCTGATGTTTTCGTATTGTATGATTTCTTTATTGCTTAGATTGAGCCTCATGTATGCGCAGAATTTCACATCATGCTCTGTAAGGCAACTGTATTGAAAAATTAAATTTTCGTAAAATTCGGAGTAAACTTCTTTAAAACGGATAAGAAAAAAAGGATCATTGGTTTTTGCGAGCTGAATGACTTCTTCAAAAGCATTATTAATCTGCTTTTTCAGTTTGTTGGCTTCAATAGTTTTTTCCTCGATCAGCTTATCTTTTTTCTTTTGTTTCTTTTGATAATTATTTCTGTTGATATAAATTAAGGTCGAAAAAATGATTGTGATTGTAAAGATCATCAAGTAAAGCTGTTTTTTTTCGCGCTTTTCCTCGTCTTCTTTTTCTTTTATAAATTTTTCTAAAACGTTGCTTAGATCTTTTTTTTCCTTATTAATAATATCATCATTCAGCAAAGAATATTTCCGCAGGTATTCCGACGAGTTTTCATTATCACTAAGCGCTTTGTATGCTTTTGAAATCCTTAAATATATTTCTTTTTCATTGATTTTATTTTTCATTTTTTGATAAAGGGTAAGCGATTGTAAAAAATATTGCAACGCTTTTTTATACTCTCCTTCAGCCATATAAAGGTCTCCGAATGAATTAAGAATGGTTCCTTTATTGTACAAAGTGGTTTTATTGCTTAACGGAAGTGCTTTTTGTAAATAATATTCTGCCGAATCCAAATGTATATTTTTCCAGATGTAAACGCTGGCAATTTTTTCATATACAGAAGGGTTGTCCGGAAAAAGCTTAAGATTTCTGAATTGAATGATATTTGCAGAATCTGTAAAACCGAGCTTATTAAAATTGTACCATTTCCAGACATTGGCAAATAAAAGACTTCTTTTTTGCTGCTTCTGATTTGGGATATGTTTCAAATAGAAAATAGCTTTATTGAGGTTTTTGTTAGATAAATGATACAGACCTAACAAAGAATAGCTCTTTCCGTATTGGTTATAAAGTTTTGCGCTCAAAAAAGGATTGTCTGTTTTCTTTATTCTTTTTTTTGCTTTATCCAGATAATCTACTCCTTCTTTTTGCTTGTCCAGATAAGAGAATGCATTGGCTGTATTGATGTATGTAGCAATAATTCCGTCATTATTTCCTTGCTTTTCATATTTGCACAAAGCCTGAATATTAAAATTTGCCGCTTCTTCCACTTGTCCTTTATTCCAATATTCTCTGTTGAGACTGTCGAGCTCATACAAAGTCTGACAATGATAGCGTGGGATAGAAAAAATAATAAAAATTAAAAAAAACTTTACGGTAAAATAGAAATAGTTTAAAAGCATACCGTCAAAAAAATTTGGAATATTTGTTTAGAATGATTTCCATAAAGGTAATGAAACCTTTTTTAAATGACCTCTTCAAATGATAGAAATCATGTTAATAATATAGGCTTGTAGCTACTGCAAATATACTGTTGTTTATTTTTAAACATTTGAAAATCAGATTATTGATTAAATGAAGTGTAGTTGCAGTATAATGATTTCTGTTCTTTCGTACTAATTTTGTGGAGCAAGCAAGGGAAGAACAATTGCACCTTAAAGATATTATAACTAGTAAACAATAACAAGAAAGTATTTGAATAAATCACATTAAATAAATTAAAAAATATGATTAAAAAGAGTAAAATTGTTTTATTAGCATTAATGTGCTGTTCTGGTTTTGTTTTTTCTCAGGTGGGAATTAATACCACAAGTCCGCAAACTACATTTGATATTCAAGCTAAAAAGCCTACAGGAACAGATGGTTCGCCGGAAGGATTGCTGGTTCCCAGAATTGATCGTCAAAGAGCTCAATCAATGACTAATATTCCTGTATCTACTTTGATTCATATTAATGATTTTTCCACTGGCTCTCAAAGTGGAACCGCTGTAAATATAGACACGGAAGGGTATTATTTTTTTGATGGAGTTGCATGGGTAAAAATGATCACAGCAAATAATATTCAGAATGTTTATAAAAACGACGGAAGTCTTTCCGGAAATCGTATTGTAACACAAAATGATAAAAAATTAGCTTTTAGAGGTACAGCCACAAATGCATTTTCAGTAGATAATCTTACTTTATCAGTAGATGCACAAAATCATAGAGTAGGATTAGGAACGGATGCTCCAACTGCAGCCTTAGATTTGAAAGGAGCGGCCAGACTTCGTGATATCAATACAAATGAAGGAGCCAATAAAGACCGTGTGCTTGTTTCAGATAATGCAGGATACATAAAAACAGTATACGATGTACCAAGGAGAGCTGTTTATCACACATCTTCTATTGCGCCAGGAGCGAGCGAAATCATAACGGTTACAGAATCTAATTTTTTATTTTCTCAAATCAATGTAACCTCTACCAACCAATGTACAAGAACGATGATTTCTTCTTTTTCAAGGAACGGAAATACGCTCAATTTTTTAGGAGCTCAGGCAAGATCTGCAATAGGAAATTGGACATTGCTGGACGCAGAAGGTAATTATGGATCAATCAAATTCCCAAATGTTTTAGGCTGTGGAGATGGCGGAAATGGAACCCAATTTGACTATGACATAAAAATAACGAGCAATATAGTTACTATTACAAACAGAGGTAATGTAAATAAATCCTATAGTATAAGGATTTTAACTAACTTATGATGATGATAATAAGGTGATAAAAAATTTATTATCTATGTAGGTCAGGAGGTTCCCATTTAAACTCCTGGCTTACTTTTGATGAGATTTGTCACAGAAACCAACTCTTTAAAGTAATTTTCACATTTCGCAATGTGTGTTCCGTACCATGAAAACGCTTCTCCGTCTACAATCATTATTTTCTTTTCAGGATAAAATTGCTTTAGCTCTGCAATATGTTTTTCTTTAAAAGGGAAAGGTTCCGAAGAAAGCATGATAATATCTGCTTCAGCAAGATCTTCAGTTTTTATTTCAGGATAACGGGTTTTATTTTTAAATATATTTTCAAAGCCGATTTCAGATAAAATATGATGGATAAAAGTATCTGAACCCACCGTCATATAAGGATTTTTCCAAATTAAATAGGCTGTTTTTACTTTAGAATTAAGTTTAGCTTGATTTAAAACTTCATAAATTTTAAGATTAAAAGCTTTTGCTTTTTCCTCTTTATTAAAAATATTACCTAAAGTTTTCAGCAAATAATAATTGTCTTCAATAGTTTCGACATTAGTCACCACAACTTTGAAGTTTTGCATCAGCTCTTCAACCTGTTCTTTGGTGTTTTCTTCTTTGTTTGCTAAAATCAGATCCGGTTGCAGGCTTTTTATTTTTTCAATATTCAGATTTTTTGTACCTCCGATTATTTCAATGTTTTTTACCTTTTCTTTGGGATGAATACAAAATTTTGTCCTTCCGATCACTTCATTTTCCGTTAAACCCAAATCGAATAAAGCTTCCGTAATAGAAGGTACAAGAGAAATGACTTTCATGTTTTTTAGACTTTGCCTAAAATTACAAAAGTTTTCCGGTTAAGAAAAGTCCGGCAATTGTAAAATAAATAATTAAACCCGTTACATCGACCAATGTTGCCACAAACGGAGCAGAAGAAGTGGCGGGATCAAGGTTGAATTTTTTAAGTATAAATGGCACCATCGAACCAGATAAAGTCCCCCAAAGTACAATCATAGATAATGACATTCCTGCGCTGAGTGCAATGAAAAACCAGTAATCGCCGTAATCGAACCAGCCCATTTCATGCCAGATCATAATTCTGAAAAAACCGATCACTCCCAAAAAAGTTCCTAAAACTAGACCGGTCACCAATTCCTTTTTCATTACTTTCCACCAGTCTTTTATGGTGATTTCCTGCAATGCCATTGCGCGGATAATCAATGTTGCAGCTTGCGATCCGGAATTTCCGCCGCTTGAAATAATCAAAGGAATAAATAATGCTAAAACAACTGCTTTTTCAATTTCATTTTCATAAAAACCCATGACAGATGCAGTAATAAGCTGTAGAAAAAATAAAACGATAAGCCAAAGGCCTCTTTTTTTGATCATTTCAAACCAATGCGTTTGAATATAAGGATCATCCAAAGCTTCCACACCACCAAATTTCTGAATATCTTCTGTGTTTTGAGATTCTATTTGATCTAAAATATCATCAATCGTAACGATTCCCACCAAAACTCCGGCTTCGGTAATGATTGGAAGCGCTGTACGGTCATATTTCTCAAAATAAGTTACGGCATCTTCTTTTGAAGTGATTGTTGTTATTGCAACAAATTGGTTATCAGTTATTTCCGAAACTAAAGTATCTTCTTCCACCAATAATAAGCTTCCCAAAGCGATATCATCAATAAGACGGTTTTTTTCGTCAACTACATACAGATGATTCATGGTTTCAACTCTTTTCCCAACCTTTTTTATCTGCTGAAGACATCTTTTTATGGTCCATTCTTTCCGGATCTGAATATAATAAGGCGTCATCAGACGGGCAATAGAATCTGAATCGTAGCCGAGAAGCTTCAACGCAATTCTCCTTTCTTGCGGATTAAGATGATTGATGGAATATTTGATGAGCTCGTCCGGAAAATCTTCAAAAAGAGAAGTTCTGTCATCGGGAGTCATTGCATTCAGGATTTCTGAAACGTCGTCACTTCCAATACTTCTGATGGTTTCTTCCTGGAAGTCAGGATCTAAGTGCGAAAAAACTTCTGCCTTGTATTCCTTCGGAACCTTCAGGAATGCCAATAACCTTTCATCAGCACGTAGTTCACTGAGTCTTTCTGCAATATCGGCGGGGTTGAAGTTAAATTCATCTGTGTAATTCAAAACCTGAATTTTTGGATATGCAAAAATAATTCAAATTTTCAAGAAAAGAGAACGATAGCCTAAATTTAAAGATTTATTAAGTTTAAAAGCCGCTTTCGGAGGATGGTTTTATTCGTCTTAATTCTTTGATAATGCTTTTCATGGCACCGTTGGTACCGATTTTAATGGAATTTTCTGTAGAACCCAGAAGACGCATATTTTTGCGGTAAGTGTCATAATCCGAAGAAGTGATGAGATTTCCTTCGGCATCAAAAAGTTTCATGCTTACAATAACCTGATTCGAAAAAACATATTTACCAATACCAACTTTAAAATATTTTACCTTTGGAACAATCACAAAATCTGCATCGTTATTTTTGCTGTATTCTGAAATAGTTTTGGAATCTATGCTGTCGAACGAAACCTGAACATCGGATCTGAGCATTTTATTTTTTCTGAACGCACTCACTTTATCCGAAACTGCACTGAAAAAAGCTAGATTGGTGGGTTCTTTTATTTCTTCAATATCCGGCTCAACTTCCGGATTGAAATATAAAATCCTCTTTATATTATCAGTATTGTGTTTCTGTGCTTTTACAGAAGAAATACTGATTAATAAAACAGTGAAAATTTGTGTGTAAAGTAAAATTTTTTTCATCTCGATATCATTTGCAAAATTACTGTCTTTTAATGGGATGGCATAATTTTATTAAGAAATTTTTAACATATTTTTCTATTAAATTTAATACATGGAATCGATAATGTTTTGTCTGATAAAAAAATAGTCGTACTTTTGCAGCCGTTACATAATAATCATTAAACAATATTGGAATGTACTTAACAACAGAAAAAAAAGCAGAAATTTTCTCAAAACATGGAAAATCTGCACAAGACACAGGGAGCGCTGAAGGACAAGTTGCTCTTTTCACTTACAGAATCAACCACTTATCTCAGCATTTGAAAGCAAATCGTCACGATTTCAATACTGAAAGATCATTGGTGAAATTGGTAGGAAAAAGAAAAAGCTTATTAGATTATCTTAAGAAAAAAGATATTACAAGATATAGAGCAATTATTGCTGAACTTGGTTTAAGAAAATAATCTATCCGATTTTCAAAAAACAAAAGCAACTTCGAAAGAAGTTGCTTTTTTTATGCGATAAAGTTAAATTAAACTTTTTATATATTAATTTAGATAAAATGTTGATGAAATATTTAAATTTGCCCTTTTAATTTTATAAAATCAATTGATTTGAAATATTTTTATCTATATATATTTTTTGTATCCGGTTTTTGGAATGCCCAAGTTACAGATTCAATATCCAAATCAAATTTACAAGGAAGTATAAACTTGCAATACGGCAAATTTTTGGGAACCAATGATTATCTTAAGACCCTTAAACAGAGAAATTTTATTGCTAGTTCTGTTGAGCTTATGGTGCAAACGGATGGAAGCAAGGAATGGCACAAAAGGTTTGGAAGACCTTATTACGGAGGCGGAATTTTAGCTTTAAGCTTTCCAAAACATCGGGATATGGGAAGCCCGTTTGCTGTTTACGGCACATTTGGAGGCGCTATAACGGAAACAAAAACACATTCCTGGAATTACGAAACAAGCGGTGGTTTTGCATTTAACTGGAACCGCTACAATTTGGAGAAAGGGTATGTGAACCCGACTTTAGGTTCTTCGGTAAGTATTTACATTAATTTTGGAGTCAATTATAAATATTATTTGGGAAAACATTTTGATTTAGGCTTAGGAATGAACTTTAATCATTTTTCGAATGGAGCTTTAAGGCTTCCCAACAAAGGAATGAATATGTTTTCGCCTAAAATGTCTTTAACGTATCATTTAAACGAAAGACAATTTCATCCGACAGATTCTTTATCTGCATTCGACAAATATTCTACATTGGACGTCAATGTTTTTGGAGGTGTAAGACACTCTATTTTTTTAGGGAAGGACGAAGGTTTTGAATATGAAGATGTCGATTTAGTTCAGAAATATAAAGGGACATACAGCCAGAATTGGGGTCTGGAAACGGTTTATCACAGGCAGATAACCTATAAATCGTCTTTAGGACTTGGAATTGGTGTTTTGTATGATGAAGATTATAATACCAGATTTTTTCAGGACAAGAACGGTGATATTCAGTTTGAAAGAAGATTTAAAAATGACAATCTTCTGTTGAATATATTTCCATCTTACCGTCTTTCGATCTCGAAATTTTCAATTCACATTCAGCCGGGGTTTTATATATTTAAAAAAGCGATAGACAGGCGTTACGATAAATCTATATTTTATCAAAGAGTTGGATTTCAATATACCATTGCCAATCGTTTTTTGATAGGAATAGGGTTGCGCGCTTATGATTTTCACAAAGCAGATTATATAGAATGGAGGCTAGGATACAGAATTTTCAATAAGAAAAATTAGTAATTATTTAAAAATAAATGTAAAAACTATCACGGTATAACTTTAAACATTCTATTTAAAACAAAAACACTAAATTTGCAAACGAAAATTTAGACGAAATATAATTAATTAAAGCACTCAATACGGAGTGCAACACAAAACAATTTATGAGTATACCTCAAGCAATTACAGAAACGATCATTCTTGCAGACGGCAGAGAGATCACAATCGAAACAGGAAAGCTGGCGAAACAAGCTGACGGTTCTGTTGTAGTAAAAATTGGCGGAACAATGCTTTTAGCAACTGTTGTAGCCAGCAAAGAAGCAAAAGATGGTGTAGATTTCTTACCATTGACAGTAGATTACAGAGAAAAATTCTACGCAGGTGGAAAAATCCCTGGAAACTTTTTTAGAAGAGAAGCCAGACCTTCAGATCAGGAAATCCTGACGATGCGTTTGGTGGACAGAGTTTTGAGACCATTATTCCCGGAAGATTTCCATGCGGAAGTTCAGGTGATGATTTCATTGATTTCTTATGACGGAAAATCTATTCCTGATGATTTAGCAGGTCTTGCAGCATCTGCAGCGATTGCCATTACAGATATTCCTTTCAACGGACCGATGTCTGAAGTAAGAGTGGTAAGAATTGACGGAAAGCTTTCTGTTAATCCAAATTATGAAGATCTTAAATTGGCTGACCTTGATATCATGGTGGGTGCAACTAAAGATTCTATCGTAATGGTGGAAGGTGAGATGAAGGAAATTTCTGAGGCAGAAATGCTTGAAGCAATCCAATTCGCTCATGTAGAAATCAAAAAACAAGTTGAAGCTCAGGAAAGATTAGCTGAAAAAGTAGGCAAATCTTTACCAAAAAGAGAATACAGCCACGAAAATCACGATGAAGCCATTCGTGAAAAAGTGTGGAAAGAAACTTACGATAAAGTATATGAAGTTGCAAAGCAGCCTTCAGGAAAAGAAGAAAGACACGAAAAGTTCAAAGCAGTTTTTGATGAGTTTTTAGCGCAATATGTTGAAAACCCTGAAGAATTAGAAAGAGTAATTCCTTTCGCAAAAGTATATTACCATGATGTAGAGAAAGAAGCGATGCGTCAGATGATTCTGAATGACAAAATTCGTCTTGATGGTCGTGATCCTGAAACAATCCGCCCAATCTGGAGCGAAATCGATTATTTGCCGGGAGCTCACGGTTCTGCGATCTTTACAAGAGGTGAGACTCAGTCTTTAACGGCTGTAACTTTAGGCTCGGTAAAAGATGCAAACATGGTAGACAGCGTAATGGTAAATTACGACGAAAGATTCTTCTTGCATTATAACTTCCCACCGTTCTCAACAGGTGAAGCAAGACCTTTAAGAGGAACTTCAAGAAGAGAAGTAGGTCATGGAAACCTGGCTCAAAGAGCTTTGGCAAATATGATTCCTGAAGAAAACCCTTACACAATCCGTATCGTTTCCGATATTTTGGAATCTAACGGTTCGTCTTCAATGGCGACTGTTTGTGCAGGAACTTTGGCTTTAATGGATGCAGGTATTCAGATTGCAAAACCTGTTTCCGGAATTGCAATGGGATTGGTAACTGATGTAAAATCAGGGAAATATACCGTTCTTTCTGATATTTTAGGAGATGAAGATCATTTAGGTGATATGGATTTTAAAGTAACCGGAACAGCAGACGGAATCACCGCTTGCCAGATGGATATTAAAATTCAGGGCCTTTCTATGGATATCATGGAAAAAGCACTTTTACAGGCTAAAGAAGGAAGGATTCATATTTTAAATAAAATCACTGAAACTATCGCTGCGCCAAGAGAAGATGTGAAGCCACATGCTCCGAAAATGGTAATGATGGAAATCCCTAAAGAGTTCATCGGAGCTGTAATCGGGCCTGGAGGAAAAATCATTCAGCAGATGCAGAAAGATACAGATACTGTAATCGCTATTGAAGAAGTTGGCGAAATCGGAAGAATCGAAATTTCCGGTGTAAGCAGAGACAAGATCAATGATGCGATTGCAAAGATCAACGAAATTACTTTTGTTCCGGTTGTAGGCGAAGTTTACAATGGAAAAGTAGTAAAAGTAATGGATTTCGGAGCTTTCGTAGCAATTGCAAAAGGTACGGAAGGTCTTCTTCATATTTCGGAAATCGAATGGAAGCGTTTAGATAAAGTTCCTTATAATGAAGGTGATGAAGTTGAGGTGAAGTTTATGGGTTACGATGATCGTAAAAAAATGAAGCTTTCAAGAAAAGTTTTATTGCCAAGACCGCCAAGACCTGAACCAAAACCAAGAACGGATGTAAATCCTGAAGGTACAGATCAGCCTGGCGAGCACAAGCCTTTGAATGAAGCATAAGATCAATTCTTATTATATTAAATCCCTCAATTTGAGGGATTTTTTTATTAGTAAAAGATTAATTTATTTATAAAGGCAGAATACATTGCTTAAAAATAGCAAAAACCTCTTTGCATCTTTCGTTAACATTCTTGGTTCAAAATCAAATGTTTAAATAAATTCTCGTGTTTCATTTCATTTTCGTATATTTGCATAATAATTATAAGAAGGTCTCTACTTTTCTTAAACAATAACAGTTTAGAATATTCATTTTCTCTCTCAGTTTTTACTGTTCTGGCTGCCGCACTTTATTTCTAAATGATGCCGGCAATTTGAATCACCATTACTGATACAACTAGAAAACCTTTTTACTCTTTCAGGAGGCAACATTGGTCTAAACAATCAAACGAAACTTCCCCGTAACAGATCTAAATTTTAAATTGACAATCTGAATGAAGCGGAACATAGAAAATACATTTCTATAATGATACACAATACCTTTTGGTGGATTAGTAAAATAAACATCAAATGAAATAAGAATAACAATTAATATAAAATAATATATGGCGGATTCTTTCTCAAAAAAAGAAAACTTTAAGAAAAAATTACAGAAACAAAAGGAAAAAGCGATACGTCGCGAAGACCGAAAAAACAGCAATGACAAAGGGAAAAGTCTTGACGATATGATCATGTATGTAGATGCAAACGGTCAGCTGACAAGTACTCCACCGGATAACTCAAATAAAAATGATATCGATCTGAATAATATTCAGTTGGGTGCAGCTCCTATTCAGGAAGAGGATCCTATAAAATCTGGTATTGTTACGTTTTTCAGCGAAAAAGGATACGGATTCATCACAGAAGATAATTCTAAAGAAAATGTATTCTTCCACAGCAACAACTGTATTGATATTATCAAGAAAGGAAATAAAGTGTCTTTCGAGAAAGAAAGATCACCAAAAGGTTTCTCTGCAATCAATATTAAAATCATCAGATAGTTTTTAAACTATATATAAAACAAACCGCTTCAGCAATGAGGCGGTTTTCTTTTTATATGTAAATATTTTCTCTTATTTCTATTAAGTTTTTGTTGTTTTTTCTAGATCAAGATATTCCGGAGTGAGAATATAATTTCAGGATGTGGAAATGTTTTTTCACAATTCAAGAATATAATTCTACAATGCAGGAGTATAATTCGACATTGCAAGAATATGATCCTACAACGAAAGAATATTAATTTGCATCGTGCCAATGTGAAATAACATCGCAAAAAAATAAAGTTACCTTACAAGAATGTAACTTTACAATGCAAGAATATTGAATTACTATGTTTCAGCATTCTTTTGAACACAAAAAACATTATTTTCTATTCGTAAATTCTATTGCTGAAACGTTTGTATACTCGGGAGATGTTGCACCGTAGAGGCTTTTCACATATTTTTTGATGTTTTGGGCGATGGTGTACAATCCCGTAGCCTCTGCATATAAAATTTTATCTCTTTCTATCAATTTGGTATTGAGCTCGGCTTCTGTCTGGTCGACACCCTGAGTACTACTCATTAATGATGCGTGATAGGTGGTGAGGTTGTTTAATTTTAAATCTTCTTCATTCGGTGTATAGCCCGGAATGGTTGCCAATAACTGCAGAAGAATCCCGAAATTTTCGGCTTGCTGGGTGAAAGACTGGCGGGAAGTGGAAGCTGTTTTTGGCGCTTCTTTACCTTCTTCTGGTGGAGTGGTGGCTTTCTTTGAGCTGCCCTGAATTGCGCGGTTTAAGGATTTGGCCTGGTCTAGTGTTCCTTGTGGTAATCCTAAAATATCCAGCAAGTTGATGATTCTGGTACAGGTTGGTTTTAAATTTTCAAAGGCTGTCTGACGTGCAACAATGGTGTTTTTGTTGGCATATCGTTTTTCTTCAACTTCACTTACTTTAGCATTAGCACTGGCGTAAAGTGCCTGAAGACTTGCTACGGTAAGGTTTTCAACCGGCGGATTGTAAAGGCTGTAAACGGTAATTTGTTGTGTTATTTTTTGCAGGTTTGCCACATTTTTGGCGTGACCTACTTCTGAAGTACTTGACATAACATTTGTGTTTTTGATTAGTTATTCAAATGTAGAATTTATTTTTAATAAAATGTTTTTTTTAGTAAAATATCTTAATAATAAATGTATTTTGTTAAATATTATAATTGAAAAGCCTGGCTTGGAGGCTGGGGCTTTGTTGTTTGTGATGGGCACAAGCGAGACGCACCAGCGGGGAGTCTGGACTAAGATTTATATTTTTAAAACAGCGTCAGTTCGAGTGCATTTTTGGAAAAAATGGTATCGAGAAGTTGGGTTTGGTTAAAGTTCTCGATATATTTTTCTTCATTTCATTACGAAAAACACGAACTGACGAAAGTTTTTCTTATCCCGAAACTTACGTTAATTTATTAAGCGAGCTAGTTTAGACGCTAATGTTTAAAGGAAGGAGGTGGATGGTTGTAATGAAAGAATCCATCAAAGGGCTGATGGATTTATTGTAGAATGAATTTTTTGGTTCTTTAATGATAGAGACTTTCTCGGATTTCCACTAAAATTTTTGTGGTTTTCTCTACATCAGGATATTCCGGAAGAGATGATTTCGAATGATAGTATTCAATCGACTTAATTAATTCTTCAGCTTTCTTTATAACGTCCTCATAAGACCAGTTCCCGGCTTTGATATCTAACAATCCATCACGGTTTTCTACACGAATATTTAAAGAATTGGTTTTAAAAATCTGCTCACAAGACTGCAGAAGACGAATGGTGTGCATCATGTTTTTGCTGTCGTAGTTTTGCCCGTGATTTTGGTTGACGTTGTAGCGGTCTTCGTTTCTTTCTGAAACCCACTTCCAATATTCGCGGTAATCTTTGCAATAAGTGGAATAAGCGTCTAAATTACAAAACATAAAGGCTAAAGATTTTTCTCCTTTTGGAACCGAGGAAACCGAAACCTGATTGGCTTCCTGATTCTGGATAATCCCTTTATAGTTTAAGTCTCCAGATTCATCATAGAAAATGGCAAACATTCCTTTGGTATTGTCGATGCTTACCAATCCGCATTTTTCCTGAACTTTTCCGTTTTCCGAAAGCCATTTTTTCAACGGAATTGAACCTTGATTTTGCAGAATATAACAGAAATCAAGAATGGATTTTCTTTCTTTATCAATGGGGTTAAGAATCTTTTTGTTCAGACCTTTTGCTTTTTTAATTTGTGAAATCGCGTAACCGGCAAATGTATCTTTGCATAATTTGGAAAGGAAATCTTCAGGCTTCAGCAAATCCATCAACGGGTTTTTATGTTGAATACAATCTTCCGGACTTGCCAGAATTTCCAGAATATTCGGATTGTTTTTCTGTAATAATTCTACAAATCTCCCGACTTCATAATACGTAATATCATTCGTCTCATTAGAAATCTGCGGAATACAATTTAACCCAAAAAAATCTTCTTTTGGCAAATAATACACTCCACGAATGTCTGTGTCTGAGTTTTCGGTTGCAAGACCGAAAGAGCGGCTTCCAGAGATGGATTGGAAGAGGATGAGGTTTTGGGAATTTAAAGTTAGGATATCTTTTAGCATACGTATTAAAATAATTTAACATATATATGATTTTAAAATCATTAAGAATCAAATTAATTGTATTTATTACTAACAGGTTATCAATTAGTGAATTTCTAATTAAAGCAGTTCTTTTAATAATTTTTTTGTTCTTAATAATTCTTTAAACATATTATTAGTGGCTAGTTCGGCTCTTCTTTTGGCAGTACTAAATTTTGATGTTAGATGAGTGTTCATTTGTGTGAATGTTTCTAAGAAACTTGCAGTACCTTCAATTGCACCTTCAACAGATTTCAAAAATATTGGAATGTTTTCTAATAATTCATCTTTTGCATTTCTATCAAATGCATTTGAATTGACCGCTTTTAGAACAATTTCAGAATAAGATTGAATACTGTTGCTAATTGCTTCTCTAAATTCTGGCAAGAGGTTTTCGAAGTCTTCTGAATACTTGTCTAAATCTAAAGCATATTCATTTGATATTTGCTTAGTCTTAGTTAATCGTAGTCTTTCGTCCTTAATGTTTTTGACTCTGTCTAATTGTTTGGTTCTTTCCCCAGTTTTGGTGCTAAAGAAATTCATCACAACAGTAAGTTTATTTGTAGTTGTAGTTAAGTCAGAAAAGAAACCAACAGTTTTTTCTACATCTTCTATAAAATGCTCAAATTCTATGTTATAGTCTCCTTTGTCAATCTTCATAGCTAATAGTTCATATTTGTCAGTAGTTTCTTCTAAGGATTCATTCGTTTTTTTAGGAGTGCTCTTCTTTCTACTGTTAGGTTTCTTCCGAGAAAATTTTTGACTGATTAGGTTTGAAAGTTGAATTAGAGCCAAATTTCTTAAATCTTCAGTTTTTTCAAATTCTGAGAATAGAATGCCATCTTCTTTTGATATTTTATTCCTAAAGTCTCTCACCTTTTTAAACTGTTCTATGTCAATTTCATAAACATTTGAATTTCCTTGAGTTTTAAAATACATCATTATGTGAGTATTTTCTTTATCATTTTCAAACTTTTCCTTTGCATTTTCATATTCTTCTAAAGTTCCTGATTCGAATCTATTAGTTGGGGTTCCAAATCTTTGCCAAAATATTCCAAAAAAAACATCATATTCGTTGTTAATTTGTTTATTAATAACATCTTGAGCATCTTCTCCTTTTCCAGGATAAGTATTCCTTTCCCAATTAACAATTTCAAATCTTATGTTTTTATCTTTTCCTATTAACAAATCTAAATCTTCCTTTAAAGCAAAGATCATTTCTCTTTCCGCTTTAACATCACCTGGAGAAGCTAAAAATATTCTTAAAACATTCATTCTTTTCATAGCTACCAATTTATTATTTCAAATATATAATTTATTAATAACTGTAGATTACGGCTTCCCATAATATTAGTCATTATCTCAATATCTCTTTAAAAGTCCTTTCCATCTCAGCCTTATCCGCATTTCCACCTTTCAAACTCTTCGCCTTTTCCTCATTATCTTTTACCATCTTCTCCAAAAATCCAAAAAGTTCCCAATCATTCGCATGAAAATAAGATTCTCCCTTAGTAGCTTTTAAGGCAACAAGATTTTCTATTTTGTTTTTCGTAAAATCATCCACTAAAACTAGCAATTCACTGAACAAAACTGGCGGAACAGTTCCCTTTTCTATGATCCATTTTCCTGTCAATGTAGTTCTTAAGCAATAAAAATAACTTTTCAATTTTACTTTATCATTTCTACAGGCTTCAAGATATTTTTTACTCATGCTCAGATAATGGTAAGAAACCGCTATCGGAGAAAAACAGGAATCTGCTAAAGGTTTAAAGAGTTCATAAAACTTTTCATTTTTCACATAAACGATAGGAGAGTAGAACCAACTCAACAAAGCCGCGTTAGATTTTAGCAAAAGATGAAAAGTCTTTCTCAAATCCCATCCGGAACCGTCTAGGTCGTCTTCGGTCATAAATTCTATCGTCTCGTCTTTATCCCAAGGTGAAAGATACCAGTCTTTTTCGTGGCGGTATATAAAACGTATATCATAATCGCTGTCAGGAGAAGCAAAACCCCAAGCTCGGCTTCCTGATTCTACGGCAAGAAGTATTTCTATGTTTCTTGTTGCCTCTATTTCTTTTAATTTATCTAGTATTTTTGGTGTCATTGTTTTGTTTTAAACGCAAAGGCGCAAAGGTTTTAAATTAGTTATGTTTTTAAGGCGCAAGACACTTCGACAAGCTCAGTGTGACAGTGTGTATTTCAAAAGTCTACACTAAGTTGAAGTTGTAATTTTAATTGAGATAAAATCCTTGCGCCTTAAAAAGTATAGTTGTTAAAGAAATTGCGCCTTTGCGATGAGCAACAATTTAGGCTTTTCTAAACTTCTTCTTTTTCTTCCATGGCGCATTTTTCTGAACATCTCCCGCCATAATACATCCGTAAGGCATCACTTCATCCAACACTTCGCAAAGTCCGTATTCTTTAATTTGAGCTCTTACATTTTTGGCACTTTTATAAGCCGTTGGCAATTCAGAAATATCGATATCATTCGTGAAAAATCTAATATCTAAACCTTTTGTTTCTTCTTCAAAAATTTCCTCGATGGTTTTATGAGCCAATGATCTTTTATGCTGGCTTCTGCTGAAATTTCTTCCCGCACCGTGTGGCGCAAAACCTAAATTTCTCTCATTCGTTTTTCCCTGAACGATCAAAACCGGCTCTGCCATATTTAAAGGGATCAATCTTGGTCCTGTAATATCCGGCATAAATTTATCATCTAACGGAGTTGCACCTTTTGCATGATAAAACAAATCTCCATCTTTGAAAACGAAATTGTGCTCGTTCCAATATCTATTTTGTTTTTCGATGTTTAATTTGTTTAAAACAGCGTTATGAATCGATTCGTGGTTTTCTTTAGTCCAAGCTCTTATCAATTGTAAAGCTTCCCAATACGATTGTCCTTCTTCTGTTTCGAATGGAATCCATGCATTTTCTTTCAAAGTTTCGGGCGAAATTGCTTGTCTGAATCTGTTTGCGACTTTCATTCCTTTATCATACAACATTGCTCCGGGAGCTCTTGACCCGTGATGAGTCACCAACATTGTATTTCCAGTATTTTTCGAAGTTCCGACAAACAAGAAATGGTTTCCGTCACCTTGAGTTCCCATATGTGAACGAGCGATGCTGATCAACTTTTCCTCATTTAAGAAGTGATTTTCTCTGAAAGCGTCCATCAATTCCTGAGACATTTCCATTTGTTCGCCTCTTGGTCTTCCTCCATATCCGAAATGCGTGACTGAATGAGCCGCATCCAAAACTGTTTTCGGATCAGCTTTTCCAAAATCTGTCAACATGACCGAACAACAAATATCTGCGCTATGAAATCCCGGATGAATTGCATTTTTTGCGACCACAACACCGCCAACCGGAATTTGACCTTCCGGGCCTGTAGGACAAGCGTCAGGCATGATTGCGCCACCAATCAAAGTTGGAGTTTTCATCAAAACTTTCATTGTTTTGATTACTTTTTCTACATTGTCGATTTCGTTTTCATGTTCCGGTCGGATATTAATAATGAAATCTTTCGGTTCTACATGTAAAGGAATTGGATCCGGAAATCTGAATTGTTCCAAATAGGTTGTCATTTCTTTTTCATCCAAATTGTTTTCGTTGATATATTGAATAGCTTCATTAAACCATTTTCCAGGTCTGAATCCTAAATTGATCAAGTGGTTTCCATTAATTGTTTTCATTTTCTGTTATTTTGATAATGCAAAGTAAATGTCAAGTTGCGCAATGTTTTTGCGTAGATAAAATTATTTTAATTATTTTTGATGAAACTTTTAAAAATAAACTAAATTATGATATTAGAACAACTGAAAAATTCACCTGAATCTATTCATTTTAAGGAAGTTATCGCTTATATTGATGATCATTATAATTTTACTCCGACAAAGTTCAAAAACGGAAATACGGCAAATGAAGCCGATCAAAACAATGGTTCGTGTAAAGTTTTCAGCTTTGCAAAACTGAATGATTTATCAAAACAAGACACTTTAAATCTTTTTGGAGAATTCTACAGAGAAGATGTTTTAAAGAATCCTGACGGATCGGATCATCAAAATATTCGAAACTTTATGGAATTTGGTTGGGATGGAATTTCTTTTGAAAGTGAGGCTTTAACGAAGAAATAATTTTAAAGTTAATTTCAATTTGTCATTGCGAACCGAAGGTGAAGCAATCTCATTTATATAGTTTAGATTGCTTCGTCGCTTTACTCCTCGCAATGACATAGAATAAAAACACAAGAACATGTCATCCAACAAAAACGCTCTTATTCGCTACAAAACTTTAGATAAATGCCTTAAAAACAAATATCGGAAATATACGCTGGAAGATTTGATTGATGAATGTTCCGAAGCGTTGTTTGAATTTGAAGGCAAAGAATCTTTCGTTAGCAAACGAACCGTGCAGCTTGATCTGCAAAATATGCGCAGTGAAAAGTTCGGATATGAAGCTCCGATCGAGGTTTACGACAAAAAGTATTACCGTTACAGCGATCCGGATTACAGTATTCATAATATTTCGGTGAATGAAAGCGACTTGAAAGCGATGAATAATGCGGTTCAGATTTTAAAGCAATTCAAAGATTTTTCGATGTTTAAAGACATGAATGGCGTGATTCAAAAGTTGGAAGATTCTATTCATGCGACCAACCAAAAATCGATCATTCATTTAGATAAAAATGAACAGCTGAAAGGTTTGGAACATATTGACATTCTTTACGAAGCAATTTTGAATAAAAAGGTTTTAAGAATTGTTTATAAAAGTTTTACTGCTCGAGAATCGAATAATTATGTCGTGCATCCGCAATTGCTTAAAGAATTTAACAACCGCTGGTTTCTGGTCTGTTTTCACAAAAGAAAAATGTACAATCTGGCTTTGGACAGAATGGAATCTATTGAAGCTGAAGAAAATACTTCTTACATTGATAAGAACCTCGATGGCGACGAATATTTTAAAGATATTGTAGGCGTTACGGTTTCCGACACGATGAAACCCCGAAATGTGGTCTTCTTTGTAGATTCTTCGAATGCTCCTTATATAAAAACAAAACCTCTGCACAAAAGTCAGGAAATTGTGGATGAATCCGAAAATGGAACAATTTTTAAAATCTGCGTTCAGATCAATTATGAACTGGAAAGGCTTTTGCTGGGCTTTGGAAATTGCTTGATCGTTCATCAACCGAGAAAGTTGAGATTGAGAATGCAGGAAAAATTCAAAGATGGATTAAAAAATTATCAGAAGCTTATGATTTCGGACGAAGAAGAATAATTAATTTAATTATAAAAAATATTTTGTGGCGTAGAAATTGTAATTATTAAGAAAAAAATAAACGTTATGAAATCAAGACTTTTTAAAACTGTTCTTACGCTTTTAGCACCGCTTGTTATTGAATATCTGATCAAGAAATTTACAGGAAAGAAAGAAACGAAGAATGAAAATAAATCAATTCCTTCACCACATTAAGTTGGGACAAGCATATTAAACCTTACATTTTCGGTAAGGTTTTTTTATATAAGAAATTAAGTGTCATTTTTTCAGAGTAATATTGGTGAAATATTTTAATTTTTTAAACGTTTGATTCTGATTATTTTGTAGGCTTTATAGAGGTTCTTTTAAAGTGTCATAAATTATTTGGCATGATTTTTACTTTTATGACTACGTAAAATTTTAAAATTAAGAGTTATGAAAATGTTTAAACAAACCATTTTAGCAGCCGGAATATTAACAGCAGGTTTAGTAAGTGCACAAAATGCACAGATGAACAATATGATCAAAGTAGGAGCAAACGTAGGTTTGGCAGTTCCTGCGGACAATCTTTCTGCTGCAGTAGGCGTAGATGTTGCTTACCAAAATCTTATTACTCCTGGGTTTGGTTTGGGTATTGCAACGGGTTATACTCACTATTTTGGTAAAGATAACAACGGATATGATAATAATGATGTTGGAGTAGTGCCTGTGGCAGCTTTATTCAGAGTTTATCCAAAACAGACAGGTTTTTACTTCGGTGCAGATCTTGGATACGGATTTTTGGTAGGTGATGATAAGGTAGCAGGTAACTCAGCGACCGACAGACCAGATGGCGGGTTTTATTTGAAGCCAGAGATCGGATATCACAATATAAACTGGAATTTCTTTGTTCAATATCAGAAAGTTTTCACAGGAAGTACCGGAGATATGGCCAGCCAGGATTATAATGTGGGAAGTATCGGAGCAGGATTTTCTTACAATATTCCATTAGGAAAATAATTGACTATAATATAATTAATTATTAACCAAGCCTTTTCGAAAATTTGAAAAGGTTTTCTTTTACCAGACCAAAATTACCAAAACAATTATTATATTTGATAAAATTTGCGATTATGAACTTAAATCCAAAATTTCCACTTTTTTTACCGGGTGTAAAAAACAGCAATAACGACAATGTTTCTATCATCGGTGCCAATCTGCGTGAAGATATTACGACGTTGGGCTTTTATGTTTCCGGAAACGGTGGTATTGAAAATAAAATCAAAAAAAATTATCGTACTAAAGAATATTCATCTTTTTCCGAAATCCTTACAGAATTTATTCAAACGGAGAAGCTTGAGAATACGCAACGATTGGGTATTTCTGTTCCGGGACCGGTTTTAAATGGAAGAAGTAATCCTGCAAGACTTGGATGGTCTTTGGATATTGAAGAATATAAAAATACATTCGGTTTTGAAACCGTCAATATGTTGAATGACCAGGAAGCTTCCGCATACGGTATCGCTCTTCTTGAAGATTCTGATCTTGATGCAATCTACACAAGCGGACATCTGGAAAAAGGTAATGTAGCGATTCTTGCTCCCGGAAACGGATTAGGTGAAGCCGGATATTTCTTCGACGGAAAATATTTAAGACCTTTTGCCACAGAAGGCGGACATTCAGAGTTTTCTCCGAGAACAAATGTTGAAGTAGAATTTTATCAGTTTTTAAATAATATCTACGGAATTGTAAGCTGGGAAAATGTACTTTCCAAAACAGGATTGTTTAACATCTACAGATTCTTGCGAGATGTAAAAAGACATCCGGAGCCTGAAGGTTTGGGAGAGCGTCTGTCACAAGGAGATTTTACCGAAGAGCTTTATAAGGCTGCGGTAGAAGATGATGTGATGATCTGCAAAATAGCTTTAGATACTTTTCTTGAGTTTTTGGCGAGGGAAGCCAACAACCTTACATTAAAACTAAAAGCCACCGGAGGTTTACTGATTGCAGGAGATATTCCTCAGGCTATAAGAGAATATATTGACAAAGATAAGTTCTACGAAAAGTTTAAAATAAGTGATAAGATGGAAGATATGTTAAAAAATATTCCGATCTATCTCATCAATATCGACAGTACCAATATTAATGGTGCTGCACTTTATACCGCATATTACAACGACTAATATCAAACTCCGAAGAAATTCGGAGTTTTTTTATCATGATTTTACTCATAAAAATATTATCTTTTATTGATGTACATCAAGACCAACTATCACATAAGATATCTACATTTGCAGCATCAAAAAATAATTAAATAATTTATTCATGAAAAAAATATTTTTGTTAGCAGTTTTAGCAAGTGGTTTGGCATTTGGACAGTCAAAAAAAGTAGTATCTTCAGATGTACATTGGTGGGGATATAAAGTTGCAAAAACTGAATCCAGCTCACACGACGGAACAGTGAAAGTGAAATCCGGCAACATGATCATGAAAGGTAAAGAGCTTGTGGGTGGAGATTTCGTATTGGATATGAATTCAATCAACTCAACAGACCTTTCGGGAGAATATCAAGGGAAACTGAATGGGCACCTTAAAAACGGCGATTTTTTTGAAGTTGAAAAATTTCCGACTGCCTCTTTCAAAATCACTTCTGTAAAGAAAAACAATGATAAAGTTTACAATCGTTTAGTAACAGGAGATTTAACAGTAAAAGGAAAAACAAACAAAATTTCTTTCCCAGCAAAAGTTTCTTATAGCAATGGAGTAGTGAGTTTGGAATCAAATAAGTTCTCATTTGACAGACAAAAATTTGATGTTGCTTATAAATCTTCAATGAAAGATGTTTTTGTAAAAGATGATATCGATATGCTTGTAAAAGTGACTGCGAAATAATTAAATCAAAAAAATAGTATTAAAAGTGTAGAAATTCTACACTTTTTTTTATTTTTGTTGAATTGTAAATAAAAAAGAATGAAAAGATTACTATTGTTTGTTATGATGTGTGCAGGCATGTCATTGATTTTTGCACAGAAAAAAGGAGATAAAATTTCAAAAGTTGTAACATCTGAAATAAAATGGTGGGGACATAAAGTGGTAAAAACAGTGCCAACCTCTCATTACGGAAGTTTAAAACTGAAAAGCGGAAAGTTTACTTTTGATGAAACTGTTTTAGTAGATGGTGAGTTTGTGATTGATATGAGAAGTTTGATGGTTGCGGATCTTTCCGGAGAAGACCAGGCAAAACTGACCGAAGAGCTGAAAGGAAAGAATTTTTTTGAAGTGAAAAAGTTTCCGACAGCAAAATTCCATTTAAAAAAGATCATTCCTTTGGCGAATAGCGAGTACAATTCTACTATTGTTGGTGATATTACGATCAAAGGGATCAGAAAAACGATTTCATTCCCTGCAAATGCTCATATTACACAGTTTACGGTAGAAATTGAGTCTTCAAGATTCTCTTTAAACAGAAAAGATTTCAGAATCTTCTATCAAAATTCTATCAAAGATTACTTTATTAAAGATGAGATTGATATTCAGTTTAAGCTTTCTACCCAGAAAATTAATAATGAAAGACCTTTATAGGTGAATTTTTAATAAATCATTATGGGCAACTTTCATGAAGTTGTCCATTTTTTTATTTTAGTAATATGAAAATATATGTGGTAAGCGGTTTGGGTGCCGATTTTAAGGTTTTGGAAAAGCTGGAGTTTCCGAAACAGCATGAAGTTGTTTTTATAGATTGGGCCATACCGCAGAAAAATGAAAGCTTTTTAGATTATGTAAAAAGAATGGCCGATAAAATTGACGATTCGGAGCCTTTCTATCTTTTAGGATATTCATTCGGAGGAATTTTGGTGCAGGAAATAAACCTTTTAAAACCAGCAGAAAAAGTAGTTATTTTAGGAAGCATCAAATCCGATAAAGAAAAGTCGCGCCTTATCCGAGCTGGAGAAATCACACGGATTCCTAAAATAATGCCTGTAAGCTTTTTTAGTGACCGCACGACTACTTTTTATTCTTTAGTCAGAAAGATGTTTGATCCGAAAAATCCACGGATTACCCAATATTTCAGAGTTCGGGATCCTTATTACCTCAAATGGTCGGTTGAGCGGATTTCAGAGTGGAAATTTGAGGAATGTCCGAATGTTATTCAAATTTTAGGGGATCAGGATATTGTGTTTCCTATAAAAAATTCAAAACCAGATTTTATCATAAAAGGCGGAACCCATCTTTTTCCTGCCACAAAATATAAGGAAGTTTCAAAATTGTTGAAGGAAATTTTTATTTAAAGCTTAAGGATGATCATTTAGCTTTTTTAGTTTAAAATTAAACTCTTTCAAACGTTTGAATTCATAGGATTTATCGTGTATATTTGCTCTTCATGGAAATGAAAAACATTTATGGAATCTATATCAGTTTTTGAGATCATAAAAGTAGGAATAGGCCCTTCCAGCTCGCACACAATGGGACCCTGGAATGCTGCTTCGGCATTCATCAGAATTATAAAAAGAGAAAGATCAATTGCTGAGGTAAAGGAAATTTTTCTTGAATTCTTCGGTTCATTAGCCAAAACAGGAATTGGTCACGGAACAGATATTGCCGGAATGCTCGGTCTAAATGGTGAAGATTTTAAAACCATCAATACTTCAAAAATCGACGAAATAGTTGATCATATCAAAACATCTCAGATTCTAAATTTAGGTAGAGAAAAAGAAATACCTTTCATTTACGGGCATCATTTGGTTCTTAATATGTCTCAGTCTTTAGATTTTCATCCCAACGGAATGATTTTTAAGGCCATCTTTGAGGATGGAACAGAGCTGGTACAGGATTTTTATTCTGTAGGAGGCGGTTTTATCGCAAGTCAGGAAAAAAACTCGATAGAAAAAGATTGCGTAAGAACAATTTATCCTTGTCATCATGGTTCAGACATCATAAAATATTGTCAAAAATTAGGTTTTGATAAAATGTCAGATTTAATTTTAGTCAATGAAGAAAGTTGGCGGACACAGGAAGAAACCAGGCAGGAAGCTTTGTACATTTGGCAACAAATCAAAGAATGTATCTATAAAGGAGTGAATAAAGAAGGTATTTTACCGGGTGGCCTTAATGTTTCAAGAAGAGCGGCCGGTATCAACAGAAAACTTTTAGGCGACAGAATCTATAAGAATAAAGACGAATGGTTTCAGCAGGTTGTTGATGCGGAAGAAAACTTTACCAATATCAATAAATGGATTTCCTGTTTTGCGCTTGCCGTGAACGAAGAAAATGCAAGTTTCGGAAGAATTATTACAGCACCTACAAATGGTGCAAGCGGCGTTATTCCGGCAGTTTTGATGTATGCGCAGGCTTTTACAACACATACAAGTGACGATGATATTGTAAGATTTTTGCTTGTTGCGGGTGAGATTGGAACCTTATTCAAAAAAAATGCTACCATTTCCGCAGCAATGGGCGGTTGCCAGGCAGAAGTAGGAGTTTCTTCAGCAATGGCAGCTGCGGGACTTACAGAAATTTTAGGAGGAACGGTTGCACAGGTTCTCATGGCGGCAGAGATTGCAATGGAGCATCATTTAGGTTTAACCTGTGATCCGATCAAAGGCCTGGTGCAAATCCCCTGTATCGAAAGAAATACAATGGGTGCCATTAAGGCAATTACAGCCGCAAATATCGCTTTGGAAAGTGATCCTACAAAAGCAAAAGTTAGTCTGGATCAAGTGATACAAACGATGTGGGAAACTGCATTGTCGATGAGCGATCGCTTTAAAGAAACCTCGGAAGGTGGATTAGCAATTGCGGTGAATGTTCCGGAATGCTAAAATCTGCATTACGATAAATTAAAATGTCCGTATCATTACGGACATTTTTCAATCAAAATAAAAAAGGTTGCCTTTCGACAACCTTTCTTTCAATTATTTTTTATCTAAAAGAGAAATATATTCTCCATAACCTTTCTCTTCCATTTCCGCTTTCGGAACAAACTTCAGCGAAGCAGAATTGATGCAGTAACGCAAACCGCCTTTATCAGCCGGACCGTCGTTGAAAACGTGCCCCAAATGCGCATCTCCTGTTTTACTTCTCACCTCAACTCTGGTCATTCCTACAGATGTGTCTAGTTTTTCGTCAATTACTTTTTTAGAAATCGGTTTTGAAAAACTTGGCCATCCACAACCTGATTCAAACTTATCTGTTGAAATAAACAATGGCTCTCCCGTTGTAATATCTACATAAATGCCTTCACGGAATTCTTTGTCATATTCATTTGTATAAGGTCTTTCAGTCCCGTTTTCCTGAGTCACTCTATATTGCTCGGCAGTTAGTTTTTCTTTTAAAACATTTTTATCTTGCTTTTGATATTTTGTCTCTTTTTTGGTCACTGGATTGGCTTTTCTTGCCATTTCGAAAAGTCCCGGCTCAATGTGACAATATCCTCCCGGATTTTTGTCTAGATAATCTTGATGATAATCTTCCGCTTTGTAGAAATTTTTCAACGGAATTGTTTCCACAACTACAGGTTTACTGTAATTTTTAGCTAATTTCTGAACTTCCGATTTTACAATCGCTTCGTCATTTTTATCCGAAAAATAAATTCCGGTTCTGTATTGATCTCCACGGTCATTCCCTTGTTTGTTTACACTTGTCGGATCGATCGTTTTGAAATAAAGATCTATCAATAAAGATAAATCAATCTGTTCAGGATCATATTTCACTTTCACTGTTTCGGCAAAACCTGTTGTATGGCTTACAACTTCCTCATAAGTAGGATTTTGAGTATTTCCGTTGGCATAGCCCACTTCTGTTCCTACAACTCCTCTTACCTGTTGGAAAAAATGCTCAGTTCCCCAAAAACAACCGCCTGCAAAATAAATTTCTCTTACATTTTTACTGTCCATAATGGTCTCATTTTCTTTTTTAATTTTTTTAACTTTTGAATCTCCGCAACTCATTGCAAACACTCCTATTCCCAAAAACATTCCGAGTAAAATTAATATATTTTTCATTTTTTTCTTTTTATTATCTTTCATTTTTTGTCATTTTGAAATATCATAAATCCAAATCCTAAAAACATCAAATCTTTCAGAATAAAAAAGTCTGTCACAGGAACTCCGTCGACTACTCTCCAAATGCCTGGTGTTGTAAATAAATAACTTAAAGTGACAAGGAAAGTAGCAATCATACCTATTGCAGCATATCTTTTTAATAGTGCAAATTTCACGCTAAATATAAGAAGCAGGGCAATGATAATTTCTATCACTCCGATAAGGTTGGAGACAGCCTGTACGCTTACAAAATTATATACGAAAAAGGTGAGGAAATGGTTTTCTATTAAAGGTTTTATAGCAGCTGCTTCCGTTGATGTAAATTTGAAAATCCCTATCCAAAGTAATACAAGTGCAGTTCCGAAAAGAGAAATGTAATATCCTAGCTTGAAAGTTGGTAATTCTGTGTTAAGTTTTGATGTTCCGTTCATTTTTTAAATTTTGAATTAATGTTTATTATTTTCAAAACTATAGTCGGAACAATTTCAAAATCCTGACAAAATTTTTCTAAAAATCTAGTTTCTTAATCATTTTGTCTTTAAAATCCTGAATTTCAATATCATCAATTATATTCTCTTTATTTTGATAAAATTTCATTTTAAAAATTTCGTCTAAAATTTTCAGTTTACTTTCATATGCCTTGCACCATTTGCAGATTTTCAAATGCACGGCAAGCTTCCGGTTTTCCATCGGGGAAATATTTTTTGCATTTCTTTTTTCCATAAGCAACGTCGCTTCACTGCATGGTAAAAATAGGGTATGAATAATTTTTTTCAACATTTTTTAATTCTTACAGTTTCGCAAACCAGTTAAAATCCAAACATTCTCGCAGCTGCATTCTACTTCTTTGCAGTATCTTCCAAAGATTAGTCGTAGAAATATTCAATTCCTGACTCACTTCGGGTGCTTTTTTTTCTTCGAGATAATACATTTTCATTGGAATCCTCCATTTAGAAGGCAAATCTTCAAGGCAATTTTCTAAAGTTTTATTAAAATCATCATCGTCTAAAAGTTCAGATTCTTTATTGGAAGCATTCCAGTCATTCAGTACATCATTATTTTTCCAGGAACCGGTTTCATCAAAGAAACGATCAAGCCGGATTGGTGTTTCATTTTTATATTTTTTTCGGTAAAAATCGGCAACCTTATTATTAAGAATGGTATAAAGCCAGGTTAAAGGTTTACTTTTCCCTTCAAAAGAATAGTAAGACGAAAATGCAGACAAAAAAACTTCCTGAACAATATCTTCCGCCTCTTCCTTGTCGGAAAGCAGATAAATTGCTCTTCTCAAAAGAGGCTCAGAATATTCTTCCACCCAATTTTTCAGAGTTTCATTTTTCGTCATTTTTGTTTGATTTAATCTTAATTAATCCAGATTACAACGAATATAACAAGTTAAATGCAAAGACGCAAAGTTTTTGCTTTAATAAATTATTTAAGTATTCGCAAATCGCTTAAAAATCTTAAATTTGCATCTTATCAAATTTTGATACTAAAAGCAAAGCAAACTATGACATCACAAGAGATACGTCAAAAATTTTTAGATTATTTTAAAAGTAAAAATCACCTTATCGTTCCTTCGGCGCCAATTGTGCTGAAAGACGATCCTACTTTAATGTTTTCCAACTCGGGAATGACGCAGTTCAAGGATTTTTTCTTAGGCTATAAAACACCAATGGCGCCAAGGATTGCCGACACACAAAAATGTTTGAGAGTTTCCGGGAAGCATAATGATTTGGATGATGTTGGAAGAGATACTTACCACCATACCATGTTTGAAATGTTGGGGAACTGGTCTTTTGGTGATTATTTTAAGAAAGATGCTATTGCTTTTGCCTGGGAACTGTTGACGGAAGTTTACGGAATTCCGAAAGAAAATATTTATGTAACGATTTTCGAAGGTGATGCTTCCGAAAATCTAGAAAGAGATCAGGACGCTTATGATTTCTGGAAATCTCATATTTCTGAAGACAGAATTATCAATGGAAACAAGAAAGATAATTTTTGGGAAATGGGTGCAAGCGGGCCTTGTGGACCTTGTTCGGAAATCCATGTTGATTTGAGAACTCCGGAAGAAAAAGCTAAAGTTTCAGGGCTTGAATTGGTGAATAATGACCATCCTCAAGTTGTAGAAATCTGGAATCTCGTTTTCATGCAATATAATCGTAAGGCAGACGGAGATTTAGAAAATCTTCCTGCAAAACATATTGATACAGGAATGGGCTTCGAGCGTCTTTGTATGGCGCTTCAAGGGAAATCTTCCAATTATGACACTGATGTTTTTACGCCTTTAATTGCTAAAGTTGAAGAACTTTCAGGTAAAAAATACACAGGAATTTTAGAAGACGAAAAAGATATTGCGATTCGTGTTGTGGTAGATCACATCAGAGCGGTTTCGTTTGCAATTGCAGACGGACAATTGCCTTCAAACGGCGGAGCTGGTTACGTGATCAGAAGAATTTTAAGAAGAGCGATCTCTTATTCATATCGATTTTTAGATAGAAAAGAACCTTTCCTTTTTGAATTGGTTTCTGTTCTTAAAGATCAAATGGGACCATTCTTCCCGGAATTGCAAAAGCAAGGAAAACTGGTGACCGAAGTTATTAAAAGTGAGGAAGATTCATTCTTGAAAACAATTGAAAACGGCTTGATCAGAGTTGAAAAATTAATTCAGCAGACGATTTCAAACAACTCAAACGTGTTACCAAGCGAAGAAGTTTTTGAATTGTATGATACTTACGGTTTCCCTGATGATTTAACAAGAATTATCGCAGAAGAAAAAGGTTTGACAATCGATGAAGCTGGATTTGAAGCTGAAATGAAAATGCAAAAACTTCGTTCAAAAGCTGATTCTGCACAAAAAGTGTATGATTGGGTAACCTTGGAAGAAAAGCCGGAAAACTTCGTTGGCTATGACCAAATCGAAACAGAAACCTACATTACAAGATACAGAAAAGTAGAAAATAAAGACGGCGAATTTTATCAGGTTGTCTTAAGCAGCTCTCCTTTTTATCCTGAAGGCGGTGGACAAGTTGGCGATAAAGGAGTCCTTGAAAACGCTGTTGAAAGTTTTGAAGTTTTGGAAACAAAAAAGGAAAATGGATTGATCATTTCCTTAATTAATGGGCTTCCGAAAGATGCAGGCGCAGTTTTCTACGCTAAAGTAAATGCTACAGAAAGAAAAAATTCTCAGGCAAATCACTCAGGAACTCACCTTTTGCATGAAGCTTTAAGAGAAGTTTTAGGAACTCACGTTGAGCAAAAAGGTTCTTACGTTGGCCCTGATTATCTGCGTTTTGATTTTTCCCATTTCAATAAAATGACGGAGGAAGAACTGGCTTTGGTTGAAGAAAAAGTAAATGCAAAAATCAAAGAAAATATTGCATTGCAGGAATTTAGAAATATTCCGATCAAAGAAGCGATTGACAAAGGCGCAATGGCTTTATTCGGTGAAAAATACGGAGACAGCGTGAGAATGATCCAATTTGGAAGCTCGAAAGAACTTTGCGGTGGAACTCACGTGAAAAACACCAGCGAAATCGGCCATTTTAAAATCACTTCCGAAAGTTCTGCAGCGGCAGGAATCAGGAGGATTGAAGCTATTTCCGGTGATAAATCTGAAGAATATTTCAAAAATTTAGAAAAACAAATGATTGAGCTTTCTCAATTGTTAAAGTCTAAAGATGTCGTAAAATCTATCGAGAAATTAATGGAAGAAAACTCTTCATTAAAATCAGAAATTGAAGCTTTCAAAAAAGAAAAAGCAAAAGGCGAAATCGGCGACTGGAAAAACGCTTACGAACACAAAGGCGACAAACAGCTTTTAGTTAAGAAAACTTCTCTCGACGCAGGCTCTGTAAAAGATATTGTGTTCCAGCTGAAGAAGGAAATTCCGACTTCCGTAACGATTATTTTATCTGATAATGATGGAAAACCAATGATAACGGTTGGTGTTTCCGATGATTTGGCAGCAAATTATCAGGCAGGAACGATCGTAAAAGATTTAGCAAAAGAAATTCAAGGCGGCGGCGGCGGAAATCCGGGTTTCGCTACAGCCGGAGGGAAAAATCTTGCAGGCTTAGAAAATGCTTATCAAAAAGCTTTAAACATTTAAATTTCAATTCTAAATATTAAACAAATAAAAGCCTCTGAAAATTTAAAGTTTCGGAGGCTTTCTTATGTATACTTAAAAAAACATTAACTCCAAAAACTTTCTTTAGAGGAGAAATATCATTAATTTTGAGCACATTTTATTTATGAAAAGGTTTATTACGGTGTTGCTTTTTTGGCTATTTGCATTTGGTTATTCACAATCAAAGCTCACGATAATAAACGAATCTGACAGAAAACCTGTTCCGAACGCAACAATTTCCTGCAACAATAAAATTTTAGGGCAAACAGATTCCAATGGCTTTTTTGAATTTAAGACCAAATGTAAAAATATTCAAATAGAGGCAGAAAATTTTTATAAAGAATCTGCACTGGTAGAAGGTCGCATGCTGGTTTCTCTTATTAAAACTTCGTCTAAAACCACGGCAATCGAAATGATCATCCTTGAGGATAAAAGCGATCCGCGGGCTTTGGAAATATTGAGAAAAGCAGATCAGTTGTTCAAAAGCAATTCGCCTCAAAGTTTAGATTCGTATACTTACAAATCATACCAAAAAGTGTCTTTGGATATTGATGAAGACAGTATTTCAACTTTTCAGGATGCTTTTAATGAAAATTTTAATCTCTTCAGCAAGCAAAAAAGCAAAGATTCATTAGACGATATTTCTGCGAAAAAGATTTTTGCCAAAAGTAAATTATTCCTTTGGGAACGAGCACAGGAATTTCTTTATTCCAAAAAATATGGCGAAAAAATAAATATTCTCGACAACCGTATTTCCGGCCTCAAGCAGCCGATTTATGAAATGATTGCTTTGCAAAGCAACAGAAATAAAATACCCAACCAAATTAAACAGGAAAATCGTGGGTTGTATAGGTTTTATCTTACCGATACGATAGAAATTGGCGGCCGGAAAAATTTTGTAATCCGTTTTCGTGAAGTTAATTATAAAAAACCCGTAAAAAAAAGGAAATTCAGTGGCTATATTTATATTGACACGCAAACTTTTGGCATTAAAAAGATTGAAAATATCAGCAAAACTAAAAACGAAGGAAGCATCACCAGCACATGGATTTTCTTTAGTAATAAATGGTTTTTACACGAAGAAAATGTAAAACTGCGAATGAGCAGAATGATGATGAAAGATAACAAAGAGGGCGATAAAACAGAGAATAGTGATAAAAAAAGCTTTGGAACTTATGCTTATTTAAGTTCGAAATATTTTGATTTTGATTCGCCGATAAAAGAAGATCCAAAAGACTTTAAAGGCTATACTTTTTCCGTGAAAAATACAGACGGAACCACTTTGCAAAAATATAGAACCGAACCGTTATCTCTTAGAGAAAAAAATACTTATACCACGATTGACAGCTTAGGAAAAGTATATAATATTGATAGAAAAGCTAGGATTTTAACGGGGCTCCTTAACGGCCAAATCCGTGTCGGAAGTTTTGATTTTGACATTGGTGAGGTCGTAAATTATAACTTATATGAAGGTTTCAGATTAGGATTAAAGGCCAAGATTAATGAAAATTTTAATCCTTACTTTTCGCCGGATTATTATTTTGCGTACGGAATCAATGATGAAAAGCTGAAGTACGGAATCGGTCTTGATGTGAAAACAACTTTGCAAAAAAATTCGTTTTTCAGAATAGAATATTATGATGACGTCAACTCTTCGGGTGAATTTTACAGAAGGCTTTGGACTTTCAGAATGAGAATGATGAATTACGGAAACAATATCAATAATGACAAATATTATCAATATAAAGGGGTTTCTTTATCATATTTAAATGATATTTCAAACGGATTGACATTGGCTTTTGCGGCTAAAAGACAATCGGAAGAAGCCAAATTTGATTATTCTTTCAGAAATGGAGGTTCGGCTTTTGAGAATTTTAACACCTTATTTACGTTAAAATTTTCACCAAAATCCACTAATATTATGACGCCGCAAGGAAAATCGGTTATCGAGCAGAAATTTCCAGAGCTTTATTTCAATTATGAACAGAGCTTTAAAGCTTTTGGCGGCGATTTCAATTACACGCGTTTTGATGCGCTTTTTGTTCACAATTTTAAAACCCGCGTCGGAACTACAGGCGTAAGATTGTATGGCGGTTTGGTTTTGGGTGAAGCTCCTATCTGGAAACATTTCACAATGAATGGATTAGCGTCTCCGGGTAGAGATATCAATTTTAACCTGACTTCTTATTTGGGATTTGCAACGTTGGAAGGCGGAAAATTTTATAATGATAAGTTTATCGCATATTATTTCACGCACCAGCTTCCGTGGTATTTTAAAAGTATCGGACAAAATGTATCAAGCTTTGACCTTGTATTGCGTGGAACTATCGGAGACATGAAACATCCTGAATATCATGATTTCAGGTTCCGAAAATTGAATCACCTTTATCAGGAAGTCGGATTGGAATGGAACAATTTTCTTTCGTCTTACTTTAATCTGGGCTTTTTTTACAGAGTAGGATATTACACAACGCAGAATTTTAAACAGAATTTTGCGGTACAGTTTAAATTTAAATTATTAGAATTCTAGATTAATTTTTATGAAAAAAATAGAAATAAAAGCGGAACAGTTTTTTGAATTATTAAGATTAAAAGATACTTCAATGTGGGAGATTTTCTCGCAAATGATTGATAATGAAGAAAAAGAAATCATCTTTATCGACAATGAAGAAAAGGTTTTATTCAATTATATTTTGCCCTCAAATCAGGAAAAATTAGAAGAAGACCGGAAAGAATTTTCCAAACAGTTTGCGGATAAATTATCGAATTTTAATTAGCTATTAATGATGAGTTATAAGTGATGAGTTCATGCTTAATTTATACTTATAATTCATTATTTTTTAAATATTTCAATTGTTTTCTTGGCTTCAGTTACATCATGAACACGGAGAATTTTCGCCCCTTGCTTTAAGACTTTTAAATGTAATTTCTGAGTTTCTTCATTGATGTCCAACGAAGATTTCGCCAATGGTTTGTAAATAAAAGATTTTCTGGAAATGCCGATCAGTAAAGGGAATTTACCAAAGCTTAAATATTCTGCTTCATCAATCATTTTCATTTGGTCTTCCACTGTTTTTCCAAATCCAAACCCGGGATCAAGAATAATATCGTGAATTCCTTTTTGCAGCAATTCATTTGTTTTTTTAGAAAAATATTGGTTGATTGACAGCGTAATATCTGCAAAAGGCATTTTATCATGCATCGTTTCATAAGACGGATTTACATGCATCAAAATATAGGGGAGCTTTGTTTCGGCAACCGTATCAAGCATTTTATCATCAAACTGGCCTCCGGAAATATCATTTACGATATCAATTCCTTCATTAAAACCAAATTTTACCGTTTCAGAATAAAAAGTATCCAACGAAATCAAAGCTTCAGGAAACGCTTTCTTAATTTTTGAAATCACATTTCCGATCCTTTTGATTTCCTTTTCACTACTCAAAAATTCAGCGTTCGGACGTGTAGATTGTGGTCCGATATCGATGATTTCTGCGCCTTCATTTAATAATTTTTCTGCATGCATCAATGCAGATTTTTCATTATTAAATTGTCCGCCATCTGAAAAAGAATCCGGCGTGAGATTTAGAATCCCCATGATTTTGGGAGCAGTAAGATCTACTAATTTACCATTACAATTGATTGACTGATACATATTTAACAATAAATAATGGCTATTGAGTGATGAGCGATTTCCATTTTGCAAAACTAAGTTTCAAAACCTATATCCGCAAGAGAAATTATGAGTAATTTCATGATAAATAATTAGTAATGAGCGCCGAGTATTACAAACAATGGCTTTTAACTTTCAGCTAAAAAATTAGCGCCAATTCCCGCTACATAAAAGCTATTTTGTATATTTGACCTATTAAGAGAATTTATGCTAAAAACTTCAATACAGTTCGAGAAAATTATTGGTCAGTGCCGCGATCTTTTCAGCAAAAAATTACAGGATTACGGGGCAGCATGGAGAGTTTTGAGACCGAGTTCTATTACCGATCAGATTTACATCAAAGTTAACAGAATCCGGACTCTTCAGATGACCGAAATAAAAATGGTGGATGAAAGTGAAGAAAGCGAGTTTATTGCAATCGTCAACTATTCTATCATTGGATTGATTCAGCTTGAAAAAGGTTTATCAAATGATTTTAACGAAAATAAAGAGGAAATTTTAAGCCTTTACGACAAATATTCTCGCGAAGCAAAAGCCTTAATGGAAAGAAAAAATCATGATTACGGTGAAGCTTGGAGAGATATGAGAATTTCTTCGATTACCGATTTGATTTACCAGAAAGTATTAAGGACTAAGCAAATAGAAGACAATCAAGGCGTTACAATTGTATCAGAAGGTCTGGATGCCAACTATTTTGATATGCTGAATTACGCGGTTTTCTGTCTTATTAAATTCTCAGAAAAGGAAAACAATTTAGAACCAAAAACTATTTAATTATGATCAAAGGTTTATTACGTTTCATTATTGCAGTTATTTTTATCCTTTCAGGTTTTGTAAAGGCTGTAGATTTAGTTGGTTTTTCATTCAAAATGGAAGAATATTTTTCACCTTCTGTTTTCAATATGCCTTTTCTTGAGAAGTTTGCGTTGCTTTTTTCGATTATTGTTGTGGTTTTGGAACTTTTCCTTGGGTTTATGCTTTTATTAAAACTAAAGCTAAAATTTACCATTTCAGTATTGATTGCACTTTGCATTTTCTTTGGATTTCTTACGTTTTATTCGGCTTATTTCAATGTTGTTACAGATTGCGGATGCTTTGGCGATGCCATCAAATTTACGCCTTGGGAAAGCTTTGTGAAGGATGTTGCTCTTTTGGTCGGTTTGATCATTTTGTTTGTAGCGTACAGAAATGAATTTAAACAAAAAGATGATTACAGCAACAAAAAAGAGGCTCCGAATAAGTTTAAATATATACTTTTAGGACTGTTTTCTTTGGCTATGATTTATATTATGGCGCAGGGGATTATGTATGAACCTTTAATTGATTTCCGTGATTATAAAATAGGAACAGATCTGAAGGCCGAAAAAGCAAAAATCAACAAAAATCCTTCCGAATACAAAACTTTTTACTCGCTGAAAAATGATAAAACCGGTGAAATTTTAAAAATAAATCAGGACGATTATATTAATGAAACAAAATATTGGGAAGAAGGCTCGCCATGGAAAATTGAAGAAGGTAAAAACGAATCGAAGCTGATAAAAGAAGGCTACAAATCCGAAATCGCCAAATTCAAAATCGAAGATATTACAGGAATAGATTTGACGGAAGAAGTCATCAATGCGCCCAAAGCAGTTTTGGTTTTTGCTTATCATCCGAAAGACGTCTCGCCTGAGCTTCTGAAGCAGGTTGAAGCTAAAGCTAAAAGTCAGAAAGCCAATATTGTTTACGGAGTTTCCACGGATCAGAATACTTTCAAAACAATCAAAAATACAATGATGGATGGCACTGCTATCAAAACCATTGCAAGAAGCAACCCTTTTGTACTGACTATACAAAACGGAAAAATTGTAGACAAGCAGCCTGCAAAATGCTATATTAAATAGAATTATAATTTTAAAATTAATCTTACTTAAACTTTAAACATACTCATGCAAAAATCAAATAAACCTATTGCCGGTTACCATTTATTAATGATTCTTTCATCTGTTGACGGGGAATTTGCGCCCGAAGAAGGAATGCTGGTTCAGCAATATCTGGCTGATGAATTTCCTTTTACCATAGATTTAGACAATGAGCTCGAAACGATCGCTTTATTGAAACCTGAAGAATGGAAGGGACATTTTGAGTTTCATGCACGCTGTTTCTACGACGATTCTACGGAAGAAGAGCGCAAAAACTTTGCTCAATTTTCCAAAACACTGATAAAAGCAGACAATATTGTAACCGATGAGGAACATACTTATTACAAACTTTTAAAGAATATTTGGGATATTAAATAATTGAGAAATTAGAAACTAGAAGTTAAAATTATTAGTTTTAAACTAATTTCTAACTTTTAGTTTCTCTAACTAAAATAAAATTATGAGAAGAAAAATAGTTGCAGGAAACTGGAAAATGAACAAGAATGTAATTGATGCTCAGCAATTGATGATTCAGTTATTGAGTTATAAAAACACCAACACAACCAATTGCGAAGTTTGGATTGCACCGCCGTCTTTATATTTAATGATGGCAAAAGATATCTTTGAAAAAGACGAAATTGGTGTATTTTCACAGGATATGAGCGAATTTGAAAGCGGAGCTTACACTGGCGAGCTTTCTGCTGACATGCTTGAATCAATTGATGTAAACGGCTCTTTGATAGGACATTCCGAAAGAAGACAATATCATGGTGAAAATGACGAAAGCTGCAACAAAAAAATAAAATTAGCTTTAGATAAAGGTTTAATTCCTGTTTACTGCAATGGCGAAACACTTGAACAAAGAAAAGCCGGACAACATTTAGACGTTGTAAAAACTCAGACTGAAACCGCTCTTTTCACACTTTCAGCAGAAGAAATCAAAAAAGTGGTTATCGCTTATGAGCCGGTTTGGGCAATCGGAACAGGAGAAACTGCAAGTCCCGAACAGGCGCAGGAAATTCACGCTCACATCAGAGGAATTATTGCTGAAAAATACGGACAGGAAGTTGCTGACGAAGTTTCTATACTTTACGGTGGTTCTGTAAAACCTGATAATGCTAAAGAAATTTTTTCTCAGCCGGATATTGACGGCGGATTGATCGGCGGTGCCGCTTTGAAATTAGATGATTTTTCTAAGATTATTGAAGCTTTTAATTAAAATAAAAAAATAATAAAACCGGCGCGCCTCGAAGAGGCGCGCCGGTTTTATTATTTCAAGAAAAAATTATTTCTTCTCTTTTGTTCTTTGCAAAACCTCGTCTACCATTCCGTATTCTTTGGCTTCAGTAGAAGTCATCCAATAATCTCTGTCAGATGATTTTTCCACCCATTCGTAAGTTTGTCCGGAATGCTCGGAAATGATTTCGTAAAGCTCCTGCTTTAGTTTCAGCATTTCTCTTAAGTTGATTTCCATATCGGAAGCTACACCTTGCGCGCCACCTGAAGGTTGGTGAATCATCACTCTTGAATGCTTCAAAGCAGAACGTTTTCCTTTTTCACCCGCAACTAATAAAACAGCTCCCATTGAAGCAGCAATACCGGTACAGATTGTAGCTACATCAGGCTTTATGATCTGCATTGTGTCATAAATTCCCAAACCTGCATATACGCTTCCGCCCGGAGAATTGATGTAAATTTGGATGTCTTTTGAAGGATCTGCACTTTCAAGGAACAAAAGCTGAGCCGTTACAATATTGGCAACCTGATCGTCTATTCCTGTTCCCAGGAAGATAATTCTGTCCATCATCAAACGAGAGAAAACGTCCATTTGTGCAACGTTTAGTCTTCTTTCTTCCATGATGTATGGCGTAAGATTGCTTGGGCCGTACATTCCCATATACTGATCGGTTACTAAACCGTTATTTCCTAAGTGTTTTACAGAGAAATCTCTGAATTCTTTTTTAATGTCCATATTTCTATTGGTATTATTTTACAATTTTTACTGATATGTAATTTACAATTTTTATTCCTAAAATTTTATAGGACTTTTTGGCAGAATAAAGTTCAAAGCCTAATGTTTTTATTTAGTTTTAAACTGTAGCCTAATTCCTGTATCTTCTACCTTTTCACATAAATTCCTTTAATCGGGGAATAGCCCAAAACTTCAGAAAGCTGCATGGAGGCTTGTTTCAACAAAGTTATTTTTTTGATCGATTCAAAATATTTAGATTCATCATTACTTTGACTTTCAAGCTCTTCACTGACTTTTTTAATTAAATAATCAATGTATCTGAACTTATGAATCAAAATATCACCTTCCACCTGACTGTTGATTTTATCACCATAATTTGGCGGATAAATATTGCGTGAAGCCCAGTTTTCAAGATCATTTAACGGCATTATAGCATCAACAACTTTTGTCGTGATATTTTCATCCATATAAGTCATAAAGAAATTTCCTTTTCTTAATTCTTCATTTTGGATACCTTCTTTAATGCTGTCGATAATTATTTTATTGATTTCGAGCTGAAATTCATAATTTTCTTCCTCAAAATGATGGAGAATTTCTTCAATCACCGTGATTTCATATTTTTCGTGAGCTTCATTTTCTCTGTGAAGAACAATATCACCGAAGTTCAGCATCAGATTGATCAGATTGTCTTCTTGTTTCAAAAGATCAAAAACGATTGGATCGACCTGCTCGGTATTTTTAGGAACGATTTCCAGTTTAGGTTGAACAGTATCTTTTGGCTGACTTTTAGGAGCTTGATTTTGAGTGATTTGTTTTTGAATATCTAATTCATTAAACAAACTTTGTTCAGAAAGGCCAAACTTATTGGAAACTTCTTTTAAATAAACTTCTCTTTTCAGGGCATTTTGTACAAATCCTACCGATTTTACAATATTTCGGATCGCTTCTGCTTTTTTTATCGGGTCATTTCCGGCTTCCTTTAAAAGAATTTCAGCTTTAAAATCTATAAAATCTGTCGCTTCATTTTCAATGAAATTTTCAACATATTCTTGCGGATGTTTTCTTGCAAACGAATCGGGATCATCACCTTCCGGGAAAAGCAAAACCCGAATATTCATTCCTTCCGTAAGCAGCATATCAATACTTCGGAAGCTCGCTTTTATTCCTGCATTATCGCCGTCAAAAAGAATAGTTACATTTTCAGTAAGTCTTTTAATTAGCTTAATTTGTTCGGTCGTAAGAGAAGTTCCCGAACTCGCCACCACATTTTCAATTCCTGAAAGATGAAGCGAAATCACGTCCATATAACCTTCCACCAAAAGACAGACATTCTTTCTCGAAATGGCCTGTTTGCTTTGGTTTAAGCCATATAAAACATTTGATTTGTGATAAATTTCGGTCTCGGGCGAATTGAGATATTTTGCAGTTTTTACGTTATTCTTAAGAATTCTCGCACCAAAACCTAAAACTCTTCCCGAAAAACTGTGAATCGGAAACATCACTCTTTCCCGAAAACGGTCGATTCCTGCCGGAGAATTTTCAGGGAAAATAGATAAGCCGGATTTCTCCAAAATTTCTTTTGAATATCCTTTTTCTAATGCAAATTCCGTAAATGCATTTTTCTTTTCGGGTGAATATCCCAACTGAAATTTCTTGATAATATCATCTTTCAGTTCACGTTCTCGGAAATACGACAATCCGATAGATTTTCCTTCTTCATCTTCCCACAAAATATTTTGAAAATAATCATTGGCAATTTCATGGATCTTATAAAGAATATCACGTTCAGATTGTGCAATTTTCGCTTCCTCGGAAAACTCACGTTGGTCTTCTTCAACTTCAATTCCATATTTTTTTGCAGCATGGCGAAGCGCTTCAGGGTACGTGAAATTTTCAATTTCCATTAAGAATGAAATTGCAGTTCCACCTTTTCCCGTCGAGAAATCTTTCCAGATCTGCTTGCTAGGTGAAACCACAAAGCTTGGCGATTTTTCATCATGAAACGGACTCAGTCCTTTAAAGTTGGATCCCGCTCTTTTCAGCTGCACATATTCGCCAACAATCTCCTCTACACGGATCGTGGAAAATATCTTATCTATCGTCTGCTTGGAAATCATGATACAAAAGTAGTAAAAATAGCAGTTTTCACATCTAATTAAGTAATACAATGTACTACTTTTATTAGTATTTTTGCTTCAAATTAAATTCATGAAATTTAATATTAAAAACATCACAGACTGGCAACAAGTTACAGAACAAATACTTTCTCAGCTTCAGCATCCTATTTTATTATTAAAAGGAAATCTTGGCGCTGGGAAAACCACTTTTACACAGTTTTTACTTAAGAATTTAAAAAGTGATGATGAGGTCAATTCACCAACATATTCTATTGTCAACGAATACAATACACCAAAAGGAAAAGTATATCATTTTGACCTTTATCGCCTGAAAAACATCGAAGAAGCCTATGATATCGGCATCGAAGAATATCTCGACAACGCTTTTCTCTGCATTATAGAATGGCCGGAAATCTATGAAGAAGAATTGTACGGATTGGAATATCATACGATGAATATTCACAATAACGACGAGACAAGAGAAATCAGTTTCGAGTAAATATTATGTATATTTGCTTTAAGAAACCATGATTTTTTATTTTTCTGTAAGTCATAATTGAATTAAAAAAATGAGCACTACAAATATTTTTACTCCTTTTTCCGAGGAAGAATTGATTCCAAAGGAGGAAAAGTTGGAAGTAATAAAAAAAGGCAAGCAATTCAGCATTGGGGTTCCCAAAGAAACCTGTCTCAACGAAAGACGTACATGCATCACACCTGATGCGGTACAGGTTTTGGTAGAGCACGGCCACGAGATTATTGTGGAAGCCGGCGCAGGAGAAGGATCTTTTTTTACAGATCTTCAATATTCGGAATCGGGAGCCAAAATTACCAATGATCCTAAAGAAGCTTTCAGCCAGGATCTGATTTTGAAAATAAATCCTCCAACGGAAGAAGAAATAGAATACTTTAAACCTCATACTTATTTGGTTTCTGCTTTACAGATCAACTTAAGAGACAAAGAGTATTTTCTAAAGCTGGCCGAGAAAAAAGTAAACGCCATTGCTTTTGAATTTATCGTTGACGAATACAAGCAATTGGCTTTAGTACGTTTGATAGGCGAAATTGCCGGGACAGTTTCCATATTGTATGCATCAGAATTACTGGCTTTATCAAACGGTTTAATGCTTGGCGGAATCACTGGCGTAAGACCTTCTGAAGTTGTTGTTTTAGGTGCTGGAATCGTGGGCGAATTTGCAACAAAAGCCGCAATTGGATTAGGCGCAAGCGTGAAAGTTTTTGACAATTCTCTTTCAAAACTCAGAAGACTGCACACATTGGTTGACAGCAGAGTGCCAACATCAATCATTGATCCTAAAGAATTGAGCAAAAGCTTGAGACGCGCTGATGTAGTGATCGGAGCTCTTCCAAGGCTCAATATGCAATCTGTAGTCACCGAAGATATGGTGATGAACATGAAAAAAGGAAGCGTAATCATCGATGTTGCTATTGATAATGGAAAAGTGATCGAAACTTCTGAACTGACAACAATGGATAATCCTTACATCATCAAACATGGCGTAATTCATTGCGGACTTCCGAACCTTACTTCAAAAATGCCAAGAACTACCACGAAAGCGATCTCAAATTTCTTCCTTTCCTACATTCTGAATTACGACGAAGAAGGAGGTTTTGAAAACATGCTGATCCGCAAAAACGAAATGAAACAAAGTCTGTATATGTACAAAGGCAGACATACAAAGAAAATCATCTGCGACCGTTTCGGACTTACTTATCATGATATCAATCTTCTAATTTTCTAATGAAAAAAATCAAATTCTTTTTAATTGGTCTTGTTCCGGGACTTATCATTGTATTTTTTGTTCTTAATAAAAAAGGCGCAAGCTGCAGCGGATACCTGCCAAACAGCCGTGTAATTGCCGAAACTCTTTCAAAAGATTTTAAGTATTCCGAAAGTGTTAAAGCCGAAATGAATACATTAAAAATTGATGAAAAATTTTTAAAAGACAGCATTATCACCAAAGGCGAAATTGATTTTAACAGAAGCCACGCTCAAAATCAACCGTGTCCCGATTATTTGATTTTCTATCCAAAGGAAAACCCGCGCTATGAAATTACGTTTGAGAAATGTAAAGACGACACGAATTTAATAGGATTAAAAAAGATAAAATAATCTATTGCGATGGATGGTAATTACTACATGATTCACGATTATCTGATTTTCGTTGGAGTATTTGCTATTTTCTTTTTTCTTACTGTAAGTATTTATTTGTTCAGTCAAAATCAAAGTTTCAGAAAGAAAAATACCAAGCTTTTAGAAACGAATAAACTGATCGAACAGAAATTAAATGAAGTTCAGCTTGAGCAGATTGGCACAAAACTGAATCCGCATTTATTTAAAAATATTCTTAATTCCGTACAATCGCATGCTTATCAAACTTACATGTCGCTAGACAAGCTGGCCAACATTCTGGATTATATTTTATACGAAAGCAACAACAAATTTGTAAGTCCAAAAGAGGAAATCAGCTTTGCTTTGAACCTGATTGAAATCAATAAAATAAAAATAAATCCGCTATTTGATTTCAGGATTAAATCTAAAATTGACAAATCAGACCCAATTTATGAGGAAAAGGTTTTTGCCCCGCTAATTTCTGTAGACCTGATTGAAAATGCCTTTAAACACACAGATTTTCTTGCTCAGGACTCCTTCATTTCAATTCATCTTGAATTGGAAAACAGAATTTTCACAATGAAAGTCAGCAATAAAGCTTCTTTAAAAAACGTACTCGAAAAGGAAAAAAGCGGTTTTGGAAGCCAGTCGCTCGATCAACGGCTGAAAATGATTTATCACAGCTTTTACGAACTCAACAGAAGTTCAAAAAACGGTATCTTCACAGCAGAATTAAAAATAAATCTAGGTGAATTCTACGATAAAGTGCGTTATATTAGATGACGAAATTTTAGCAATAAGCTATCTCAAACTTCTGTGTGAACAAATAGAAAATGTAGAAGTGATAAAAGCTTTTAATGATCCTAAAATTTTCCTTAAAGAAATCGGCAATCTCGACTGCAATCTTTGTATTTTGGACATAGAAATGCCTGGAATGACCGGATTGCAAGTTGCAGAATTAATTTCAGATTCAAAAAAAATTATTTTCACAACCGCTTACAAAGAATACGCTGCAGAAGCTTTTGACCTGAATGTGGTTGATTATGTGCGAAAACCAATTAAAAAAGAAAGGCTGATGCAGGCTTTCGAAAAAGTAAAGCAAATCAACATCAATTCTCAAAAAAAAGACTTTATCGAATGGAATACAAATATGGGTAAAACCATTATTTTCACAGATCAGATCGCATATATCAAAACTTCTGAAATCGACAGTCGCGACAAAGAAATCATGTTGAAAGACAATACAACTATCGTTTTGAAAAACCTCAATTTCAAGTCTATTTTAGAAATGTTGCCGTCGAAAGATTTTGCACAGATCAACAAAAAGGAAATTATTGCCATTTCGGCCATCAAAGTTTTTTCGACTCAGGAAATTATCACGAATATTGAAGTTAATTATGATAATTTTTTAAAATTACAGATCGGCGAGACTTATAAAAGCGCTTTGATGCAAGTGTTTGGAGACCAATAATCATGTTTGTTACATTTTTTTAAACATTCATTACATTTAAAACAATTCATTATCAAATATATTTTTATTCTTTTCAAATTTGTACTCAAATAACGGAATTATGAATTTGGGGAAATACAGAAATATCATCTTTTATATAGCTACCATCGCTGTCTTTTCGAGCCTAATGTATTGGTTTATGTTACAGGGGCAGACTTTGGAAGCCGGAGAAAATATCATCGTGAAAACCAACAACGGTTCTACATGGGATAATTTTAGAGACGCATTTCAGACCAATCTGCATCATCCTTTGGCGCTTCTTCTGGCTCAGATTGTGACTATTATTCTGGCAGCAAGATTTCTGGGTTGGATCTGTATTAAAATAAAACAGCCAAGCGTAATTGGCGAAATGGTTGCCGGTATTATTTTGGGCCCTTCATTGGTTGGAATGTATTTTCCTGAATTTTCAGCATTTCTTTTTCCAAAAGAATCTTTAGGAAATCTACAGTTTTTAAGCCAAATCGGGCTAATTCTTTTTATGTATATTGTTGGTATGGAGTTGGATTTGAGTGTTTTAAGAAAAAAAGCTCATGATGCAGTTGTCATCAGTCATGCAAGTATTATTATTCCTTTTGCGTTGGGAATTGGGCTTTCTTACTTTATTTATCAGGAGTTTGCTCCCGAAGGCGTTCAGTTCACATCTTTCGCATTATTTATTGCTATTGCGATGAGTATCACTGCTTTTCCGGTATTGGCAAGAATTGTTCAGGAGCGAAACCTTCAGAAAACAAAACTTGGAACAATTGTTATTACGTGCGCTGCAGCCGACGATATTACAGCATGGTGCATTTTGGCAGCAGTGATTGCGATTGTAAAAGCCGGCTCTTTCGCAAGTTCTATTTATGTGATTTTAATGGCAATTGGATATGTATTTCTGATGATAAAAATTGTAAGACCTTTCCTAAAAAGAATTGGAGATCTTCAAGCAGAGAAAAATACCATTAACAAGCCAATGGTTGCCATATTTTTCCTGACATTAATATTATCATCTTACGCAACGGAAGTTATCGGAATTCACGCATTATTCGGAGCATTTATGGCGGGAGCAATCATGCCGGAAAATGCAAAATTCAGATCTTTATTTATTGATAAAGTTGAAGATGTTGCACTTGTACTTTTATTGCCTCTTTTCTTTGTATTTACGGGGCTTCGTACGCAAATAGGATTGCTGAATGAAGGGCATTTGTGGGTAACGGCGGGCGCCATAATTTTAGTCGCAGTAGTTGGGAAATTCGCAGGAAGTGCTTTAACAGCAAAATTCCTGGGAATCAACTGGAAAGAAAGCTTAACGATTGGTGCATTGATGAATACAAGAGGATTAATGGAACTTATTGTCTTAAATATCGGGTATGATTTGGGAGTTTTAAGTCCGGAAATTTTTGCAATGATGGTCATTATGGCGCTTTTTACAACTTTCATGACCGGTCCGGCTTTGGATCTTATCAATTATACATTCAAATCTAAAAAGAGCGACATCATTCAAGATGAAAATGATTCCAAATACCGTGTTCTTCTTTCTTTTGACCATCCGGAATCCGGAAGTATTCTTTTAAAACTTGCCCACAATTTCACTCATAAAATGAACGGAAACAAGAGCATAACCGCAATGAATATCGCTCCCGTCGAAGAAATGCATACTTATGAAATGAATGAATATGAAAACGAACAGTTCAGAAACGTCATAGAAACATCACATGAGCTTCAGGTGGAAGTTACAACACTTTTCAAGGCATCTACCGACATCGAAAGTGATCTTACCAGCATTTCAAACAAAGGAAATTACGATCTGCTTTTAATCATGCTTGGTAAATCGATGTATGAAGGAAGCCTTTTGGGTAGGTTGTTGGGATTTACCACCAAAATCATTAATCCTGAAAAGCTGCTGAATACTGTAAAAGGAAAAAGCTATATTTTCAACAATTCTCCGTTTGACGATTTTACATTACAAATTTTGGATAAAACCAATATTCCGGTTGGTGTTTTGGTCGATAAAGGATTTACTTCTGCAGACAAAGTGTTTATTCCTATTTTTAATCTGAGTGATTTTTATCTTCTCGAATATGCAAAAAGATTGATCAATAATAGCAATTCACAGATCATTATTCTTGATGCTGCGGGACAGATCAGAAGCAACATTGAAATAAAAGAACTGATCAGAAGCATCGAACAAGTGGCGCCTAATCACATCACTTTATATAATGAGAAAAAAATTGAAAAAGAATTTCTTCAAGGACAAGATCTTATGCTGATCAGTAAAAAAAGCTGGCGCGGCCTTATCGATTCAAAAAGCCTTTGGTTATCGGATATTCCATCAACATTGATTATCAGTAATCCTTAATTGACAAAATGATGAATTTTTCCTTGCAAGTGAAAAGTCAATTTAAATAATGAAATAAAATTCACTTTTGTAAAAATTCAACATTCGCTTTTTAATTCAATTAAAAAAAATCCTTATCTTCGCTTTGTGATTAACAAAAACAGAACATATTATTATAGAATTTTAAGCTCAGATTTGGGATAGAGATTCTTGTTATATAACTTCAAACCTCGTCCTCGGACGGGGTTTTTTATTTTTAAAAATATCAAAATGAAAATAAGTATTATTGGCGTAGGATTGATCGGAGGCTCAATCGCATTAAAATTAAAGGAAAAAGGAATTGTTGATTTCGTTTACGGAATTGACAACAGCAACGATCATCTTAACGAAGCTTTATCTTCAAACATAATTGATGCAAAAGTAGATTTGGAATATGGAATCAAAAATTCTGATTTAATTATCATCGCAATTCCTGTAGATGCTGCAAGAAAAATTTTGCCGGATGTTTTGGATTTAATTTCTGAAAACCAAACTGTAATGGATGTTGGTTCTACAAAAGCAGGTATCGTAAATTCTGTCAAAAATCATTCAAAACGCTCGAGATTCGTGGCTTTTCACCCGATGTGGGGAACTGAAAACAGTGGTCCGAAATCTGCAATCGCCGAAAGCTTCTCCGGAAAAGCCGGTGTGATCTGCAATAAAGAAGAATCTGCTGATGATGCCTTGCAACAAGTAAAAAACATTGTCGAAAATTTAGATATGCACCTGATTTATATGAATGCAGAATCCCATGACGTTCATACCGCTTATATTTCACATATTTCGCACATCACTTCTTATGCGCTTGCCAACACTGTTTTGGAGAAAGAGCGTGAAGAAGAAACTATCTTTCAGCTGGCGAGTTCGGGATTTTCGAGCACGGTTCGTCTCGCAAAGTCTCATCCCGAAATGTGGGTTCCGATCTTTAAACAAAATAAAGAAAATGTGCTGGATGTTTTGAATGAACATATTTCGCAGCTCAGAAAATTCAAGTCTGCTTTAGAAAAGGAAAACTTTGAATATTTAGGCGAATTAATTTCAAATGCAAACAAAATAAGAGGAATTTTGGAAAAATAATTCAAGATATTGATTGCAATTAAATACATTTATAAAGCTTCTTAATTGAAAGCTTTTTATTAATTAAATTTATTGATGGCTAAATATTATTAAAATAAATTTTAAATTTATTAAATAAATGCATTTGTCGTTGTCGTCATCATTATCGGATCAATTTATAAATAAATACCATGAAAATCAAATTCCTTTTTGTAGTTTTTCTAATAAGTATTCAATCTCTTTTTGCTCAACAAATAACAGGATCATGGAAAGGTGAAGTAAATTATGAAGGAACAAAAATTCCAGTTATTTTTAATATTGAAAAAGTTAAAGATTTTTATAAATCTACTACCGACAGTCCTTTGCAGCAAGTTGAAGGAATTCCTGCCGATAAAACTACATTCGAAAATAACGAATTGACTATCGAAATAAAAAGTATAGACGCTATTTATAAAGGCAAACTTGAAGGTCAAAAAATAAACGGAACACTTACACAGGCCGGGGTTTCGCTTCCGTTGATCTTACTTCCTTATAAAAAACCTGTGAAAGCAACATCGGCCGAAGTTATTACGCTTCCTGAAAATTTAGATAAAAGCTTAAAAAATATTGATGATTTCTTGTCTTATTTAGAGAAAAATAAAGCTGAAGCCGGTGAGATTTCTATTTTCAGAAACGGAAAAGAAATATATAAAAGGAATTTCGGACAGCAAAATCTTCCAAATCTTCCAAATACGGATAAAATCTTTCAGATCGGTTCCATTACAAAAACAATGACCGCAGTAATGTTGTTTAAATTAATCGAGAAAAAAAAGTTGAATCTTGAAGATAAGTTATCAAAATATTTTCCTGAAATTTCCAATGCGGAAAAAATTACCATTAATCAAATGCTGAATCATTCCGCAGGATTAGGAGATTACGTACAAGGAAAAGAGGAAGTAAAATGGCTTGTAAATCAAGCAACTGATCAACAAATTATCAATCATATAAAAGAACAAGGTTCTGTTTTTGAGCCGGGAAGTAACAGCCGATATTCAAATTCAGGATATTATCTTTTGACTAAAATTTTAGAAAAAATCACTAAAAAAACATATGCTGAAAATTTGAGGAAAAACTTTGTTAAGCCTTTAAATCTTCAAGACTTTTACACCGCAAGCCAAGATCCAAAAAATGTTTTTAAGCCTTATCAATACGAAGGAAGCTGGAAGCCTGTGAAAGATTTTGATTTTAATAATGTAGTTGGAGTTGGCGATATTGCAACTACGCCGAGCAACCTTAATGTGATTATTAATGCTTTTTTCGCAGGAAAATTAGTTTCCGAAAATTCGCTTTCCAAAATGCTGCCAAAAGAAGATGACGTCTACGGAAAAGGGATCATAAAAGTTCCTTTTTTCTCTAAAATATTTTATGGACACAGCGGCGGAACGTATGGAACCAACTCGCTGATGATTTTCAATCCTGAAGATCAGATTTCGTTTTCCTATTCCATCAATGCAGATAAAATTGGAGCCAATAATTTTGCAATAGGAATTTTGAGCCTGCTTTATGATCAAAGTTATACCTATCCAACTTTGAATAATGAAAAGGTTGCTGTTTCGAAGCTGGAAAAATATGTTGGCGTTTACAGCACAAAAGACATTCCTTTTGATATAAAAATCTTTATAAGGGATGAAGTTTTATTTGGTCAGGGAACCAATCAGCAGGAGTTTCCTTTGGATTTTGAAGAAAATGATCAATTTAAATATGAAAAAGCCGGTGTAAAAATCAACTTTATTCCCGAAAAGAAACAATTGCAGTTGATGCAAGGCGGAGGAACTATTTTGTTTGATAAGAAGTAACCTAATGACTTCTGAAATAATTCACAATAAAAAACTGTTTAAAAGTTGAATACCCATTAATGGAATAAAAAAAGTGATTCAGAAACGAATCACTTTTATACTACTTATTAAAAAATACTTTTACCAGTCTTTTTTCTTTAAAATCCAATATGAAGCTAAAATAAAAATCACGCACCAAACTATACATGCAATTAAGCTTTCTGTCGGATAAGTAAATTCGTATTTTAAGCCTAATGCTTTGGCCATATTCAGTCTCAACATCGGATTCGGAATAAGGCTCGACATACTTTCCAGAGGAAGTAGCTTAGAAAAGAAAAACGAATTTTGTGCAACTTCCATTTTTTCGGCAGGTTTTAATCCTGACAATTTTGTGTAACTTTCTACACCACTCAAAATGTTTTCGCCAATCCACAATACAAAAAACGCAAGGAAAACAAAAACGGATTTTCTAAGCAAAATAGAAAGAAACATCAGGAAACAGAAAAACGAAAAAAGTTTCACAAAATAATTTCCGATAAAAAACATTTCTTTGAAAACCATTTCAGAATCTGTTACAGTAGAATAATTTTTTCCCAAAAACAGAGTAATGATAAATACGAGTATTGTAGAAATAAACGTAAAGATAGTAATTGTCAATAATTTTGAAGCAATAAACTCTTCTCTGCTCAAACCATCAATCGTGTTTTGTTTAAACATCCTGTTGCTGAATTCCTGAGAAATAGAAAATACGATAATTAACCCTAAAAATATTTTCAACAAACCAACGATCCATGTGGTGAAATTCCAGATTTCCGGGAAATTGTAGATGCCTTCTTCTTTCAGATTAATTGTTGAACCAAATAATTTCAGATCTACAAGCCCGATGAAAAGAAGAGCAATCAAAATGGCAAAATAAAGCGCCGTGAAAATCTTAAAAGGAAGATAATTCAGGTTTTTATAATATTCAAGTTTTAATAGTTTTATCATGATTATTTTGTGTTTTTTACAAGTTCAAGGAATTGAGTTTCAAGCGATAGTTTTTTCTTTACAAGATGGGATAAGAAAATGCCATTTTCAGCCAATTTTTCATTCAGAGCCGATGCAGAAATTGATGCATCTTCCCGGATTTGGGCTTTAATAATATCACCTTCGATATGTACAGAAGTAAACCATTGAAGTTCTTCCAAAATATTTAAAAGTGCATTGTTATTATCTGCTTTCAGCTCAAAAAAGCCTTTGTTGCTTGTGATTTCGTCAACTCTTCCGGAATAAATAGAATTTCCTTCTTTCAAAACAATCACATGGCTGCATATCTTTTCAATTTCGTCCAAAAGGTGGCTTGCAATAATGATGGTAATTCCTTTTTTTGCGATGCTTCCGATGATTTCCCTGATTTGAATGATTCCTTCAGGATCTAAACCGTTTGTCGGCTCATCCAAAATAAGAACTTCAGGACTGTTGAGCAAAGCTGATGCGATAGCAAGACGCTGCTTCATTCCTAAAGAAAAACTTTTAAATGTGTCTTTTTTTCGTTCTAAAAGTCCGACGGTGCTTAAAACTTCATCTATTCTTGATTGTGGCGTTCCTTTAATTTCGGCAACGATTTTCAGGTTGGTTTCTGCGCTCAGGTAAGGATAAAAATTGGGCTGTTCGATGATTGCGCCAATTTTTTTCAGGGTTTCAGAATCTGTTCCTTTTTTACCAAACCAAAACCAATCGCCGCTTGTGGGGTTAATGGTTGAAAGAAGCATCCCGAAAGTGGTTGATTTTCCGCTCCCGTTGGGACCAAGAAGTCCGTAAACATTACCTCTTTCAACGTCAAAAGAAATATTGTTCACAGCGATTCTCTTGAATTTTTTTGTCAGATTTTTTACTGATAAAACTTTTTCCATGTACTTTGTTTATACTATAAAAGTCTCTCATTTATGTAAAATGTTACAACTTTAATGTAAAATAGAACAAATCTTAAAATTAAAAATATTAATTTTGATAGAATAAACCGATGTTTTATGAAGCTTATCGAACTTGCAAAAGAATTAAATGTATCGCCAGAAAGTCTCAAACAGTTTATTCAGGATTTTGAGCTTGATCTTATCGACTGTATCAACACCAATTTTGAAGTGAAAGAAGATTTTGAAAAATTTGCAAAAGAAAATACAGATTTTTTGAAACAATATGAAAAAGATCTTGACAAAAATAAAACGCTTGAGCAAATTGCCGAAACCATCAATCAGCCAAAAGATAAAGTAGAAAAAGCGATAAAAGAAAATAATCCCAATATTTTTGACAACGGTTTTTTTAAATCTTCTATTTCAAGCTACGGAGTCGATCAGAAGCTGGGTGGAAATTATCAGTTTGTTTATAATTATTTCGGGCATACGACAAGCCTTCAGCATAGAGATTTTATAGGTTACCGCGATCTTTTTTTCTATATTTCCAATGTTTTGGAATCTTTTTTAAATCCACAGCAGGTCAAAGATTGGGGAATTCATAAACCAGCCGGAATCATTTTGTACGGGCCTCCGGGAAGTGGTAAAATTTTCTGGGCCAACAAAATTGCTGAGATTATCAACTATAAATTTAAAGAAGTAAAAAAACATTATTTGGGAACTTCATTTGTGGACGGAAATAAAACCAGCTTCAACGATTTTCTCGTAAAAATGATGAAAGACGAAAAAGTGCTTCTCTTTATGGATGATTTTGATGAAATTATGCGAGAAAGAAAAGCTGAAGTAGATGTTGCGTCATGCAATCTCGAAACTCAGGAAATTATTCTTCATTACATCAGCAAATTTGAAAAGGAAAACCTTTTAATGGTGGGATCTGCAAACTCGGTTTCGGAAATTGATGAAGAAATTCTGGCGCCGGGAAGGTTTGATGTGATGATTCCTGTTTTTCCACCCAATCTTTCAGAAAGAGCTGAAATTATTTTATATGCGATGACAAAAGGGCTTGACGAAAGTTCGATGCTTTTTAAAATTCTTAAAAATAATAAAGCCGACAAAGTGCCTTTTTGGCGAGATATTGCTTCAAAAATGAAGGCTTTCAGCAACACAATGATTATAGATTTTACGCAAAGCTTAAAGAAACGGATCAAAAATCTTTATCAGAAAACGAGAAACGAAAATCTTAAAATAAATCAAAATCTTTTGCATGGAGCGTTAAAAGAATCGGCTTCAAAGCTTACTGAAGAATATCTGAATCAAGTTGCTCAGTTTCTTAATGACGCCGTAATCAATAATCTGGATGATTTTCAGCAGAGAATTGTGGCTTTAAAAACCGAGCTCGAATCTTATAAAGCCGTAGAAACGCCTCGAAGAGTGATTGGTTTTCATCATAATGGAGAAGATGAAGAATTAAAAGTTAAGAAATAAATTAGTTTCTGATTAACAACTTAGAATTTTACGACTAAAGATTTGGAAATATTTTAATATTTTTTGAATATCTTTTCTAAAATTGCTATTTTGTCATTTGAGGAAGAAGGAATCTCCAATTAATTTGAGATTCTTCTCTGCGCTTTCGCTCCGTTCAGAATGACAACTGATTATAGTCTACAAATTCTCAACTATAAACCTTATTTTTGCAAAAAAGAAAAATTCGTGATCAACAACGATAATATAAAAGAAATTCAATCCAGAATTGAAGACCTTCACAAATATCTTCAAATAGACAAAAAGAAGATAGAAATCTCCAATGATGATGAGAAAACGGCAGCTCCGGAATTTTGGGATAATCCTAAAACGGCTGAGGTTTTTCTGAAGCAGCTTCGATCGAAAAAAAAGTGGGTTGAAGATTATGAAGAAATCAACGCTCAGTTTGAAGACCTTCAGGTTTTAATGGAATTTGCGAAAGAAGACCCCGATTCTGAAAAAGAACTGGATGAAAGCTTTCCGCAATTAATGGAAAAAATAGAGAATTTAGAATTTAAAAATATGCTTTCCAATGAAGGCGATGAACTTTCTGCGGTGCTTCAAATCACTGCCGGAGCGGGAGGAACCGAAAGTTGTGATTGGGCATCGATGCTGATGAGAATGTACACAATGTGGGCGGAAAAGCAAGGTTATAAGATCAAGGAACTCAACTTTCAGGAAGGCGAAGTTGCCGGAGTGAAAACCGTTACTTTAGAAATTGACGGTGAATATGCTTTTGGCTACCTGAAAGGAGAAAACGGCGTTCACAGATTGGTGAGGATTTCACCGTTTGATTCCAATGCAAAACGTCACACGAGCTTTGTATCGGTTTATGTTTATCCTCTGGTGGACGATACGATTGAAATTAACATAAATCCTGCTGATATTTCATTTGAAACCATGCGAAGTTCGGGTGCCGGCGGACAAAACGTGAATAAAGTTGAAACTGCGGTTCGTCTTCGTCACGCACCGACAGGAATAATTATTGAAAACTCCGAATCGCGTTCACAACTCCAAAATAAAGAAAAAGCGATGCAGCTTTTGAAATCCAGATTGTACGAAATGGAACTCGAAGAAAGGCTAAAAGCGCGTAACGAAATCGAAGCCAACAAAATGAAAATAGAGTGGGGAAGCCAGATCAGAAACTACGTGATGCATCCTTACAAATTGGTAAAAGACGTTCGTTCGGGTCATGAAACTTCGGATGTAGATGCTGTGATGAACGGAAATCTTACACCTTTCCTGAAAGCATTTCTGATGGCTGATGGAACGGCAGTTTCGGAAGACGATTTCGACCTTTAAAATATTACTTGAATTTTTGTTAAAATATGCTAATATGCTTTCGTCTGAATTTTATTAAGCTTATTTTTGTTATTCATCATTACATATGGAAGATTTCAATAGCTGGAGAGATTTATTAAACCCTGAGTTTTATATCAAAATGGGTGGGTTTTGGCTTATTTTGTTCATTATTTTTGCCGAAACAGGTTTGTTTATAGGTTTTTTCCTTCCGGGAGATTCTTTGCTTTTCGTTTCCGGAATTTATGCGGTCGATATCATCAGAGAAACTTTTGGTTCTACAGGAAGTGAATTTCTGGATACTACAATTCTAGCTACAGCCGTTGCCATTGCAGCGATTATCGGTAATGAAGTTGGGTATTATTTTGGAGTAAAAACCGGTCCTGCTTTGTATAAAAAGAAAGATACGATGCTTTTTAAGAAGAAATATTTGTATCAGGCTCATGATTTCTTTGATAAACATGGTGCTTTAGCGGTTATCATGGCTAGATTTTTACCAGTTGTGAGAACTTTCACGCCGATCATTGCGGGTATTGTAAAGATGGATAAAAAAGAATTCTTAAGAGACAATATAATCGGAGCAGTTCTTTGGTCTTTTACATTGATCTTTGCAGGACATTATCTTGACAAATTGTTTTTGGATCAGTTTGGAATTGATTTGAAGAAAAAACTGGAATATATCATTATTGTTATTGTATTGATAACTACTTTACCGGTAATTCTTAAGTTCATGTTTGGAGCGCCAAAAGAAAATCCCGTATTAGAAGATGAAACTCTAGATGATTTGATCGATAAAGAAAAATAATCTAAAAATATAATAACCTGCTTTTGAGTAGGTTATTTTTTTATCCATTCCAGAATATTGGGATAAATAATACTGTCTCTTTTCTTTTTACTGAAAAATCTTGGTGCATGACCTGTATTTTCCATAAAAACCAATTTGTGAGGAATATTCTGAGCAGTAAGTGCTGAATCTAAAGCTAAGCCTTGACTTTTGTTGACCAAGAAATCCTGATTTCCCTGAAATAAAAGTGTCGGAACATTGCTGATATTAGCAATAGGACTTGCTTTTTGATAATCTTCGGACAGGCTTTTTCTGTCAAATTTGCTTCCTACCATTTTCTGAACCGTTCGTGAAGTATATTTTGAATAAAAAGAACTCAAATATTCAGGCGAGTAAAAATCTGTAGGCCCGCTCAGCGAAATGATCTTTTTTATTTTGTCAGCATTTTGGTAGCCGTAAAGCAATGCCAAATGTCCGCCCGCGCTTTCACCCAAAAGAATATAATTGTTGGGCAGAAGTTCGGCTTTTTCAGAAAGCGCATTAAACTTTTCGATTACTGAATTGATGTCCTGAAGCTGATCTTTATAAGTAAAATGTTTAGAAACCAAGCGATAATTCATATTAATGCTCGGAATATTGTTTTCAAAAAGCATTTTCTGGATCTTTATCATATGTTCTTTTCGCCCATATTTCCAAGCTCCGCCGTGAATAATCAAAACTACAGGAGAATCTACTGCATATTCTGAAGGTAGAAAAACATCCATTTTCTGTCTTTTGTGTTCACCGTAATTTAAATTATAAATTTTCTGACTGTCTTTGCCCACCCAAACTCGGAATTTAGAATTACATGAATTTAATACAAAACCAACACATCCCAAAACAAAAAAATGATATCTGAAAATGAGTTTTTTCATAAAATCAAAGTTATGGAGAAAAACTTGATTTTGATTAAGCATTTTCAATACTGACTGTTTATAAATTCTCAGACCATTAACATAGATTTTTTTTGTTTTTCCATAAAAACGGGTGTTAATTATCATTAATAAAATTTTTTGATTGTATTAAAAAGTATTAATTAAAAATATGTATTGTTTTGAATATTAATAAGATAAATAAGTTTAATTGTTAAATTAATCCCTATAATGAATTGTGAATTATATTATATAAATACTAAATTATTATTTGTAAAATTGCTGACTCAATATCAATTTCACAATGATAAAAGTATTATTTTTTCTTTTTTCCTGTAGTTTTTTATTAAACTCGTGCGAATCTACGAATGTAGGAAACGAATATTTTTATGCCATCGATAAGGAGCTTACAAAAAGTGTAAGGGAAAATCCTGAAGAACTTAAAAGGCTTTTTTCGCGAGAAATCCAAAAGTATAATAACACCAATGATAAAATTTATCTTTTAAGCAGTAAGCAAATCGAGCTTGCGCTTGTAAAGAATGAGGAAAGAAGAATTGTAATGCTGTATAAACTAATGCAGCTGAACAATAATAAGTATGAGTATATTTCTATCATCTGCAACAATACTTTAGCTGGCTATTTTGAGCGAAGCTCGCCGGCAATTGCTCTTAAATACATCAACCAAGCTTTGGCCATAAGTGAAGATACAGAAGAAAAATATTTTTTGCCACACCTTTTGCATTTCAAAGGAAGAGTATATTATGATGATGCGAAATACAAAGAGGCGATTCTTCATTTCAGCAAAGCTTTGGATCTTCATACGCAAGAAAAAGAAGTGCTTTACATTGCCTCAATGCACAATAATCTAGGTATGTGCTACGGTAAGATGGAGAAAACTGATTTAGCTATTAATAAAACGATTACCGGAATAAAAATACTTAAGCAAAAAAAAGAATTAAATGATTATGAGCATTTCTTTTTATATTACATGAAAAAAATACTTGCAGACTATTTTATTGACAAAAAAGATTATAAAAATGCAGAAATATTATTAACAGAAGTTTTAGACTTTTCATTCAAGAGTAATATTCCTCCTATGGCTATTGAGAGTGTAAAAAGATTATCAAACATTTATAAAAATGACCCCTTAAAGCTATCAGAAAGGAAAAAAGTTATCATTTTACTTAAAAACCTAGAGCCGAAATTAAAAAAAATTATTCCTAAAATTAGCCTTAATGAGATTGTTTTAGAATATTACAGTGACACAAATGACACCAAAAATTTAATAATTACCTCAAAAAAAATTGTTGATCTTTATGATGATTATAAAAAAGTTGCAAGAAATAAATCTAATATAAAATCTGATATTATAGACAGTTTTATTGTAAAAAGTGTCAATCGGGAATACGAATTTCAAAAGAGAAAAAGTGTTTTACTTACCGTTTTGATTGTTCTTTTACTATCAATTTTTTTACTGAGCACAGTATATTTAATAAAATTAAAGAAAAGGAAGGAACAGATGATTTCGATTGAAAAAGAAATATCTACAAGTCAAAAACTGGTATTGGAGCAGGATCTACAACTACAAAGAGAGAAAATAAGAAACCTGCACCTGAACCTTAATTTGAAAAGCGAAACAGAAAGGGCATTTCTCGAAAATCTCAAGAGAATAAAGAGAAGTAAAAATATCAATATCGAAGATGTTTTAAAAGATCTTCAATTTAAAATAAATAATTTGTTGTCGATAGACAAAAAAAATAATGATCTTATCAATCAGAGTTCTATTGAAAATCAGACGCTTACAGAAAAACTGTCTTTAGAATTTCCAACTTTGACAGATCAGGAATTAAAGCTATGTGTGTATTTTAAGCTCAACTTATCTGCAAAAGAAATTTCTTTACTGGAAAATTTTACAGTAGGAAGCATCAGGGTCTATAAAACCAGGATAAAATCTAAAATAGGATTGGGTAAAGATGATAATCTAAGCTTGTTTTTAAAAAAACAGTAGCAACTATTTTTTTGCAAGCATCTTAAGGCTGTTCCACGATTGTGAGACAGCCTTTCTTTTAGTTTCTGCCAATTCCTGATAAGATTTTCCGCATTTTTTATGTCTTTGATGTAGGTAGCTTATGGTTTCTCTGAACAATATTACTATTGATCAACATAAAATTCACTTATGATTCATAATAATTTATATAAGAAATAAAGAAAAGCAGGGAAGATTATGTTTTATTAATAAATCGACTGATTATTGATCATTATTACAATGATAAAAATAACCTATTATTTAAAATTTTAAAAGTATTAGCAATATATTGGGTAATGTCTATAATTTAACTAGGCTATGGGTTCAAATATCTGATTACTAGTTGTTTATGTTTTCTGTGTTAACGTTTTTATTTGTGAAATAAGAATTTGTTAATGTTATTTAATATTTTTTTTTGTTTAAACATATTGATTTAAAAATATTTTTGTTTCTGGTCAATAACTAAGAAATTTTATTTAGTTAATTCTAAATATGAATATAAAAATAAATTAAAATATTTATGGAACAGAAATCTACTTTTTTTATACTTTTTTTTCTTTTAATCAATATATGCTTGGTCAAGGGGCAAAATCCTGCAATTTTACCTTACGATCAAAATTTTACCAACAATAATGATTTTACATTTGTGAATGGGACTCAAACCAACAAATGGACGTATGGTAATGCAACAGGCAACACCGGCAGGTCTATTTACATATCAAATGATGATGGAGTGAGCAATACCTATTCTATCACAACAAGTGTAGTGGGTACATACAGAGATATTGCGATTCCTCCGGGAACAACATTTGCTAAACTTTCTTTCAATTGGAAATCAAACGGAAATAATATTTCTGTTTTGAGAGTATATCTTGTTCCTGTAAATCAACCCATTACTGCCGGACAATTGATGCCTCCCGGAAATGGAAATATTCTGATCGGGGAATTTTTCGGACAAAATACCTGGCAGGCTTTTGCGCAAAATGTGAATCTAGCCACCTTTGCAGGCACTGGTGTCCGATTGGTATTTGAATGGGTCAATATAAATTTTTTAAATCTTATACCTACAGTTCAGTCTCCGGCTGCTATCGACAATATCAAATTAATTGTTTGCAGTAATGTCACCCCTGTTGTCACAATAGGCGCTGTTACACACAACTCAGCATCAGTTACCTGGCCACAAGATAGAGGAGAGGCATCCTATACTATAAGATACAGACCTGTTGGCACCAATGCTTGGACAATGGTAAATATACCTGCTGTGCCTAATCCGGCAGTAAACAATAGTTTCAACCTAGTAAACTTGTTGCCGACCACTTTATATGAAGTAGAAGTAGCGGCAGTTTGTAATAATACACCGGGCAATTATTCACATTCTGAGTTTATTACGAAATGTGATCCGGCTCCGTCAAATATTACAATCAATAATATTACTACAAACTCTGCCTTGATTACTTGGCTACCGCAACCTTTCACTTCGTATGTTTTGCGATACAGAATTACAGGTACAGGACCAGCAGGATGGAGCACCAATATAAGTTTACCCGCTGCGCCGACAAATACATATTCTCTTACGGGTCTTAATCCTGGTGTGACATATGATGTTCAGATAGCAAATATTTGTGATGGTAATCCAGAAATTAATCCATGGTCAAACATTTATGTATTTACCACTGAGAGAATCTGTGAAGATCATCCTCTTGGGCTTACGATCACTCAGCTTACTCCTACATCTGCGGAAGTTGTTTGGAACCCTTATCCTGCTGCAACTTATTTGTTGAGATACAGAAAGGTAGGAATTCCAAGCTGGGCCAATATTTCGATAGCAATTAATACACATACATTAACAGGTCTTATAGAATTGACGCAATATGAAATGCAGGTTGCAAATGTTTGCAACGGCGTCGTAGGTAATTTTACGCCTTTATATCTTTTTACTACACCTACAGTTGTGTATTGTCCGATGACTTCTGGTAATGCTAATGGAGAGTTTATTTCTAAGGTTACCGTAAAACCTGAAGGAAAGCCTGAAATGGAAAATGTATCAGCTGCTTCTACATATACAGACTATACAGGAACCGAAGATAAATTTATAGAATTGATACAAGGCTCCACCGGAAATGAAATTTCTATTGAAAAATCTGCCGTTAACAACGAAGGTATTGCCGTTTGGATAGATTTTGACAGAAATGGAAGTTTTGATATTAATGAAAGGATTCTTGCTTCGGCTCCCAATACTACAACCCCTGTTGTCACAAGATTTAGTGTGCCGACAGATGCATTTGTCAGTATGAGCGACTCAAAATATGTTGTAATGAGAGTGGCAATGCAAAGAGATGGTATCCCTGTGAATTGTATAAACTTTGCGAACGGGGAAGTTGAAGATTATGCAGTAATGATTTCAAAAAAGCCAGTCCCAAACCCTCTTAATCAAGATGATTTTCTAATTTATCCAAACCCCGTAAGCAAGATATTGAATGTAAAAAACATCAATAAAAAAGCAGATTACAAAATATATAGTTCTACCGGACAGCTTATTTTAAAAGGAAATATTCTAAACAATCAGATCGATGTGAGCAGATTGACAAATGGAGTGTATGTCATCGAAATTGAAGATGGTGGACAGTCTTTCCGGAAGAAGTTTATTAAAGAAAATTAGACTTCATGAAGCAGATTCATTAAACCTTAATAACGATTAATATAAAACAATATAAACAATTTTAATTATTAAATATTATGAAACAAATCTTTACAACTTTAATAATAATGACATTTGCAGGAAATGCATTTTCACAAGTCATTTCACAGAATGCGATACCCAACACGGTTCAAAATGGAACTTCAACAGCATGTAAGATTCCCGGAACAAACTTTACATCTATGAACAGCTATGTCCGGGCATTCAGGTTACAGGATTTTGGAATTACTTCGGAATTTACTATTACTAATGTGGCATTTGGTGTTCAAAATGTAAGTGGTGCCTTTCCTGTAGCAGTAAGTATATTAAGACTTAATGGTCCGTTCCCGCAAGGAGTTGGAACTGCTTATGATACTGCAAATGTAAATGTTGCCCCTGCCAACAATTTGGGAATGGTAAATAGCGGAGCAAATTTACAAGCAGTAATTCCTGCTGGTGGCGCTTTTGTAATTGACATATCTCATAATGGTAATGTAAACCCTCGTCAAGGCTTTTTAATGGGAAGTCATCCGGCAATACAAACAGGACCGTCATACTTGGTTGCTCCAAGTTGTAATATGAATACTCCTACTGCTACAGGAACAGGTCCTTTAGCCCAATTTCCGCAAGCAAGATGGGTAATGACAATCACGGGGCAATCAGCTGTATTAGGTGTAACTGAAGTAATCAACTCACCAGACATTCAAATTTTTCCAAATCCTGTAAAAGATGTATTAAAATTCAGATTTAATAATAATTTAAAATCTGAAGCCATCGATATTTACGATATGAATGGAAGAGTTATCACATCAATTCAAAACAATAAGAATGTGAACGAAGTGGATATGTCTGCTTATCCGAAAGGTCATTATATCCTGAAAGTAAAAGCAGATGATGGTAGACTGTATGTTGAAAAAATAATTAAAGAATAATAATTAAAAGATAATGTTATGAAACAAATTTTCACAACTTTAATAATAATGACATTTGCAGGAAATGCATCATCGCAGATTATTTCACAAAACCAAATACCAAATACTGTTCATAATCAAAATTCAATAGCCTGCGATGCTGGACTTACTGCCACAGGGGAGAATTCTTATATAAGATCATTTAATTTGCAGGATTTTGGTATAACATCCGATTTTACTATTACTAATGTTGCTTTTGGCGTTGATCGTGTATTGAGCACTTTTCCTGTTACTGTAAAATTGTATAATGTGACAGGAACGTTTCCGAATGGAGTATTTCCTGGTCCATCACTCACACTTCTCGGCTCTACAGGTGTGGTAGTATCTCCGGCAAATAATTTAAGTATGGTAAATACCGGCACGGGTTTAACGACAGTAGTTCCTGCTGGCGGTGGTTTTGTTGTAGAGATCAATCATAATGGCAAAGATGATACGCCACAACAATTTTTTGCTATGGGAACCCATCCGGGCACGCAGTCTGGTCCGTCTTATCTTGTTGGTCCTGCTTGTAATATTACTACTCCTACTGCTACAGGAACCGGTCCTTTGGCTAATTTTCCATTAGCGCGATGGGTAATGACTGTTACAGGCCATACAACTGCACTGGGAGTAACTGAAGTAATTAATTCACCGGACATTCAAATTTTCCCAAATCCTGTAAAAGATGTATTAAAATTCAGATTTAATAATAATTTAAAATCTGAAGCCATCGATATTTACGATATGAATGGAAGAGTTATCACATCAATTCAAAACAATAAGAATGTGAACGAAGTGGATATGTCTGCTTATCCGAAAGGTCATTATATCCTGAAAGTAAAAGCAGATGACGGTAAACTATATGTTGAAAAAATAATTAAAGAATAGGTAAATCTTCACTGAAAAATGTCACCTCTTTTTATAAATACTATGAAACAATTCTTTATTTTACTTGCTTTTATTTTTCATTTCAGTCTTTATGGTCAAACTGATCGGGTATTATTTATAGGAAATAGTATGACGTTTTATAATGACATGCCTGTTTTATTCAAGAATATAGCTGAATCTAAAGGGAAAATAGTAGATGTCACTTCTTATACAGTCGGGGGAACCGGTTTTGTGAATCATATTAACGATCCTTTAGTTTATCAGACAATACGGTCAAAAGTATTTGATTATGTGGTTTTACAACCCGGAACTTCTGAATCTGCTGGTGTTTCATTTCCTGTAAGCATTACAGCAGAAAGAGGCAAAATGATAAGAGATTCAATAAGAAAGTATAGTCCATGTTCAAAGATTTTTCTTTATGAGATACCTTACGGAGTACGGGCTCAGAATGATTATGCTAATTATTTTGATATTCAGAAGCAAATAAAAGATTCAATTACAAAGATGTCCAACTTGATGCAGGTTGAAATGATCCCGGCAGGAGAGGCGGCGAGAGCGCATTATACAGTTTCACCAGATTTGGCATTGCATGGTTCTTATAACGATGTTCACCCCAATCTTAATGGCAGCTATATGGTGGCAGCAAGTGTCTTTTCTACTTTATATCAGGAGCCTTCATTTCCTTCAACTTATTTAGCAGGGCTTGCTCAAAGTACAGCAGAATATTATCAGCAAACTTCTGGCAGCACAGTACTGAATAATCTTTCTCAATGGTTGATTAATGTATACCATATAAACGCAGAATTTAGTGTCTCCGGAAATAATCAGCAAACGGTTTTCACAAACAATTCTTCAAATTATGATTCGTTGATTTGGGATTTTGGAGATGGAACAACATCTACAGCGGTAGATCCGTCGCATCAGTATTCTGCGGATGGAAGCTATGTTGTAACATTGACTGTTTTCCGAAACTCATGCTCGTCTGTAATAGTGAAAACAATCAATTTAAACCAATTAAATGTTTCAGAAAATAAACTTCAAAAATTAAAAATTTATCCAAATCCTACCTCTGATTTTATTTTTTACGAACTCGAAAAAGATATAGAAAAAGTAGAAATATATGATTTTGCAGGAAGAAGGCTTACCACATTCTCAAAAGTAAATAAAGCAGGAAAAATTGATTTTAGTAATTATCCAAAAGGAACTTATATAATCAGGTTTTATGCTGGTAAAAGCTTTTGTACTACAAAAATTGTGAAATCGTAATTCTAATAAGCGTATATATTATCGCTAGAAACTAAAGATGGTTCAAAAAGACAGTTAAAATAATTAAAAAATAATTCTAATTTTTTTGTGTGGTTAAAGGCTTCCTTGCTTATTTAAACACAATATGATGCCGCAAGCTTTGGAAGCCTTTACTTTTTACCTAATTCTAAATTTTAATTTATATGAAAAGATTACACTTGTTATTAATGATCATTGGGACTTCTGCCAATGCACAAATTTCTATCGGAACAGGTACAACAGTAGGTCCATTACCTATTTCAACGTACGATAATTATACATATTCACAACAGATTTATTCTAAAAATGAAATAAATGCATCTATGGGAGGGGATATCACAGGTGTAAAGTTTTATGCAAAACCCGGTGATCCTTTTTCTAACTCTTCATCTTGGAAAGTTTATATAAGCCACACCACTAAAAGTAGCTTTAATTCCACAACAGATTGGATACGCTTAACAAAAATGACACTAGTATTTGATGGAACAGTTACAAAAAATAATGGGGAAGTTTTAGTCACCTTCACCACCCCTTTTCCATATAATAATAATGATAATTTGGTGATTGCTGTAGATGAGAACTCGCCGAATGACGATACTAATTTTGGATCCTTCTATAGATTTCAGGGTACAACCAGCAATTCTATTTATAAGTCAGACATATCAAACCCTAATCCTGCAACCCCTCCTACGGCTACAAATATAACAAGTGCCAAATCTCTAATTACACTTTTGGGACTTACGACAGCTAATTTATCGGTTTCTAATACCGCATCTTCAGGAAAGAACATCAAAATATATCCGAATCCTGTTAATGACATTGTGAATATATCGGACATTTCTAAAGTAAAAAACATATCAATTTTTGATTTTGCAGGAAGGCTGGTAAGATCTTTTGACAAACCTGCATCGGATGTTAATATAAAAGAACTGCAATCCGGGATGTATACTTTAATATTGAATATGAATAACGGTTCTAAGCAAACGATCAAAATAAATAAAAAATAGTTTTAGGTTTTATTTTATATGGTTTTTTTCGTAAAGGCTTCCTTAGCTTGTTTTTTTAAAACACGAATATGATGGCACAAGCTATTGGAGGCCTTTACTTTTAATAAATGATTCATCACAAAACAATATTTAAAAAATAGATAATATGAAAGATATTTTACAAACTTTTTTTTTAATAATACTGATATTTTTGTCTACAAATTCTTTTTCACAGACCTACCAGCTTCTTGGAAACCCAGTCAATACTGTCGGTTGGAATCTCATTCCTGAAGCAATTGTAGATGGAGACAACATCAGGCTTACAGAAAATGTAAGAAGCAAGGTAGGAGGAATTATGCTGAACGATCCTATCAACCTGAAGACCTGTGAAAACTGGAGGGTAGAATTTGATTTTCTGATAAGTGGAACTAATTTAGGAGATAATGTAGCAGATGGTATTGCTTTTTGGTACCTGGCCAATCCTCCGGCAGCTTTTGTAGTTGGCGGCGGACTTGGAATCCCTCAGAACGCTGATGGATTGATGGTGGCCTTTGATGTCTATAACAATACTGATGATGGGCAAATGAGTAAAATTCATGTCCTGTATGGCACAAATGTAGGCAATATAGAATTCAACAATACTGTTGGAAGTACCTTCCACTCTCAGAACCTAGATAATACGGCAGCAGACTTTACAGGTGGGAACGTTTATAGACATGCTGATGTAAGGGCAGAAGTAGATCCTGCTAACCCTGCAAATTGGATCATTCAGATTAGAATAAACAATATGCTTGTGGTTAACCAGTCATTCCGGCCTTCCGGAGGAGCTGTAAATATGAATCAGGGTTTTTTTGGGTTTTCTGCATCTACGGGAGCATCAAGAGCTAATCAAAGAATCAAAAATGTCAGAGTATATTCAGACAAAGTACAGTTACTGCAAGATGAAATTTTTCCTGATGTCTGTATCGATAATGAAACAGGAACAGGTACTGTAGATTTGACAACGTTTAATAATCAGCTTATTAATAATCCTGCTAACTTTAACTTTACGTATTATGTTCAGGGTAATGCGGTACCAATTGCTAATCCGACCAATTTTCAGTATACAGCAAATGCTACTATTCAGGTATTTGTAAAAGATCCTGCAACAACGCTATGTGCCGGTGATGCATTGATTCATCTGAATGCTGCACCATTTATAGTAAATGATGCAGTATTAACGGAATGTAACAACAATAATGCAGCAGTTGCGACCTACAATCTGAATGATGCAAATTTAACGGCGGTTCCCGGTGTCGTGGTACAATATTATGAAACCATGGCAGATCTGAATGCAGGGATCAACGGAATTATAACACCTGCAGCCTATATATCCCAGCAAGGGGCTGTATTTGCAAAAGTTATCTCTCCGCTAGGTTGTATCGATATAGCGCAGATTACATTAAATTTCTCGCCAATACCTGTTGTAAATGATGCGATATTAAGAGGCTGTTCTTTAGAAGCAACACCTTCAAAATCTTTGTTTGATCTTACACAGGCAGTTGTGACGGCGCAGGCAGGTGTTGTAAGGCAGTATTATCCGTCGCTTACAGATGCTATCAATGATACGAATGCAATTCCAACTCCTGCTGCTTATTTAAGCCCGACCGGAACCGTTTATATAAAAGTAACCAATGCAGAAGGTTGCTTTTCGGTAGCTAAAGTCGATCTTGTAGTACTTGCTCCTGTTTATTCAAATATTTTAAAAGACAAAATTATTTGTATTGAAGATAAAACGACATTAGATGCTGGTCCGGGATTTGACGAATATGAATGGAGTACAGGCGATGTCACCCAAGTTATTCAAAATGTAGGAATAGGCACTTATTGGGTTAGATTAAGAACCAGAGAATGTACCGTAACACAAACGGTAAAGATCTTTGCACCTCAACAGCCCGTGATTACAGGTATTGATATAGTAAACAATACTATTACCGTAAATGTCAACGGAGGCACTCCTCCTTATCAATATTCGTTAGACAATATTGTCTGGCAGGATTCTAATGTCTTCACCGGTCTTTCAAGGGGAGATCACAAAGTTTTTGTAAAAGATTCTTATGATTGTGAGCCTATCGAAATTACAGTGACGGTTCCTAATATCATCAATTCGATTACACCAAACGGTGACGGTATTAATGACGGGGTTGATTATTCGGCATTGGCTTATAAAAAGAATCTAGCTTTTGTGGTTTATAACAGGTATGGAAACAAAATTCATGAAGCAGATAAGTTAAGAAACTACAAATGGGACGGTACTGCATTTGGCAGAAAAATACCGACAGGTACTTACTGGTACATTATTTCATGGAATGAAAATGATAAGAATAATACCGAGATAAGATACACCGGATGGATTATGGTGAAAAACAGAGAATAAAATCTAATCATTTATTTCTATATCGGAGGCCTGGAGAAATCCAGGTCTTTTTGTTTTTAATCTGAACAGAAATCCTAAAATTATCTTTACCAAAAACAATTTTTAAAACCGAATTAAAATATTATTTTTACACTTTAAAATTAAAAAAATATGGCTTCAGGTTTTTTTGCTATTTTGGATGATATCGCTGCTTTGATGGATGATGTTGCGGTTACAAGTAAAATTGCAACTCAGAAAACAGCAGGTATTCTGGGCGACGATCTCGCTGTAAATGCTGAGAAAGCAACCGGCTTCCTCTCTAGCAGGGAAGTTCCTGTATTGATGAAAATTATGAAAGGTTCATTCATCAATAAGTTGATCATTGTTCCTGTGGTTTTTCTTCTAGAATGGCTTTATTCCCCGGCAATTAAAATTATTTTGATAATCGGCGGATTTTATCTTGCCTACGAAGGTGTAGAAAAAATTATAGAATTTTTATTCCACAGAGAGAAAAAAGGCCACGAGGTCATTGAAGAATCGAAAGAAATTCTGGAAGACGGTGAGGAAATGGAGAAAGCAAAGGTAAAATCTGCAATTACGACGGATTTTATTTTATCTCTTGAAATTGTTATTATTGCTCTGGCAGCAGCAAAGGATGGCTATGAAGCATTAAAATCACAATTTGATCCTTTATTGGTTGAGATTGCTACAGTTTCAATGGTCTCAATTATTGCCACGGTTGGTGTATACGGAATTGTAGCCCTGATTGTAAGGATGGATGATACTGGTTTTAAATTGATAAAAAGAAGTAATGATAAAGGTTTAGTCGCAAAAGTCGGACATATGCTTGTAAAAGCACTTCCTCTTGTGATCAAAGGCTTAGCTGTAATTGGAACTATTGCATTAATTTTAGTTTCCGGAGGTATATTTTCTCACAATATTGATTATTTCCATCATTTGGTTCCGTCTTGGCCTTCTATTATTAAAGAATTTGCGTTGGGGCTTATTGCTGGTTTGGTTGCCGTAGCGATTTTTACAGGTGGAAAAAAAATATATTCTGCTGTTATCAGAAAATAAAACATTTAGAAAATAAAAAAATCCTGCTTAGTTGTTTAAGCAGGATTTTTTGTTTGAAACAAGACTTAAAAATAGCCTTTATTATTTTAATTGAATAAATCTTTCACTTTATCAAAAAAAGTCTTTTCTTTTCCGGAAGGTTCTGCAACCATTTCACCGCTTGACATTTGTTTTTCAAAGAAATCTTTCTGTTCTTTTGTAAGTTTTTGAGGCGTCCAAACGTTGATGTGGATAAACATATCACCTTTTCCGTAGCTGTCGATACTTGGTAAACCTTTTCCGGCTAATCTTAAAATTTTTCCGGATTGTGTTCCCGGATCAATCGTTATTTTTACTTTTCCGCCAACGGTAGGAATCTCTTTTTTCGTTCCCAAAGCTGCTTCAGCAAACGAAATATACAATTCTTGATGAAGATTGTCACCTTCTCTTTTGATCGTATTATCAATTTCTTCTTCAACAATTACCAACAAATCTCCGGGAATTCCGCCAAACGGAGCATCATTACCTTTTCCTCTTACATTGAGCTGAATTCCGTCTCTTGCGCCTGCAGGAATATTAATGGTGATCTCCTCTTCATCTTTTATTAAACCTTGCGCATTGGCTCCTGCCGGAATTTTATCGGCAACTTTCCCGATTCCTTGGCAAGTTCCGCAAGTGGTCTGAGTCTGCATTTGTCCGAACATCGTGTTCATCACCTTCATCTGAACGCCTGATCCGTTACAGGTTGGACAAGTTTTTGAAGTGGCGCCTTCCGCCATCTTCATTTTTTTTACTTTAAGAGTTTTTTGGGTTCCGTTTACCATTTCATCAAGATTCAGCTTGATTCTGATTCGTAAATTCGAACCTTTCACCTGCTGACGGCCACCGCCACCGCCGCCGAATCCTCCAAAACCACCTCCGAAAATATCGCCGAACTGACTGAAAATATCTTCCATATTCATTCCTCCGCCGAAACCGCCACCGCCGAATCCTCCGTTTCCACCAACTCCTGCATGACCAAACTGATCGTATCTTGCACGTTTTTGGTCGTCACTTAAAACTTCATAAGCTTCCGCAGCTTCTTTAAATTTATCTTCAGCCTCTTTATCGCCCGGGTTTTTGTCCGGGTGAAATTTGATAGCCATTTTTCGGTATGCTTTCTTTATTTCGTCGGCACTTGCAGATTTGCTTACCTCAAGAACCTCGTAATAATCTCTTTTTGACATAATTTTATAAGTAATGAGTAATGGGTAATGAGCAATTATTTATTACTCATTACCCATTACTGATAATTAATTTCCTGTTACAACTTTTGCAAAACGAATCACTTTGTCACCTAAAGTATATCCTGTTTCGATAACGTCTACAATTTTTCCTTTAAGGTCTTCCGATGGAGCAGGAATTTGAGTAATAGCTTCATGGAAATCTACGTTAAAGCTGTCACCGGCTTTTACTTCCATTACTTTTAATCCTTTTTCCGTTAATTTACTTTTGAATTTCTGATAAATCAGCTCAACACCCTGAAGGTCTGTAGGGTTACCGTTTTTGGCAATCTCTTTTAAAGCTCTTTCAAAATCATCCAAAACTCCCAACATAGAAACCATCATATCCTGATTGGCGTAAGTGAAGAATTCCATCTTCTCTTTTGAAGTTCTTTTTTTATAATTTTCAAACTCAGCATACAATCTGATGTAACGGTCTTTTTCTTCTGCCAAAAGTTCTTCTGCAGTAGGAGTTTCTGTCACATTTTCTTGAGATGTTTCCTCAGTCTGGTTATTTGCTTCTTCTTGTTTATTGATATTTTCTTCGTTGATATCCTGATTTTCCATATTTCAATAACTTTTTACAAGGTTGTTTGTCAAAGATTTTGCCAAAGAAAAAATCAGGACATTTAGGCAGAGATGAAGTTGTGTGAATTGTCAATTGTGAATAGTCAATTCAAAGAATACGTTTTGGCTCACAATTGACAATCCACATTAATTACTCTCCGAAAAATGTCTGAAATAACAGATAAAGGTTTAAGATAATAATAACGAAGGAGATTAGCCAGACACAAATTTTTAAAAATGGTTTATTTACAAATTCGCCCATTTTGGCTTTGTCGCTGGTAAACATTACCAAAGGAACCACCGCAAAGCTCAGCTGCATCGATAAAATAACTTGGCTCAAAACCAATAAATCGGTTGTTCCCTTTTCACCATAAATGATCGTGACAATAAGCGCCGGAATTACTGCAATCAGTCGTGTTATCAATCTTCTCAACCAAGGTTTAAGTCTGATATTTAAAAAGCCTTCCATTACGATTTGTCCGGCAAGCGTTCCCGTTAATGTAGAATTTTGTCCCGAAGCAAGCAAGGCAATGGCAAAAGCAATACTCGCCATGGAAGCGCCCAATATCGGCGTCAGCATCTGATAAGCATCATGAATGTCGGCTACATGATTATTTCCTGTGGTATGAAAAGTAGCAGCTGCCAAGATCAAAATTGCAGCATTGATAAAAAATGCCAATAATAATGAAACGGTGCTGTCTAAAGTGGCGAATTTTATGGCTTCTTTCTTTCCTTCTCTATCTCGTGTGTAATCTCTGGTCTGTACAATACTGCTGTGCAAATAAAGGTTGTGCGGCATGACGGTAGCACCCAGAATACCTATTCCGATATACAGCATTGCAGGATTGGTAATGATTTCTTTTTGCGGAATTAAACCTCCTAAAATGGCGTTGATTTCGGGTTTGGAAATAATAATTTCATATCCGAAACATACAAGAATGATAAATATTAAACCACCAACAATGCTTTCTATCCATCGAAAACCTTTTGCCTGAAGCATTAAAATAATCAAAACATCAATTGTGGTAATGACAATTCCCCACGTTAAAGGAATTCCGAAAAGTAAGTTTAAAGCTATTGCAGAACCTATAACTTCCGCCAAATCACAGGCGGCAATGGCAATTTCACAAAAAACCCAAAGTATGAAATTGGTAGTTGGTTTGAAATGATCTCTACACGCCTGAGCCAAATCTCTTTCCGCCACAACGCCTAATTTTACAGACAAATGCTGAAGAATCATTGCGAAAATATTTGAAATTAAAATTACAGAAAGTAGAGTGTAGCCAAACTGTGCACCTCCGGCGATATCTGTTGCCCAGTTTCCGGGATCCATATATCCAACAGCAACCATTAAACCTGGACCTGCAAACGCTAGATATTTTCGCCAAAAGCTTGATCTTTTGGGTATAGGAATTGATGAAAATACTTCAGGTAGTGAATCCGAAGTTTTTTCTTTTCGCCAAGCAGGTTTTACTTTAAAGTTCATAAATGTTAGAAATGACTAACAAATTTAATTAAATAAATGAAATTAAAAAACAATTAACAAAAAAATCCCGAAAAAGATTTCCGGGATTATATTATATGTTGAAAAGATTATTTTGCAAATCTTACAGACATTTTTCTGTCAACAGCTCTTTCTGCATTTGAAGCATTGGTATCAACAGTAGCAAACTCGCTTCCGTAACCTTCTGCAGCAATAACTTGCGATCCTACGCCACGTTGTGTCAACCAATCTTTAAAGAAGTTGGCTCTTTCTGTAGAAAGCTTTACATTGGCAGCTTCGTCACCTACTTTATCTGTATGACCGCCAATTTTAATTTTAGTATCAGGATAAGCTTTAAGAATCTCAACCAAATTGGCCAACTGTGCTTCAGAACCAGGCAATAGCTCGGTAGAGCTTCCCATTTTGAAGTTTACGTGGTCAAAATCATACCATGTATCTTTTAATGCATCGTCATTTGCAGCATTTTTATAGGCATCAGATTTTAAGAAAGCAATCATTCTGTCTTCCATACCTCCTTTATAGCCTTTCAGCTTCTTACCGTTGAGGTCAATATCTTCATCAACTCTTGTACTGGCTGTATTCGCGGTATCCATTGGCATTGTTGCTGTATCATTCGCGATTGCGGTTGAGTCGCCTACCATTGTTGTGGTTGTAGTTTCTTTCTTCTTACATTGATCCCAAAGGAAATATCCTGCAGCAAGAAGCAATAAAAGTGGTAAAAGCCATTTCCAGATAGATCCGCCGCTGTTATTGTCGTTTCTGTCCGGGAAAGTACCGCCATCTGCTGTACTTCTTGTTACTTCAATTTTCGGCTCTTCTTGTGTTACAGGTTTTATGGCATCATTGTCATTGTCAAACTTATATCCTTTTGCCCAGTCTCCAACATTTAAAGATGCTAAAGAAAGACCTGCCGGTAACAATGTTGAAACAATTCCTTTCTGATCATTTAGCAAGCCTGAAATCCCTGACTGGTCTAAATTATTATCTGCTGCATATTTTCCGATCGACCCGACAGTCGCTCCCGTTACTAAATTAAGTAAAGAAGATGAAGAATTATTGCTGATTCCCGCATACGACGCAATTGAATTAACAAGGCCGCTCAGCTTATCACCAAATATGGATGACAGCAAACCCGAAACCAACGAATTATTGGAATCTAAATTTTGCAAATTCCCCAAAATCCCTTGTGAAGAAGCATTAGAAATAGAATCTAAAACAACGGGATTGTCAGAATTGTTTGCCAAACCTCCCACAACGGCAGGTAATAAGCCTCCAATTGCTTTGGAAATACCAGATTCACTTTCGCCAAGCTGCGATGCAGACTGAGTTACTAATGCAGGACCAAGTTGTCCTTTAATTAGATCAATGATGTTTAATGACATAATAAATTATTTTGAAATTAATGTGATCTAAATTTAAACAAAAAATAGTCCAAATGGTATTTTTTTAATAATTTATTTGTTTTTAGGCAAAATTACCTCATAAATCGTTAAAATAATTAGTAAGCTTTAGCAAATAAAACACGTCTTTTTGATGGCTTTCCGGAGATCATGGAAACACCTTCTTCAATATCATTATCCATAGGAATGCATCTTATTGTCGCTTTAGTTTCGTTTTTGATCTGCTCCTCTTCTTCGGCAGTTCCATCCCAATGTGCATATATAAAACCACCTTTTTCTTCCAACACTTTTTTAAATTCTTCATAAGAATCTACTTTTGTGATATTATCTTTTCTAAAGTTGAAAGCCTTCGTATACATATCTTTCTGAATGGTTTTCAATAAATCTTCAATATAAGAATCTAATCCTTCAAGCGGGCGGGTTTCTTTTGTCAGGTTATCTCTTCTGGCGATTTCAAGAGATTTATTTTCAAGATCTTTCGGGCCGATTGCCATTCTTAAAGGAACACCTTTCAGCTCATATTCTGCAAATTTCCATCCCGGTTTGTTGTGTGTATCATCATCAAACTTTACAGAAATGCCTTTCATTTTCAGTTTATTCTGAATTTCTAAAGCTACTTCACGGATTTGATCCAATTGCTCTTCACCTTTAAAAATAGGAACAATTACAACCTGAATCGGCGCTAAAGTCGGAGGCAAAATCAATCCTAAATCATCAGAATGCGTCATGATCAATGCACCCATCAAACGTGTTGAAGTTCCCCACGAAGTTGCCCATGCATGCTCAATTTTTCCTTCTTTGTTTGTGAATTTTACATCAAAAGCTTTTGCGAAATTCTGACCCAAAAAGTGAGAAGTACCGGCTTGTAAAGCTTTTCCGTCCTGCATTAATGCTTCAATACAATAGGTTTCATCTGCTCCTGCAAATCTTTCTGAAGGAGTTTTTAAACCCTGAATAACAGGCATTGCCATAAAATTTTCGGCAAAATCTGCATATACATTGTTCATTTTTTCGGCTTCTTCCACAGCTTCATCTTTTGTAGCATGAGCGGTGTGACCTTCCTGCCAAAGAAATTCTGAAGTTCTTAAAAATAAGCGGGTTCTCATTTCCCAACGAACAACATTAGCCCATTGGTTGATAAGAATAGGTAAATCTCTGTAAGACTGAATCCAGCTTTTATAAGTGTTCCAGATAATAGCTTCCGATGTTGGACGAACGATCAATTCTTCTTCTAATTTGGCTTCAGGATCGACAATTAGCTTTCCAGGATTATCGGGATCATTTTTTAAACGATAATGGGTGACAACGGCACATTCTTTGGCAAAACCTTCTGCATTTTTTTCCTCGGCCTCAAATAAGCTTTTGGGAACAAAAAGTGGGAAATACGCATTGACGTGACCAGTTTCTTTAAATCTTTTATCCATTTCATCACGCATCTTTTCCCAGATTGCGTATCCATACGGTTTTATAACCATAGATCCACGCACTCCAGAGTTCTCAGCCAAATCAGCTTTTACAACCAACTCATTATACCATTTGCTGTAATCTTCGCTTCTTGAGGTTAATTTTGCCATTATTCTTTTTTATTTTTTTTAACTTTTGTCTATTATTGTAATCTAAAAATAAAACTCTATTTTTGATAGACTTTTACCATTATATTTTGGTATATTTTTGGTACAGACTGCAAATATAATTTAAATTAAAAATTTTTACATTATCATGAAAAGAAATATACATAAAAATTTACTTGATATTCTAAAATCTAAGGGGATTTTGGCTATATCAAGTGGTTTGTTATTAATGTCTTGCGGCGCTCAGGTAGGCGGTTATAGTGAGACAGATGGGGTATATTATGATCCCAACAAAGATACACTTCCGGAAGGAGTTATAATTAATGGTGATCAGGGAAACAGAGTAGGAGAATATTATGATTACTATCCAGAAACCAGTATTGTAGAAAATGCTCAAATCAATTCTCAGGAGCAGGAAAATAAATATAATGAATGGAGCAATGCCGATTACAATGGTAATGCAACAGATTCTGACTGGGGAAATTTTGCAGGAAGCGAAACCAACATTTACGACAATTCGTGGGGTTGGGGTTCACCTTGGGGATGGTATGGCGGCTATAGCCCGTATTGGGGTATGGGAGCCGGCTGGGGAATGGGTATGTCATTCGGCTGGGGAAATTCTTGGGGCTGGGGCGGATTTAATCCGTACTGGAACATGGGATGGGGCTACGGCTGGAATTCTCCATATTGGGGCGCATACAATCCTTATTGGGGTTATGGAAATCCTTATTGGGGATATGGTGGTGTAGGATATTGGGGTGGTAACTATTACAGACCAGCTTACAGAAGAAGTGGCGCTAACGGAAGAGGATTTACCAACAATACTCAGGGAATCAATAAATACAACGGAAATAACAGCTCAGGCTTCAGAAATAGAAATGGCTCTACGCTGAGAAATAACGGAACTGGGTTTAGAAATACAAACAGCAACGGAAATTTCAGACAAGGAACTACCAATGGAAGATACAGAAATCAAGGTTTCAGAAATCCGAATTCTCAGACAAGACCAAACTACAATTATAATCAGCAGCAGTCTCAACCTAGATACAGAAACGAAGGTACGAGATCAAATGACAGCGGCTACAGATCTGGAGGATTCAATAATTCCGGCAGCAGCGGAGGCGGCTTCAGAGGCGGTTCTTCTGGCGGAGGCGGAATGAGATCAGGCGGCGGAGGCGGCGGCTTCAGATCTGGTGGTAGATAATTTTCAAACTCAATAACTATTAAAAAATAATGTTAAAAAAATCTTTAGTAATAATGAGTGTTTCTGCCGCATTTTTTGCGCAGGCTCAGGATATATCGGTAATTAGAAATTCGGTAGACGTGTATTCAAACACTCCAATGATTGGTTCGTCTAAATTTAACGCAATGGTAGGCTCAAACGGAGCTTTGGGTGGTGATGCAACTTCTTTGTTGACAAACCCAGCCGGTATCGGTGTTGCGATTGCAGGAGATGTATCCGGAACTTTAGCGATCACTAATAATAAAAATACAAGTTCTTTAGCAGGTTCTTCAATAAACTATAATGTTGATAAGGTAAATATTGGTAACGTTAATGGCGTGGCTACATTTCAGTTGATGACGGAAACTCCTTGGAAATTCATCAATGTAGGAGCCAATATTTCTACACAATCTATTGAAAATTATGTTGAAACTCCCGGAAATTCAAATGTTTCTATTTCGAAAGATCTGGTTGATTCGCAGGGAAATGATGTGGTAGGAAATTTATCTTATCTTGGCCAGGCTTACAACAGATACGGTACACAAACCAAATTCAACATTGGGGTTGGAGCCAACTACAACAATGCATTATATCTTGGTGCAAGCATCAATTTGCACGGTGTGGATATGGAACAATTTGACAGTGCTGTTTTCGGGCTTGATCTTGATAATTCTGTTGCTACTTATGATAAACAATATACTCCGTTTTCAGAAAAATCAAGTGGTTTTTCAGGGAGTTTTGGAGTTATCGGTAAAGTAAATAATCAGCTAAGATTAGGAGCATCAATCGAAACGCCAACTTGGTGGACGATCGACAGAGCCTACAGAGATTATTACGATGGTAACGACGGAATTTATTATGATGATTTTGTAGAAGACAGAACATTCAGATCTCCAATGAAAGCAACTTTAAGTGGTGCTTTTGTTCCCAATAAAAACTTTGCGATAAATGTCGATTATACTTTAGGATTAACAAAACCTAAATATAAAGTACAAGGCCCGGCAGAAACAGAGTTAAATTCTTTCTTCAGTGATAATTATAAAAACTTATCAGAAGTAAAAGTGGGTGCCGAATACCGAATCAAAGCTTTCAGATTGAGAGGTGGATATTCTTACGCTTCAAGTCCGTTTGATACAACGACGATCAGCGCATATTCCAGTGCAGGAATGGCCGGAGACAATAGTTACAGCAACTTTATTTTAGGTGAAAGAAACACTATTGGAGCTGGTATCGGATATGATTTTGGTAATTTTTATATTGATGCAGCTTACCAAAATATCAATTCTGAATACAAAAATCCTTTGTTGGCCGGATACGAGTTTGATGATTATAATACAGGATATTATTCAGGCGATTTTGATGTAACAACACCGACATCTGTAGTTTCTGATGTAAAGAATATTAGAAATAATTTCTTCTTAACAGTAGGTTGGAAATTCTAATCAGAATTATTTAAATATATATAAAAGGCTTCGATAAATTCGAAGCCTTTCTTTTTTATAAAGTATTAAGATTATTTAATGATGATGTTCATGCGGATGTGCATGAAAAAGATGCATTATCAATGCCAAAGAAACACCTAAAATCACCAAACCAATTTTAGACCAGTTAATATTATGATTTTTATTGCTTTCAAAAATAATGACAGATGAAATATGAAGGAAAATACCTCCAACGACTGCTAAAAAGTAAGGCTGTAAATCAGGATTAAAATAATTCCCAAGCAACATTCCCATTGGAGAAGCTAATGCAAACAAAGCCACAATCAGCAATGAAGGATAAGATGCTTTTGCTCCTGATCTGTTAAAAAGAAAGGCTCCCAAAATAAACGAAATAGGAAGATTGTGAAATAAAATACCTAAAAGATAAGGCGATAACGGATTGGTTTCATTCGCCAAAGGAATTCCCTCAATAAATGCATGAATAAACAATCCGATCATCAAAGCGGCCGGCAAAATATTATTGCTTTCATTATGATGATGAAAATGGCCATGCTCAAAACCTTTGGTCAATGCTTCCAAAATCATCTGAAGCAAAACTCCGCCGATAACAAAAATTCCGAGGTTTTCACTTACTTCAGAATGGTAAACTTGCGGAAAAACTTCGTTTAAACAAATGGTAATCAGAAAACCGGCACTTAAAATCAGAAGATTTTTAGCAAACTGCTCTTTTTTACCAAAGAATTTGCCAAGAACAACACCGGCAACGACACTTAAAATCAGTAAAATGACAATCATTATTTTTTCTTAAATAAATTGATGCAACGAGGCGAATCTTCCTTCTGAAAATCATTAAGCTGGTAATCTCCCCAGATTTTCACTCTTTCAAAACCACGGCCTTTAGCATATTTTTCAATTGTTTCCAAAGTATGAAGCTTTACTTTCTCAAAAAAATGATAGGGCTTTTCTTCCGCCAGAAAACGAATATCTTTGATGATGTGCCTTCCTTCAATTTTTTTTGAAATATTAAAATCAATTCCTTCTCTGTGAATCGTACTTTCAGGAACCAAAATTTGTCTTACATATTCTTCGTTCAGATAATCTAAAACAAAAAATCCGCCAGGCTTTAAAACCTTATAAACCGACCGGAAAACATTTTTGTCATCCTCTTCATTATCGAAATACCCAAAGCTTGTAAACAGATTAAAAACCGCATCTACAGGTTCAGAATCAATTGAGTGTCGCATATCATGAACGTCGAAATGAAGAGTTTCATTTTCAAACTGCTTATCAAACTCAATACTTTGGCGGGAAAGGTCTAAACCAAGCACATCAAATCCCAATTTATTTAAAAAAACAGAATGTCTTCCCTTTCCGCAGGCAAGGTCGATAATTTTTGAAGATTGTGGAAGCTGAAGCTCCTGCGTGAGTTTTGTAATAAAATTTTCTGCCTCTGTATAATCTCTGTTGCTGTAAAGCAAATGATAATAAGGCGTATCAAACCAAGATTCAAACCATTCCATAATGCAAAAATAACTAAATTTGTGCTTTTAAAAGCAAAGTATTTTTATGATTGAAACATTGAAAAATTCAATTGATTAAAATGTTGAATGCTTAATCTTTTAATTTTTAAATACTTACATCTTTTATTAATACAATTATGGATATAGAAAACATACAGATACAGATAAAAACATTCTTCGGACTGGAACCTGTTTTAGCAGAAGAGATCAAAAAACTAGGCGGAAGGAACGTCGAATTGAAAAACCGTGCAGTCAATTGTGAAGGTGATTTAGGTTTTCTTTACAAAATCAATTATTCTGCAAGAACGGCTTTGAAGATTTTGGTCCCGATTCTTGATTTTAAGGCTTATAACGAAACTAAATATTATGATAAGCTTTTCAAGTTTGAATGGGACGAGTTTATGGATGTCGACCAAACTTTTGCCATCGATTCTACGGTAAATTCTGAGAGATTCAGCCATTCTCAATTTATGACTTTCAAAATGAAGGATGCGATTGTAGATTATTTTCAGAATAAATACGGAAAAAGGCCAAACATTGAAACAAGGTCGCCTGATATAAAATTCCATTTGCATATCGACCGCGAATTGGTGACAATTTCTCTTGATTCTTCGGGTGATGCTTTGTTTAAAAGAGGTTACAGGAGAGAGCAGGGCGAAGCACCAATCAATGAAGTTTTGGCAAGCGGAATGCTTCAGCTGGCAGGTTGGGACGGAAAAGGAAACTTTCTGGATCCGATGTGCGGTTCGGGAACGCTTTTGATAGAAGCTGCAATGATTGCAATGGATCTTCCGGCTCAGATTTTCAGAAAAAGGTTTGCATTCCAAAACTGGAAAAATTATGATGCGGATTTATTTGCGACGATTAAGCAACATCGTGTCGACAGAATCAGAGAATTCCACGGAAAAATCGTAGGCTATGATATCGACGGAAGAATGCTGGATGCTGCAAGAACCAATGTAGAATCTGCACAAATGGAGGATGTCATCGAAATAAGAAGAGAAGATTTCTTTAATACAAAAAAAGAACTATTTCCGTTATTGATGGTTTTCAATCCGCCTTATGATGAGAGAATTTCCATTAATGATGACGATTTTTACAAGAAAATAGGAGATACCTTTAAAACACATTATCCGAATACTTTAGCCTGGCTGATTTCTTCCGATCTGGAGGCAGTAAAGAAAATCGGGCTTCGACCTTCAAGAAAAATAAAGCTTTTCAACGGTAAACTGGAAACCAGATTTTTGCAATATGAAATGTATGAAGGGACGAAGAAATTGCATAAAATAGAGAATAATCCTGAGTAATAGGCTTCTAGTTTTTTTGATGATTTGAGAATTATTGGTGATTTGGAGATTTTTTTCAGCACTTACTTTCTTACAAGAAATTTCCAAGTTCAAAAACCAAAATAAATAAAATGCTGTTATTCATTTTGGGAAATTCTATACATATCAAAGAACAATTCAACAAAATCCTCATAAGCATTATCAAAAAAGCTGGCGTACACTTCCACAAATGCACACCAGCTTTTAAAAAATACAGGTCTGCAATTTTAAAAAGCACGCCTGCGTTTTATTTTTGCTTATTTAGCTTTTCCAAACTTAATGGTAGCAAGCATTTCCTTAAGATCCGCTTTGGGACAAGAAAGATATTTTCACTCGATCATTGCAGTTATATTTTAAAAAACAGGTTGTGAGTTCATTTACGAATAAGTAATTTTGAAAAATTTTCAATTTGAGCCCAACCATTTCCATCATCGTTGCCATTTTTAACCGAAGAGACGAGCTTTTCGAGCTTTTAAATTCATTGGTTTCCCAAACCGATAAAGATTTTGAAATCATTATTGTAGACGATGGTTCGTTGATTGACCTGAAACCAACGATTGGTAGTTTTGAAGGAATTTTAGACATAAAATATTTCAGAAAAGACAACTCAGGACCAGGTTTATCTAGAAATTATGGTGCAAAAAGAGCCGCTAATGATTGGTTGGTTTTTGTCGACAGCGATGTGATTGTAGAAAAAGATTATATCAAAAACATAAAAAAAGATATTGTTGAAATTCCGTGTGATGCTTTTGGTGGTGCGGATAAAGCGCATAAAGGCTTCAACCTGATGCAGAAGGCGATTTCATATTCCATGACATCGGTTTTTACGACAGGCGGAATTCGTGGAAATAAAAAAGCGGTTTCAAAATTTCAACCAAGAAGCTTCAATATGGGCGTGAAAAAAGAAGTTTTTGAGAAAGTCGGAGGCTTTTCAGAGATGAGAATCGGGGAAGATCCGGATCTGTCGATGACGCTTTGGGAAAACGGTTTTACGACAGCTTTTTTTGATGATATTGCGGTGTATCACAAGCGTCGTGTAGATTTTGGTAAATTCTCAAAACAGGTATATCAGTTTGGTTGCGCAAGACCAATTTTGAATCAAAGACATCCGAAATATGTAAAGATTTCATTTGCATTTCCTACTTTATTTTTCTTGGGATATATTTTAGGATTTATTGAATATTTTATTTTGGGTCGCGGAATTGTTTTGGCATTTTACGGATTGTATACTTTTATGGTTTTAATTCATGCTTTAATCGTTACAAGAAATATCGCAATCGCCGGAATGGCGGTGATTTCCACTTATATTCAGATGTTTTCTTACGGTTACGGTTTCCTGAAATCGTGGATTTTACTTAATATTTTCAGAATGAAGCCCGAAGATGCTTTCCCGAAACATTTTCATAAGAATAATTTTAATTAAAAATCTAAATATTTTTGAACCATTAAGAATTAATTTAGTTGTTAAGAATATTAAGTTAAGTTTTACGCTTAAAATCAGAATGATTTAATCTCAATAAAACTTAACTTCTTCATAAATCTTAATGGTTTAAATAAGTTTTCGAAAAAATAAATGCTGTTGAAATCCAACAGCATTTTTTCAATTAAGATGTATAAATAGTTTCATGGTGTAGAACGCCTGTTTTTTGCATGCATTCTTTCATCCTTTGATAGGTTCTTTCGATATCGTGATCGAGGCCTATTGAAAATCGTATCAAACCGTCGGAAATTCCCATTGCTTCACGTTCATCTTCAGGTATTTCAGAAGAAGTAGAGCTTCCCGAACATGAAAATAAAGTTTTATAAAAGCCTAAACTTACCGCCAAATAACCTAAATTTTCCTGCTGCATCATTTCCATAAGTTCATTGGCCTTATCGGTTGTTCCGGCATCCAATGTCAAAAGCCCGCCAAAGCCATATTCTTGATGCATCATGCTTTTCATTAATTCATGATTTTTGTGAGATTTTAAGCCGGGATATGAAACTTTTAAACCGTCTTTTTCGAATCTTTCGGCAAGATACAAGGCGTTGTGGCTGTGCTGTTTCATTCGGATGTGAAGAGTTCTTAAGTTTTTTAAAATGCTTGCAGAACGGAAACTGTCCATTGTCGGGCCCAAAAGCATGCAAGCTCCGTTGTTTACATTTTTTGTATCGTTGATGAATCCCTGGGTTCCACAATAAACTCCGCCTACCGTATCACTGCTGCCGTTGATGAATTTAGTTAAACTGTGAATGACAATATCAGCCCCTAAAAGAGCCGGTGAAATAGAAAGCGGAGAAAAAGTATTGTCTACTATAAGTTGTAAGTTGTGTTTTTTGCAAATTTCCGAAAGCTTTCTAAGATCTGCCACTTCAAGCAGCGGATTGCTTACGCTTTCACAATAAATGATTTTTGTATTGGGCTGAATCGCGTTTTCTATAGATTCAAAATTATTGATGTCTACAAAGCTAGTCTCAATTTGAAAAGGCGGCAGAAAATTTTTTAAAAAAGCATACGTTCCGCCATAGATTGTTCTGCTCGAAATAATATGATCGCCACTTTTGCAAACCTGCATCAAAACAGAAGTAATTGCGCCCATTCCTGAAGCGGTAACGTTGGCGGTTTCTGTATTTTCCATTTTTGCCAATGCTTGGGAAAGGTACAAATTCATCGGCGAAGAATGCCTTGAATAAAGGTAACATCCTTCTGCATTGCCCTCAAAAGTATCAAACATTGTCTTTGCGGAAAGAAAAGTATAGGTTGAGCTGTCCGATATAGAAGGATTCACGCCTCCAAATTCTCCAAAATATTGCAAATCCTGTATTTCGTTTGCTGCATTAAACTGATCCATATTTTTTATTTTTAAAAATGAGCCTTTTTATTTTTTATTACAACAAATATTTAAGTATTCAGAAAAAAAAACTGCTTTAATAAAATTATTTAGGTAATTTGTTTACTAAATTTAATTTTTATAATTTTTCACCAAAAATAATTCTATGCAATTTGACGAAACAGACAAGAAACTGCTGCATTATCTGCAGCAAGACTGCAAGCAAACCACCAAAGAGTTGTCTTACAAGCTTGGTTTGTCGGTAACTGCGGTTTATGAACGCGTAAAAAAGCTCGAAAACAATGAAGTAATTTCGAAATATGTAGCAATTTTAAACAAAACAAAAGTTGATAAAAATTTTATTATTTTGTGTCATGTAAAATTGACTCAGCATAAAAAAGAATATGTCATGCAGTTTGAAAAAGAAATCATGACTTTGGATGAAGTGACAGAATGTTTTCATGTAAGCGGCGATTACGATTACATTCTGAAGATCTGTGTAAAAGATATGGACGATTACCGGAATTTTATGCTGACAAAACTTACGACGCTCAATCACATTGCAAGCACGCAAAGCTCCTTCAGTATTTCTGAAGTGAAAAATACGACCGAAATTGTTTTACTTTAATTAAACTAAAACTCCATTTCTGGACGCAATAGGTTCCGGAAGATTTTCATGTTCGCCAATGATCTGAAGCAGATCGATCTCAATTGTCCTGCAAATGGAAAGCATCGGAACATCAAACATCAATCCGGCAAATGGATTTTCTGAATAATCTCCCACGAGTTCCATGATAATATAGATCCAGCCTACAATCACGCAAAATGGAATGCTTACCCAGACTCCCCAATCGCCCAACTTTGCAAACTCGCTCACCAAACCTAAAGGAAGAAGTGCGATAAACAATATGTTGAATATAAATGCTGTACTCGCAAACTGTCTTGGCGACGGGAATTTCTTAATTCTTTCTGCCTGTCCCTGGAATCCGTAAAATTCATTCAGGCAAGTCTGTAACTGCATCTGATTGAATTCTGAAATCACTTTTTTGTTTTTTAGCTCGTTAACATCTTTCGCCTGCTGCGAAACTAAATAAGTTGCAAAATTTTTATAAGTCGATTGAAGTTCTGCTTCTTCTTCAGAAAGATATTTGTTGAGGAATATCGGAGTCCGACTGTAATCCGGAAACCCGGCCTTAATCAGCCTGTTTCTTTTATGATCAATATTTTTGAAATGATCTTCTTCAGCTTTAATGTGTTCCCATTCGGTCGGAATCAAAAGCTGTTCGCGAAACGCATAAAGCCATGCAATATGACGGCAGATGATTTTTTTTCTTCTGTCATTTAAATCAAATATACCTATTTCTTCATTTTTTGTATCAAAAGCATATATCATTGAAGCAAATGAACGACTTGAATTAACAATACCGCCCCAAATTTTTCGCGCTTCCCAAAGTCTGTCGTATGCCTGATTGTTTTTGAAACCAACCAAAAAAGCTTCCGCAGTACCAATCAGGGCAACCGGAACCCAGGGAATGATCATCCATTGCCAATCCAAAAAATAAAAGGCTAATGCTACAAGTGTGCACCATATTGCTATAATAATAAGATGAATTCCGGATAAATTGAGTACTTGTCTGTAATTGACATATTTTGTAGTGATCATAATTTGTGTAAGATGTGTTAAAATAAAACAACATTAGATATCAAAATAAATACCAATAGCTTATACTAAAGGTACATTTATATTTATTAAAATAAAGCATAAAAAAACCTCTGAAACTTCAGAGGTTTTTGTTTTGTATAAATTTAATTAGTTTTTAAGAATTTCTTCAATTTTCTTTGCTAATTTTTCAGCATTGGGAAGCATTTCTTTTTCAAGAACTAAATTGATAGGAACGGCAGGTGTATCAAGAGACCCGATGGTTTCTACAGGAGCATCAAGATATCTAAAGCAATTCTTAGAAATTCTATGCGCAAAGGCTTCTGCAAATGAATTGTTTAATTGTTCTTCCGTCAAGACGATACATTTTCCGTGGGCTTTTACTCTTTCGAAAACCAATTCTTCATCCAAAGGAATTATTGTTCTTAAATCGATAACTTCAACTCTTCCGGCAAAGTTTTTCACAGCTTCTTTTGCCCAATAAATGCCCATTCCGTAAGTGACTATCAATAAAGTTCTGCCTTTTTCAGTTTCATTTTTATCAGCTTCGATGATTATTTTTCCTTTTCCGAAAGGTAAAATGTAATCTTCCGCCGGTTCGATGGTTTTTGCATCTTCAGTTCCCGGAACTTTGCTCCAATAAAGACCTTTATGCTCCAACATTATCACAGGATTCGGGTCGTAATAAGCAGCTTTTAATAAACCTTTAAAATCTGCTGCGTTGCTTGGATAAGCTATTTTAATTCCTTTAATATTGGCCAAAATACTTTCAACACTTCCGCTGTGATAAGGTCCACCACCGCCGTAAGCCCCGATTGGAACTCTTATAATATTGCTTACAGGAAATTTTCCGTAGCTTAAATAATTTGATTTTGAAATCTCAGTAATCAACTGATTGATTCCCGGGTAAATATAATCTGCAAACTGTACTTCAACAATTGGCTTTAATCCAACTGCACTCATACCTGTCGTTGAACCGATAATATAAGCTTCCTGAATCGCCGTATTGAAAACTCTTTTGCTACCGAATTTTTTTCCTAAAGTTACCGTCTCACGGAAAACGCCGCCGATTCTTTCACCAACATCTTGTCCGTAAAGCAATGCTTCAGGATGTTTCCACATGATTTCCTGAATGGCATGAATGGCTGCGTCAACCATTACGATTTTTTCTCCGCCTTCAGGTTCGCGGGTTCCGACCTCTTCCGTAATCGGAGTTGGTGCGAAAATATGCTGCATTACCGTTTCGGGCTTTGGATCTTCTGCATTCTGAGCTTTCTGAAAAGCTTCTTCAACTTCTAATCTCGCCTTTTTTGTAATCTGCTTTAATAACTCTTCGTCAGCGCCACTTTCAAGCAATTGTTTTCTAAGGATTTCTCCAGGATCTTTTGCCCTGTGCTTTGTTAAATCTTCTTCATCTCTATAAAATTCTCTTCTCACTCCCGAAGTATGATGGCCTATCAGAACTGTTTTTGCGCAAACAACAAGAGGTTTTCTTTCTGTTCTTACAAAATCTACGGCTTTTTTCATCACTTCAAAACTTTCAATGAAATCGGTACCGTCAACTCTCATTCTTCCTAAGCCAGTAAATCCGGCTACAAAATCGTAAGCATCGGCTGTTCGTGCTTCATCTTTAGTTACGGAAATTCCCCATTCATTATCCTGAACCAAGAAAATGATCGGAAGCTGATGCAAAGCAGCAAACTGAAACGCTTCGCTTACTTCGCCTTCTGTTACCGAATTGTCTCCAAGGCTGCAAACTACGACAGGATTATGTTCAAAGTTTTGTAATTCAAAATCCTGAATATATTTTATACCCTGCGCAACTCCGGTTGTAGGAATGGTCTGCATTCCTGTAGCCGAACTTTGATGAATGATTTTTGGCATTTTTTCATCCCTGCTTGAAGGATGAGAATAATAAGATCTGCCTCCGGAAAAAGGATCATCAGCTTTTGCCAATAACTGCAGCATCAATTGATAAGGCTCAAAACCAATCCCAAGAAGAATGCTTTCGTCTCTGTAATAAGGTGAAACCCAGTCTTCTTTTTTCAACTGGTAGGCTGTTGCAAGCTGTATCGCTTCATGGCCTCTGGAAGTACTATGAACGTATTTGCAAACATTTCTGTTTTCTTCATAAATGTCTGCCATCGCTTTTGCAAGCATCATGTGGTTGTAAGCCTTAAGCAAAATATCCTGAGAAACTTTTTCGTGAAGTGTATTTTCCATAGGTAGCAAATATACATAAAAAAACA